>Ga0207645_10002987_pt1 | contig 13074 bp, 9 predicted proteins | sample KBSM53metaG_FD_184331 | JGI IMG/M metagenome (GOLD analysis project Ga0207645, IMG submission 184331) | Miscanthus rhizosphere microbial communities from Kellogg Biological Station, Michigan, USA - KBS M5-3 metaG (SPAdes) (version 2) | ecosystem: Host-associated > Plants > Roots > Rhizosphere >...
GGTATAATTGTCGGGCGGATTCTTGGGATCGATCACGATATGACGATTGTAATTCGGCGAACGCGGATCATCGCTCCAAACGTCTGCTTCCGTCACCTGATGGTAGGGATAGTCGGCTCCGGGAGGCAACTGCGGGTCGTATCCGAAAACCTTTCCGATCTCGAATACTCCTGCAGGCGCGCGTCCGTCTCGCTCCTTTTTCCGAAGGCCAGGCTCATTTTGTCCAGCTAGGCCTGTTCCCCAGGCAACTCCATTTTTCCCAAACAGCACCGGGAAAGGCCCGCTCACCGCTTCCCAATTTCCGCCGGGCGACCGCTCAAATAAGCGCAACTCACCCCGCATTGAGTCCCATGTCGAACTCACGGCAACAATAAGCTGGGTGCAGTCCTCCGGAACTCCGTCAGCGGACGCGTTGCTAACCAGCAATGCCAACCAAGAAATCAGCAATCGGCTTAAGGCTTTTCCTGAGCAAAGCCTACGGATCGACAGAAAGCTTCTATAGGAATGCATTCTATTAATTCTACTACTTTTATTTTTCGAACAAACTCTACATCCGCAGCGAAAAGAGACAGCGATTGGTTGTTAGCGGCTCCGAATTAAGCGAGCCGAAACTTCTTATCGTTTATGAAAACATTATTCTTCTCTGGAGCAACGATTACCATTCTGGGTTTGGCAGTGACTCCTATTTCAGGTCAGACCCAGAGCACGACAACTAGCAGCACGACTTACATCGAGACGAGCAAACTCGTCGGGAAGCCGGTGAAATCTTCTCAAGGCGAAGAAATCGGCACAATCAAAGACGTGGTGATCGACCGCAACACGGGCTGTATGGCTTACACCGTGCTTTCAACTGGTGGAGGCGGTGGCCGAGTTGCCGGCGGCGGCAAAATGGTAGCAGTTCCGTGGTCCGTCTATTCGCCCCAATCGGATCTTAGCACTTACACCGTAACCGTGGAGCGCGAACGTATCTTCAACGCGCCGGTGTTCGATTACGCCCGCATTGAGGAGTATTCCAGGCCTGATTACATCAACAACGTATACAGCTATTATGGCGTAAGCCCGGGCGTGGGAATTGGGGTTGGAGTTTCCGGCGGCCCTTCAACGACCACAACCGGCGCAGCCACGACAACAACAGGTGCCGCGACAGGCGCGGGAACTCAAGCAGGCACAGCACCTAACCAGGTCGGGGCTGCATCGCCAGCACAATCGCCAATGGGAGCCGCTGCTTCACCGGGTCAAGGATCGCCGAGTCCCGAGACTACAGCAGGTCGAAGAGCACACCCGGGGGCGGCCGCGGCGGCCGGGGCCGCAGCGGCCAGGGCGCGTGAAACAGCTACGCCAAGCCCTTACGGCCGAGCCGGTGCTTCACCGTCAAAAGAACGAACGCCAAGTACGAACGAAAAGCAGGAGCAGACAACGCCAAGTAGTCGGGGCGAATCTGAAACGCGATCTGAAACTGAGCGAGCTCCATCGGAAGCCAGAGAAAGTCCGAGCGAGCGAAAGAAATCGACCCGACGCCGCAAGACGGAGCGGAGCCCCAAGGGCGAGCCTGGCGAGACACCACCAACCCCCGAAGAGCAAGATTAGCGAACCCTTCTTCGACGTCTATAAGGTCTAAATTGGGTGGAGACAGCGTGAAGTCTTCTCGCCTGTTGCGCGATCGAAGGGCAGTCCCCGCCGTGACCGGGACAATGGATGAATTATTCGGTTCTCTTGGCTTCTATTGCCGCAGTATCGGATGGCAAAAACTTTGCGCCCCAAAGCCAAAGCACACCGGCCACCAGCATCATTGCCGACACGACAAGAAAGGCGACGTTCATGTTTGTCCGATCGGCCACGGCACCAATCAAAGGCGGAGCAGCTGCGTCTCCCAGCGCGTGAATGATCAAAATATTAAGAGCGAAGGCGGTAGCTCGAACCGAGGGATCCGTAACATTGGCGAGTGCGGTATTTGAGGGGCCAGTATTAAAAAAGAGAAAAAAAACCGCGACAAACATCATTACCCAGGCAGCAGGAAACGGCGTGAAAAGCATTACGACTGAAAATGGGAAGGCGATAATGACCCCGATTCCGGAGATTAGAAAGTAGGAGCCGGGAAAGCGTTTTCGCAGAGAATCGCCCGCAATGCCGCCAGCGAGCGTGGCTGTTAACCCAGCCAAAACAGTTATCCCGCCAAAGATGATGCGGCTCGTCGTCGGCAAGCCGCGATATTCAAGATATCCTGGCACCCAAAAGGACATTCCCCCAATTGCGAATGTCAGGGCCGTCATCGCCAGGGTGTTCAAAACATAGGATCGTGTACGGGCAAGCCTAAGATAGTCGCTCAGGTTCGCTCGCCGCTTCTCTTTTAGGCTCCCTGATCGCACGCGCGGGTCGCGCCGCAAAAAACACAACAGCCCAAGGAGCAATCCAGGCGGCGCCACAACAAAAAATGCAGTCTGCCATCCCCAGTGCGCCGCGACAAAGCCGCCAACTGCGTAACCAATTGCGCTGCCAACCGGAATCGCGACATAAAAATAGGCTAACATCCGCCCGCGTGACACCAGTGGGAAGAGATCCGCAATGATTGTCGGCGCCGCCGGGCCATATCCGCCCTCGCCCACCCCGACAAAAAGCCGCGTCATCAACAACAAGGCAAAGGTTCCGGCGAGGCCTGACATTGCCGTCGCAGCGCTCCATAAAGTCACGCTCACACCGATGATCAGCCAGCGCGACATTCGATCGGCGAGCCAGCCGAAAATTGGCGCGCTCACCATGTAGCTCACTAGAAAAGCCGTTCCGAGCAAACCAACTAGCGCATGCGCGTTTGGGTCGTCCGGGCGAAAAAAATGCGTCCGAATTTCCGGTTCCACTCCCACAAGCACATATCTATCGATGTAGTTGAAAAGATTGATCCCGAGCAGGAGGATCAACGCCGAACGGCCACCGGGTGCAGGACGCGCGTTTGATTGCATCGACAATTGCCGATTGCAGTTTGGCCTGCCCCAATTGTAAATCATAAATGATGGCCACCATGTCCGCCGCCGAGCGCGCGCTCTATTTCCTAGGCCGGTTGTTGGCGCGTTGCTTTTATCGAGTGGACGTAATCGGTCTGGAAAACTTGCCGCGCGGCGGGTTTCTTCTTTTGCCTAACCATATCAGCTGGGTGGATGCCATCGTTCTGCAGGTCGCCTGCCCTCGCCCGATTCGCTACGTCATCGATCAGGAGTATTACCGCAAACCGATCCTGTACCCGTTTTTGCGCGTGCTCGGCTGCATTCCCATCACTAGCCGCAAGTCGCACTCCGCGATTCGCGCGGCAACGGAAAAAATCGCGGAGGGCGAGATCGTGTGCGTTTTTCCTGAAGGCCGGCTCGAACGCACGGGAACGCTGTTGCGTTTGCAACGCGGTTACGAACTCATCGCGCGCCACGCCAATGCAGACGTCGTCCCGGTCTGGCTCGACCAACTCTGGGGCTCGATCTTCTCGTTTCAGGGTGGAAAATTTTTCAGGAAATTTCCGAAGCGGATCCCATACCCTGTCACAATTGCTTTCGGTAAGCCGCTCGAAGCGGATGCTGCCGATATCGCGACCGTGCGGGAGGAGTTGCTCAAGCTCGGCGAATTTTGTTTCAGCCGGCGGCCATCGCTGGATCGACATCTTGCTGAACCCTGCGTTCGCGGGCTGAAGAGAAGACCTTTCGCGACCGCCGTCATCGATGGACTCGATCACAGCGCATTAAGCCGCTCGAAATTGCTCGGGGCCGCTGTGGCATTGAGCCGTTATTTCCGAAAAGAATTTCCCGACGAAAGAATCGCCATCATCCTGCCTGCAAGCAAAGGATCGATGGTAGCGAACCTGGCCGTGACGCTGGCGAACAAAGTGCCTGTCGATCTTAATTTCACAATCGGACGGGCAGCGAATGAATCTTGCCGCAAGCGCGCCAACCTGCGGGTCGCTATTTCGGCAACGCAATTCATGGAGCGCCTCAAGGATTTTCCGTGGCCGGAACGCGTTCTTAAGCTGGACGAACTGATGCCGCGAATGAAACGCCAAATCATTTTCTGGTGGATAATGTCGCTTCTTGTTCCCGCCGGTTTGCTTTTGCGGCTCTTGAAAATTCCAAAAGAGGGCGGCCACAGGGAAGCAGTCTTGCTTTTTACAAGCGGAAGCACCGGCGAACCAAAAGGTGCGGTGATGAGCCATCGCAACGTTGTTGGAAACGTCTCGCAGTTCCGGCAATTGCTTGACGCGATGAAAGAGGACGCCATTCTCGCGTCGCTGCCTTTTTTTCACACCTTCGGATCGACTGTCACTCTTTGGTATCCGCTCATCGAGGGTGTGCGCATTGTCACTTATCCTAATCCATTGGAAGCGGCGAAGAATGCAGCGTTGATCGAGCGATACAAACTGACGCTTCTCCTGGCGACGCCGACCTTTCTGCGCGGTTATCTGCGCAAAGTCGAACCGGACAAGTTGCGCAGTCTGCGTCTCGTAATCACCGGAGCGGAAAAACTGCCGCTCGATCTGGCGAAGAATTTTGAGGAACGCTTCAAACAAAAAGTTTTTGAGGGCTACGGGCTGACAGAAACTTCGCCAGTGGTAAGCGTCAATCTGCCCGAGCCGCACTCGACCAAGCCGGGCGAACAAGGGCAACCATCGAGTCGTTCCGGCTCAGTTGGTAAAATGGCGCCCGGCATCGCTGCGGAAATTCGTGAACCGGAAACGGACCGTAAACTTTCCTTGCATGAAACTGGAATGCTTTGGCTGCGTGGAGTAAACATTTTCGAAGGTTATCTGCACGATCCCGAACGCACAGCCGATGTGCTGCAAAATGGCTGGCTCAAGACCGGCGACCTCGGCCGGTTCGACGAAGACGGATTTCTCTACATCGAAGGACGGCTGTCGCGTTTTTCAAAGATCGGCGGGGAAATGGTGCCGCACGAAGCAATCGAAAGCAAAATTGTCGACCTCCTCGGCTTGGCCGGAAGAGATGAGCGCCCAATTGCCATCATGGGGGTGCAAGACGAAGCCAAGGGCGAGGCGCTTGTCCTATTGAGCGCGGTAGATGTCGATCTTGCAGAGCTGCGGAGCAAACTTCACGATGCCGGCGTCCCAAACTTGTGGATTCCAAAACAGCTTCAGCGCGTCGAATCCATTCCGGTTCTCGCCTCCGGCAAGCTCGATCTCAAGAAATGCAAAGAACTCGCGCAGCAAACGGGCTAAAATGACAAAGCACGAGATGTCGAAAGCCGAAGCAACTCCGAATGTTCCAATGACAGACGCAGGCAAAGATGTTTCGTCATTCGGATTCGGCCTGCGACGCCGTAGCTGCGCGAAGGCGGGTCATTCCTTCGTCATTAAGCATTCGTACTTCGTCATTCATTCTGCGTTTCACTCGCTTGCCAATCGCGCGGCAGCGCTTTTGATGAAACTGTTGTTTGGGTCTGTCGCGCGGCTGTATGTTTTGCGGCGCGGAAATTCGGATCGCGCCGGTGGATTTCTGCTGGCATCCAATCACATCAGCCATTTCGATCCGTTTATCATTTCGTCGGTAGTACGGCGCAAGATCGATTGGATGGCCATGGCAGAATTCTTTCCGCTTCCGCTGCTCGGATTTCTTTTGCGCGCCGTCGATGCGTTTCCGGCGGAACGAGATCGTGCCGATCGCAAAACCATCCGAACCGCAATCGAGCGGCTCAAGCATGGGCGGATCGTTGGCCTTTTTCCAGAGGGCGGCATCCGCAATGGCGCACGCTCGGTGCTGGAGGGAGCCGCTCTGCGACCGGGCGCATCGACGCTTGCGCATATCGCCGGCATTCCAATCTTTCCGTGCGTGATCGTGGGCAGCGATCGCCTCTACTCAAAAAAACGCTGGCTGCCGCTGCGGCGCACGCCCATCTGGATCGCCTTCGGCGATCCCATTCCCTCTTTCCCAAGTCTGGAGAAATTCGCGGCGCGCAAACGCATCGAACTCGAACTCGCCGCCGTGTTCAAACGTCTTTACGCCGAACTACGTGAAAAATTCTCCCTGACCGAAGACGACCTGCCACATTCGCCCCAGGAGCGAATGACATGTAGCCACCCCGCTCTGGCGGCGAGTTCTGGTCTTGTCTCTCAAAACACGGGGGAAGAGCGTCGCGACTACAATAAGCTGCGCCGTTTTTCTGCGACGGCTGTCGATTCGCTCATGTGCGCGTCGATCAATCTGCTCCAATCGCGTCATAGGCTGAATACGCGCAGTCGTGGGGAGATGGAAAGCTATGTGACGGCGTGCGAGAAGCTCAGCGCAGAAGACTATTACGCCGTGCCGAACGGGGCAGAAATTGCACCTGTAATCTCGGATCGGCCCGGCACCACAATTACATGGCAAAGTCCTATCAATACAAACTTTCCGGCAAACAACGTCGCGCGCGCCGATCTTTTTCCATGCCCGCAGGGCTGGAGTGCGCCGACGGTTCTCATGTTACACGCGCTCATGTCCGCGAGCCACATCGGGTATCGTCGCTACGCGGCACGCTTTAATGAACTGGGATGGAACGCCTGCTTCGTCCATCTCCCATATCACTATTCACGAGTCCCGCGCGGCCATTGGAACGGGGAGCTCGCGATCAGTGCCGATCTCATCCGCAACGCGGAGGGGCTGCGTCAGGGCGTAATTGAGTTGCGGCAATTGATGGGGATATTGCGCAAGCGCGGTTGTAACGAGTTTGGCGTCCTGGGCACCAGTTACGGCGGATGGATCGGCGCGCTTCTTGCGATCGTGGAACGCGACTTCCGTTTCGTAGCGTTGATGGCGCCGATTGTGAATGTTGAGCACGCGATCTGGAAGAGCCCCGCCACGCGATTCATGAGACGCGAATTGCACCGGGCAAACATCGAACCATTTCTAATCGCATCGCATTATCACCTGAGTTCTCCAATGCATAATCAGCCGCTATGCGATGCGGACCGGGTGCTGTTTGTCGCCGGGGAATTCGACTTGATCGCGCGACCCGAAGATGTTGAGAAGATTCACGAAAATTGGCGCGGTTCAGAACTGCTGCGCGTGCCGCAGGGACATTTCGGTTATCGGATGTTACGCGAAACACTCGCGCGATTGAAGGAGCGCGGATTATAATTGCGGGCCTTGCATTTAGTTTTGCGAATCCAACGAAGGCCTGATTCCAAGAAATTCGAGACTTGGTCCAAGATCGCTGAACGCTGCTTCCGCGAGGACATTGTGACCTTCGACCGACGCGTGCCAGCCGTCCACTGGATGGAGCAATTCTGCCCGGCTCAAATCGGCTGTCGCCAAGGCATCCGAATAACGCACCTGCACATTGACATTGTCCGCAAGGTCGCAGTTCAATTCGCTTATCATCGCGCGCAGCTCTTCATTCACCATCCCGGCAAGGCGAATCAGATTCGACCGGTAAACTGGCCGGAATGATCTCAAATATTTGTAGGTAGTTTCAAGATGCGGGTACCGGCCCGGGTCCTGCCTTCGCAGTCGCTCTGCGATTTCGCGCCCTTTGAAGTAGGCCTCGAAATTAACAAGACCGTAGACCACGACCGCGACCCGGTGACGCTGTCTTCGTGCACCCTCAATCAGTCGCCGCATCTGTCGCTCGAAATTTTCTCGAAAGTGTTGGGTTTGTCGCCGCAAACGTCTCTCTGGTTGGTCCAGCTCGCTTGGCGGACATCGCCACGCCCAATCAATGTTGTTGTGTCCGATCGCGATCAGAACCAGATCGGGGAAACGCTCCGCCGCCAGCAATTGGCCAAGTTGTCCGGAGAAATTGCGCGTCCGAAGAATTCTGCGAAAAAAATTCTGCCGCTCGCCTTCGCGATCGACGAGCGCGCCGATACCCGCGTATTCGAGCGCGACAAACGGGCTGACCTTCTCCAGTCTCCTCGAAACGCTCCGAATGCTCGCGGGCGAAAAATTGCTGTCGAGAAACCAGTTATTGCCGCAACAAGTGCGCGCACGCCAAAATGTGCTCAGAACCGACGAGACATACACCCCGGTGCAAACGCTATCGCCGATGATGGCGACGTGCGGCAACCGGGCGACCAGTTCCGCCCAGGTAATCTCTCGATTCCGGTAGGCGAGATAATCAGGATAAAATCGTGACGCTGGCTCGGCTATACGTTCGAGAAAATTCGCACTGATCACCGGAGCAGCCTTCTTCATTAGTTCCGTCAATCCAACCAATCCATTGCCCTGAGCAATCGCCGGAACTCCGGGTTGTCCGTCCAAAGCTCGGGCAACCAGTCCCCTATTGGCTCGCGTTTCCACCATGCTTTGTCGCCCAACGGAGCAAACTCATAACGATAAAGCCGTGCCCGAATGTAATGAGGCGGCGCGTCGGGGAACGGATTATTTGCCAGAAGCGAGAGCGTAGCGCGATCGTTGTGCAAAAGTTTCCAGACGAGATGCAGTGTCCACGGGTAATCAGCCGGTGATGCCATGGCCGCGAACCAGATTTGCCAGTCGATTCGTGGTTGATAGGGCGCGACAAACGGCGGCCGCCGGTCTGGGTTCCCCGGTTTGGCTTTAAATTCATATTCCTTCCATTTCGTGTCGCCTGTGATCAATGCGTCGTCGGTTCCCTCAAAAATAATTTCGAGACGTTCGCGTCCGACGCTGCCAAATGCGCCGTAAGTGTTTACGAGGTCGAGCGGGTCATAGGAGTAATTCATCAGTTGCCGCCCGGAAACGAGATTGAGAACCGGTGCGATACTCAGATACGCAACCAGAATCGACAACGCGACGGTGATCGCCGCGCCGATGCGGGACGGTTCCGATTCTTGGGCAGCCCGCTCCGCCCGTCGAACCAGCGTCTTCGGCAAAACGCGGCGAAGGAACGTGTCGTCGAAGCAGGCGAGGAAGGGAATGATTGTCAAATAATTCAGAAAAGACAGATTGCCGCTGATGATGAGAAAGATTTGAAACGTGACAAGCAGTACTCCTGCGATGTGCCGCGCGATCCGCGGACCGAACGAAAACCATGGCACAACGAGTTCGACGCAATGGTTCCAGGCCGTCTCCAACTTGAGCAACCAATGCGGTGAAAAATGCAGGTAACGACTGATCGGGTTGGGGATCGGCTGCGTTTCGTAGTGATAGTAAAGGCAGGTCAGATCGCGCCAGCAGGAGTCGCCGCGCAGCTTGATCAGTCCGGCGCCGATCATGATGCGAAACCCGAGCCAGCGAAATAGCCAGAAAACGAGGATTGGCGGGGGACGTTTCGGAAATGGACGGCCATCGATTAATGGACAGAGAAAGATCGACAAGAATCCGGTCTCAAGCAGTTGAATCTCCCAGCCGTAGCCGTACCAGATTTGGCCGATATGGACGATCGACATATACATCGCCCAGAGAATGGCGAGAAGAATTGCGTTCGCGTATCCGCCAAGAACAACGAGCGACAAAGCAAAACCAATCCACGAAAATACCGACAGCGCGTTGTCAGAGATGCCGAACCAAAACAGTGTCGGCACCTGCATCATTCCGGCAGTGTGGGAACCGAGCTGCGTTTGGATCCCGTTAAGAAAATGACTCGCTGGTGTTAATCCGTGCTCGCCCACCAAAGGGACGAGCTGCTGGGCGGCAACGAGAAATGCAACCGCATAAACAACTCCAACCAGCCGTAGGATGACAAACCGCGTCAGCCAATAGGAATTTCCACGCGCGAAAAGCTTGTCGAGGATGTTTTCGTCATTCATGCGACGACGCGAATCCAGCGGTCCTTCAACGTTTAACGTTCAACCCTCAACGTTCAATCTCGCTGGCAATCCACAATCCAAAATCTGCAATCCAAAATCGACATGCCAGGGGGGAGAATCGAACTCCCGACCAAGGGCTTATGAGTCCCCTGCTCTACCGCTGAGCTACCCTGGCGTTGCGGCGAAAAGATTCAACGGCACGCCGCGATATGTCAACGTGGCTCGAACCTACTGTTTCGCCTTCGGAATGTACGGTGCGAGGTCTCTTTCACGACCACGAAGTGCGGCCATGAAACAGACACCGTTATGCTCCATGACCGCTCCGACCCAGCCTTCTTGATGAATATATCGCCACCCGGGAAACCGTAACACCGCCCCCGACTTGATGTCCCTTTCCGCTGGAAAGAGAAAAAGCTGCATTCGTTTCTCGGAGACCCAGATTTGGGCGACGCGCTGTGACTGATCGTCCTCGAAGACACGACAGCCGATCGTGTGAAAATCGGCAAACTCCGGGGGCACGTCATAATGTTCCAGCCCGTGTTTCATAAAAAACAAATCACTCAAAGTGCCCGCATCAGCGTTGACCGGATCGAGAACGACCGATCGGGTCGAGCCGGCGATCGTCAATAATTTCCGCGCGGTCGCCGACCCCGGAAAATCATTCAGGCGTGCCACGAATTGGAAAACGAGCACCCCGGCGATTACGATAAAAGCGATCCCGACTGCGAGAACGGCTGGGTTACGCAGGGTCTTTTTCCATGTCCATGCGGAAGACGAGAAGAGGTCTTTAGTAGAAAACCATTCGGCAGTGGCCGGCGGGATAGGGATCATCCGAGCTAATTCGACCACCGCTCGATCAAAGCTTCGTTGATTCGCAAACTCGTTCGAATCGTTCGCGCGGAAGACAGCCGACCGCATGGAACGGTCGCGGATACGCTCCTTGCTGATCGGCGCGCAATTCAGGAGTGCTCGCATGCGACGCGATAACCGCGGCGTTTTCATACTTTGGTCTTTTCTGGGAGCATGGCATCCAGCCAGGCTTGAAATTGGCGGCGCCCCAGCGCCAGCAACCGCGAAAGCTCGCTCAGCTTGAGTTCGGCCAGCTCGAGAATTTCGCGGTAATCGAATTCATCGAGATAAAAGAGGGCGAGCGCAGTCCTCTGAGGGTCTGGAGCACCGGAAATCCAAATTGCCAGTTGGCTGGGATCAAGCTGGGCAATTTGTGAGGGAGCCGCCGAAGCGATGTCACGCTCCTCCAGGGGAAGAGGCTCGGCTTGCAAGTCGGTTTCGCTTGCTTCCAGGCTACGCCAGCGCGCATCGCGGAAAAGCCAAAATGGCTGGTTTGGCAATTCCCCATGCGCCGCGCGCAGGGCCGCTTCACGCAAGGTTGTCTCAAAAACTTGCTGCGCTTTACGCGCATCGCCCAGCATCAAAAAACAAAAGCGATAAAGCTGCGGTAGATTCTGTTTTGGAGCGGCCACTCTGATTTTTCAAAACCCAAACGTTACGCGCCTCGACTCCGTCGACAAGGGAGGATTCGGCCTGTTCGTAGCCGAAGGCGCGAACTGCGATGTTTAATCACGTCGGCACGATGCCTTGTGCATCGAGGCCGTTACGGTCTCTCCAAACGGCGCGCTACTTCCTCGGCGTTCGCTCGACTGTTGAAAGCGGAAATGCGGAAATATCCTTCCCCTTGAGCGCCAAATCCGGCGCCGGGGGTAATCACCACGCTTGAATCGCGCAGCATCCGATCGAACATTTGCCAGCTTGTCAGGCCCGCAGGCGTTTTCACCCAGATGTAAGGTGCGTTTACGCCACCGAAAACTGTCATGCCGGCTTTGACCACGGCTTCGCGCAGGATTCTTGCGTTGCCCATGTAATGATCAATCAATGCCTGAATTTGCTGCCGTCCTTCGGGAGTATAAAGTGCGGCCGCGCCACGCTGCACCGGATAACTCACGCTGTTCGCCTTCGTGCTCCAGCGGCGATACCAGAGCGGATGGAGCGGCATTCTTTTTCCTGACTCCGTTCGCGCGAGCAACGATTTTGGCATGACTGTAAATCCACAGCGTACGCCCGTGAAACCGCCATTCTTGGAAAAACTGCGCAATTCCACCGCGCATTCGCGCGCTCCCGGAATCTCGAAGATCGAACGCGGAATATCTGGCTGCGAGACATATGCTTCATACGCGGCGTCAAAAAGCAGGAGCGCCTCGTGCTCCCGCGCGTAATCGATCCAACGTGAGAGCTGTTCGCGAGATGCGACTGCTCCAGTGGGGTTATTCGGAAAACAAAGGTAAATGAGATCGATGTGTTCTCTCGGCGGTTCGGGAACGAATCCGTTCTGAACGGTGCACGGCAGGTAAACAATGCCCGCGTAGCTGCCGTCTGACTTGGCCGGACCACTGTGCCCCGCCATCACGTTGGTGTCGACATAGACCGGATAGACCGGATCCGGTACTGCCACTTTGTTTTGATCGCCGAGAATATCGAGGATATATCCGCAGTCGCATTTCGATCCGTCCGAGACAAAAATCTCGTCATCGGCCATCTCAATGTTGCGGTCGCGATAATCATGTTGCGCGATTGCCGATCTTAGAAATTCGTAACCTTGCTCGGGACCGTACCCGCGAAAGGTTTCACGTTTGCCCATCTCATCGACTGCCTGCTTCATCGCGTCGATCGTTGCGGGCGGCAGCGGCTCCGTGACATCGCCGATTCCGCAGCGAATCAAACGTTTGGCTGCCTCGGGATTCGCCTCGCAAAACTCACGGACACGACGGGCAACTTCCGGAAAGAGATATCCAGCCTCAAGCTTAAGATAGTTTTCGTTTAGATACGCCATTTCTTCTGCGATCGCTGAACCGTACAAGGTTAGCGGCGGTCACAGACCGCCGCTACAGCAAGAATCCGTCGGCGCGAATCAGTAATTCTTCGCCACCGCGTCCCAGTTCACGACGTTCCACCAAGCCTTTAGGTAATCAGCTCGGCGGTTTTGGTATTTGAGATAGTAAGCGTGCTCCCAAACGTCGACCCCAAGAATCGGCGTGTTTCCATCCATGAGCGGACTGTCCTGATTCGGCGTGGAAATAATTTCCAGCTTCCCACCCTTATTTTTGATGAGCCACGCCCAGCCACTGCCAAAACGGCCCACGCCGGCGGCCGCTAGTTTCTCTTTGAAATCATCAAAGCTGCCAAAAGTGGATTTGATGTCATCGGCCAGTTTGCCTTTTGGCTCGCCACCCGCGTTTGGCCCCATGATCTTCCAGAAGAAGGAATGATTGGCATGGCCACCGCCGTTATTTCGCACCACTGTGCGAATATCTTCCGGAACAGCGCTCAAATCGCTGATCAAATCCTCGACCGACTTCTTTTCCAGATCG
>Ga0207645_10002990_pt1 | contig 13067 bp, 10 predicted proteins | sample KBSM53metaG_FD_184331 | JGI IMG/M metagenome (GOLD analysis project Ga0207645, IMG submission 184331) | Miscanthus rhizosphere microbial communities from Kellogg Biological Station, Michigan, USA - KBS M5-3 metaG (SPAdes) (version 2) | ecosystem: Host-associated > Plants > Roots > Rhizosphere >...
CCAGCGCCGCCGATACCTTGGCCATCTGCATCAGCGAGAGCGCGCCTTCCATCATGCGCGCGCCGCCGGAGCAGGAAACGATGATGACGGGCTGACGGCGGTCGAGGGCCATTTCGACGGCTCGCGTCAGCTTCTCGCCGGCCACCACACCCATGCTGCCGCCGATGAAGCCGTATTCCATCGCGGCAATCACCACATCCAGGCCGTCGAGCCGGCCCGTCGCCACGATGACCGAGTCGTTGAGACCGGTGGTCTCGATGGTCTTCTGGAGGCGCTCGCGATAGGGCTTGGTATCGGTGAAGTGCAGCGGATCGGTGGAGCGAAGGCCGGGAAAGTGCTCCTCGTACTTGCCGCCGTCGAAGAGCGCCGTCAGGCGTTCGGTGGCGTTCAGCCGGAAGTGGTGCGCGCACTTCGGGCAGACGTTCAAGTTGCCTTCGAGATCCTTCTTGTAGACGGGGTTGCCGCAGTCGGGGCACTTCACCCACAGCCCCTCCGGCACCCGGCTCGGCTTCTCAGCCGTCACCGAGGCCATCGGCTTGCGGGCTTTCTTGAACCACGCCATCAAACGGACTGTAGCACGCTACGCGTGCCTGCTGGCAGGTAGGCAGGTGGGGAGCCAGGGCTAGGGAAAGCTCTTGTTTGGTGCAGGTTGCGCGTAGCGAACACGGCACCAGGGCGGTCTGAAGACCGCCCTCTACATCTCTCTGCCTTCTCCGCCCACTCCGCCTGCTCCGCCACTACGGCCGCGGAACGTAATAGCGGGTTCCGCGGCTCATCGTCGCCATCTGCCGCAGCAGTTCCTCGAGCGCGTCGTCGCTGCCGGCCAGGTCCACGTCGGAGGTCTCGACCACCAGCAGCGGCGTGGCCGTGTAGTGGAAGAAGAAATGCTGGTACGCCTCGTTCAACTCTTTCACGTAGTCCGGCGAGGGGTCGGGCACGCGGGGCTCGTCGTTCGGGTCCGGCGTGCGATCGCGGCGCAGACGGCGCTCGAGCACTTCGGTGGGCGCCTGCAGGTAGACGACCAGATCCGGCGTCGGCACGTCGGCCGCGAGGAGGTCGAACAGACGCTGGTAGATGAACAGCTCGTTGTCGTCGAGATTCAGATACGCGAAAATCTTGTCCTTGTCGAACAGGTAGTCGCAGATCGTCGTCTGCGCGAAGAGGTTCGACTGGCGCAGCGACAGCTGCTGGCGGTGGCGGTTGAGCAGGTAGAAGAGCTGTGACTGCAGCGCCGCGCCGGGGCGTCCGTTGTAGAAGTCGGCGAGGAACGGGTTCTCGGTTTCCTCGAGCACGGTCGCGGCGTCGAGACGCGTGGCGATGCGCTCGGCCAGCGCGGTTTTGCCGACGCCAATCGGGCCCTCGATCGCGATCGACCGGAACGGAAGGGAGTGGACGGGCTCCAAGTGAGCAGCAGCCCGCATGCTATCATCCGAGCCCTCCGCCTTTCACAACGATGCCAACGGCGCGCGCAGCGCTTCCCCTTATCGTTGCGGTGCTTGCGGCCGGCTGCATGCCCAAGGCCCCCGAGACGCCTGCGGCCAGCCCGGTCCCGAGGGTCGCATGGGAGCAGAAGCTGGCGTGGATCGTCAGGCTCGAGGATCAGCGGCTGCTCCGCGATCCCAATCCAGCAGCGCCCACGATCATCCGGCCCGCGACCAAGACGTTGCCCGCGCTCGTGGCCCCGCCGGCACCCACCGATCTGCTCATCCTGCTCGGTGATCCCGAGGCGCGCGTGCGGCGGCGCGCCGCGCTGGCGCTGGGGCGTGTGGGCCTGCCAGACGCCGTGGAGCCGCTGGTCAAGGCGCTCGACGACGAGGAGCCCGAGGTCCGTCAGATGGCCGCCTTCGCACTGGGCCTCATCGGCTCGCCGACGGCACGCCAGCCTCTGGCGCAGGCGCTGACCGGCACTGACGCGGTGCTCCAGGGCCGCGCCGCCGAGGCGCTCGGTTTGATTGGCGACAAGACGGATGCAACCGCCATCGGTCAGATGGTGCGGACCCACGTTGCCGCCGGCGCGCTCGCGAACGTGCAGCCGGAGGAGCTGAGGTTCCCGCTCGCGCCGCCCGTGGAGGCCGTGCGCCTGGGCCTCTTCGCGCTGGCCCGCCTGGGCACCTACGAGCCGCTTGCGTCCGCCGTGCTTGGCGCCGATGGGCAGCCGGTGTCGCGCTGGTGGCCGGTCGCGTATGCGCTGCAGCGCGTGGGTGATGGGCGCGGAACCCCGGCACTCCTGACCTTGCTGTCCACCCCGGGCCGCTACACGGCATCGTTTGCGGTGCGCGGACTGGCGAAAGCCGAGCGATCGCAGGTGGTGGGGCCGATCCGCGAGCTCGTCGAGCAGCCGCGGGATGCAGCACTGATGATCCAGGCGATCCGGGCGCTCGAGTTGATGGGTGACAGCGCGTCGTTGCCGCTGCTGACGCGCATCGTTGGCGACGCGCGCACGGCCCCGGAGATTCGAACCGAGGCGATGACCGCGCTTTCCACGCTGGCCGATGCGCGGACCTCCGACATCCTGGTGGAGCTCGCCTCGGATCCCGTTCCAGCCGTGCGCGGAGCCGCGATGCGCGCGCTGGCTCGTGTGAGTCCAGAGACGTTCACCGCGACACTATCGGGGCTGGACGCCGACGCCAATTGGACCGTGCGAGTGGCGCAGGCGGCGGCGCTCGGAAGCCTGGCCGAAGGCCTGGGGTTCGTGCGCTTGTCGGCCATGGCCGAAGACGCCGACGTGCGCGTGGTGCCGGGGGTGCTGTCCGCGCTCGCGGCGTCGAAGGCGCCAGGCGCCGAGGCGCTCATTCGCGCCAAGCTGAAAACGCCAGACGTGGTTATCCGGTCGGCGGCGGCGCAGGCCTTGGCCCAGCTCAAGGCGGCCAATGCCGTCGCTGACCTGCGAACGGCCTATACCGCGTCGGCGGCCGATACGGCCTACACCGCGCGCGCGTCGATTCTCGCGGCCTTGGCGCAGCTGGATCCGGCCGGGGCACGGCCGCTGCTCGATCAGGCGCTGAAGGACAAGGACTGGGCGGTGCGGGTGCGCGCCGCGGATCTGCTGCGCGAGCAGAAAGTGACGGACGGCGTGGCCGTCTCCATGCGCCCTGCCACCTCCGGTGAGGACGTCGACAGCGCCTCGTGGAAGACGATGGTGGCACCGCCGTTCTCCCCCCATGCCTTCATCGACACCGACAAAGGGACCGTCGAGATCGAGCTGGCGGTGCTCGACGCGCCGATTACCTCGCGCAACTTCGTGAACCTGGCAAGGAAGGGTTTCTTCAACGGCGTCACCTTCCACCGCATCGTTCCGGACTTCGTCGTCCAAGGCGGCGATCCGCGTGGCGACGGCGAAGGCGGGCCCGGCTACACCATCCGCGACGAGCTCAACCAGCGTCCCTATCTGCGCGGCACGGTCGGCATGGCCCTCGACTGGCGCGACACTGGCGGCAGCCAGTTCTTCATCGCGCTCTCACCGGCCCCGCACCTCGACGCGCGCTACACCGTGTTCGGCACCGTTGTGGCCGGCATGGACGTCGTCGATCGGCTGCTGCCATACGACGTCATTCGCCGCGTGCGCATCAGAGACGGCGTCAATCCCGAGTAGGCCGGTCTGAAGACCGGCAGCCACGCACGAAGTGTCCGTACAAGCAAAAGGGGCGCGTCAACACGCGCCCCTTTTGGAAGGCTAAAAAAATGGGGTGCTTCAACAAGCACCCCATAAAGCCTTCAGAAGAATTACCGCTTCTTCGCGGCCTTCTTCTTCGCGCCCTTGGCAGCCTTCTTCGCCATTTGCTTCTCCTTAGGAGTTAGCGACCCAGCCTCCGACGACCGCTTGGCCGTCACAAGTGGTGGGCTGAGCCATCCACCCTCATACCAGATGTAGATTACGGGTGAGATTCTTGTTGTGTCAAGCACAAAATCGAGCGCCTTGTCAAAAACCGACGCCCGAAGCCACGTCCAATCTCACCTCTGATGTCAAGTTTCGGATCCATCGCGCAGCTTCTGCAGCGTGACGCCTGCGAGCGTCGCGCGAGTCGTGCGGAGCACACGATCACACGGGCCTCGCGAGCCGCGCGAGCGCGCGTTGCGCCGTGCTCTTCGCGCGCGGATCGACACCGAACGCCGCGACCGTGAGCTCGTAGAGCTCGATCGCGCGCATGGTGCCTCCCTGCCGCTCGTAGGCCTGCGCCGCGTCGAGACACGCGGCGGCGTAGACGTGCGGCGGCGTGCCGGGCGAGGCGATGACACTCTCGAGCACGTCGATGGCGGCCGTGTCGTTGCGCTGGGCCAGGAGCAGTCGCGCCCTTCTGTAGCGCGTGACCTGATCGGCGGGGGCGAGCGCGAGGGCACGGTCGAGCGACTGTGCCGCCGCGGCCGTATCGCCGCGCTCGAGCGCCCGCCAGCCTTCGATCGAGAGCCGATATCCGGGCGATTTCATCCGATCGAGCGCCTCGTCGAGCCTCCGCGTCGCCGCACCACGGACCCCCGTGGGCAGCGGCGTGCCAGGCGCCAGCAGGGCTCGCAGCTGCTCGATCGCGAGGTCGGTCTCCGACAGCCGGTCCAACTGTGTCGCCGCGCCCAGGCGCGCGCGGGCCTCGCTGAGCTCGGGCCACGCCACGCGGCCGGCTCGCGCGTCGGCCAGGAGCGCGTGCCACGAGCGGAGGCTCGACGCGTAGTCCGACAGGTGCACGTCCTCGATCTCGGCCGCCGCCTGCGCGAACACCGGGTTGTGAGGGTGGCTGGCCTGCAGGCGTCTGACGATGGCCAGCGCTTCTTCGGGCCGCTTCTCGTACCAGACGTAGACGGTGTGCAGCTGGTAGTCCGCCTCGTCGCGCAGCAGTTGCGCGCCGTCGCGCGCGCGCCGCATTTCGCGCAGCCCCCGCTCGCGGTCGCCGCCCGGGAGCAGCAGGAGCCAGCGCAGCATCTTCGCCGCCACGGGCGCCACGCCGGCGTAGTAGTGATAGAGGCCGATGCCGAAGTAGGCGTCCTGCATGCCCGGATCGAGCTCGAGGGCGCCTTCGAGCGCCTCCTTGATGCGCCTGCCGTCACGTGCCGCGGCCAGCCGCTGCGTGCGAAGTACACGGAACTGCACCCGCACGCTGTAGGCGGCACCGGTGTAGAACCACGCTTCCGCGTTGGAGGGCTCGGCCGCCGCCCATGCTTCGGCCTCGGCAATCGCCGCGTCCACGCGGCGCTCGAACTCGGGGTCGCCCCGCCGGTCCAGCGGATCGCCTTGGAGCTGCCACCAGCGCGACACCAGGTCCATCACATGGCAGACCGCCGGCGGTGCGGTCCCCGATGTCGTGCCGCAGACGGAAGCCAGCAGTGCGGGGACGCGCTCGAACTCGGCGTCGAGGATGGCGTCGTAGGCGGCGGCGAGCTGAGTGGTGTGGGTGAGCCCGCGTCGTTGCGCGGCCGGCGACGCCGCCAGCATGAGAGCGAGAACGCCGGAGCACGCAGCCGCGAGCCCCGGCGTGGCTCTCATATGACGCTGGTGCGCAGTCGCTGCTTTTCGGCGTGGCGCTCGACGGCGAGCGCGATCAGGCGGTCCAGCAGCGCGGGGTAGCTGAGGCCGGTCGCTTCCCACATCTTGGGATACATCGAGATCGTGGTGAAGCCGGGAATGGTGTTGACCTCGTTCAGGAACACGTTCCCCGTCTGGCGCTCGACGAAGAAGTCCACGCGCGCCATGCCGGCCAGCTCCAGCGCCTTGAACGCCTCGACGCTCAGGCGGCGCACCACCGCGGCCGTCTCGGCTGGGATGTCGGCCGGGATCTGCCACGACGCGCCGTTGGGGTCCAGGTACTTCGCCGCGTACGAGTAGAACCCGTCGGCGTGGGTGACGATGATTTCGCCGGGCACCGACGCTTCGGGGTCGTCGTTGCCGAGCACCGCGCACTCGATCTCGCGCGCCTGTGGCACGCCCGCTTCGATCACCACCTTGCGGTCGAAGTCGAACGCCAGCTTCATCGCCGCGGCGAGCCCGTCGTCCGAGGTCGCTTTGGAGATGCCGACGCTCGAGCCGAGATTGGCCGGCTTCACGAACACGGGGTAGCGCAGGTCGCGGGCCACTGCCTGCGTCAGACCGGCGGCGTCACGTTCCCAGTCCCGACGCAGCACCGTGAGGTGCGGCACGATCGGCAGGTTCGCCGCGGCGAAGAGCGCCTTCATCACCGCCTTGTCCATGCCCACGGCCGACCCCAGCACGCCGGCACCCACATACGGCAGGTTGGCCAGTTCGAGCAGCCCCTGCACGGTGCCGTCCTCGCCGTAGGGGCCGTGCAGCACCGGAAACACGACGTCGATACGTGAACCCTCGAGCGCGGCCGAGGGATCCACGGCCACGAGCGCCTCGGTGGCGGCCTGCTGGTGCACGTCCGCGGCGGAGAGCGCCTTCGGCGTCTCGCCAGTGAGCGCCCACCGGCCGTCCTTGGCAATCTTGATGGGGACGGCGTCGTAGCGGGCCGGGTCCAGGTGCTTGAAGATGGCGGCCGCAGAGGCGATCGACACCTCGTGTTCGCCCGAACGGCCGCCGAAGATGACGCCGACGCGGAGTTTCTCCACCGTGAAGTACAAATGATAGCGGTGTCCCCGTTTGGATTCAGCCTGCGCGCCACCGACGGCCGCGCCCGCCTCGGCACGCTGACCACGCCGCACGGCGAGGTCGAGACGCCGGCCTTCATGCCCGTGGGCACGCAGGGCAGCGTGAAGGCGACGCTGCACCGCGACCTCGAAGGCATCGGCGCCGCCATCATCCTGGGCAACACCTATCACCTGTTCCTGCGCCCGGGCGACGAGCGGATCGCGCGCATCGGTGGCCTGCACGCCTTCATCGGGTGGGACCGGCCGATCCTCACCGACAGCGGCGGCTACCAGGTGTTCAGCCTGGCCGAACGGCGCGTCATCCGTGAGGAGGGCGCCGAATTCCAGTCGCACCTCGACGGTTCACGTCACCTGCTCTCCCCGGAGCGCGCCACCGACATCCAGGCCCGCCTCGGGTCGGACATCCAGATGGTCTTCGACGAGTGCCTGGCGTATCCGTCCACGCACGAGGAGGCCGCGCGGTCGATGGAGCGCTCGGTCCGGTGGGCGGCCCGCTGCCGTGCGCGGCTCGACGCGCTGCGGCAGGGTCCGCCGCCGGACGTCGCCGTGACCAATCCCGGGCAGGCTCAGTTCGGCATCGTCCAGGGCGGTGTGTTCCAGGACCTCCGGGACGCGAGCGCTGACGCGACGGTGGCGGTGGGCTTCGAGGGCTATGCCATCGGTGGCCTCAGCGTAGGTGAGCCAGTGGACGTGATGTACGCCGTGGTCGAGGCCACGGCGGCCCGCCTCCCCCAGGGGCAGCCCCGGTACTTGATGGGGGCGGGCACGCCGGCCGACCTCGTGGAGTGCGTGGCGCGGGGCATCGACATGTTCGACTGCGTCATGCCCACCCGGCATGCCCGGAACGGACAGCTGTTCACCAGCCAGGGCCGTCTGAACATCAAGAACGCCCGGTATGCCGACGACCTCTCACCTCTTGATCCGGAGTGCGGCTGCTACACCTGCCGGCGTCATTCGCGGGCCTATCTTCGCCATCTTTACGTGGCCGGCGAGATGAGCGCCGCTGCCCTTAACACGTTGCATAACCTGACCTTCTACCTTGACACCATGCGGAGGATCAGAGACGCTATAGCGTTTCGGAGCTTCGAAACCTTCAGGCAGGGGTTTGTCCGGTCGCTCTCCCGCCTGGCACTCGACTCATGAATCTTTCCGTTCCGTTTCTGATCGCTATGGGCACGCCTCCGTCGGGCGGAGCGCCCGCGTGGGTGCAGTTCGTCCCCTTCGCCCTCGTCCTCGGCATCTTCTATTTCGTCATCCTGCTGCCCATGAAGCGGAAGCAGCAGAAGGTGGACGCCTTTCTCTCCGGGCTCAAGGTCGGCGATCGCGTCGTGACCTCAGGCGGCATTTTCGGCAGCATCAAGGACATCAAGGATCAGTCCATACAGCTGGAGATTGCCGAGAAGGTCCGCGTGCAGGTGTCGCGAAACGCCATCGTCGGCTACCAGGGGCAGGAACCCGTCTCTACTGAAGGCCAGTCATGAACCAGAACGTCGTGTGGAAGCTCGGTCTCATCGTCGCCGTCATCGCTCTGTCGGTCGGGTCCTTCTACTTCAAGGGGATGAACCTCGGCCTCGACCTCAAGGGCGGCGTGCACCTGGTGATGCGCGTGCAGACCGACGACGCGCTGCGGGTGCAGACGGAAACGACCGTCGAACAGCTCCGCGATGCGCTGACCCGCGGCAGCATCCAGTTCTCGAAGCTGGAGATGAAGGACGCGAAGACGTTCGTGGTCGAAGGTGTCACCAACGACCAGGCGTTCCGCGCCGCGGCCGTGGACGCCGACTCGGTCTACAACCGCTCGTCGGGCGTCGGCTCCTACACCTACTCGATGAAGCCCAACATCGAGAACCAGCTCCGCGGCGAGGCGGTGGATCAGGCGCTGCAGACCATCGAGCGGCGCGTCAACGAGCTGGGCGTCGCCGAGCCGATCGTGGCGCGGCAGGGCGCGGTGGATCAGATTCTGGTCGAGCTGCCCGGCGTCAGCGAAGTGCAGCGCGCCAAGGACATCATCCGCTCGACGGCGCAGCTCGAGCTGAAGATCGTCGAACAGGGCCCGTTCGGCACTGAAGAAGCCGCCAAGCAGGCCTACAACAACAACGTGCCTTCCGACATTCTGATCATGCCGGGCACGGGCGATTCCGGCGGCGGCGCCGCTCCCGGCACGGTCTTCTACGCACTCCGTCGTGCCTCGGTTGTGACGGGGCGGGACCTCCGAAACGCGCGCCCCTCGCTCGACGAGAACAACCTGCCGGCGGTGGGCTTTTCACTCAACGGGGACGGCGCGCGCAAGTTCGGCGCCGCCACCGAGGCGAACATCGGCCGGCAGCTGGCGATCGTGCTGGACGGGCGGGTGTATTCGGCGCCGGTGATTCAGAGCCGCATCAGCGACGAAGGGCGCATCAGTGGATCCTTCACGCAGCAGGAGGCGCAGGACCTGTCGCTGACCCTCCGGTCGGGCGCGCTGCCGGCGTCGCTCACCTATCTCGAAGAGCGCACGGTGGGCCCGACGCTCGGCGCCGACTCGGTGCGCGCCGGCGTGGCGGCCTCGATCGGCGGCCTGGTGTTCGTGGTGCTCTTCATGATCATCTACTACAAGCTCACCGGGTTGAACGCGGTCATTTCGATCGTCGTGAACCTGCTGATCCTGCTCGGCCTGATGGCGTATCTCGGGTTCACGATGACGTTGCCCGGCATCGCCGGCTTCATCCTGACGATCGGCATGGGCGTGGACTCGAACGTGCTGATCTTCGAGCGCATCAAAGAGGAGCTCACGGGCGCGCGCGGCGCCCGCGCCGCGATCAACGCCGGCTTCGATCGCGTGTGGTGGACGATCGTCGATACCCACGTCTCGTCGCTGATCTCGGCGCTGCTGCTGCTCCAGTTCGGCACCGGACCGGTCCGCGGCTTTGCCGTCACCCTGATCATCGGCCTGCTGGCCAACGTGTTCACCGCCGTGTTCGTGTCGCGCACGGTGTTCGAGCTGGTGCTGGGCCAGCGTAAGACGCAAACGCTGAGCATCTAGCGCGGATTCAGACTTTATGCAGATCTTCCACAACCCGAACTACAACTTCATCCGGTGGCGGTGGCACGCCCTCGGTCTCTCGGCTGCCATCATCATCGCCGGCGCGGCGATGATCGCCACCCGCGGCGTGCCGCTCGGCATCGACTTCTCGGGTGGCACGCTCGTGCGCGTGCAGTTCGACCAGCAGGTGAGCGAGGACCAGGTCCGCAAGGCGCTCGATGCGGTCCCCGGCGACAAGGTCGTTCAGCAGTTCGGGCCGGTGGCCGACCGCCAGATCATGATCCGCCTGCCGCAGACCGGCACCGCCGAGCAGGGCATCAGCCTCGAACAGGGCTCGCGGCAGGTCGAGGACGCGCTCAACAAGGCGGGGCTGAAGTTCCAGATCCTGGTGCGCGACATCGTCGGCCCGGTGATCGGCGCCGATCTGCAGAAAAAGGGCATCTACGCCACGCTGGCGTCGATCCTGGCGATCACGATCTACATCGCGGTGCGCTTCCGTCCGAGCTTCGCGATCGGCGCCATCGCCGCCACCTTCCACGACATCCTGGTGACGATCGCGTTCCTGCAGTTCTTCAAGTACGAGCTGTCGCTCAACATCGTGGCCGCCATCCTCACCATCACCGGCTATTCGGTGAACGACACCATCGTCATCTTCGACCGCGTGCGCGAGAACATGCGCAACAAGCGGCGCGAGCCGCTCGAGCAGGTGGTCAACACCGCCGTCAACCAGACGCTGGGCCGCACCATCATCACCGCCGGCACGGCGTTCCTGTCGGTGCTGGCGCTGTTTCTCTTCGGCGGCGAGGCGCTGCGCGGGTTCTCCTTCACGATGCTGGTCGGCATCATCAGCGGCACCTATTCGACGATCTTCATCGCCTCGGCCATCGCCATCATCCTGAGCAAGAAGCCGCAGACCGCGGCGGCGGCCCCCGCGGCCGATACCGCGGCCCGCTCGCGCAAGCAGAAGGGCGCCAAGGCCTCGTAGCCAGCCCTCTCGTGGAGTTTTTCAACGCCGCGCTCCTGGGAGTGGTGCAGGGGCTCACCGAATTCCTGCCCATCTCCTCCACCGCGCACCTGATTCTGGGGGCGCGGATGCTGGGCTTTCAGGACCCGGGCGGCGTGTTCATCGTCATGATCCAGCTCGGCTCCATCCTCGCCGTCGTATGGCTCTATCGCGAGAAGGTGCTGTCGGTGCTGGCCGGGCTGACCAGCCGCCCGCAGGACCAGCGATTTGCCGCGCTGATCCTGGTGGCCTTCCTGCCGGCTCTCGTGCTCGGCGGAATGTTCGGAGGCCTGGTCAAGAAAGTCCTCTATTACAGCCCGATGGTCATCGCCGTCGCCTTCATCGCCGGAGGCGTGGTGATGCTCCTCGTCGAACGTTTTCGCCCGCGGCCGACGATCGACTCCGTGGAGGCGCTGCCGTTTTCGCGCGCCCTTGGCATCGGCTTCTGCCAGGCGCTGGCGCTGGTGCCGGGCGTGTCGCGGTCGGGCGGCACGATCGTCGGCGGCCTGGTCATGGGGCTGGAGCGGACGACCGCCGCCGAGTTCTCGTTCTTTCTGGCCATGCCGACCATGGCGGCCGCCTTCGTGCACGACCTGATTGATGCCCGCCACTCGCTTACCGGCGCCCGCGTCGAAGTCATCGCCGTCGGCTTCGTGATGGCCTTCCTGGCGTCGCTGGTCGTGGTCAGGCCGTTCCTGCGGTTCGTGGGGCGCTCGGGGTTTGCGCCGTTCGCGTGGTACCGGATTGCGGCAGGCGCAATCCTGCTGGCGCTGATCGCGGCGGGCCGGTTGTGATGCCGTGGCTGCGGCGCACGTTCCTGGCGGGGTTCTTCTTCACGGTCCCGCTGTTCGTGAGCCTGGCGGCGCTGGCGTGGATCTTCGGTATCATTGATGGTTTCACGGCGCCGCTGGCCACGCAGATAATGGGCCGCGAGACGGCCCTCTCGCGGGTGGTGGCGGTGGCCGTCGGCGTGCTCGTGACCGGCGTGTTCCTGCTGGCGGTGGGCGCGCTGGCGACCAACGTGATCGGCCGGCGGGTGATGGCGCGCGCCGAGAGCTGGCTGATGATGGTGCCCGGGTTCCGGACCATCTACGCGCCGGTGAAGCAGCTGGTCGTCGCGTTCTCGCCGGACAACGAGTACGGCTTCAAACGCGTGGTGATGGTAGAAGATCACCGGCGCGGATGGGTGATGGGGTTTCTCACCAAGGAGTTCACGGTCGATCGCGGCCGCGGCTCCGAGGCGTTGATCACGGTCTATGTGCCGACCAATCACCTGTACCTGGGCGACATCATGGTGTTTCCGGCGGACCAGGCGTTCTTTCCCGACCTGACCGTGGAAGAGGGTGTGCGGATTTTCCTGACCGGCGGCATGTCGATGCCGGCCGATATCCGCCGGAAGCGGGACGCCTAGTCCCGGCCAAGGCTCGAACAAGAGAGGACCAATGAGAGCGATGCGCGAGATGTCCCGGGCGCTCAGCCGTGTGCTGACGTGCGTCCTGTTGATGATGGTGCTGGTGCCGGCCTTGGCCGCGGCGCAGGCACCGCAAGCACCGGCTGGAGAAGCGCCGCGGGCGGGCGGCGAGGTGAACCTGGTGCTGCCGGACCTGTCGTCGGTGGACGTGGGCGGCTTCAGCAGCCGGACACTGCTGATGATCGGCCTCGGCGTGTCGGCGCTCGGCATGCTCTTCGGCCTGGTCATCCTGACGCAGCTGAAGAACCTGCCGGTGCACCGCTCGATGCGGGAGATCTCGGAACTGATCTACGAGACGTGCAAGACCTACCTGCAGACGCAGGGCAAGTTCATCGCCATCCTCGAGATCTTCATCGCCGTGGTCATCGTGCTCTACTTCGGGTTCCTCACCGGGCTCGAGCCGCTGCGCGTGGGCATCATCCTGCTCTTCAGCGTCATCGGCATCCTGGGCAGCTACGGCGTGGCGTGGTTCGGCATCCGCGTGAACACCTACGCCAACTCCCGCACGGCGTTTGCCAGCCTCGAAGGCAAGCCGTACCCGGTGTACGCGATTCCGCTCAAGGCGGGCATGAGCATCGGCATGCTGCTGATCAGCGTCGAGCTGCTGATCATGCTGTTCATCCTGCTCTTCATCCCGGGCGACTACGCCGGCCCCTGCTTCATCGGCTTCGCCATCGGCGAGTCGCTCGGCGCCGCGGCGCTCCGCATCGCCGGCGGCATCTTCACCAAGATCGCCGACATCGGCTCGGACCTGATGAAGATCGTCTTCAACATCAAGGAAGACGACGCCCGCAATCCTGGCGTCATTGCCGACTGCACTGGCGACAACGCCGGCGACTCGGTGGGCCCCAGCGCCGACGGCTTCGAAACCTATGGCGTGACCGGCGTGGCGCTCATCACCTTCATTCTGCTGGCGGTCAAAGACCCCTCAATCCCGGTGAAGCTGCTGGTGTGGATCTTCGTGATGCGCGTGATGATGA
>Ga0207645_10002992_pt1 | contig 13060 bp, 16 predicted proteins | sample KBSM53metaG_FD_184331 | JGI IMG/M metagenome (GOLD analysis project Ga0207645, IMG submission 184331) | Miscanthus rhizosphere microbial communities from Kellogg Biological Station, Michigan, USA - KBS M5-3 metaG (SPAdes) (version 2) | ecosystem: Host-associated > Plants > Roots > Rhizosphere >...
GTGCCGATGCCGAGGCGCGCGTCGCGCTTGGTGATCTGAATGGCGCCGCCGATCGGCTGCAGGCCGGCCAGCGCCGCGCGCGCAGCGGCGGCGCGGTCGACTTCATCGATGCCTCGGTGATCGATGCGCGGCTGCGCGATGTCGAGGCGCAGCGCCGCTCGCAGAAGGCCGACGAGAAGTCGCTGAAGTAGCCCGCTGCGCGCTCAGCGCGCGAACAGCCGCTCGATCGCGACGTCGATCACCATGCCGCACAGGCTGTAGAGCAGCGAGCCGATCAGCGCGGCGACGAAGCCGTTCACATGGAAGCCGTCGAGCACCGAGGCGGCGAAGTAGAACATCAGCGCATTGATCACGAACAGGAACAGCCCGAGCGTGATCAGCGTGACCGGCAAGGTCAGCAGCACCAGGATCGGCCTCAGCAGCGTGTTGAACAGGCCGAGCACGAAGGCCGCGAGCATCGCCGAGCCGAAGCTGCGGATCGTGACGCCGGGGTAGAGGTAAGCCACCAGCAGCAGGGCGGCGGCGAGCAGAAGCCAGCGGACGATGATTTTCATGGCCGGAAGAATAGCCTGCCTCGCGCGCCGGCCGTTCTGCCCGGGCGCCAACGGGTTGAAATGCAGATAGCAATCATTCGCATTAGTGTTAGAGTCGGCGAATTCTTGCGAAGCACGCTCTTGCTCCAGCCCGATGGGTTCATCGAACATTCCGATCCATGCCGCCGCGGTCGGTGCCGTCAGCCACGCTGTCGTGCCCGGCGCGACGCAACTGCTGCACCTGCCGCCGCTGCCGCGCGGCGGTGTGCGCGCTGACGGCCTGACGCCGACGCAACGCAGCGCGCTGGTCGGCGCAATCATTGCCGCGCACATCGCTGCTGTGGTCGGCCTGCTGCAGGTGCGCGAGGTGCGCGAGGCCGCCCGCGAGGTCGCGCCGATGTTCGTCGACTTCATCGCGCCGCCGGCACCCCCGGTTCCGCCGGCGCCGCGCCCGCCGCCGCCACCGCCGATCCCGCAGCCGATCCTCAAGAAGCCGCCGCCGCCCGTGCCGGTGATCGCCGCGGCCCCGAGCCCGGCGCCGGCCGCCTTCATCGCACCGGCGCCGCCACCCGAGATCGCCCCGATCGCGCCGCCGGCGCCGGTCGCGGTGCAGGCGTCGCCACCGGCACCCCCGGCGCCACCGCCCGCGCCGAAGATCATCCCGGCCTCGGCGGTGCAATACCTCGAGCCGCCCGCGCCCGAATACCCGCGCCTGTCGCGGCGCAACGCCGAGAGCGGCCGCGTGCTGGTGCGCGTGTTCATCGATGTCGCCGGCGCGCCCCGCCAGGTGCAGCTCGCCACCGCTTCGGGCTTCGTGCGCCTCGACGAGGCGGCGCTGGCCGCGGTGCGCAAGGCGCGCTTCAAGCCCTACACCGAGAACGGCCTGCCGACCGAAGGCTGGACCACGATCCCGATCAATTTCGAACTGGAGCATTGACCATGAACGCAGCGGACGCCGCGAACCTCAACCTCGGTTTCGGCCACTTCATCGGCCAGAGCGATGCCGTCGGCAAGACCTTGCTGGCGATCCTGGTCCTGATGTCGGTCGCCTCGTGGGCCATCATCGCGGTCAAGGGGCTGGCGCAGATCGTCCGCAATGGCCGCAGCAGCGCGTTCCTCGGCTTCTTCTGGAACGCGACCTCGCTCGACGCGGTCGCCGGCGAGATCAGCACGCACGGCGCGCGCGACCCGTTCTCGCACCTGACCGCGCACGCGATGCAGGCGCAGGCCCATCACGCGAAGTACGGCGCCGCCAAGCTCGAAGAGGCCGGCACCTCCGGCGAGTTCGTCACGCGCACCATCAAGAAGGTGCTCGACGAGGAGACCACGCGGCTCGAGAACGGCCTCGCGGTGCTCGCCACGGTGGGCGCGACGGCGCCGTTCGTCGGCCTGTTCGGCACGGTCTGGGGCGTGTACCACGCGCTCGTCGCGATCGGCATGAGCGGCGCCGGGACGCTCGACAAGGTCGCCGGCCCGGTCGGCGAGGCGCTGATCATGACCGGCCTGGGCCTGGCGGTCGCGATCCCCGCGGTGGTCGGCTACAACTGGCTCACCCGCGCCAACCGCGTCACCGCGGCCAAGCTCGATGCGTTCGCGTACGAGCTGCACACCTTCGTGTCGATGGGTCAGGCCCTCGGGCACGCCGCCGACGCGGCGGCGGCGCCGAACGTGCGCGCCATGACCCAGCGCCCCTCGGCGGCCTGAAGGAGGCGTCGCGATGGCCTTCGCCAGCTTCGATTCCAAGAGCGCGGGCGCGCCGATGTCCGAGATCAACATGGTGCCGTTGATCGACGTGATGCTGGTGCTGCTCGTGATCTTCATCATCACCGCGCCGCTGCTGACGCAGGCCGTGAAGCTCGAGCTGCCGAAGGCGAGCTCGCAGCTGAACGACCTGCGGCCCGAGAAGATCGAGTTCTCGATCGACGCGACCGGCGCGCTGTTCTGGAACGGCGAACCGATCGCCCGCACCGAGGCCGCCAAGCGCTTCGCGCTCGAGGGCAAGAAGCAGCCGCAGCCCGAGATCCATCTGCGCGCCGACCAGGCGGTGGCCTACCGCGTCGTCGCGCAGACGCTGGCCGATGCGTCGAAAGCCGGGCTGACCAAGGTCGGCTTCATCAGCGAACCCGACCCGGCGGGCGACCGATGAGCAGCGAGCTGCCGAAGCCCCGGCCGGTGTTCGCGTCGCCGCGCGCCGGTGCCGCGCCCGCGCCGCTGCAGGCCCCGGCGCCGACCCGACGTGCCGGCGCGCCGGTGTGCATCGACAGCGCGCAGCTCTTCGGCAGCGCGACCGAGGTGCAGATCTCGCACCGCGGCGCGCTCTATCGCCTCAAGCAGACCGCGCTCGGGAAGCTGATCCTGACCAAGTAGCCCGAACGCGCGCCTCGTCGCTTCTCTTCATCGCCGAATCCTCCGCACCAGCCCGCCGTCGCCAGCCCGTGCTTCTTGCCCAAAGGAACACTGCTGTGCCCCAACCGATCCCCCGATCCCAACCCATGTCCGGTCTTCTGCCGCTCGGCGCGATCGCCGCCGGCTTCGGCCTGTTTCACGTCGCCGCGAGCGCGCAGACAGCGCCCGCGCCCATGCCGGCCGCATCGGCGGCAAAGGCAGCCGAGACGACGATGCAGCCGATCTCGGTGAAGGCGAAGGTCGAGACCGACGCGACCTCGGTGCGCGCCACCACCTCGACGATCGGCAAGGGCAACCAGGACCTGCGCGACATCCCGCAATCGGTCACGGTCGTCACCGAGAAGCTGATCGAGGACCGCCGCATCGACACGCTGAAAGAAGCGCTGCACCAGACCGCCGGCATCACCTTCCAGGCGGCCGAGGGCGGCGAGGAAGACATCCGCCTGCGCGGCTTCTCGCTCGCGGCGAGCGGCGACATCTACGTCGACAGCCTGCGCGACCCGGCCTTCTACGAGCGCGACACCTTCAGCTTCGATCGCATCGAGCTGCTGCGCGGCTCGGCCTCGATGCTGTTCGGCCGCGGCTCGACCGGCGGCGTCGTGAACCAGGTCAGCAAGCAGGCGGTCCTGGCGAACGCGAGCCAGGTCGACTTCACGCTCGGCACCGGCAGCTTCATGCGCTTCACCGGCGACTTCAATGTCAAGCTGAGCGACACCGCGGCGGCGCGCATCAACGTGATGACCACGGACGCCACCGGCCACGGCGGCAACGACAAGCTCGACAAGCAGGGCCTGGCGCCGACCATCCGCTGGGGCATTGGCACTTCGGACGAGTTCACCGTGTCGGGCTACTACTTGCGCAACGACAACGGCATCAACTACGGCATGCCGTGGCTGCGAACCGGCAGCGCGACCAACGCAAACCCGTCGGGGCTGCTCGAGGGCATCAAGCCGACCGCCTACTACGGCGCGGCCAGCGACTACAACGCCGGTGGCGCCGCGCTCGCGACCGTCGGCCACACGCACCGCTTTGCCGATGGCGGCGAGCTGAAGTCGGCGATTCGCCAGGGCCGCTACGACCGCGACCAGCGTGCCAGCACGGTCCGCTTCCGGCCGCTGAATGCGTTGCCGGACAGCTGCCAGACGCCGTTCGTCGCCGGCAGCACGACGGTCCGCGAGGCGGGGATCTTTCCGACCGCCGCGACGATCAACGACGCGACCGAGCTCTGCCGCGGCACCAACAACAAGGTGCAGGACATGACGACGACCTACGCGCAAAGCGACTACAGCAACAGCTTCCAGCGGCTCGGCATGAAGCACGAACTGCTGACCGGCGTCGATGTGGCCCACGAGGTCTTCCACAACTACAACGTCGCGGCCTTGCCGAGCGGCGTAACGCTCAACAAGAACGATCCTTTCACGACGATCGGCACGCCCGACGACGGCACCGGTGCGGTCGACGAATCGCTGCGCATCAAGCGCCTGGACCGTGCGTTCGATGCGAAGGCGCTCGGCGTCTACGTGCAGGATCTGGTGCAGGTCGCGCCGGCCTGGAAGATCCTCGGCGGCCTGCGCTGGGACTACTTCAAGGGCGACTACCACCGCTACGCGACCGCGGTGACGGCGACCACCCCGGTGATCGGCGCCGAGATCCCGCCGACCTACGGCCGCTCCGACCGGCTCTGGAGCAAGCGAGCCGGCGTGCTGTATCAGCCGAGCGACACGGCGTCGTTCCACTTCTCGTATGGCACTTCATTCAACACCTCGGGCGACACCTACCAATACGACAACCAGACCACCAACACGCCGCCCGAGGGCAGCGAGAACTACGAGCTGGGTGCGAAGCTCGACTGGTTCGACGGCAGGCTGAGCACGCGCGCCGCCGCTTTCTACAGCATCAAGAAGAACGAGCGCAACCGCGACCCGGACAGTGCCGCGACGCAGGCGCTGCTGTCCGGCAAGCGCCACGCGGCGGGTCTGGAGTTCGACGTGGCGGGCCGCATCCTGCCCGGCTGGGAGGTGTTCGGTTCGTATGCGTGGACGCCGGTGGCCCGCATCGACGTCGGCGCACCGGGGTCGACCCCCGGTGTCGGCGAAGGCGAAGGTACGCGCTCGGCGATGACGCCCCGCCACAGCGGCACGATCTGGACGACCTACCAGGTCACCCCATCGATCCGCCTCGGCGGCGGCCTGAACGCCCGCAGTTCGCAGACGCCGAACCGCAACCCGGCCGGCATCGTCGCCCCGAGCTTCGTCACCGGCGACCTGATGGCCGAGTACGCGCTGAACGAGGCCGTCGCGTTCAAGCTCAACGCGACCAACATCACCGACAAGCTGTATGCCGACTCGCTCTACACCGGCCACTACATCCCGGGCGCCGGCCGCACGGTTCAGCTCACGATGACTGCACGCTTCTGAAAGAGAGAATCGGCCGATGCTGCTGCACGTCAAGCAAGTCCTGAACGACGATGAATTGCGCGAGGCGCGCGCGATCCTGGCACGCGCGCCGTGGGGCGACGGCCGCGTGACCGCCGGCGTGCAGTCGGCGCAGATGAAGAACAACGAGCAGCTGCCGCAGGACGGCGCCGAGACGAAAGCGCTGCAGCGCATCGTGCTCGGCGGCCTGAACCGGCACGCGACCTTCTTCTCCGCGGCGCTGCCCAAGCGCGTGTTCCCGCCGCTGTTCAACCGCTACGGCGGCGCGAGCAATTCGTTCGGCGACCATGTCGACAACGCGGTGCGCTTCATTCCCGGCACCGCCGGCGAACGCGTGCGCACCGATGTCAGCTGCACCCTGTTCCTCAGCGATCCCGATGCGTACGACGGCGGCGAGCTCGCGGTCGACGACACCTTCGGCGCGCAGCGCATCAAGCTGCCGGCCGGCGACATGGTGCTGTACCCCGGCACCAGCGTGCACCGCGTCGAGCCGGTCACGCGCGGGCACCGGGTCGCGAGCTTCTTCTGGATCGAGAGCATGGTGCGCAGCGACGACGCGCGCCGGCTGCTGTTCGAGATGGACACCCACCTGATGCGGCTGCGCACCTCGGTCGGCGAGACCGACCCGGCCGTGATCGGCCTGACCGGCACGTACCACAACCTGCTGCGCATGTGGGCCGACGTTTGATTCCCCACCCCTGAAGCGAAAGGACCGACCGATGAAACGCCACCTCCTGATCCTGGCCATGACCCTCGCCGCCGGCGGCGCGTTCGCGCAGCATGCCGAACGCTGCGAGCCGATCCCGAAAGACGAATGGAAGCCGCAGGCCGAACTCGAGCGCAAGCTCACCGACCAGGGCTGGAAGATCAGCCGCGTGAAGGTCGAGAACGGCTGCTACGAGGTCTACGCGAAGGACGCCACCGGAAAGAAGGTCGAGCAGTTCTTCCACCCGAAGACGCTCGAGCGCGTCACCGCCGCGAAGTGATGGTGCGGTGATGCGCGACCGCGCCGCCGCGACGGTGCGCGTCTGGGACCGCATCGTGCGCGTGCTGCACTGGGCGCTGGTCGGCTGCGTCGCGCTCGCGGGCCTGAGCCTGGTCGATGCGCTCGGCGTGCCCGGCTGGCATCAGCCGGCCGGCTACGCGGCGCTCGCGATCGTGCTCGCGCGCGTTGTCTGGGGCTTCGCCGGGCGCGGCGCGGCGCGCTTCGCGCAGTTCGTGCGCGGGCCGCGCGCCACGCTTCACTACCTGCGTCTGCTGCTGCAGGGCCGCGAGCCGCACCTGCTGGGCCACAACCCGCTCGGCGCCTGGATGGTGCTGACGCTGATGGCTTGCGTGATCGCGTTGGCGGTCACCGGCTGGCTCTACACGACCGACATGTTCTGGGGCAGCGAGGCGGTCGAAGACCTGCATCGCGCACTCGCGTGGGCGCTGCTCGTGCTCGTCGCGATGCATGTCGCCGGCGTCATCTTCACGGGACTGCGCCAGCGCGAGAACCTCGTCGCTGCAATGCTCCACGGCCGCAAGACGGCGCGCGACGAGTGACGCGCCGACGCGCGCGACGCGCGCAACGCACGCAGGCATTGACGCCTTGCAGCGACAAAGCGCGCTTTACCTATGGAAATTGCGCGTCTTCCCTATGAAAACTTCTTCTCTTCGCTCTATACAGGCATTACCATTCGCTCCGCACGGTGCTATGGAGAAATGAGAGTCCATGCGGCTCTCGCCCATCCCGGGCACATCAACAACTCTTGATGGAGAGAATCAACATGGCAACTGCGAAGAAAGCTCCCGCGAAGAAAGCGGCAGCAAAGAAGGCCCCTGCGGCCAAGAAGGCGGCACCGGCCAAGAAGGCGGCTGTCGCGAAGAAGGCGGCGCCGGCCAAGAAGGCGGCAGCGAAGAAGGCCGCCGCTCCTGCCAAGAAGCGCACTCCCAACGCGGCCTTCATGAAGGCCATGACCCCGAGCCCGGCGCTCGCTGCGATCATCGGCTCGAAGCCGGTGCCGCGCACCGAAGTGACGAAGAAGGTCTGGGAGTACATCAAGGCCAACAAGCTGCAAGACGCGGCGAAGAAGACGATGATCAATGCCGACGCCAAGCTGAAGGAGATCTTCAAGAAGGCGCAAGTCTCGATGTTCGAGATGACCAAGCTGATCAACGGCCACCTGAGCTGAACGGCGCGAGCGAGTCGCTCGCGCCAATGAAAAAAAGCCGGTGCTTGCACCGGCTTTTTTGCGCCTCAGGCCAGCGCAGGGCCGCCCCAGGCGGCCTGGGCACCCGCTTGGCGGGTGGAATTTGGTACCCCGGCGCCGGGTGCGCGATATCCCGCGGTCGGCGTCGATCGGTCAGCGCTTCGTGTAGCGGATGTCGGCGCGCCGGTTCTCGGCCCATGCGGCCTCGTCATGGCCGGTCGCCTTCGGGCGCTCTTCACCGTAGCTGACCGCCTCCACCTGCGCCGGCTTCGCGCCCATCACCTCGAGCTGCTTCGCGACGATCTGCGCGCGCCTGTCGCCGAGCGACAGGTTGTACTCGCGCGAGCCGCGCTCATCGGCATTGCCCTCGACGCGGATCTGCACCTGCGGGTGCGACGCCAGGAACTGGCCGTGCGCCTGCAGCAGCGGCTGGTACTTCGCGTCGACATTGAAGGTGTCGTACTCGAAGTAGACGCTGCGCGCCGCGAGCGCGCCCTTCGGATCGTCGAGCGGGTCGAGCGTCACGGTCGCGACGGTGCTGGCCGCGCTCGATGCGCCGCCCTGCGTCGGCAGCACCGGCTGCGCGCTCGTGACCGGCGCCTGCGGTGCGTCGACCGGCGTGCTGCTGCAGGCGGCGAGCGCCGCAGCGGTGAGGATCGAGAGCGAGAGGGTCTTCAACATGAGAGATTCCTTGCAGTTGGGGTTGGTAAGAAGGCGGCAGGCTTGTTTCGTTTCATTCATTCGGTTGCCTGGTTCGGGCGGGGATTCGCTCGCTGAGCCGGTAAAACGCACGGTCGCGCCGCGAGCGCCGCATCGACACCGCCCATGCAATCGACCAGCACCGCCAGACCCTCGTGCACCTTGCGCAGTTGCGCCGCACTCATCTCGTCGAGCACCTTCGGCAGCAGGCCGCGCGCCGTGACCGGTGCGCGCCGCAGTGCCTGGCGCCCGGCCGCGGTGACATGGATGTGGACGACGCGGCGGTCGTGCGGCGAGCGATCGCGGCGCACCAGCGCGCGGCTTTCGAGGCGGTTCAGCAGGTTGCTCACGGTTGTCTGATGCATGCGCAGGCGCTGCGCGAGCTCGCCGACCTTGGCGCCGTCGGCCGCGGCCACCTCGTGCAGCGCCCGCAACTGCGCGCCGGGCAGGCCGGTGGCGCGTTCGAGCTGTGCCGAGTGGGTGCCGGCGAGCCGCACCACGACGCGCAGCTGATGCAGCACGTCCAGGCCGGTGCGCGGCATGGCGCGGCGGCGCGCGGGGGTCGGTGTCATGGCCGCGAAGTATATTTCAGCAAATGGACCTGCCCGGCCGGCGCGATGCCGCAGCCGGCGCACGGGTCGGGCGCGGTCGCAGCCGGCGCCGCACAACAAGAACAGGAAACTCATGATGGGTGTGGATCTGATCGGGCCGCTGGTCGCCTGGCCGCTGATGCTGCTGGCGGCGTGGACGGCCGGCGAGTGGCTGTTCCGCCGCTGGCAGCTGCCGCGCGTGTGCGCCTACGGTGCGATCGGCGTCGTGCTCGGCGGTGCCGGGCTGTCGCACGCCACCTCTGCGCAGCCGACGCTCGGCTTCATGGCGAATGTCGCGCTGGCGCTGACGCTGTTCGAGCTCGGCTACCGCGTCAACCCGCGCTGGTTCCGGCACAACCCCTGGGTGCTGATCGCCGGCCTGGTGCAGGCACTGCTGACCTTCGGCGGGGTGTTCTGGGTTGCCGGCCAGTTCGAGGTCGCGATCGATCACCGGCTCGTGCTCGCGGCGCTGTGCGTCGCGACCTCGCCGGCCGCGGTGATGCGCGTCACGCACGAGCTGCGCAGCGCCGGCCAGGTCACCGAGCGGCTGCTGCACCTGTGCGCGCTGAACTGCCTGCTCGCGGTGCTGCTGCTCAAGGGGGTGGTCGGCTACTGGCACCTCGAGACCAGCGGCGAGCTGGGCAAGGCCGCGTTCAACAGCGTCTACGTGATCGCGCTGTCGCTGGTCGTCGGCGCGGTCTTCGGCGTGATCGCGCCGGTGCTGAACCGGCTCGCGATCAGCAGCCAGGGCACGACCGTGACCTTCGCGATCCTGGTGCTGCTGCTCAGCGGCATCGCGCAGAGCCTGCACCTGTCGCCGCTGCTCGCGGCGCTCGCGTTCGGCGCGATCGCGCGCGAGCGCCGCATCATGCTGAGCCATGCGCAGCGCAATTTCGGGGCGCTCGGCGACGTGCTGACGGTGTTCCTGTTCGTGTTCGTCGGCGGCCTGCTGTCGTGGACCGGGCTGCTGACCAGCCTGCTGCTGGGCATCTCGGTGCTGCTGGCGCGCAGCGCGGTGCACACGCTCGTCAACCTCGGCATCGCGCATGTCAGCGGCACGACCTTCCGCAAGGGCGCGCTGACCGGCCTCGCGCTGATGCCGATGTCGGTGTTCGCGATGCTGCTGCTCGAGGAAAGCCGGCTCGATGGCTTCGATCTCGCCCAGGCCAGCCTGCCGGTGTTCATCGGCCTGCTGCTGCTGCTCGAAGTCATCGGCCCGTTCGTCACGCAGCGCGCGCTGCAGCTCGCGCACGAAACCCACCCGCCGGAGAACTGAATGCCGCTCGAACCCTTCGGCAAATCGGCCGCGCTGTCGCTCGGCGTCGAGCTCGAGCTGCAGCTCGTCAACACGGTCGATTTCGACCTGACCTCGTCCGCGAACGATCTGCTGGTGCTGCTCTCGCGCAAGCCGTTCCCGGGCACCGTGACGCCCGAGATCACGCAGAGCATGATCGAGATCGCGACCGGCATCCAGACCGAGCACGCGCCGCTGCTGGCCGAGCTGCGCGGCATGCGCGACACGCTGGTGGCGGCCTGCGACCGGCTCAACATCGGCATCGCCGGCGGCGGCACGCACCCGTTCCAGCGCTGGAGCGAGCAGCGCGTGTTCTCGCGGCCGCGCTTCGAGCAGATCTCGCAGCTCTACGGCTACCTGGCCAAGCAGTTCACGGTGTTCGGCCAGCATGTGCATGTCGGTTGCGCCTCGGGCGACGATGCGCTCTTCCTGCTGCATTCGCTGAGCCGCTACGTGCCGCACTTCATCGCGCTGAGCGCGTCGTCGCCGTTCTTCCAGGGCGTCGACACGCTGTTCGATTCGGCGCGCCTGAACTCGGTGTTCGCGTTCCCGCTCAGCGGCCGCGCGCCGTTCACCTTGAGCTGGGACGACTTCGCGCATGGCTACTTCATGAAGATGGAGGCCACCGGCGTCGTCAAGTCGATGAAGGATTTCTACTGGGACATCCGCCCCAAGCCCGAGTTCGGCACGATCGAGCTGCGCGTGTGCGACACGCCGCTGACCGTCGAGCGCGCCGCGGCGCTCGCGTGCTATCTGCAGGCGATCTGCCGGCGCCTGCTCGAGCGCCTCGAGCCGCCGCCCGAAGAAGACGACTACCTCGTCTACACCTTCAACCGCTTCCAGGCCTGCCGCTTCGGGCTGGACGGCACGATGGTCGATCCACGCACCCGCGAGAGCCGCACGATCCGCGAAGACATCCTCGCGACACTGCGCCACGTCGAGCCGCACGGCGCGGTGCTGCGCAGCCTGCCGGCGCTCGAGGAGATCGAGCGTTGCGCGGCCCGCGCCGGCAACCACGCGACGCATCTGCGCGGCGTGTTCGCGCAGTCGCGCAATGTGCAGAGCATGGTTCAGGAGAGCACGCGCGCATTGCGCACCGGCCCCGAGTGATGTGTCAGGGCAGCGCGGGCCCCGCCGTCAGCGGCGCCGCGCTGACCAATGCCTCCGGGCGCGCGCGCCGCGGCGTGCCCAGCACCAGGGTCCAGTAGCGGCCCTCGCTGGCGTCGCCCTCGATGCGGGCATCGACGCACGCGAGGCCGAGTTCGAGCAGGCCCGGGTTCATCAGGTTCTCGCAGTGCGACGGGCTCTCGAGCCAGGCGGCGACGACGTCGTCGAGCACCGGGTAGCCGACCGCGATGTTCTCGGCCGCGCGGCTGAAGCGGTAGCCGCCGGCCTGCAGCCGCTCGGCCAGGCCACGGTTGCGGCTGTCGCGGTGCTGCATCGATTGCAACATCGCCATCTCGATCGACTGCGCCGCAGCGACCGCCGCGAGGCTGTCGCTCCAGGTCAGCGGCGCGGCGACGACGAGCTTGCCGCTGTGGCCGCAGTCCGCGCCCTGGTTGCGCGCCTCGTTCAGGCGCTGCAGCACTTCGTCGGGCGTTGGCACCGCGCCGCAATGCGGCGGCGCGCCTTCGTCCGGCGGTTCGGCGAACGCGTTCGCGGCGAGCCCGGCAAGCAGCAGTGCGCAGAGCGCGGACGCGCTCGCGCCGGACGCGCGACGACGCGGCTCGAGGCGGCGTGAAAGAAGGTTCGAGTGAGGCACCTTCCGTCATCGGGCGATGGGTGCGGCTCTTGAGCGACGGATGCACGAATCCAACACTTGGTAACCGCAACACTGCGCAATCCGTGTAACAGGTCCGGTGCGTGTGAAAATCGCGGGCCTCCAGTCGGCTTGCATTGCCTGGCAGAGGCGGACGACATCGCCATCCTCGTTTCGGCCTGCGCCACATGACCGTGATCCACCCTGCGCTTGCGTTGCAACCGGTCCATGCGGTGCTGCTCGCGGCGGCTCTGTTCGTCGGTGGCGCGATGCCGACGCAGGCCAAGCCCAGCGGCGATGCGGGGTTGCGCTCGGCGCTGCTGCCGTCGTGCAGTTGGGATCGTCCGGGGCACGATCCGTTCATGGGCGACGTGGTGGCCGCCGTCGATCACTTCAGCGATATCGCACCCGAGGTGCGCGCGCGGCTGAAGGCGCGCGTCGCGCGGCGCGACTACGACGACATGGTCAGCATCCGGCGCGACAGCATCACCGGCCGCGCGCGCTACGGCTCGACGATCCACGACATGCACTTCGGCGACGGCCGGGTCTGCCACGGCGTCACGCGCGCGTCGTGGAGCCCGACCATGCAGGAACGCGGGCTGGTGTATTGCGACAGCGGCCAGTGCATCCTGGTGCCGACCGTGTGCCGCAACATCAGCCGCATCACCCGCGCCGAGGTCAGCCCCGAGCATGCCGAGGCGCCGGACGATCCCGAAGCGGCCGGCCTGCCGGCGCTGCCCGACGGCATGGGCGACGGCCCGCTGGCGATGGACACGGCACCGAGTTTCGAACCCCGCGCCGCGCGGCCGGAGTCGATCTCGGGCATCGCCGCCGCGCCGTCGTCGGCGTCGGACGACGGTACGCCCGCTGAAGGCGCGGGCGGACCGAACGGCGATGCGCATGTGCCGATCGCGCTGCCGTTGGGTGGCATCGGCGGCGTGAGCGGCCCGGGCACCGGAAACCTGCCGAGTGTCGTGACGACGCCGGTCCCCGAGCCGAGCACGTGGGCCGGCATGCTCGTCGGGCTCGCCGGGCTGCTCGCGATGCGTCGCGGGTGGTTCAGGCCGCGCTGAGCCGCCCTTCGCTGCACAGCAGCGCAGGCGCTTCGCTACGGCCTGAGCAGCGGCTTCAGATAGCGCCCGGTGAAGCTGT
>Ga0207645_10002993_pt1 | contig 13050 bp, 11 predicted proteins | sample KBSM53metaG_FD_184331 | JGI IMG/M metagenome (GOLD analysis project Ga0207645, IMG submission 184331) | Miscanthus rhizosphere microbial communities from Kellogg Biological Station, Michigan, USA - KBS M5-3 metaG (SPAdes) (version 2) | ecosystem: Host-associated > Plants > Roots > Rhizosphere >...
TCCTTCGAGCGTTCTTCCTCGAGCTCCTCGAGGGCGTCGACGCGATCGTCCGGCGTCATCTCGGAGACGAGCTTCGCCGCCTGTGACGCGGGCATCTCCTCGAGCACCTCGGCGCGCAGCCCCTCGTCCAGATACTCGAGCACGTCCGCCGCGCGCTCCGCAGGCAGCACGCGCAGGAGGAGCTTCACCTGCTCGATCGGGAGCGACTCGGCGACGTCGGCGAGATCCGCCGCGTGCATCTCCTCGGTTTCGGCGGCGACATCCGATGGCGACTCCTCCAGTAGCGCCAGAATGTCGGGCGCGATCAACGCCGCGATCGGGCGTTCTTCCTTTCGCTGGGATGGCGTCATCGGAGTGCGGTGAAGGGCCTGCCGAGGCGGGGCGTCAAGTTACGAACGTCCCCCGGCGCGGAACAAGCGCAATCATGGTCGTATCGCGTCACAGGTCGGTCAGCGGGAGTCGGCGTTCGATTCTCACTGACGTGACCTCGCAGCCCGCTAACACGATCGCCGCTTTGAGCGCGTCGGCTGTCGTGGACGCATCATGCTCGACCACCGCGCGTCCCATGTCGACCTCGGCCGACAGAACACCGGGCACGCCCGCGAGCGCGGTGAAGACCGCGCGCTTCGCGTGAACCGCGACCATGCCCGAGATCGTGAGGATCGACACCACGGCGCGGAAACGTACAGCGCGGTCGTCGCATCCGGTGATGTGATCGGCGCCGGTTGACGCGCACCTGCGGTCCCACGACCTTCCGACGTTCGCTGCGTCCCGCCGTTTCACTGCAGGCCATTGTCTTCGAGCCGCACATCATCGTGAACGTTTCCTTTCTCGGACTCGGCGCCATCGGCGCGCCGATGGCCCGTCATCTTGCCAAGCCGCCGTTCTCGCTCGCCGTCTGGAATCGGACGAAGGCGCGAGCCGACGCCTTCGTGGCGGAGACCGGCGCACGCGTCGCGGTTTCTCCTGCCGACGCCGCGCGCGGCGCGAATGTCGTCATCACGTGCCTTCCGACGTCGCGCGAGGTGGAAGCGCTGCTCGACGGTCCGGACGGCGTTCTCGCCGGTCTGGCGCCGCAGTCGTTGTTCATCGACTGCACTTCCGGTGACCCGGCGACCTCGCGACGGATCGCGGCACGGCTGGCCGAGCGTGAGACGGCGTTCATGGACGCGCCCGTGAGTGGCGGGGTGTCGGGCGCGCAGCAGGGCGCGCTCACCGTCATGTGCGGGGCGGACGAGGCAACGTTCGAGCGTGCCCGGCCCGTGATCGAGGCATTCGGGAAGAAGATCGTGCGCTGCGGGCCGGTCGGGGCGGGTGACGCCGTGAAGGCGGTGAATCAGGCGCTGCTCGGTATTCACATCTGGGCGCTGAGCGAGGGGCTCGTCGCGCTGTCGAAGGCGGGCATATCGCCTCGGCTGGCGCTGGATGTGATCAACGCATCGAGCGGGCGGTCGAACGTCTCGCAGAACCTGTTCACGGAGCGCGTGATCACGCGCGCATTCCCGCGGACGTTCAAGCTGGCGCTCATGGAAAAGGACGTGACGATCGCCGCCGAGTTCGCGCGCGAGAACCGCGTGCCGTCGCCGCTCACCCAGAGCGTGGCCGACCTGCTGCGCGTCGCTCGGAATGTGTTAGGCGAGGAGGCCGACCATGTCGAGACCGTGAAGCTGCTCGAGGCATGGGCCGCATGCGAGGTGCAGGGATGACGACGAGCAACGTGCGGCGCGACTTTCCGGCGCTCGAGCGCGAGCAGCTTGGCCTCCCCGTCGCATACTTCGACGGCCCCGGGGGTACGCAGGTCCCGCGGCAGGTCGTCGAGGCGATGAACGACTACCTGTTCCACCATAACGCGAACACGCACTGGAACTACCCAACGAGCGCGGAGACGGATGCGGCGTTGGATGCGGCTCGCGTCGCCCTCGCCGATTTCGTCAACGGCGATGCCACCGAAATCGCGTTCGGCTTGAACATGACGACGCTGACGTTTCACCTGGCCCGCGGCCTGTCAGCGCGGTGGGCGAAGGGTGACGAGGTCGTCGTGACCGAGCTGGATCATCACGGCAACGTCGCGCCCTGGACGCGTCTCGCCGCGGAGCGTGGCATCGTCATCAAGACTGTGCGGATGGACCCAGCCGCGGGCGTGCTCGATTGGGCGGATCTGGAGCAGGCGATCACGCCGCGCACGAAGCTCCTCGCGATCGGTGCCGCGTCCAACGCGCTCGGGACGGTGACGGACGTGGGTGCTGCGGCGCGGCTTGCGCATGCGAAGGGCGCGCTCGTGTTCGTCGACGCGGTCCATTACGCGCCCCACGTGCTCGTGGACGTCAAGGCGTTAGGCTGCGACTTCCTCGCCTGCTCGGCCTACAAATTCTACGGTCCGCACGTCGGCGTCCTGTGGGGCAGGCGAGACCTGATCGCGTCCGTCGACGTTCCAAAGCTCATTCCCGCACCGGAAGCTCCGCCTGAGCGCCTCGAGACGGGCACGCAGAATCACGAGGGGATCATCGGCGCCGCCGCCGCGGTCGACTATCTGGCGAGCCTTGGCGACGGCGCCAGCCGACGTGACCGTCTCATCTCGGCGTACGCCACGCTGCACGAGCAGGGCTCGGAGCTCCTCGCGCGGATGTGGAATGGCCTCTCGGCGATCCCGGGCGTGCGCATGTACGGACGTCCGCCAGGTCACGCTCGAACGCCCACGGTTTCGTTCACGCTGGACGGCGTGGTGTCCGACGATGTGGCGCGTGTACTCGCGAAGCGTGCCGTGTTCGTGTCGAACGGCGACTTCTACGCGACCACGGTCATCGAGCGACTCGGGCACTCGGCAGACGGCGTGGTCCGTGCAGGGTGCGCGTGGTATACCACGGCCGACGAAGTGGATCGCCTGATCGAAGGCGTTGCCGAGCTCACGCGGGATTGAGCGAAACCGAGTCCAGCTGCGTAACGTTTGCAGTGCGGTGCCGGCGATCCTGCCGGCGACCGTGGACATTCCTCGCACCATCAATTGATGCTCTCTTTTGCGTTCGCTGCAATCGCGATCCTGACCGCTCCGATCCGACCGGCGGCGTCAGCCCATAACGACTCGGCGCCGGTCGGCGCTCCAGTGGCGGTGCTGTATTCGCTTCGAGGCCGGGTCGCCGATTCAACCAACACGCCAATAGGCGGCGTTCAGGTGACGTTGGTCGAGCTCTCACGTCGAGCGACAACCGACAAGAGCGGCGATTTCGTATTCACTGATGTCCCGGCAGGGCGGTACACGCTGGTCGCGCGGCGACTCGGGTACGCGGCCGTATCTGACACCGTACGAATAGTGCCCGGCCAGCAGGTCCAGGTCCGGGACCAATTCGGTATTCGCCCGCAGGTCGTCCTTCGATTGACCCGGCTGGCCACGGACATCGAGCCGGTCGTCGTGACAGCAACGCGCGACGCAACAGACGTCGACCGATCTCCGTTCCCGGTGCAACAGCTCTCGGGCGACCGACTACAGCGCGAGCAGAGCTTCTCGCTGTCGGGCGCGACCGACGGGTTGGCCGGAGTGCACAACCTAACGACCGGACAGCAGATCGGAAAACCGGTGATTCGCGGGCTTACGGGCGCGCGTGTCCTCGTGCTCGACGATGGGCACCGCCTCGAGGACTACTCGTGGAGCGACGAAGATGGTCCCTCCATCGATGCGCGCCTCGCGCAGCGCGTCGAGGTGATTCGCGGTCCCGCGAGCGTTCTGTATGGCTCCGATGCCATTGGTGGCGTCGTCAACGCCGTTCCTGCGGCGCTGCCTGACGCGAGCGGCGGCAACTTCGTGCGTTCGACGGCCGAGCTGACGGGTGCGACCAACAACCGCGAGGGCGGCCTGCTGCTCGGGGCCGAGGGTGCGCACTCGCGCATCGGGTGGCGCGCGACCGCCATCGCACGCTTCGCCGAGGACATGGAGACACCCGACGGGAAACTGGAGAACACGAAATACTCGGCGGTGACCGGCGAGGCCGCCGCTGCGTATCACTCATCTCGCGGGACATCGACGCTACGGTACGCCCGGTATGGCTGCGAGTGTCACCTGCTCGAGGCCAACGCGCCGGCGAAGCCCGAGGGAAGCGGAGAGGAGGAAGGGCCGGAGCGGAAGGCATCCGACGACCGCGTGCAATACACCGGGAATTACATCGTCGGCAAGTTCCGCCTCGAGCCAAAGCTGCAGTGGCAGCGTCACAGCCTGGCCGAGATGTCCGATGAGCTCGGCCCCGGAGGCGAGCCGACCGGCGTCGAGTCCGAGGTGTTCAACCTGCTGCTCAACACGACGACGGCGGACGTTCTCCTGCACCACGGGGAGGGCGGCAAGGTCCATGGCACGTTAGGCATCTCGGGGGAGTACCAGACCAGCGATTCGCGGGGGATCATCCCGCTCGTGCCTGACGCGCGTCTGACCTCGGGCGGACTGTTCGGATTCGAGCAGGTCGACCTCGGCAAGGTGAGCCTTACGGCGGCTGCGCGCGGGGACGCGAACTCCCTCCACGCCGATGCGAACGCGGACCTCGATCTGGCGGATCAATCGCGCAGCACGAGCGCCTTTTCGGGCGACCTGGGTGTCATCGTGCGCCCCATCAGTGACCTTTCGCTGACCGCGAATGTCGGCCGCGCGTTCCGCTCACCGACGCTGTTCGAGCTGTTCGCCAACGGACCGCGTCTCGGCGAGGCGCGTTACGAGATCGGCGACCCGACGCTCGACCCGGAAACGAGCCTGAACCTCGATGGCAGCATTCGCTGGGGGAATCAACGCGTGCGCGCGGAGGTCGCGGGATTCCACAACCGGATCGATGACTTCATCTACATCGCGCCGACGGGCGAACAGCAGGGGACTCTGGACGTCTATCGCTACGAGCACGCGCTCGCGACGCTCTACGGCGGCGAAGTGTCGGCGGATGTGGACCCAACGAGGATGCTGACGCTCCGCGCGCGCTACGACCTGGTGCGCGGCACGAACGAGGACACGGACGAACCACTCCCGCTGATGCCTCCGCCGCGAACGACACTCGAGGCGGAGTTGCACGGAGCGGCGTTGGGCTGGGCGGACCACGCGCACGCTGGTCTGGATGTCGAGATCAACGCCAGGCAGACGCACCTTGGGCCGTTCGACACGGCCACCGACGGCTACACGATACTCGGCCTGGACGCCGGCATCGCCCGCCGCCTCGGCTCGCGTCCGATCCGGTTCGACATACGTGTACGGAACCTCACCGACAAAGCGTACAAGTCCTTCCTGAGTCGGTACAAGAGCTTTGCGCTCGATCCAGGAAGGAATGTCCTCATCAGGCTGGGCATGGACTTTTAGGGCCGCAGCTGCTAGCTGCTTGCGGCTGCAAGCTGGTAGCCGACGGCTGCGCGCTACTGCCGCTTGCTGCAAGCTGCTGCCAATACCGCCGGTACGACCGGGACTCGCGTGCGCGCGATGAGGCACGCGCTGAAATGATGGTTGCTGCGGTCGCGATCGGCGTAGCTTGGCGCCATGCCCAAGTACCCCGATCCCCCCGGGTTCACCGAGTGGGAAGCTACGATTCCCGAGTCATTCAAACGTGATCCTATTTGGCGAACGCCTGCGTACCGTTACTCACTCTGGCTCTCGGATCTTGCCAAGCAGGATGCCAGGATATTGCGGGGCAACGTCGACACTCGCGCCGACGTGGATCAGTTTCTTCGAGCCGTTGGCAGCATCAGCGCAAACCTGGCCGAAGGCTATAGTCGAAGAACCGGCGCTGAGCGCGCCCGGTACTACGACTACGCGCGAGCCACCGCGCGGGAGGCGAAGGACTGGTATTTCAAGGGAAGGACCGCGTTAGGCGACGCTGTCGTGGAGCAGCGGCATGCTGTGCTGGAGCGCATAATTCGCATCCTCAGCGCCGTCATTCCGCGAGAGCGGGAAGACGGCTCCCGACGACGGCGCGAGGATGGCGAATGGCGCAGGCACGGCGAGTAATAGCAGCAGCTTGCAGCAAGCGGCAGTAGCGCGCAGCCGTCGGCTACCAGCTTGCAGCCGCACGCAGCCAGCAGCTAGTAAGTCTTTGCGTGAGGCTCGAGCTTTTTTTCGAGCGCGCCGAGGTACGGCTCGTAGACAGAGCCAGGATGCCACCACACCCACCCGTTATAACCCGCGTCGTAAATGCCGCGCATCTGCTCCTTCACATGCGACGCATCGTATTTCGGCTGGCCGAGGGAAAAGGCCTGGATCCACGGGCGCACGCGCTCACCCTTGAGGCCAAGTTTCGCGTCGCGCTCGCGCGCGCGGTTGATCGCCTTGAATTGCACCTGGTACGGCTCCGCGTTAGGCCGCGCGAGGTTGAACGCGCCGTGCGGGTAGTGCGACGGGTACGTCATCGGCAGCACCACGTCCACCGCCGGCGAGACCTTCTCCCACTCCTGGCCGATCTCCAGGGCGCCACCCACCGTCGTCACGAGGCCGAAGATGTCCGCGGTCGTGCGAGCCCCGAGCTTGTCGAGGCGGGCATTCGCCGTCCGGAGAAATTGCGCCAGCACGTCCGGTTTCGACCGGCCCTTCTGGTTCGGGAACACCTGCGGCGGAAGGCTCTTGTACGGTTCCGGAAAGCGGATGTAGTCGAACTGCACCTCGCCAAACCCCAGCTTGATCGCTTCCTCGGCGACGCGGAGGTCATACTCCCAGATCTCCTCGTCGTACGGGTTGACCCACGTTAGGCCCTGCTTGTCGTGCCACGGCGTGCCATCAGGCTTGCGGATGACATGATCCGGGTTGGCGCGCGCCGCCACCGAGTCCTTGAACGTCACGATCCGCGCAATGGCCAGAATGTCGTGCGCCTTCAGCGTGTCGAGCAGCTGCTTCACGTTCGGGATCACGCCCGCCTTGCCGGCGTTCTTCTGCAGCATGGGGTCCTGCGACGGGATGTTGAGCCCGAATTCGTCCTTGACGTCGATGACGAGCGCGTTCACCTCCGTCGAATCCGCGATCGCGATCAGCTTGTGCATGCGCTTGAGGCTCTGCGCCGCGAACCGGTTGACGTACAGCCCACGGACGATGGGAAGGTCCGCGGCTGACGCTGGCCGCACGGCAGGCGTAGACGCCTGGCCGCTCGCGCTCACGCGTCCCGTGTCGCCGCTCAGCGCACCCGCGGCCGTCGCGGTATCGAGCCGCTGTGCGCCGGTTGACTTCGGGTCGGACTGACTCGTGGCGGCGGAGCGGTCACCCGCGCCCGCGGAACACGCGAGCAAGGCAGCGGAGGCGAACGGCAGGTATCGGTGCATCGAGAGTCGTTTTGGAGAGCGGAGGCCCGAATAGTACACCGCCAGGCCGATCGCGAGCCTCCGGAGACGCGTTCGGCCTGGCTATATTCGGACGACAATGCTCCCTCTCACGTCTCCACGCGTCGCGACCCTGCTGGCCGGCGTCCTGCTTCTCGGCGTTGGGTGCAGGAATCAGCCGCGTGCGACCAGCCGTGCGCCCTCCACGGACTTCCTGGTGACCGCCGGGGATTCTGCCTTCTGGGTCAGCACGGTGGACGGGCGCCTTCGGATCCGGCGGGCGGCGCTCACCCTCGCGTACGTGGACGGCCGATTCTACGAGCTCTACGTTGCTGATGACGATCGGTCGTACTACGACGCGCTGCTCATTGGCCAGCGGATCTATCGCCGCGACCTGGTGTCGGGTGATTCCGTCCAGGTCTTCGAGGACAAGCGAGTCACCAATATCGCGCGTCAGTACGCGGCCGAGCATCCGGACGAGCGGCGACTGGGCGACGATGAGGATGGGAGCGACGACCCGCATACGGTCGCGACCAGTGACATCGAGTTGCTGGATGTGCTCGGACCGATGCTCTCCTACGAGCATCACACCGACATCGACATCGCGAACCTCGAGGACACGCACAACGTCCGGTACGGCGTCGTCGACCTTCGCAATGGCTCACCCGCGACGCTGCGCGCGATCTTCGGGGACAGCGCCGCTCGCCGCATCGTTGCCGACGCGCGGGCGGCGTATCGTGTCGTGATCGACTCGGTCCGACGCGTCCGGAGCGCGCGTGGCCGGCGCGCGGCCCGGGTCATCGACGCATTCCACTTCGACTCGACGAGCTTTGCGCTCGTGGACATCGACGGCAGCCCGCGCGTGGGCTTTTATGTGCCGGGCGAGGGCGTGTCCGGCGCTGGTCTCGCGCTCCCGTTGCCACACGTTCGGACGCCGGAGCCCGCGTGGTGGAGCACGATCGCCAGCACGGTGCCCACGCTCGGCGCGGATTCGGCGAGCGAAGTATGGCGCGGGCCGCGATATGACGTGATCGCCCATTACGACACGAGCGGCGAGTACGCGACGCTCGTGGTCCGCGACTCGGCGAAAAAGGAATGGCCCGCCGGCCGGCTCCCGACGCCGACCAGACGCGTGTACCGGCTCGACCTCACGAACGTCGATACCACGGTCCGGCGCGGACTGGCTCGCGCCTTCGATGAGTCGACGCTCTATTCGGGTTCGGCACGAACGGTGCTCGGGCCAACTCGCGGCCGACCGCGGATCGTGTTGGCTCGCTGGTCCCGCGCGGAGTCCACCCCGGCGCGTGTCGTCTCAGGGGCGGGCCGCGGAGCGACACGCCGAACACGCCCGTGAAGTATTTCCGTCACCAAGACCTTTCCTATGCCACGATTGCGCGGATTTGCCGGACCCGATAACACCACGTGGGGCGTCGAAGTGCAGAATCCCGGAGCGAGTAACGCCGTCGTCGTCTTCCGTCATCCCGATGGACAAACGGGGCGCCTCGATCGCTACGCCTGGTACATCACACGTGGATCGGAGTCGCAGAACGTGACCGGCCGGCTGAACAGGCGCGCCGTGCTTGACTCGTTGGGCGATGCGGACCTCCAGCGATTGTTCCGCCGCTCGATGCCCGTATCGACGGATCGCAGTCCGGCAACGGACATCGGTTGATCGCTCGGGCTAACCGCTCGCCCTAACGGGAAGTTGGTTCGCATCGGCCGACGGCTCGGTCACGGCGTCGGGAAAGGCGATCTCGTATTCTGCGCCGTCGCGCGCGATCTGGGTGGCCGGAAAAACCTCGCGCGCTTCGCGCTCGAGATCCGATACATCGCGCGAGTAGCGTGCGGACACGTGCGTGAGCACCAGCCGGCTGACGCCAGCTCTCGCCGCGACCTGTGCGGCTTCGCGAGCGGTCGAGTGGCCCGTTTCCGCGGCGCGGGCGGCCTCCTCGTCGGCGAACGTCGCTTCATGGACGAGGAGATCCGCGCCCGCTGCTGCCTCCACGGTTGCCTCGCACGGCCGCGTATCGCCTGTAATCACCAGCTTTCGGCCCGGCCGTGTGGGCCCGACGAGATCCGACGGATCGATCTCGCGGCCGTCGTCGAGCGCGACGCGTTGGCCCCGATGCAGCCGCCCCCACAACGGGCCTTCCGGCACGCCCATCTCGCGCGCGCGCTCGGGGTTGAATCGACCCAGACGCAGGGATTCCACGACCGCGTAGCCAAGCGCCGGTGTCCGCATGTGGTCCGCGGCGAATGCAACGATCTCGTATCCCTTGCGGGACACTCTATCGCCAGGCTGCAGCTCTCGGTATTCGACGGGGAAGTCGAGCCGGTCGGCTCCCAGGGTTTCGGCGCGGCGCAGCATGCGCGACGACCCCGGAGGCCCCCACATCCGAAGCGGTTCTTCTCGCCCCTGCAGGGCCATCGTCCGCACGAGGCCCACCATGCCCAGCATGTGATCGACGTGCATGTGCGAGAAAAAGATGTCCCGCAGTGCGAACGCGATCCCGTACCGCATCATCTGTCGCTGGGTGCCTTCGCCGCAGTCGAACAGGAACGTTTCGCCTTCGCGAACGACGGCGATCGCACTAACGCCGCGTTCGACCGTCGGTCGCGAGGCGGACGTTCCGAGGAAGCGAAGAGTGAGCGACACAGGCGGAATATAGTCCGTCACCGCATACGGCGGCCCGTGGTTTGCGCGACGCTCGCCAACGCGAATGATTTGCGATTCCAAGTAATCGACAGGCAACGGATGGCGACGACGTCCATGCCTGAATCCCCATATTCACGGGGAGTCAGGTCTGGGCGCGATTCGGGGATCGGCGGCGGTGAAGGTCCCGGCGAATTGACCGGGCCCGCATTCTGCCATGAGGCAGCGCGGCGAGTGGTCCGGATGCCGGGCCGGATGGATATCGGGATCCGCTCGCGCGTGTTCTGCGCCTCGAGCGCTGCTTCCCGCTTCGCACGCTGGAGAGGTCTCCGGCTGCCCGGGCGGACCACAGCCGGTAAGGGGCGATGAAGGCGAAGCGTGGTAGTACTTGGTGCAATCAGGTGGGCTGACTATTGGCCATGGATTCAATAGCGCGCAGAAAGTTTGCCCCGGAGTATTTCGCCGCGGCCCATGACTTGCGCCGAACTGGTGCGTTGGTCTGCTGGACCGAGTGGAGGTAAGTTGCTCGCGGATGGGAACCGTTGGGGGATCTGCGAGGCGCGAGTTGATTGTCACCCCAACTTGGATGGAGGCGCGATGTCGGGAACGGGAAAGAGCAAGCGAGGGTTCGCGTCGATGGACGTGAGCCGCCAGAGAGAGATCGCCAGCAAGGGTGGGCGGGCAGCGCACCAGAAGGGCACCGCTCACGAGTGGACGTCGGACGAGGCCCGCGTCGCGGGCCGCAAGGGTGGAGAAGTAGTCAGCCGCGACCGCGCGCACATGGCGGCGATCGGTCGTGAGGGTGGTGAGTCACGCGGGGCCAAGAATCGCCGTCGTCAGACTGCGGCGAGCCGTGGTTCCGAGTCCAGCGGCGGCGCGTACTCGGACCGTGAGTCGCCGGTGGAAGTCTCCCGCGAGGGTATGCTTGGGTCGCAGAGCTCGAGAAGCACGCGTGATGAGCTAAGTGACAACGGCATGGAGTCGGTTCGCGACGAGGATGTCCCGAACCCTACCTGATGCTGGGCGGCACGGTAGCACTGAAACGCACTGGGGACATCGAACGAAACGAGGCCGGCATGCCGGTCGATCGGATCCGGCCTCGTTCGCATCGGCGGCGTGGGCGTTAGGCGCCGGCCGAGCGACGGAGCTGCCGTCTGCGCGCGCCCTTTCACGTGACGCGCAGGCGCTCGGCTCGTCTCCGTTGCAGCAGGAGCCGCGCTTTTGGCGGCGCTTGACAACCGCCCGACGCATCGTACCTTACGCTATCGGCGCGGCCCCGTCCCCAGCGGGGCTGCTTTGTTGCCGGCCCGGTGCGACGGGATGGAAAAACAATCGGCGCACTCCCGGGTATGAGGGGCTGTAGCTCAGTTGGGAGAGCGCTGCAATCGCACTGCAGAGGTCAGGGGTTCGACTCCCCTCAGCTCCATAGCAATTGAAGCGCGAAGGATCGCGCGGCATGCTTCTCGCCAAAAGGGAATGTTGCCCGCCGCCGCTCGGTAGGACGTAGAGTTCCAATGACGGCGCGCGCGGCAAGTCCCGCTGGCGACAACTCGAACGGCAGGACGACACGAGCGCTGCGAGCCACGAGGTTCGCGGCGCTTTTTGCTTGCTATTCACCGACCGATAACGCGGCGACGAAGTCGGCCTGGAGCGCGCTCAAGACCTCGAACACGTAACGATTTTCCTCGGCCTCCGCCCGGCCGGCAAAGTCGCTCATCGCCGAATTCCCGAGCCCTCCCAGCCACCGCACGATCGCGCTCTCCTGGACCGAGACGGACGCCCGGCGCGACAGCAGTGTTTGGAATCCCGGGCCCGGACGATCGCGAACGGAGACCCGAAGCGTGATCCCCTCGCCTTCGAATGGGTGGCGGAGCGAGGTGCGAATGAGCGTGTTGACGGCGAGAGGGAAATGCCACTCCGGCTCTCGCCGGAAGTGCATCGCCCACCCGCGCTCGTCATCGCTGCGGACGAACGCGAAGTCGCCGATCAACCGGGACACGCCGACGCGGAAGATCATGAACTTGGCGGAGAAATCGACGTTGATCTGCAGCGTGTCCGGCAAGGGTCGCGCACCACCCGTCATCGCAAGCAACTGTCCGTCGCGAACGCGATAGCTCACGGTGAAGACGTTGTCGGAGCCGGCGGCATCGAGCCACGTCGCGCCGCTGCCATCCTGCAGTCGCAGGCGATAGCGTGCAGGGCTCACATACTTGTCGAGGTATTTCGAGAGGTTCGGGCGCGTCTTCGCCACGCGATCGGGATCCATGCGAAAGCGCACCAACACCGAGGCGCTGCCGTCGCCGACCGGCACGGCGCGAACGGTATCGAGCGAAAACAACTCGCCCAACACGCGCGAGGAGTGTGGGAACAGGGCCTGGTTCCCGGCGTGTATGTTCGCGCCGGCGGCCCGCTGGGGTGCTGCTGCGAACGCGGTGAGCGCGGCAGCGATGTGTCGAGAGGTGACCGAACCGACCGCGTGATCGACGGCGGTGTCCCAGTCGTACTCGGACTCACCACGCCGGTGCAGGCGGATCACGTGTCGTGCATCGCCGGTTGCGGTGGGCGTCGCGACGGAGGCGTAGGTGCCGAAGAGGTATCCGGTGGGCGTGTGGGTGCCGAGCAGCGTGAGCGTCCGCGTGCTGTCGGCGCCCATCGCGGTCCAGACGGACGTGTCGCCGTAGACGCCGGACGGCGACAGGGCGTACCGGCCGAGCTTCGATCGAGCCTGGTAGAACTTCGGAACGCGCTGGACGTTGTCGAAGCGCGCGGCGAGTCCGCCGAAAAGCGCCTCCGCGTTCGCGCGTGCGGCCCGCCGGTCGGGCCCGAGTGTTTCGGGCATCCCGCGGCAGGCGGCGGCTGCGAAGAGGCATGATGCGACGGCCAGGCGGCGGTGCGGCAAGACGTGGTGGGGCCGGGAGTTCGGGGGTTGATGGGGGGGTGGGCAAAAGCTAGCTTACGAACTCCGCGACGCGCGCGGAGAACGACCAAATCTTTGCCCCTTGGTGTAACTGGCAACACGTCTGACTCTGGATCAGAAGAGTCCTGGTTCGAGCCCAGGAGGGGCAACTTCAACGACACGCTTCGCGTGTCGTTTTGTTTACCTCCTGTGTTCCCCGCCTTGCTTGCGCTGCGGCGTCGAG
>Ga0207645_10002997_pt1 | contig 13045 bp, 10 predicted proteins | sample KBSM53metaG_FD_184331 | JGI IMG/M metagenome (GOLD analysis project Ga0207645, IMG submission 184331) | Miscanthus rhizosphere microbial communities from Kellogg Biological Station, Michigan, USA - KBS M5-3 metaG (SPAdes) (version 2) | ecosystem: Host-associated > Plants > Roots > Rhizosphere >...
CAAGATTGGCGGTTACAGCAAGGGCATGCGTCAGCGGGTCAAGCTTGCGCAGGCGCTCGCCCACGATCCCGAGCTGCTCATCCTCGACGAGCCGCTGAGCGGCATGGATCCGATCATGCGCCGGCGCACCATTCGACAGATCAAGGAATGGGGCCGGTCGGGGAAGAGCGTCCTCGTGTCGAGTCATATCCTGCACGAAGTCGAGTCGATGACGTCGAATATCCTGCTGATCAACAACGGCCGCATCGTCGCGGAAGGGAACGTCCACCAGATTCGCGAACTCATCGACGAGCATCCCCACACCGTCTACGTTCGTTCCGAGGATCCGAAACGGCTGGCGCGCGCGGTCCTGGTCGAAGACGGCGTCATCAGCCTGCGTTTCGAACAGAACGCGGTAATCTTCGAAACGGCACGTCCCGATGCGTTTTACACGCGGCTCACCGACATGGCGGCGTCCGGCGAGGCTGGTGTCATCGACGAAATTACGTCGCCGGACGACAACCTGCAGGCCGTGTTCAAGTACCTGGTGAAGCAATGACCGGGACGCCGGCCCACCCTCGAACCACGTCGTTCTTCACTGGCGCCTGGCGCGTGTTCGGTCTTTCCATCGGCGAGATGCTCTGGTCACGCCGGACGATCTTCATGGCACTCGTCGTGGGCAGTCCGGTGATTGTGGCGCTCGTCGCACGCATCGTGCAGTCAGCGGGGATCGCACCCCTGAGGGTCAATGGCGTGCAGGTCGACGCCGTGAGCATGTTCGGCGGGATGATCTGGATCCTCTTTCTCTGGTTCATCGTCCCGATCCTCGGCGTCTTCTACGGCACGTCGCTCATCGCCGATGAAGTGGACGACAAGACGATCACATACCTCTTCACGCGACCGGTGCGCCGCGGTGCGGTCGTCGTCGGGAAGTACCTGGCATACCTGGTCTGCACGACGCTCGTTGTCCTGCCGTCGGTGATGATCGTGTACTTCCTGATGGTGCCGATCAGACTGATCCCATCGAGTTTCATGTCGCTCGTCGTCGATCTCGGCGTCCTTGGCCTTGGGCTGGCTGCCTATGGGGCGCTCTTTGCGCTCATTGGCGCGGCGCTCAGACGCCCTCTCATCGTGGGACTCGTGTTCGTCTTTGGATGGGAGTTCGTGACGCTGGTGTTGCCCGGTTACCTGAAGCGGTTTACGTTGGCGTACTACCTCCAGCCTCTCGTCCCGCACGCGATGCCAACAGGGGACACTGTGTCACTGCTTCAGGGCGCCTTTTTCAGGGATCCGCCATCGGTTTCGGTGTGTCTGGCGTGTCTGGCACTCGCGATCCTCGTATCGCTGGCGCTTGCGGTGCGGGTCGTGGAACAGCGGGAATATGTTCTGGAACAGTAGGAATCTCCCTACGATGTCCCGGCGGAAGCTGGTCCGGGAACACGGGAGCGGCAAGGCTCGTATACTGGCCTTGGGAGACGTGTAATGAGCAAGCGGACTCGGCTATTCGTCGCAGTCGCCTCGGCAATCCTGGTAGTGGGCCTCTGTACGGGCCTGCTTGCCGCCTACGTCGGCGGCTTCCAGAATCTCACCATTGTCAGGGGTGACGGCCCTGGGGAACTCGTCTACATCCCCGCCGACGCGCATGCCGTCGCCTACGCGAACGTTCGCGACGTGATGGATTCCGAGCTGCGTCACAAACTCTCCACACTTCAGCCGGACAGCAGCCGAGGGCCGGAACATTTCAAAGAGCAAACCGGCATCGATCTCGAGACTGATGTCGACTACATAGTGGCTTCGTTTGCGGGCATGGGGGAACCGCCTCAGGGTGAGCCGCCGCTCGTGTTGGCGAGGGGCCGCTTCGATCAGGTTCGTATCGAGGGGTTGGTCCGCGACCAGGGTGGGACGGTCGAGGAATACAAGGGGGCCCGGCTGCTGGTCAATCAAGAGGACAAGCTGGCTGTGGTCTTCCTCGAGCCCGGGCTCGTCGCGATCGGGGGTCCCGCCGCTGTGCGAGCGTCGATTGACACCAAGGCGGCAGGTTCCAGCGTCAAGAACAATGACGAGGTGATGCGCCTTGTCCGAGATATCGACGACGGAGATGCGTGGGTCGTCGCGAGATTTGACGCCCTCACCGGATCGAAGCTGCCACCCGAGGTCGCGAGTCAGCTGCCACCAATCAATTGGTTTTCAGCCCGCGCGTTCGTCGATGGCGGTGTCCAAGGGCAATTGCGTGTTGAGACCCGCGATGAGGCGTCGGCTCAGAATCTTCAGGAGGTCGTCCGGGGATTCATAGCACTGGGCCGGCTGCAGGCAAGCCAGCATCCAGAGGTCGCGGAGTTCCTGAACTCCGTACAGCTATCCGCTCAGGGGACCACGGTTTCCCTGTCTTTCTCGGTGCCGTCCGAGATGATCGACGCACTTGGCGCGCTCCGCGCCCAGCGGGTCAGACCGCGTTCGACACCCGTCCCGGCCCCTCGACCCGACGCGCCCCCCGCCCTGTGATACGGGCGGGCAACGCCCGGGCGGAGATTCCGGAACGGTAAATATCTCGCGCACTCGCCTCGTAGTTGCTAGTCGTCAGGCAATTACGAACTCCATGCCGAAGCTCGTGTTCTTTTACGGCACGCTGATGACGCCTTTCAACCGTACCGGGCGTCTGCGAATCGACCGGCATCTCGTCTACAAGGGCCGCGGCACGATCACGGCCGCCTTGTTCGATCTCGGTATTTACCCGGCCGCTGTGCCAGACCCGGATGGTCAAGTCTGGGGAGAGGTCTACGAGATGACCCACCCAGTAGTTGTACTGAGAGCCTTGGACGAACTCGAGGGCCACCGCCCCAGCGAGCCCGAAGCAAGCCTTTATACCCGTCGGCTGACACCGGTCACGATGGAAGACGGGTCGGTCGTGTACGCGTCAGCGTACTTCTACAACGCGCCGCTCGGTCGGGCGGAGCGTATCGCCTCTGGCGACTATCTAGAGTACTTGAGGGTTCGCTAAAGTACTAGTGTGGCAGTGTAGCGCCGCGGCTTCAGCCGCTAGAAGCGCTCGGCGCGGACCGACTTGAGAAAACCGGCGATCGCGTTGGATACGTGTTCCGACGGTTCGACGAATTCAATCCCCGTCGAATACACGAGAACGTCATCGTCGACGTCCGCGATCTGCGAGTGCACGACGCGCCCCTTCACGACAACAGATCGCTCTCCGAGCTCGATTCGCAGATCGTGCAAGGAGTTGAGATGCATCGCGAATCGCGTTTCGACGAGCGCGCCCCGAAGACTGACCTCACGGATCGCCATCGGTTGAAACACCATGACCTCGCCCTCGAGTCGGCTGATCATGGCGACTCGCGCGCCGTCGCGCTTTTCCTCAGACATTAGCGGGCAGTTTTTCCTAATTCATCCGCATCGCTGCGCGGCTCGGAAAGAGGCTGTCATCTTCCTCGGTGACCTGAGACAGTACGGTGCCGAAATCCTGTCCTTCGGCCTCGGTGGTGTAGGTCAACACCGGGATGTCGCATGTGTCCGGATCCAACTTGAGCATTGTCAGAATCTGGAACCCATCGAGACGCTCAATCCGTGTGCAGAGGATGACCAGGTTGGGGAGCACCTTTTTGATCTGTGAGTACGCTCGATCGCCGGGCTCCACGAAGACCATGTCATAACGACCGGAGTCGAGGACCGATTCGAGCATGCCCAGTACTTCGGTGTTGCCGTTGATCACGACAACCTTCTGCACTGGTGGCGCGGTGAATTGGTTCGGCTCAGTCATCTCAGTAACCCGCCCTTCTGGTCTCCTCTAATACAGGATCCGTGCCACGAGGGCCGCTTTGTAGAGACCGCCAGGCTTACCTGGTTTATCGTCAGATCCAGCACATTCGACATAGCCGCACTCGAGCGGGAACAATAGGGAAATACGGTGTAAGTCGCTGTGATATTGGTGTTTAACCTAGGACTCCTGCCTGAGCGGCAAGTCGCCTACATCGCGAACTTCTACCGGGTTTTCATGGTCGAGCGCGACTCGGCGTCTTGTTCAAGTGACCATATTGCGGCAGTCTGTGGACGAAGGAGCGACTTGTGGGCACTTTTCACAACTACATCGACGGAGCGTGGGTCCCGTCGCGATCCGGTCGCACGTTCGAGAACAGAAACCCGGCCAATCGCGATGACTTGCTCGGACTGTTTCAGGACTCAGGTCGCGAAGACGTCGAGGCTGCGGTGCGCGCTGCCGAGCGTGCGTATTGCTCATGGCGGTTGGTCCCTGCCCCAAAGCGCGCCGAAATACTCTTCGCCGCCGCGCAGATCATCGCGGCGCGCAAGGAGGAGTTCGCCCGCGACATGACGCGAGAGATGGGCAAGGTGCTCGAGGAGACACGCGGCGACGTTCAGGAAGCCGTCGACATGACCTATTTCATGGCGGGCGAGGGGCGCCGCCAGTACGGTCAGACCGTGCCGTCCGAGCTTCGCGACAAGTTCGCGATGTCGATACGGCAGCCGCTCGGCGTGTGCTCGATCATCACGCCCTGGAATTTTCCGATGGCGATTCCATCGTGGAAGATCGCACCCGCCCTCGTGTGCGGCAATACCGTCGTCTTCAAGCCAGCCACGCTGACTCCGTTGTCCGCGGTGAACTTCGTCAAGGTGCTCGAGGAGGCGGGCATTCCGCCCGGCGTCGTAAACCTTGTGACTGGTGGTCCTGACGTTGGCGAGATGATGACGACGCACGACGCGGTGAAGGTCGTGTCGTTTACCGGATCCTCTGCTGTCGGGCGTGTGGTGAATCAGCACGCCGCATCGACGTTCAAGAGAACGCATCTCGAGATGGGGGGTAAGAACGTCGTCATGATCATGGACGACGCGCAGCTCGAGCTCGCGGTCGAAGGGTGCTTGTGGGGCGGATTCGGTACCACCGGGCAACGATGCACCGCGGCGAGTCGCATCGTGGCCCACGAAAAGATCTATGACGAGTTCCTGCGTCAGTTCGCCGCGCGGGCGAGTGCGTTGCGGGTCGGCGACGGCCTCGACGATCGCACCCAGATGGGGCCATCGGTCAACGAGTCGCAGCTGCAAACAGTGATGAAGTACGTGGAAATCGGTCGTGGTGAAGGAGCGCGTCTGGTTACGGGCGGAAATCGTCTGATGTCAGGACCCTATGCGCGGGGCTGGTTTCACGAGCCGACGATATTTGGCGACGTCGATCCGTCGATGCGAATCGCGCAGGAGGAGATCTTCGGTCCCGTGGTGTCGGTAATGCGGTGCCGATCGCTCGAGCAGGCGATCGAGATCGGCAACAGCGTCGCCTATGGCTTGTCTGCTTCGATCTACACGCGCGATGTGAACTCGGCGTTCACGGCGATGCGCGACATGTACACGGGGATCTTTTACGTGAACGCTCCGACCATCGGAGCAGAGGTGCATCTGCCGTTTGGCGGGACGAAGGCAACGGGCAACGGTCACCGCGAAGCGGGAACCGCTGCCCTCGACGTGTTTTCCGAGTGGAAGTCGATCTACGTGGACTTCAGCGGCAAGCTGCAGCGCGCACAGATCGACACTTAGTTCAGTTTCTTGATATCGGCCTTCAGCTGCGGATTGACCTTGAAGCCGGCTTTCTCCGCGTTCTTCACGGCAGTCTCGGCGTCGGTCTTTCTACCGCTCAGCATGTAGTAGACGGCGAGGTTATTGTGCGCCTCACCCAACTTCGGGTCGGCTTGCACGGCCGCTTCCCACGCTGACCCCGCGCTGTCTCGATCACCGTTTCTGAAGTGGGCGCTGCCGATGGCGAGCATCACGAAGGCAGGCGGATGGAAAGGCCCGCCCTGCGCCGCTCGCTCCACCTCGAGCTCCTTCACTCGTTGCTCGAGAACCGTGCGTTTCAGCGAGTCGAGCTTCTGCGAGCTGCTTTCGAGTTCCGTGCGCAGCTCGCGAATCATCTCCTGTCGCACCTTGTCGACTTCGAACTTGTTCGACTGCTCGAGTTGATGGAGTGACGCCATCGAATCGATGCAACCTTGATACGCCATGACGGCGCTCGCGAACCGCTTCAGCTGCATATGCGCCTGACCGAGCTGGTAGTGCGCCACGGAGAGCAGCGGATCCTTGTCGATCGCGGCCTTAAACGATTCGGCAGCCTTCTCGAACTGCTCTTTGGCCATGAGGTCCTGGCCAGCTCGATAGAGCTCCATCGCCTGACGACGGCTCTGTTCGTCAACGAGTTTCTGCGCATCAGCGCTGGAGGCTGTGAGTGCGGCAATCACGACGATGCCGAGGACGACCCGTCTGTTCATAAACCCCTCGCAGAGTTTTCGAATCTTTAATCCCCGAATCCATGAACCCCGGTTTCGGGTTGTTGTTCCGGGTTCCGTACACAAAAAGGGGCCACCGAAGTGGCCCCGATGTTAACCGTTTCGTCGTCGGTCAGAACTCGAAGCGAATGCCCACACGCATGTTGAACGGAGCCTGGTACTGCGGCGGGTTGCCGGCAAGGTTAGTGTTAACAGGCTTACCGAAGTCGGGATTCACGACATTGTTGTCCAACTGTGTATTCTGCGAGTAGTAGCGCACACTTTTCTGGTTGAACACGTTGAAGACATCGGCGAGGAACGTCACGCGGCGCGCTCCGTTCATGCGAAGTGCATACGACGCCTGCAGGTCGGTTTGGCTCTCGAACGGCGATCGTTTCTTGAAGCCGTCGATCGTTTGAATCCCTGACCCGCGAGGCGCGGTTGGAATCTCACCGTCGCTACCATAGTTGGGGTTCGCGGCGAATGGCGTGAACGGCTGTCCGGAAGAGAGATTAATACCAGCCCCGACATTGAAGCCAGACGCCCAGGCGTAGTTCCCGTACAGCTTTACCTGATGTGGACGATCGAGCGGCAATATGCCGTTCTTGTCGCCGAGGTAGCGGATGTCACCCGCGTTGAGACCGGCATAGAACGGCGCGTAGCTGGGGTCGTTCGTTGGGAAGTCATAGAGCGACGAGATGCCCGGATCGGACTGCCCGTTGTCGTCGCGATAGAAGCCCTCGAAGTTGCCGCGCAGACGCGACCACCGATACGACGTCATCGTCGACCAGTTCGACCCACGGCGGTTCAGCGTGAACTCGAGTGAGTTGTACTTGTGGACGGGATCGTCGAAGTGCGCGCCCAGGAACTCCGTGCCCGGGGCCACAGGAATGCTGCTGCTCGGATTGGTGAGGATGTACTCGACGCTGCCGCAGATGCTCGAGGTCTGTGGGAGCTCATACGCCACCATCGGGCAGTTCGCGATGTCTTCGAGGACCTGCGGCATGTTGCGGTAGACGTAGCGGACACCGAACGTGGTGTTTCGCATGATCTCGCGATCGAGGCCGAAGACGTATTCATTCGTGTAGGTGAGCTTTGCGTCGGGGTCGATGGTGTCGGCGCCCACGCCAGCGAGGATGAAGTGACGAGTCACGCCGGCAGCCAGCACGCCTTCAGGGACTACGCGGGTGAGCCCCGAGTCGAAGTAATCGCCTCGCGTGAACCCGTCGTCGGCTGACAGCGCGCGCGCTGCCAGGTCGTTCGGGATGCGTGCGTAGAACTTACCGTAGTTGCCGTAGATCTTGGTCTTTCCATCACCCGCGACATCGAACGTCGCTCCGATGCGCGGTGCCCAGTTGTTCTTCAACGTCCAGTCCTTGATGATCGTGCCGCTCATCGTCTCCTGTTCGTACCGGAGGCCGGGGTTGATCGTCACGCGACCCATCTGCCACTGATCCTGGACGAAGAAGTTCCAGTAGGTCTGCGGTGTGCTGCGCTCGCTGTTGAAGTTCGCGCGAGTTACACGGTAGATCCTGCCGCCCGCTACTTCCGTCGCTGGGAGGATGTCGACGCGCGCGCCGGTCGCCGTCTGCCGGCCATCGGGTGCGGTGAACGTCGGCCCAGTGAGCTGATTCGCCTGCGAGTAATTGGCGTCGTAGTATTCGACGCCATACTTGATCGAGTGCGACTTGAAGATGTTCGTCGCCTTGATCTGGTACTGGTTGTTGAGGCTTCGATTGCCCTGCTCGTAGGTGCCGACACCGCCGGTGATGATGTTCGGGGTGACCGTTCTGTCGGTGTAGCGCCATTCGTTCACTGACGGCAGCTCACCGATCGTGTTCAGCGACCGGGAGTAGCCACCTTCGATCAGGAACCCGGAGGCGAGGAGACCGCTGTACCGGACAGCCTGCTGATGACCGCCGTAATCCAGCGTGCTGAACGACGCCGTGTTCGTGACGAGGAGCGCAGAGGTGCGTTGCGGGCCGTTCTCACCGTGCGAGGGGTCGCCGAAGAACGACGCATCAATTCGATGACCACCACCCAACTGTAGGGTGCCCTTTGCCGCATACGAAACCGTCCGACGGTTTCTGTCGACATCGCCCAACGAGGCCAGCGGGAACGTCGGAGGCGCGGTCAGCGTCGTGACACGCCATGACGGATCGATGGCGCCAAAGAAGAAGAGCCGATCCTTCACGACGGGGAATCCACCCTCCATTCCGACATCGCTCACCGTTGTTGCCTGGGTGTTCACTGACCCGTTGGATGCCTGGTACTGCTTGAACTCGCCTTGCAGCATGTCGGGCTGTGCGTAGGCGAACGCCGATCCTCGGAGCTGGTTGCTGCCGCTCTTGGTGACCACGTTCACCACGCCGCCGGTGGCCTGACCGAACTCGGCCTCGTAACCGCCGGTCTTGACCTGGATTTCCTTGACGAAGTCGTAAGGCGTCGCGTTGCCCAGCGAACCGAACGTGGTCGAGTACGAACCGAGACCGCCGTAGCCGGTGTTGGTCACGTTGGCGCCGTCAACGATGTACAGGTTTTCCAGGCCTGTGCCGCCCGAGATGGACGGGTTGGCAGAGCCTGCCGTGCCCGAGCTGCTGACGCCGGGGGTCAGATACAACGTCTGGGCGAACGTGCGGCCAACCGGGAAGTTGCGCAGCGTGTCCGTGTCCATCACGTTGCCGATCGTCGTCGATCGCGTATTAATGAGGGGGGTCTCAGCCGTTACGCTGATCGTCTCCGCAACGCCGCCCACCTGCATCGATACGGGAACCTCGGCGACCTGCCCGAGTCTGACGGTGATACCCTTCTGTTCGAACGCCTTGAACCCCTGAAGCTCGGCTCGGACGTCGTAGTTCCCAGGCGTCAAGAACGGAATCTGGTAGCGGCCGTCCGCGTCGGTGACTGCAGAGCGGGAACCCTGTGGCCCTGTCGCCGTGACAGTGACCCCAGGTACGGCCAGCTTCTGCTGGTCCAATACGCGGCCCGATATGGAGCCGCCGATTTCCTGGGCGGATGCGATGCTCGTACAGGCAAGCGCGCACGCCGCAAGAAAAGCACTTATACGTGCGTACATCAGTTCTCTCCTTAAAAACTGTTGCTCTCTTCAGTTAAACGGGAATTGCTTACGAAAAACGTGTACCAGCGGCCCCATTGACGGAGATGCTGTGTTTTCGGTGGTTTGTTGCTCAGGACGCCTGCGAACGGGGCGGATAGATCCATGAGGAGCAACATTACGAACCAAAATCATGGATCAGCCGCATTTCGTAATGCAAGCATAACGTTTCGTCACTTCGGGAAGTCAATTGGGACCAACCCTAATGAGGTACGAGAGTTGGGATTGTGAGGATAAGGGGACGAAATGCCTGAAGATAGAGAGATCCCGAACGAAAAAGTGGGTTACTGGCGTCGAGGCGCCACCTCGACACCAGAGACTAGTGCGGCATTTAGTCCCAGTTATTCTTGCAGCGTAAACGCGACCAGCACGTCAGTGGCGACAGTAGCGACGTATTGCTTACCGTCCTTACCCTGGTAGGTCATTGGGTTTGCGTTGACTTGACCATCGACTCGAGTCGCCCACAGCTCTTTGCCGGTCTTCGAGTCGAAGGCGCGGAATCGACGATCGGTGGTTGCGCCAACGAAGACCAGCCCCCCCGCCGTCACCGTCGGACCGGCGCTGCCGCTGTTGCCGGTGAGCTGTTTCCCTTCGGGTAGTGCCTCGGTTAATCCAAGCGGAGTTTCCCACGCGATCTCTCCGGTGTTCGCATTGACTGCGACCAGGCGGCCCCACGGTGGACGTTGGCATGGCAGGTTCGCCACCGTGCGCCCGGTCTCGTCCTTCAGCGGAGCACTGAACGTGAAGTACGGCCCCGCGCCGTTCACGCTGCCTCGATCGTAAGGAATCGTCGATCCCTCAGTGCCGCGTCCGTAGTTCTGACCCGGACGCTTCTCTTCTATCCAGCCGACGAGCGACGTATCGTGCGCGTTGACGAAGACGTAACCGGTTGTTGGGTCCACGGCTGCGCCACCCCAGTTCACGCCACCGGTTCCGCCCGGGAACTGAATAGTGCTCTTTGGCGCCTCACCAGCGACATGGAACCCAAAAGGTGTGAACGCGCCGGCGTTCGCGAATCCTCCGCTCTTGTCCCAGAGCGCCTGGCACTCGGCGACGTGCTGCGCCGATGTGTCCTCGGGTCGCACCATGTCGCGATCCTTGTTGAAGTCGACGCGCGAAAGCGGGCGCGCTGGTTTGATCGGAAATGTTTGGGTCGGTGAATACCACTCGCCGGGCACATTGCCTTTGGGAACCGGCCGCTCCTCGACGCCAAAGATCGGTTTGCCCGTCACGCGATCGAGGATGAACATGAATCCGGTCTTGCCGACCGATGCGAGTGCGGGGATGCGTCGGCCGTTCTGCATGATGTCCACGAGCGCCGGCGGATTCGGCATGTCCGAGTCCCAGAGATCGTGATGCACAGTCTGGAAGTGCCAGAGATATTTGCCAGTCTCGGCGTTCACCGCGACGATGGAGTTTGCAAAGAGGTTGTTACCAGGCCGATCGCCGCCCCAGTAATTCCCGGCGGGACCCGCAACTGGCATGTAAAGAATCCCGCGCTCTTCGTCGAGCGTCATGTACCACGCCCACACGTTGACACCCGATCGGTTGCGCCATCCATGATCCAGCCACGTGTCGTGGCCTGGCTCGCCGGGCAGCGGCACTGTGTGAAAGTCCCACAGATGCTTCCCGGTCCTGATGTCGAACGCTCGGGTATCGCCGGGCACGCCGAGTGCTACTTCGCCTGTCGTCGCACCGAGGATCGCGATGTTCCGGTAAATTGTCGGGACGCCGTTCCATGGCACGCCGATGTCGACGACGCCGTTTCGTCCGAAGCCGGTCGCAGGAGCACCGGTTGATGCGTCGAGCGCGACCAGGCGCGCACCGGCCGTGAGCAGAATCCGAGGCGCGAGTCCGCCATCACCAGGCCAGTACGCCACGCCGCGCGCCGTAGTCGCCATGCCGAGCGGCATCAGGTAGCGCCAGATCTCTTTTCCGGTGTGGGCCTCGATTGCCAGCACCTGGTTACCGCGCGCAGGCAGATACATCACGCCACCGACGACAATCGGTGTCGCTTGTGGATTGCTGCCGGTCGCATCGGCTTCGTCGTTGCCGCCACGCGCCTGCCCTGCAGCGGGATTTCCCGCCGCGCCGGCACCGCGCCCCGGCGCCGTTTCAGCAGCCGGTGGCGGTCCTCCGCCGCGTCGTCCAGCCGGCTGCGTCAATCGAACCGACCACGCAGGCGCAAGCTTCGCGACGTTGTTCGTGTTGATCTGATTGAGCGGTGAATACCGTGTGCCGGACATCGTGCGACTGTAGAGCGGCCAGTCGCCTGGGGCAGGCGCGCCGGCCGCCGGCGCGCGTTGCGTGGACTGCGCGGAGACCACGATGGTGACGACGACGAGGACGAATGGAACGAATATGAATCGCTTCATGACAGCGGGAGTATATCGTCACCTCGTCGGCGCGGATAAGATCCTCCGGTGCCCCATCGCATCGCTGTGATCCCGGGCGACGGTATTGGACCTGAGGTGATCGCTCAGGCTGTCAAGGTGATCCAGGCGCTCGGCGGCGTCGAGCTGCATGAGTTGCCCTGGGGTGCCGATCACTATTTGGCCACTGGCCAGACGGTTCCCGCAAATGGCTACGACCTGTTACGTTCCTTCGACGCGATCCTCATCGGGGCACTCGGCGATCCGCGCGTGCCGGACAACCGTCACGCACGCGACATCCTGCTCGGTACTCGCTTCGAGCTCGATCTCTACGTCAACTACCGTCCCGTGCGTTTGCTCGATGCGCGTCTATGCCCGCTGAAGGACCGCAATCCGGGTGATGTTGATTTCGTCGTGCTTCGTGAAAACACCGAGGGCTTGTACGTCGGTATCGGTGGCCGCTTCAAAGCGGGCACGGTCGACGAGATCGCCGTGCAGGAAGAAATCAACACGTACAAAGGCGTGCACCGGATCATTCGACATGCGTTCGAGGTCGCGCGCACCCGCACGCGGCGCGCGGTCTGTATGGCGGACAAGAGCAACGCGATGCAAGAAGGGCACGCGTTGTGGCAACGAGTGTTTCGCGAGGTGCGCGCTGACTACACGGACGTCTCTACACGTCACCTCTATATCGACGCGTTGGCGATGATGCTGGTCCAGGATCCCCGCCAGTTCGATGTCATCGTCACGAACAACCTGTTCGGCGACATCATCACGGATATCGGTGGCGCGCTGCAGGGAGGATTGGGAATGGCGGCCTCAGCCAACCTTCACCCGGGGCGCACATCGATGTTCGAGCCGGTGCACGGCTCGGCGCCACCGCTGGCGGGGCGCGATGTTGCGAACCCGATTGGGGCAATCCTGTCAGTGGCGCTGATGCTCGAGGCGCTGGGCCGTGTAGATGATGCACAGCGGATTGAGCGAGCGGTTGAGTCGGCTGTACGAGACGATGCCGTGACGGGCGACATCGGGGGAAGACTGGGGACCGCAGCAGCCGGCGACGCGATACGCACCCGCCTTGCGTGAGTGATATATTCCTTGGGCTTCACCCACAATTTTCGATGTAGGAGTGTGTTGCGATGGCAGCGGATTTCTTTCTGGGCGAGTCGCTGGTGGGCGATGGCAACGAAGTCGCTCACATTGACTTGATCATTGGCTCGAAGACGGGACCGGCGGGAGCAGCATTCTGCAACGCGCTGGCGAATAACAAGGACGGGTTCACGACGCTGCTGGCGGTGGTG
>Ga0207645_10003001_pt1 | contig 13040 bp, 14 predicted proteins | sample KBSM53metaG_FD_184331 | JGI IMG/M metagenome (GOLD analysis project Ga0207645, IMG submission 184331) | Miscanthus rhizosphere microbial communities from Kellogg Biological Station, Michigan, USA - KBS M5-3 metaG (SPAdes) (version 2) | ecosystem: Host-associated > Plants > Roots > Rhizosphere >...
GCTTCGGGCATCAGCTTCATTCTCATCGGGATCTGGTTCTACGCCTGCATCGAGCATTGGTACGGACTGCGTTTCCGCAACGGCTGGCCGATCCTCGTCGTCGTCGCGGGTCTCGAGATGGTGACGAGCGCGCTGAAGCTCTCGGGCCTCGATCTGCCGGAAGCCGATCGGCAGGCCATGGTGCAGGCGGCGAATCAGAACCTGACGCGCTACGAAGACGTGAGAAAGATCCACATTCCGAACGACGTGTCGCCGCCGTTTCATTTCAGCGCGATCGTCCCTGGCATCGAGGTGAATCGGACCAAGCTGCCGTTTCGTCTGAGCGCTGCGCCGGCGGTGAAGCGTCCGGCGAATCTCGAGGACGCCGCGTTCTGGCCGGTCCGTCATCTCGCGGAGCTGATTCGCACGCGCCAGGTCACGTCGGTCGAGCTCACGGAGATGTATCTGGCGCGCCTGCATCGCTACAACGCCAAACTGAACAACGTGGTCACGTTCCTCGACGACTACGGGCGGGCCGAGGCGGCGCGCGCCGACGCGGAGATTGCGGCCGGCAAATACCGAGGACCGCTGCACGGTATTCCGTGGGGCGCCAAGGACATCATCTCGGTCAAGGGCTACAAGACCACCTGGGGATCGCCGGCGTTCAAGGAGCAGTCGTTCGACTACGACGCCAGCGTCGTCGAGATGCTGCGCGACGCCGGCGCCGTGCTGATCGCCAAGCTCACCACCGGCGAGCTGGCGAGCGGCGACAACTGGTTCGGCGGGCAGACGAAGAACCCGTGGAACCTCGCGCAGGGATCGAGCGGATCCTCGGCCGGCCCGTCGTCGGCGACCGCGGCCGGCGCGGTCGGCTTCGCGATCGGCACCGAGACCAGCGGATCGATCCTCAGCCCGGCGGCGCGCTGCGGCCTCGCCGGCCTGCGCCCGACCTTCGGCCGCATCAGCCGCTACGGCGTGATGGCGCTGTCGTGGACCCAGGATCGCCTCGGCCCGATCTGCCGCTACGCCGAGGACTGCGCGATCGTGATGCAGGCGCTCGCGAAGCCCGACGGCCGCGACATGAGCGTCTCCGACATTCCCTTCAACTGGAACGCCCAGCTCGACGTCAAGAAGCTGCGCGTCGGCATCGTCAAGGAGTCGTTCGACGAGCTGACCACCGACCTGGTGAAGCGCAACGCGGCGCAGGTGCTGGACACGCTGAAGTCCATCGGCGTGTCGAAGCTGACGCCGATCGCCGTCCCCGACTTCACCACCAACGTCAGCGCGATCAACGTCGAGGCGATCACCTTCTTCGACGAGCACGCGCGCGCCGGACGGATGAAAGAGGCGCGCAACGGCGGCCGGCCGATCGGCCGGCTCATCCCGGCGGTCGAGTACCTGCGCTCGCAGCGCGTGCGGATGATGATGATGGAGAAGCTGGCCGAGGCGACCGCCGGCATCGACGTCTACGTCGTCGCCGCCAACCCGTCGACTGGCGGCGGGCCGGCCGCGTCGACGACCACCGCGAGCGAGCCTCCACGCCCGCAGCCGCAGCAGCCGCAAACGGTGACGCAGCGCCACTTCGCGATGGCCAACCTCGCCTGCTACCCGGCGATCAACGTGCCGAATGGATTCCTGGAATCAGGGTCGCCGACCAACGTGACGTTCTATGGCCGGCCGTTCGGAGAGATGGAAGTGATTGCGCTGGCGAAGGCGTATCAGGACGCGGCCGGGATTCACCTGAAGCACCCGGCCGCCCTGGATACGTAGGACCTACTTGACCGCGACTTTGACCAGCGCGGTCGTCCAGCAGCAGCCGAAGCCGCCGCCGCCGTCACCCGAATAGTCGTTCGCCGTGACGTGCAGCGTGTAGTCGCCGGGTTCGCTGAACTTCGCAGTCGTCGTCGCCTTGCCGTTGAAGGGCAGCTCGCCCGCGGGCAGCTTCTCGATTTCGGGCCTGGCCTTGTCGAAGGTCACCGCGCCAGGGCCGCGGAATTTCGACCAGCGCACGGTGGCCGGAGCGCGCGTCGACGAGGGCGTCCCACCCGAGCCGCTGGTGAACTTGGCATCGTCGGAGACCCACAGGTCGAGCGGCGTGGGCGCGGACACCGCGGCGGTGCGCGGCGATGCGGCAACCGCCGCAAGCGGTCCCTGCACCGTCTTGCCGGTCGCCTCGAACCGGATGATCGGCGGCGTGTTGCCGACCGCGATCTCGGTGAAGGGGCTCATGATGTAATCGGGATGAACACGAAGCGGGATGCTCGTGGTCTGGCCATTGGCGACGACGGTCCACACGTAGCTGTCGGTCGGCTTGAAATCCTTGGGCACCGGCACGACGAACATGCCCCACTGTCGGCCGGGCAGGAAGTGCGTCGGCTGGCCGAGGTCGGGCCCGCCCGGCTCGATGCGGTTGTTCGGGCCGAGTGGAATGTCGATCGCCTGCTGCGAGTTGCGGTTGTAGTAGCCGATGAGAAACGATCGGCTGCCGTCGGGATTGTAGTACCAGCCTTCGAAGGCGCCGGTCACGCTCGCGCCGAACTGCTTGCGTGGTTCAGGCGGCTGGACCTGCCCTGACACAAGAATGCCGCCGGCGATCACGCCGGCGGCACACCAGATTCCGAATCCGTTCACTGCTGCTTCTCGTTGTCCGTGGTCTTGACAGCCTTCGCCTTGCGCTCGGCCTCGAGCGCCTTGTACTCGGCGTCGTTGAAATAGACGACGTTCATCCAGGCATGCGCCATCTCGTCGACGGTGCGGTCGCCGTATCCGACCCACTGATCCGGATCGGGATTGTTCTTGTTCGCCTTGGTGTTGTCGTACCAGGCGCTGACGTGGATGACGGTTCCCTTCGGCAGCAGCGGCGCCGCGTCGTCGTCGTAGATGTAATTCGTCATCCAGTTGAAGTTGAAGTTGCCGACGTAGCTGATGATCTGACGGCTGCCGTCGGGAAGAATCGCCTCGACCTGCATCGCCTTGCCGCGCAGGTGGAAGTGCGGCTGGAAGTTCTCGATCAGGGCGTTTTCCTTCAGCACGGTGAAGCCCTCGGTCATCGCCATCGAGTTCGGCGGGATGTCGAGCATCTTCGTGCGATCGATGCCGGTGAAGCCAATCAGGTAGCTGCGCTTCTTCGGCTCTTCACCCTTCTTGTAGAACCAGAGGCCGAGCTCCGAGCCGCCGGTCACTTCCTCGCCGGTGGCGTGCAGGTGCTGATCCCACGAGATCTTCTCGCCCGGCACGACCAGCTTGCCGGTGCCCGGACGGAACAGGTCGTAGCCCTTGCCGATCGCCCACTCCATCAACTGCGGGCGGCGGTTGACGACATCGTCGAAGTCGCCGCCGCGGCGATCGGGGCCGCTCGCGGTTCCGGTGTTGACCGCTTCCGGATCGTTGTTCAGCACCAGGTAGGCGATCGAGTGATGCACCATCCGGCGCGCCTTGAGGTTGGACGGACGAATCTCGACCAGCTTCACCCACCGCGGCTCGGTGACCGGAAGATCCGACATCGGGCGGTACCAGACGTCCTGGTGCGATGCCGGCATCGTGTACTCGGACGACTTGACGACGAGGTCGGGCGCGCCGAAGCCGTCGCGTTCACCCTTCCAGGCGTTGTCGGTGATGATCGCCACCGGCTTCGGCAGATCCTTGGGATCGCCCTGGAGCGCCCCGCCGTCGACCCAGCGGACGATCGTGTCGACCTGCTCGTCGGTCAGCGACATGTCGTTCTTGAATTTCTGGACGCCGACGCTGCGATCGATATGCCACGGCGGCATCTGCCGCGTCGCCACGCGTTCCTTGATCGAGCGGGCCCACGGCCGCGCTTCCTGGAACGTGATGAGCGACATCGGCGCAATCGATCCAGGCTGATGGCACTCCTGGCACTTGGCTTGGAAGATCGGGGCGACATCCTTCGAGAACGTCACCGGTTTCGCGGCGTCAGCCGCGAGGACAGGCACGGCTATCGCGAGCGCGGCGCCCATCGAAAACATCGTCCGGAACATGCGGGCCATCCAGCTCTCCTTGTCGATTTTGCAAGACGAGGACGGTAAGAACGTAGTCCAGCACATGATGAGGCTAACGCGTCAATTTTTCAATAGATTACGGTACTTTTTTCAGCACAGCCGCGCACAGCGCGGCGGTGACATCAGGAGACAACCGCCTTTCGGTCTCCCTGCGCCTCGACGCGTCCCTTGATGACGGCGCCGTCCGCCATCACCAGCCGAGGTGTCGTGATGTCGCCGTCCACCGATCCGGTCGGCTGCAGGTTCACCTTTTCGCTCGCCATGACGTTGCCCGTCACCGCGCCGCTGATGGTCACCGTTTTAGCGATGAGGTCGGCCTTCACGGCGGCGCCCGGCCCGATGTTCAGGTTGTGGTCCCCGACTTCGATCGTGCCCTCGACGCTGCCGTCGATGTTCAGGGTTTCCGTGCTGACGATCCGGCCCTCGATCCGCAAGGCTTTTCCAATCCAGGCTGCCGTGCGCCGTTCATCCATGGGTTGGACTGTCTCATTCGCCATCATCATCCTCCGCTCGTCTCACCTACCGGCCGCGATTACACGGGCGATTCGGCCAGCAGCTTGACCTCCGGGTGCTGGCGCTCGAAATACTGCACTTCCCACTCCGACGCAAACAGGATCAGGCGCCGCTCCTGCCGGTCGACCGCCACCGCCGCGCCGCCGCCGAGCGGCGGAATCGGGCGCGTCGTATCGGCAATCCAGCGCGCCGCGGCGTAGGGCGCCGGATCGACCTGCACCTCGACGCCGTACTCGGTGCGCAGCCGGCTCGCGATCACGTCGAACTGCAGCGCGCCGACGACGCCGACAATCGGCTCGCGGCGGCCGCTGGCGGCGAAGAACACCTGCATCAGCCCCTCTTCCTCGAGCTGCCGCAGCCCGTCGTCGAACTGCTTGTAGCGCGTGTCCTGCAGCCGCACCCGCCCGAAATGCTCGGCCGGAAAGCGCGGCACGCCGGGCAGCTGCACCGGCGCGCCGGTGTGGAGTGTATCGCCAATGGTGAACTGGCCGGGATTGACGAGGCCGATGATGTCGCCGGCAAACGCCTCGGTGACGGTTTCGCGGTCGCGGCCGAAGAACCGGTAAGCGCGGGTGGCGCGGATGGCCTTGCCGACGCGGCTGTTCGACACCGCCATGTCCTTGAGGAACTTGCCGGAGCAGACGCGGACGAACGCCACGCGATCGCGGTGCCGCGGATCCATGTTCGCCTGGATCTTGAAGACGAAGCCGGTGAAGCGATCGTCGGTCGGGCTGACGATGCCGTGGTCGCCGAGGCGAGGCTGCGGCGGCGGCGCCAGCTCCACGAGCGCGCGCAGGAACGGCTCGAGCCCGAAGTTGGTCATCGCGCTGCCGAAGAAGACCGGCGTCTGGCGCCCGGCGCGGTACTCGGCAAAGTCGAACGGCGTGCCGGCGGCGCCGATGACGTCGAGCGACTCGCGGAAATGCGCGTAGACGCTTTCACCGATCAACCGCCGCGCGTCGGGATCGTCGAGATCCGAGACGTCGACCGGGGCGCGGTACTGCCCCTGCGCCTCGCGCTCGTAGAGAAAGAGGTGCCGGCTGGAGAGGTCGTAGACGCCGCGGAAATGTTCGGCGTTGCCGACCGGCCAGTTGACCGGCGCGGCGTGGATGCCGAGCGTGCGCTCGATGTCGTCGAGCAGCTCGAGCGGATCGCGCGCCGGGCGATCGAACTTGTTGCAGAAGGTGAGAATCGGCAGGCGATGCCGGCGGCAGACCTCGAACAGCTTGCGCGTCTGTTCTTCGACGCCGTTCGACGAGTCGATCACCATCACGACGCTGTCGGCGGCAATCAGCGCGCGATAGGTGTCCTCGCTGAAGTCCTTGTGGCCCGGCGTGTCGAGCAGCGCCATGCGCCGGCCGTCGAGCTCGAACTCGAGCGCCGCGGCGGTAATCGAGATGCCGCGCTCCTGCTCGAGCGCCATCCAGTCGGAGGTGGCGTGGCGCCGCGCCTTGCGGCCGCGGACGGCGCCGGCCAGCTCGATCGCGCCGGCATACAGCAGCAGCTTCTCGGTGAGCGTCGTCTTGCCGGCGTCGGGGTGCGAGATGATGGCGAAGGTCCGCCGGCGCGCCACCTCGCGCTCGAGCTCGCTCTGCGCCGACTGGTCAACCTGCTCGGGGAGTTCGGCGGAATGCACTCGATACTATTGTAGGTCACGGTGCGATTCAGCCTGCTCATCCTCGCGGTTGTGCTGACCTTTACCTGGGTCCTGGCGCCGACGGCGCCGCCGTGGGGCACGGCGGCGGCGGTCGTTGTCGTGCTGGCGCTGGCGATCGCCCGCGCGGTGCGAACCGGGGAGTGGGGCGTGCGCGCGTCGGCCTTCGCCCCGGCGCTCGCGCGCTCGGCGGCGATCACCGCTGTGGCCGCGATCGCGTTCTACGCCGCGGGCGTGCAGCTCGGGACGTGGCACACGCGCGGCAATCCCTGGGGGATGCTGGCGGCGCTCGTCCCGTGGGGCCTGGGACAGCAGTTCGCGCTGCACACGGTGTTCCTGCGCGAGGCGCAAACGACGGTGTCGCGGCCGGCGGGCATCTGGATCGCTGCGGCGATGTTCGCCGCGCTGCACCTGCCGAACCCGTTCCTCACCGTGATGACCGGCGTCGGCGCGCTCGCGTGGTGCTGGATCTACGACCGCTATCCCAACCTGCTGCCGATGGCGCTGTCACACGCCGTGCTGACGCTCGTCATCCTCTACGCCTTCGACGATGCAATCACGGGCCGGTTGCGCGTCGGAGCAGGCTATTAGCATCCCGCGGCTAGTAGGCCATCGCGTAACAGTCGCGCCGCGGATCGGCGCCGGCGAAGCGGTTCTTCGTCGCCGGATCGATCATCACCACCGTCGCGCAGCCCGAGACCCCGAACGGCCGCAGCTTGCTGAGATCATGCCCGCGGTTCTGCAGCTCCTTGTAGACCGCGTCCGGCACCGTCGATTCGACCGCGAGCTTGTTGAAGCCGGCCGTGTGCGGCCAGAACGATCCGTAGAAGTGGCGCGTCTGCAGCCGCGGCCGCTCGAGCGCCCAGTGCAGGTTCGGGTACCAGTCGTCCCAGAACTCGACGATGCTGAGGAAGGCCTGCAGGATGGTTTGATCCTGGTTGTCGCCGCCGGGCGTGCCGATCCCCATCATCGGCATGTCGCCCTTGAACACCATGCTCGGCGTCAGCGTGTAGCGCGGCCGCGCGTGCGGGCGAATCTGGTTGGCGCGCGACTTGTCGAGATAGAACTGCTCGCCGCGCACGCTCATGCCGATGCCGGTGTCGCCGAGGATCACCGCGCCGCCGATCCAGCCGCCGCTCGGCGTCACGTCGAAGATGTTGCCGTCCTTGTCGATGACCGCCATGTGCGTCGTGTCCTTGAAGACGCCGGCGGAATCCTGCCCGAGCGACGACTGCATGTCGGCGATGCTCGCCTGCTGGTTCGAGTCGATCGTGCCGTCCTTGACGTTGGCCTTCCAGAACGGCCACTGCTTGACCTTGGAGTCGAACGGCAGCGGGTCGCCGGCAATGAACGACTTCGACGCGTGCTTCGGATCGATCAGCGCCGCGCGCTGCTTCCCGTACGCCTTCGACAGCAAGCCTTCCGCCGGCACGTCGACGAACGCCGGGTCGGCATAGAAGGTGTCGCGGTCGGCGTAGGCGAGCTTCATCGCCTCGGTCATCGTGTGCAGGTAATCCGCGCTCGCATAGCCCATCGACTTGAGGTCGAAAGTCTCGAGGATGTTCAGCGTCTGCAGCAGCGACGGCCCCTGGCTGCCGAAGCCGTGCTTGTAGACCGTGTAGCCCCGGTAAGTCGTGCTGGCGGGCGGTTCGATCCGCGCGGTGTATTCGGCGAAGTCGCGCTCGTCGAACGGCGCACCGTGCTTCTGGAGGAACGCCAGCATCTCGCGGGCGATGTCGCCCTTGTAGAAGCGATCGCGCGCGGCGACGACCCCCGCTTCACGCCCTTTGGCCTTCGCCGCCCGCTCGGCCTCGACCATCCGCTTCAGCGTGCGCGCGAGCGTCGGCAGCTTGATCGTTTCGCCCGGCTTGTACTGCGAGCCGTCGGCCTTGTACCAGTACTTCTGGTTGTCGGGCCACGCCTGGAAGAACTTCTGCTGGCTCTCGATCGACCGCACCGTGCTCTGGCGCAGCGGAAAGCCCTTCTCCGCATAGTCGATCGCCGGCGTCGCCACTTCTTCGAAGCTCATCGTGCCCCACTTCTCGAGCACGGTCAGCGCCGCGTGCAGCGTGCCGGGAACGACCGCGGGATCGAGGCCGGCGCCCTGGAGGTTCTTCTTGCGCGACAGATACCAGTCGACGTTGACCGCCGCGGGCGCCCAGCCCTGGCCGACGACGGAGGTGACCTTGCCCTCTTTCTTCGGGTAGACGAGGACCAGCCCTTCGCCGCCGAGGCTATAGAGATCCTGTTCGAGGACGCCGCCGGCGAGCATCGACGCGACGCCGGCGTCGAAGGCGTTGCCGCCCTTCAGCAGGATCCCGAACGCCGCCGCCGTCGTCAGCGGATGGCCGGTGGAGACGCCGCCGCTCGGCCCCATCACGGCGGGCCGCAGCGCGGAGCGCGCCGGCTGCTGATCCTGAACCGGCACCTGGCCCGCGAGCCTCGGAACCGCCATCCACGCGGCACACCCGGCGGCAGCCGCGGCAACCAGGATCGTGCGACGCAGTGCGCTCATGCCGACCTCCTTGCGAAACCCTGAATACTGCGAGCCTTAATCTACATCCGATTTTGACGTGGTGTCCGCCTTCAGGCGGACCCTGGTCATTTGACGGTCACCTGAATCGTCTCGCGGATCGGCTGCGTCTTGCCGGTGTCGATCAAGGTGGCGGTCAGGTTCAACGTCACCATGTAAGTTCCCGGCGCGGAGGTGACGATGCCGTTGACGCTCTGGTTCGTGATCGACTCGTTCTTCTTCACCGTGATGTTCGTCGGCGACGTGTGCGACTGCGGCGATCCCTGGAGGTATCCGATGTCCTTCGTCCCTTCGTAACGCGTCTCGGCGCCCGCGCCGTGGTAGTAGAAGTGGACGTCGGCGAACACCTGTTCCTCCGGCCGGCTGGCCGGCAGCACGCACTCGGTGCGCGGGTCGGACTGGCAGGAAAACTCGCGGTCGGAGTTGTCGTGGTCGCCGAACATCAAGACCCACGTCACATGCGGAGTGCCGGGCGCGAGGTTTGCTCGCACGGGCGCCCGTTTCCCGCACGCTGATCCGGTTAAAGCGGCAACCGCAACGATTGCCAGCACGCATGGACGCATACGCTCTCCTTGTGTCCGTCGTCACCGCGGACGATGTGTGCGGGCGACCGGCCGCCTCGTTGCGCGCGGCGCGTCGGGCACCATCGTCAGCAGGTGCGCTGGTGTCCCGCTTGGCGTGCGATCGAGTCGCGCGTCCCACGCAACGAGCGTCTCGGCCATCGAGTCTCGGGCCTGATGCAGTCGGGCGAGCTGGTCATCCATCTCCTTCAGCAGACGCTCGCCGGCCGCGCGCACTGAATGACACGGCGGCCGGCCGCTATCGCGCGCCTTGAGAAAGCCCGCGAGCTCCTTCGACGTGAACCCGAATCGAATGGCGTTCCTGACGAACAGCAGGCGGGTGACGGTGTCGTCCGAGTAGTAACGGAACCCGCCCGCGGTGCGAGGCGCCCGCGGCAGGACGCCGACGCGTTCGTAGTAGCGCACCAGATCCGGGCTGACGCCGGCGCGACGCGCCGCCTCACCGATGCCGAATGTGGTTCCTGGCACGGGCCATCCTACAACCTGGAGTCGTTCCAGGTTCAAGTGCCGGTTGGGACTTGACCCTTGAACGATTCCAGGGCCGAGGATGGCGTCAGGAGGTCACATGAATACCCTGGTTGCGTCGGTCGCTGTCATCCTGCTGCTCACCGGACAACATCCCCAGATGCCCGCCGGCATGTCTCACGAGGAGCATCTGAAGCAGATGCAGAAAGACGAGGCGCTGAAGAAACGCGGTGCCGAGGCGATGGGATTCGATCAAGACGCGACGACGCACCATTTCAGGTTGAGCGCGACCGGCGGCTCGATCGAGGTCACAGCCAGGGACGAGGCGGACCGCGCGACCGTTGACGCGATCCGCGCGCACCTGCGGTCGATCGCGGGCGAGTTCGCCACCGGTCGATTTGACAAGCCTCTTCAGACACACGGGGAGGTGCCGCCTGGCGCGGCCGACATGCAAAAGCTTCGCGAGAAGATTGCCTATCGGTTCGATGAGTTGCCTGGAGGCGGTGCCGTGCGGATCGAAACGAACGACCGCCGGGCGCTCGATGCGGTTCACGCATTTCTTCGCTACCAGATCGCGGAGCATCACACGGGCGATTCGATGCAGCTCAAACGGTGACCGCCCTGATTGCCGCATTCCAACGGCTCGGTTTGACAGCGATCGTGCAAGCTCGCATCCTAGGGACGTGACGACGTTCGCCAGGCGGCTCGCGGCGCTGACGGCGGCCCTGACACTGTGTCTGGGCCATCTGTCGGTCTGCGCCGGGTGGCAGGCCTCGGCCGCGGCGCGGATGGCGTGCTGCGAGGACGAGTCGACGTGCCCGATGCACAAGGCGGACACGCGCGGCTCCACGCCTCGACACCAGCTCACGCAAGTGCAGGCTGACACGTGCTGCGCGGCGACGTCGAACCGCACGCAGGCATCCGTCACAGGTACGACGTTCGTCCTGTCGAACGCGATTGCGCTGCCGACGCTTGTCGGCCCCGTCGTTCCGGCTCCCGTGCTGGCGCTGCAGGAATGGCGCGCGCTCGCGCCGCTTCCGGTCTCACCCGTTCCCAAACATCTCCTCCTTTCGGTCCTGCTGGTTTAGCGAACACGGCCGCGGTGTCTCTGCCCGGAACCGATCCGGGCAGCGGGCGATTTGTGTTCGCAGGTCGAGTTGTCCGGAGGAGGAAACATGCGTCGAGAACGTTTGAGCGCCATCGCTGGCTTGACCAGCGCGGCGACGACGCTCGTCTGTTGAGCGTTTCCGATTCTGTTCGTGACCCTAGGTCTAGGGTCCGTCATGGCGTCGCTGATCGAGACCGCTCCCTGGGTCGTGGCCCTGGAGCGGCAGCGCACGCTGCTGTTCAGCGTGTCGGGCGCTCTCCTCGCGCTGAATTACTGGATGGTCGTCGTGCGCCCACGTCGTTGCGCACCGGGCGAGCTCTGTCACATCGATAGTCCGTTCATGCGGTTCAATCGGCGGCTGTACTGGATCTCGCTGACGCTCTTCATCGTCGCGCTGGTCGTCACGTACGGCAGTCTGCTGGTGTTGCGATGGATGGAATGAGTCGGCGCCTGCGAATCGGCGCAAGCAGCGTGTTCGCGCTGCTCGTCGGCGTGAATGCGTCGTACGCGTCGGGCCACGGGCCGGTGTTCGGCGCAGCGACGCCCACGCTCGGCAAAGGCGGATGGGCCTTCGATCAAGCGTGGATGGGCCAGGTGATGGACGGCCCGGCGGACACGAGCGCAATCCTGCGCAGCATGATCGGTTTCGGCATCACGGAGAGGCTTCAGATTTCCGGCTCGCTGCCGGTTCCGCTGACCAAGGCGGACGCGATGCCGTCCGGACGCATGATGGCGATGATGTCCGGCGCGTCCGACTTCGAGTTGCACGTGACCGAAGTCCCGGCGGGTCGCGCCCTTGACCGGCGCGATGAGGGCGTCAACCGCGGACGCGCGGCGCGCGGCCGGCGCGCTCTTCTTCTTGACGGCCTTCTTGACCGGCTTCGCCGGGCGGGCCTTCTTCTTGACCGCCTTCTTTTTCGCCATCTGTTCCTCGCTGTGGTTCCTGAACGGCCGATGCTAACATGAGCGCCCGAACGTACCTTGCCTGGAGGATCGATGGCGCGCCGCCTGCTTGTCCTCGTCTTCGCTGCGATCGCGCTGGCCCTACTGGTCCTCTACGCCCTGATCGCTCAGAACGGCACCCGCTGAGAGGCTCTTCGACCCCATGATCAAGAAGGCGCCCGTCAGCCCGAACACGCCCTTCGCCAGCACCGCGAGGCCGCAGCACGCGCCGGCCAGCGCGAAGTCCGACGTCCGCCGCGAGTCGGCGGCCCGCAGCCAGGCGAGGAGCGCGAGCAGCGACAGGAGCGTCGGCACGGTGTCCAGGCGCGCGGTCACCGCGTTCTGGACGAAGGGCGAGGTGGTCGCGAGGACGACGCCGGCGAGGAGCCCGACGCGCGCGTCCCAGAGGCGCGCGGCGAGGAAGTACAGCGCGACGCCGCAGAGAATTCCCGCGAGCAGCGACGGCGCGCGTGCGGACGCCTCCGACACGCCGCCGAGCCAGTACGCGCCGCGCATAAGCCAGAAGACGAGGGGCGGCTTCCGCCAGTACGGGTCCCCGCCGATGGTCAGGTCGAGCCACGCGCCGCGCTCGTGGAGGCCGCGCGCCACCTCGGCGTACAGCACGCCGTCCAGGTGCAGGTCGCCGGCGTCGAGGCGCGGGAGCATCGTCACCGCCCCCGCGAGGAGGATCAGCGCGACGTCCCGGATGGCGTGCGGCATGCGGCCGCACCATAACAGGTCACGGCCCGACGTCCGATGCCGCGACGGCGGCGCCCCACTCGGGCACGGGAAGGTCCCAGCCGCCGCCGAGCACGCGGTACAGCGTCACGACGGCGACCAGCAGGTCGCGCTGCGTCCGCGCCAGGTCGAGCTCGGCCGGGAAGAGCTGCTGCTCCGCCTCCAGCACCTCGAAGTAGTTGGCGATCCCGTCGTTGTACCGTTGCAGCGAGAGCTGGACGGACGTCTGCAGCGCCTTCACCGTCTCGACGCGCTCGGCGTGCACGAAGTCCAGCTTCTGCCGCGAGACGAGCGCGTCGGAGACCTCGGCGAACGCCTGCAGGGTCGCCTGCTGATAGCCCTCGACGGCGGCGTCCCACGCGGCCGAGCGGGCGCGGTAGTTGCCCAGCAGCCGCCCGCCCTGGAAGAGCGCCTGCGCCGCGGGGCCATCCCGGAAGCCCGACGTGCCCGCCTGCCCGGCGAAGGCCTCCACGCTCCGCGCCCACTTGCCGATGGGCGCGTTCTGCAC
>Ga0207645_10003004_pt1 | contig 13034 bp, 11 predicted proteins | sample KBSM53metaG_FD_184331 | JGI IMG/M metagenome (GOLD analysis project Ga0207645, IMG submission 184331) | Miscanthus rhizosphere microbial communities from Kellogg Biological Station, Michigan, USA - KBS M5-3 metaG (SPAdes) (version 2) | ecosystem: Host-associated > Plants > Roots > Rhizosphere >...
CGTCATAGCGCAGCTCGACATAGCCGGTGAGCGGAAAGTCCTTGCGCAGCGGATAGCCGGAAAAGCCATAATCCGTGAGGATGCGCCGCATGTCGGGATGACCCTCGAACGGCACGCCATACATGTCGAAGGTTTCGCGTTCGAACCAGCCGGCAGCGGGATAGACGGAGATGATCGAGGGGATGCTCTCACCCTCCCCCACCTGCGCCTTGACCCGGACGCGGGTGTTCCTGGTCAGCGACAGCAGGTGATAAACCACATCGAAGCGTTTGGCGCGCTGCGGCCAGTCATTGCCGCAAAGATCGACCAGGATCTTGAACTCCAGGCCATCGCGCAGCTGCGCCATCACCGAAAGAATGTCGGCGGCTTTGACGTCGATGGTCAGCTCACCGCGCGCGATGGCAGCACCCGTTGCGGCGGCGCCTAGCGCGGAGGTGATGCTCTCCGACAATGAAGCCAAATCCGCCATTTATCGCTCGATGGTTCCGGTGCGGCGGATCTTTCGCTGCAACAGCAGAATGCCGTAGACCAGCGCCTCTGCCGTCGGCGGACAGCCCGGCACATAAATGTCGACCGGGACGATACGGTCGCAGCCCCGCACCACGGCATAGGAATAGTGGTAATAGCCGCCGCCATTGGCGCAGGAGCCCATGGAAATGACGTAACGGGGCTCCGGCATCTGGTCGTAGACCTTGCGCAAGGCCGGCGCCATCTTGTTGGTCAGGGTGCCCGCCACGATCATCACGTCCGATTGGCGCGGTGAAGCGCGCGGCGCGATGCCGAAGCGCTCCAAGTCGTAGCGCGGCATCGAGGCCTGCATCATTTCGACGGCGCAGCAGGCCAGCCCAAAAGTCATCCACATCAGGGAGCCAGTCCGGGCCCAGTTGATCAGCGCTTCGGAGCTGGTGACCAGGAAGCCCTTGTCGGCCATCTCGGCCTGAAGCGCCTTAAAATAGGGATCATTGTCGGTGATGGAGAGCGATCCGCCCTCCACGCCCGCGCGCGCGCCCCTGTTTGCGGGGATCACTCCCATTCCAGCGCGCCTTTCTTCCATTCATAAACAAAGCCGACCGTCAGCACCGCCAGGAAGACCATCATCGACCAGAAGGCAAAGATTCCGGTGTCCCCCAAGGTGATCGCCCAGGGAAACAGGAAGGCGACTTCCAGGTCGAAGATGATGAACAGCAGCGACACCAGGTAGAAACGCACATCGAATTTCATGCGGGCATCGCCGAAGGCGGGGAAGCCGCATTCATAGGCCGATAGTTTTTCCGGATCGGGCTTGGACGGCGCGATGACCAGCGGCACCACGATCAAAGCCCCGCCCAGAACGGCCGCCAGCCCGATGAAGATCAGGATCGGCAGATATTCCAGCAGCAGCTTTTCCATGCGCGTACCCCGTGACCCTTACCCCCTGGCGCCAAGCGCCCCCAACAGGCCGGATCAGTGTTATTTCGCGGGTGCAGTATAGGCCGCTGCCCACGCGAGACCAGCGGGGGTTTAAAGGAAGATTCGCCGCAGAAAAACAGGAAAATTCCCTCCAGCTTGCGGCAGGGCGCGAGGAGTGAGACGGGGCCAGGAAAAGCCGTGGAAAGCCCGCGCATTTTGCGAGCGATTCTTAACTAGGGGGCCATTTCAGGAGAGAAATGGCGGGAGCGACCGGGGTCTGCGAGCGCCCTAGCGTCAGCGTCAGGGCGCGAAGCAGACGAACCCGCGACGTCGCGGGGGGACGGAGAAGGCCATTATCAGGAGGATAATGGCGGGAGCGACGGGGCTCGAACCCGCGACCTTCGGCGTGACAGGCCGACACTCTAACCAACTGAGCTACGCCCCCGCGGCGGTGCCCTGAAAGGGCGACGCGCGAAGGGGGCCGATGTAGGGGAGCCCCCAAGGCAAGTCAAGCAAGCAGAGCTGGGGCTGGTAAATCTGGTGCAAGTTACCGGCCCGGCGGCAGCCCGCCGGGTGGCGGTTCCTCGCTCTGCGCAGGTGCCCCGGCTCCGCGCGGACGGGCGCCGGCGCGCTGCAGTTCCCGGGGCGCCAGCTTGCCGTCATGGTCGGCGTCCAACTGATCGAACAGGGAATATGGCGCGGCCGAAAATTCGGTGTAATCGATGCAACCGTCCTGGTTCCAATCCACCACGGGCGTCGCGGTGGATTGGTCGGCCTCCACCCGCGCCTGGTTGATTTGGGCAGCTTGCTCGGCATCCAGACAGCCATTGTGGTGGGTGTCGTGGGCGGCGAACTCCGCCCTCAAGCCGGCAATAAGTTCGTTGCGCGTGACGGTGCCGTCATGGTTGGCGTCATATTTCAGCAGGATGGCGGCGTTGCCCCCATGATAATTCTCGTCGCGCGGCTTTTCCGCCGAGCGCATCCAGGGGGGCGGCTGTTGGCGCCCGCCGCAGGCGGCAAGGGCCAAGGCACAAAGCAAAATCGCAAAACGATGGCGCAACGGAAATTCCCCCGGTTTTGAGCAGACTAGCGTTACCAATCCCGCTTGGCCAATGACGCGGGATTAACGAAACAGAATTTGCGTCCTTGCGAACCGCGCCCGCCTCCCCGAATCGGGCCTCAGTTGCTGGGATTGAAGCCGAAGCGCTTTTGATGCGTTTCTCTTCTTGAAGTCATGAGCCAGCGTGGATGCCGCAACGCAAGTGCATTAGGTGCGAAAAACGGGCGATCGCGTATCAGCTCGGGCGCGATGGATCACGAGTCGACTTGTGCGAGGATCATTTGCCGACGGATACCATCGACAGTGCGATCCTCAACGAGAAGCGGCAGCTTGATCCTGGAAGTCCAGCGGGCAAACATCCGTGAGCGCGGCTGAGACTCATACCCCGTTCCATTTGCGCACGCGACCGACATCGACATGGACGAAATCCGAAGTCGGATACAAACCCACGCCGCCGCGCCCCAGCGAAAGCGCGGTGCTGTGCAGCGCAGTCAGCTTTCGGCCGGGGACGCGAATGTCGATCGCCATCCCTTGCATGTGCAGGCTCTTGCTGGCCACACCGCTGCTTTGTCCGTGCAGCGCGGCATTGGTTATGGGGGAGCGGAAACCGGATATCACCTGGAACGGCTCGGCCGTCTCCAGCCGCGCATTCACGTCATGCAAGAGATCCAGCAAGCGTGGATCCATTGCATGCACATCCCCGGTGCGGAAGTCGCGCAGGACCTTGTTGATGGCTGCGAGGGCCTCGGGCTGATAGGCACCGTCGCACCAATAGTCCAAAGCCAGTTTTTCGCCGGTATGGAGATTCTCGAATTTGAGGCGACGGGGAAGCGGCGCCGCCCAGGCAGAGCGAATGCCACCGGGTGTGCCAGCCGCCAACAGCGCGGCCCCACTGGTGCGCAAGAATGCGCGCCGGGCAAGTGTCATGAAGCCGAACTCTCGGTAAGGGTGCGACCGATAATATAGGATGCCCCGCGCGTTTTACAAAGTTTCCGCCGACGGAACTTATTTCGCCGATGCCAAGTTGGCGGAGGACATTTTGCCGAGCGCGGCGATCATCTTGGCATCGCGGCCGTAGACGTCCGAACGGAACCCCATCGTTCCCGTTGAGCCGGGAACCGCCGTCCAATACTGAATATAGACGGGAACCGGCGGATTGATGGGCTGACGGGTGGTTTGGCCCGACGCAATTTTTTGCCTCAAATCGTCTTCGGTCAGTCCCAGGACGCGCTGGGCGAGTTCCAAGACCTTTTCCACCCGCACGCAACCATGGCTGAGCGTACGGTCGTCGGACAGAAAGGCGCGCTTGGACGGCGTGTCGTGCAGATAGACGTCGAAGCCGTTCGGCATCTCGAATTTCACGCTACCCAGCGCATTTTGGGGTCCTTCCAATTGAATGATGTCGCCCTCAGGCGTGCGCTCCATCCCTTTGCTCTCCAGATAGCCGGAATCGTCGGCCAGCTTGGGCTCGATCTCGTTCTCGACAATGGATTTTGGCACGTGCCAAACCGGATTGACCGTAAGCGCGACCGCCTCCGTCGCGAGAATTGGCGTAGGCTTGTCCGGCGCCCCAACCACCACACGCGAAGTCACGGCCGCTTCTCCATTCTCGACCAGGGCCAGCGCGGCGCCTGCAACATTCACCATGATAAATCGTTCGCCCAAGGCGCGGGGCATCCAGCGCTGGCGTTCCATATTGGCCGCGATCTGCTGCGCCCGATCGGCGGGCGAGATATTGAGCATCGCCAGCGTTTTCTCATCCAACTTGCCGTCTGGATCCAGGCCATTGGCGGCTTGATACGCCCGGAGCCCATCGCTCAGCACGGTGGGTGAAAGACGGTGGCCATTGGCCCCAGCGGCGACCTCGAGATAGCCTTCGGCGGCAAGCCGCGCCGCGAGCCCGGCGGTGTCGCCCGGCCTCACTCCGGCCCAAGGATGGGCGGCCAGCGCGCGATATCGGACCAGCGCGGCTTTCAATGCGCCATATGCGCCCGGCGGCTCCAGCGATTTGAGATAGTCGGCGACCCCGCCGTCAAAAGCGGCCCGGTCGAAATTCTCCAGAGTATCGTCGGCGCGGGCGGGCAAACTGACATCGTCGAATAGCTTGCCGGGCCTCAGCACTCCGAATTGCATATCATGGGCATAGGCAAGGGCGGCACGCGTGAGGCTGACGTCGAAAGCGGCAAGCGTGCGGTCGTCCGGCGCTTCCGCGGGGAGAACATCAACGTCATAACGTGAAGCGGGCAAGCCCTGCTCACCGGCACGTCTCAGCAAGGCCATCACCGCGCGTGCATCTCCGGAGGGGTTCTTGCCGAAAAGCCAGATCGGCTTGTACGCCCGCGCCTCATACATACCGCGCCAAGGTTTGGACCGACCGCGATCCACAGATGACATGATCGCTGACTGAAGCGCGGCTTCGGCAACAGCGTCCCTTCTTCCTTTTTGAGGGACATAGATCATGGCCGCGATTATCGCCATCAATGCAAGCCCTAGGGCGGCAAGTCCGAATGTCTTCTGCGCTTGGGTCATGGAACTGGAACGCGCCCGAATCTGCGCAGTTCCACGATCTTGGACTCGCCAGAAAGGATCCAAAAAAAGAATCAACCCGGGATAGGGAACGCGCCGGGCTGGAGTTCGTTGGTCCGCCGCTAACGAACATCCGAGGCCGGCAGGGTGATCGCCGGCCTCGGCTGCCCGATTTCAAAGAGTCGCTTGACGCTCCAAGAGCCCCCAAGCTAGGGCCGCGCCCCTGAAAGAAGGCGTAAAACGGCGCCGCGCAATTAATTCAATCCACTTTCTCTCCGTGCGAAATCGTACTGTTTGGGCGCGCGCTCACCTCGTGGAAATTAAGCGCCATTTCCCGCGGAAGGGGATGCGTTTTCCGCGCACGCCGAATCTGAGAAAAATTTACGCGCGCATGACCAAGATCTTTCCATTTGTCGCGCGCCGAGGACGGCAATTCCGGATGATCGATCACGGGCTCGACATAGGGCCAAAAAGCGTAGCGGCAATATTCCTTGGGAAGCCATGCGGCGTTCAGGCCTGGATGCGCGCCGTGATTGAAAGCGAAGTCGAGACATTGATCGTCAGGCGATGCGGGGTTTTCCGCAATTCGCCTTTGCCACTCCGCCAACAAGGCGCCGGCTCTATTACTATTCGACCAGAGTTGAACGGCGCCGCTGGCCATCAATTGTGTCTCGGACGCCAGGTCCACGCTTAGGTAGAATCGCCATACGCCTGCTTCGTCCGGCCTCCATGCATCGTTCAAATCGTCGGCAAACCAATTGTAAATGGCGAAGTCGCACTGCTTCGCGCACAGGTCAGAAATAAGGTCTGGCGCCTTGCGGAATACCGTGTCCGCATCGACGTACAACACCGCACCGCCGCATCTTTCCAACGCCATCCGAATGAAAACGGGCTTGCTTGTTGTGATATCCTGTCCGCCATTTGTGCTGATGGAGCGGTGAATCTGATCGACCTCGAAAAGAAGATATGCCAGTCCAAGCTGCTCTAGGGACGCTCTTAACCGTTCTGCTTGCGGCTGAAAGCCAGGCGTAAACATGGCGCAGACGGTGAAGGGGGCACCATCCGGCAAGTGCTTGCTCCACAGCCGATAGGAGTCCATTTGTGCCAAAGGAGCGTCCTTGACTGCCGATTTGTGCCCTTAAAGAAACGGGCGCGGTCGACGAAAAATGGTGGGCGGTGAAGGGGTCGAACCTCCGACCTATCGGTGCAAACGATATGCTCTACCAGCTGACCTAACCTTGTCTCAAGGGGCTATGAGAAGCTTTCGCCGCTCGGCGGACCCGCATATCCGAGTCTCGCGCCCCTGCCCGCCAACTTCCTAATTTTTTTGCAGCGTGTTAGTGTCAAATCCTGCACCACTGAAGCGCGCAACGTGACACTGCCATTTATCGCAGGGGTATAATGGGCATTCTTGGCCATCTCGCGGACGTTGTTCGCGTCCCATTTCGTGTTGCCAGAATCCAGACCCACATGAGAAATCTGGAGCTTCGGCTGGAAACCGTGCGGAGCGAGCTCCTCTTCGAATTTCGTTACGGCGGGCGGAACGAAGCCGAGACGAAACCCACGGAAAACCGCATCGTCTCTCCGGAAAAGCTGCGAGGCTCCATTCGGCTTAATATTGGTTGCGGGCACGTGCCGTTGCCCGACTATGTCAATGTGGATATGCGCGGCCTGCCGGGGGTGGATATCGTCGCGCCGATCGATAAAATTCCTGTTGAGCCAGGCACTGTGTCGGAAATCTATTCCTCTCACTTGCTGGAGCACTTTCCGCAGGAAGCGCTCCGGCGCAACCTTCTCCCCTATTGGGTCTCTTTGTTGGCGCCCGGCGGGCTATTCCGGGCTATCGTTCCGGATGGTGAAGCCATGATCATGATGGCGGCTCAAGGAAGCTACCCGTTCGACGTTTTCCGGGCGGTCCTTTTCGGCTCGCAGGATTACACGGGCGATTTCCACTACAACATGTTCACACCCGGCAGCCTGACCGAGCTCCTTCTTGAAGCCGGCTTTAGAGACGTCGCCGTGCCGGCCAAAGCACGTTGGAAAAAAGGTTGCTACGAATTTGAAATTCAAGCGACCTCCCCCCTGTCGCAGAAGGATGGTGGGCGGTGAAGGGTTCGAACCTCCGACCCTATCGGTGTAAACGATATGCTCTACCAGCTGAGCTAACCGCCCGGGACCCCTGTCTCAAGGGGCTATAAGAAGCCTTCGCCGCTTGGCGCTAAAGCGGCTCAGCAGAAAGGCCGCCGTTCCCATCATCAGCAGGACCAGCAGGACCGTCTTGGTGAACAGGAACTTTGCCCCCAGGATCAGCGCCAGCAAGACGGCATGCGCCGCCAGCCAGATCATGACCAGCGGTATAAGCGCCGATTTCGTTATCGACTTCGCCATTGGTTCCTCGCCAAGGTCTGTATCCCCTCTCCGGCCGCTCGCCCAAGCTCGCGGCGTTCGTCACTTTCGCAGGTCCACTGGACCTGCTCACCCGCTTTGCGGGCCGTTTCTCACCCCTCGCCGCTGGTCGCGGCTCGCCGGGGATGACACGCCGCTTTTGCGGCGTGTCAATTCAACGAATCCTTCAGCTGCTTGCCTGGACGAAAGCGCGGCTGCTTGGACGGCTTGATGGTGATTTCCTCGCCGGTTTGCGGATTGCGGCCCTTGCCCCCGGCCCGCGTCGCCACCACGAAAACACCAAAGCCCGTCAGCCGCACTTCATCCCCCGACTTCAGTGTGGCTGCGATGATATCGAACACCCCATCCACGGCTTTGGCGGCGTCGTTCTTGGCCAGCCCGGTCGTGTCCGAGAGTTTCTGGATGAGATCGTTCTTGTTCACGGAAGGCTCCTTTTCTTTGGTCGCTTCGGCTTGCGCCGGTGCTCCTTTTTTGGGGGGTCGCTCCGGCTTTCGCCAACTTGCTCCAAGCGATTCATGCCCGCCCCGGGACTCTAGGGGGGGTGAAAGCGCCCCGTAAAGCCGAAAAAGCCCGGAATCGGCGGTTTTTTGTCCTACTTCCCCCGCATCTCCGGCTTTAGAAGGGCGCGTGAGTTGCAAAAAGAAGGGCCCGGACGGTGGTCCGGGCCCTTCCCCGTTCGATTAACCAAATGCTGGTCGCTCGCTAGTGCGTGACCACGGGATCGGAGTCGCCGTCGGCCAGCGGCAGGGGTGCCGCCACCTCCGGTTCGACCCAGTCGATCGCTTCCGGCTGGCGGGTCAGCGCCACCGACAGCACTTCGCCCATGTTGGAGACGGGCACGATCGTCAAGCCGGTCTTCACATTGTCGGGGACTTCCGCCAGATCCTTCTCATTCTCCTTGGGAATGATCACGGTGGTGATGCCGGCCCGCAAGGCCGCCAGAAGCTTCTCCTTCAATCCGCCGATCGGCAGTGCGCGTCCGCGCAAAGTCACCTCGCCGGTCATCGCCACATCGCGGCGGATGGGGATGCCCGTGATCACTGAGATGATCGAGGTGGCCATCGCCAGTCCGGCCGAAGGACCGTCCTTGGGGGTGGCGCCTTCGGGGACATGGACATGGATGTCGATCTTGTCGAATAGCGGCGGCTTGATGCCGAAGCTGGTCGCCTTGGAGCGGACATAAGACCGCGCCGCGTCGATCGATTCCTTCATCACATCGCCCAGCTTGCCCGTCGCTTGAAAACGGCCCTTGCCGGGCAGCATCACGGATTCGATGGTCAGGGTCTCGCCGCCCACTTCCGTCCAGGCCAGGCCGGTCACGACCCCAACCTGGTCCTCGCCTTCCACTTCACCGAAGCGGTGACGGCGAACGCCGGCATAGGTTCCGAGATTTTCCGGCGTGATTTCCACTGCCTTGGTCTTGTTGGTCTCGATCTCCTTCACGGCCTTGCGGGCCAGGTTGGCGATCTCGCGCTCCAGGTTCCGCACCCCGGCCTCGCGGCTGTAATAGCGGATCAGGTCGCGCAAACCGTCATCGGTGATCTTCCACTCATCGTCCTTCAAGCCATGCTGCTTCTTCTGCTTGGGAATGAGGTGGCGCTTGGCAATCTCGACCTTCTCATCCTCGGTATAGCCGGGGATGCGGATGATCTCCATGCGGTCCATCAGGGGCTGCGGCATGTGCAGGCTGTTGGCCGTGGTGACGAACATCACGTCCGAAAGGTCGAATTCGACCTCCAGATAATGGTCGCTGAAGGTCGCGTTCTGTTCGGGATCCAGCACTTCCAGCAAAGCGGAAGACGGGTCGCCGCGATAGTCCGCGCCCAGCTTGTCGATCTCATCCAGCAGGAAAAGCGGATTGGCGGCCTTCGCCTTCTTCATGGACTGCACGATCTTGCCGGGCATCGAGCCGATATAGGTCCTGCGGTGACCGCGAATCTCCGCCTCGTCCCGCATGCCGCCCAGGCTCATGCGCACATATTCGCGGCCCGTGGCCTTGGCGATGGAGCGTGCCAGCGAGGTCTTGCCGACGCCTGGGGGGCCTACCAGGCACAGGATCGGCCCCTTCATCTTGCCGACGCGTTGCTGCACGGCGAGATATTCCAGAATGCGTTCCTTGACCTTTTCCAGTCCGAAATGATCGTCGTTGAGCACGGTCTCCGCGGCGACGATATCGCGCTTGATCTTGCTCTTCTTGCCCCACGGCAAGGACAGCAGCCAATCGAGGTAGTTGCGAACGACCGTGGCTTCCGCCGACATGGGCGACATGGAGCGCAGCTTCTTGACCTCGGCCTGCGCCTTTTCGCGCGCTTCCTTGCTGAGCTTGGTTTTGCGGATCCTCTCTTCCAGCTCGTTCATCTCGTCGCGGCCTTCCTCGCCTTCGCCGAGTTCCTTCTGGATCGCCTTGAGCTGCTCGTTGAGGTAATATTCGCGCTGGGTCTTCTCCATCTGGCGCTTGACCCGCGAGCGGATCTTGCGCTCGACCTGCAAGACGCCGATCTCCGCCTCGATCAGCGAAAGAATCTTCTCCAGCCTTTCGGTGGTGCCGAAGGTTTCCAGCAAGGCCTGGCGCTCACCGATCTTGACCGAAAGGTGCGAGGCGACCGTGTCGGCCAGCTTGGCGGGATCGTCGATCTGGGCGACGGCGGCCAGCGTTTCCGACGGGATCTTCTTGTTGAGCTTGATGTATTGCTCGAAATTGGCCTTCACGGTGCGCATCAAGGCTTCGGATTCCTGCGCGCCGGCGCCCTCTTCCGCAATGCGCTCGACATTGGCCTGGAAGAAATCGCTGCGCGGGCTGAAGCCGGTGACCCGGGCGCGGGACTTGCCTTCGACCAGTACCCGCACCGTCTGGTCCGGCAGCTTCAGCAGCTGCAGCACCGTGGCCAGGGTGCCCACCGTGTGCAAGCCTTCCGAGGCGGGATCGTCCTCGGCGGCGTTCTTCTGGGTGAGAAGCAAAATCTGCTTCTCTTCATTCATCACTTCCTCAAGCGCGCGCACCGATTTCTCGCGGCCCACGAACAAGGGGACGATCATGTGGGGAAACACGACGATATCGCGTAGCGGCAAAACGGGTGCGCTGGACGGGTTGTCCTTGCCTTCGACTTTTTTGGTGGCGTCATCCGCCATATGCATGCTCCTGCCGGACGTATCCCGGCTTTAAGTACGGCTTCCCCAACTGGGCGAAACCTTGACCAAGGAGGCGCCCCTTCGTGCTACCCGGGCCGACTCCGGATACGGTAAAGTGGCCCCCCTAATAAGGGGTTTCAAGGCACGATAAGGCTTTAACCCCGGAAGGTTCCCGACCACTCACAAAAACCCGCCGGAAAGCTGCATTTTTTGCGGCTGCGTGGCGGATTTGCCCACCTCGCATGACAGTCCTATCGTTCCGGCAACAATAAAAATGGGAGCTTGGCATGCAGAACCGGCGAAACGTCACGGCTTTGCTGGGTGGCCTGCCGGTCGCCGCGCTGGTTTGCGGCAAGGCGCAGGCGGCGGGGACCATTCCCTTCTATGCCAGCGCCGGACCCAAATTGACGCTTTATGGTTTGGATGTCGCAGCAGGGTCGCTGACGCCGGTCCGCAACTTCACCCTGCCCGCCAATGTGCAATATGCCTGGCCGCATCCAACCCGGGAATTCCTCTACATCGTGGCCAGCAACACCCAGCCGGGCTCGGGCCCGATGGGCGCGACCGGTGCGGACAAGAACCACTATGCTCTCGCTTTCGCTGTCGGCCCGGATGGCAACCTCGCCGAACATGGCCCGCGCCGCTTGTTGCCGTCGCGGCCGCTGCATGTCTGCACCGACCATGCCGGACATTTCCTGTTCATCGCCTACAATGTTCCCAGCCGCGTGACGGTGCATCGGTTACGTGCCGACGGCAGCATCGGCGACGAGGTGGCACAGGACCCCAAAACCGATTTCGGCATCTATGCCCATCAAGTGCGCGTGACGCCTGGTGACAAAACGCTGATCCTCTGCAGCCGGGGCAATGATGCGGCGAATGGCAAGCCGGAAGACCCTGGCCATATCGAAGTGTTCGGATTCAAGGATGGCAGGCTTTCCGCGCTCCAGACCGTCAAGCCGGGCGCCAGTGGTTTGGGATTTGGGCCGCGGCACCTGGATTTCGATCCCAACGGCCGATTTGCCTATGTCTCGCTGGAACGGGAAAATAGCCTGGCCGTGTTCGGAATGAAGCCCGACGGAACGCTGACTCCCGAGCCCCTCTTTCTCAAAAGTGCGCTCACCGACAGCCAAGGAAAGGAAAAACATCCAGGCCAGGGCGTCGGGCCGATTCATGTCCATCCCAAGGGCCGTTTTGTCTACCAGACCAATCGCGGCTCCGGGACGGTGGAGCGCAACGGACATAGAGTCTCCAATGGAGGAGAAAACAACGTGGCGGTCTGGGCCATCAATCCCTCCAGCGGCGAGCCGACGCTGATCCAGCGCGGCTGGACCGACGATTACGAGCTGCGCACCTTTGCCCTCGATCCGGCCGGCGAGATTCTGATCGCCGCCAGCACCACTCCCATGCAGGTCGAGGAGCAAGGCGTGCTTTCGCTGGTCAGTGCAGGACTGACCGTCTATCGCGTGGGCGCCGACGGCAAGCTGATGACCATCCACAAATACGAAGTGGACACGTCCAGCGGCATCCAGTTCTGGAGCGGCCTTCTTACGATGGCGTGAAACTCAGACCGTCATAACCTTGGACCGTCATCGCCCGCTTTATGCGGGCGATCCAATTTCTTTTGCCTTGTAAAAATGGATCACCCGGACCTCGCTGCACCGCTCGGCCGGGTGATGACGATCAAGGGAAATTAGGAAGCGGATTTCGCTTCTTTGTCAGAGTAGGTGTAGAGAGGCCGCGCCTTGCCCTCCACCACATCGGCGGTGATCACCACCTCCTGCACGCCCGACAGAGTCGGCAGTTCGAACATGGTCTCCAGCAGGATGCCTTCCAGGATGGACCGCAACCCGCGGGCACCGGTCTTGCGCTGGATAGCCCGGCGCGAAATGCCATGCAGCGCCTCTTCCTGGAAGCGCAGCTTGACGCCTTCCATCTCGAACATGCGCATATACTGCTTGGCCAGCGCATTCTTGGGACGGGTCAGGATTTCGATCAGCGCCGTCTCCGACAGGTCGCCCAAGGTGGCGAGCACCGGCAGGCGGCCGATGAATTCCGGGATCAGGCCGAATTTGAGCAAATCTTCCGGTTCGATCTCGCGCAGCAATTCGCCGGTGCCGCGCTCATCCGGCCCGCGCACATTGGCGCCGAAGCCCATGGAAGAACCGGCGGTGCGCGCCGCGATGATCTTGTCCAGCCCGGCGAAAGCGCCGCCGCAGATGAAAAGAATATTGGTGGTGTCCACCTGCAGAAATTCCTGCTGGGGATGCTTGCGGCCGCCCTGGGGCGGGACCGAAGCCACGGTGCCCTCCATGATCTTGAGCAAGGCCTGCTGCACGCCTTCGCCCGACACGTCGCGGGTGATGGAGGGGTTGTCGGACTTGCGGCTGATCTTGTCGACTTCGTCGATATAGACGATGCCGCGCTGGGCCCGCTCGACATTATAGTCGGCCGCCTGCAGCAGCTTGAGGATGATGTTCTCGACGTCTTCACCGACATAACCGGCTTCGGTCAGGGTGGTGGCGTC
>Ga0207645_10003005_pt1 | contig 13032 bp, 14 predicted proteins | sample KBSM53metaG_FD_184331 | JGI IMG/M metagenome (GOLD analysis project Ga0207645, IMG submission 184331) | Miscanthus rhizosphere microbial communities from Kellogg Biological Station, Michigan, USA - KBS M5-3 metaG (SPAdes) (version 2) | ecosystem: Host-associated > Plants > Roots > Rhizosphere >...
ATGCCGCACGACCTAGGGGCCACGAAGGGAGGGAAAACCTCGGCGCCGTTCGTGGCACTGCGCCCGCGGAGGGTGATGATTGTCGATGATCATCAGGAGATCAGGGCGTCGGTCACGCGTCTTGCCCGCACCTGGGGTCACGAGGTCGCCGTCGCCGCCGACGGCCCGAGTGCCCTCGCGCTGGCGGAAACATTCCAGCCCGAGTGCGCCATCGTGGATCTCTCAATGCCGGGGATGAACGGGATAGATCTGGGTCGTCGTCTCCGCCAACGGTTTCCTGCGGCACAGCTCCGCCTGATCGCCCTGAGTGGCTATGCGGACGCGGACATCCGTGACGCGTGCCTCGCCGCCGGTTTCCATGCGTACCTGGTCAAGCCGGGAGATATCCCCGAATTGGAGCGGCTGATCGGAGCCGACGGCGCGGGTTCCGACGCGTCGAAGCACTGACCTGCCGCGCGCGGTATTTGTGCGGCTCCGACGTCCAAGCCGTGCGCGCGCATCGGCGAGCGAGCCGTCGGCATCGGCGTGGAGTACACAGTACGGCGCGCGCACGAACATCGAGACGTCGAATCAGTCGCCTGGCGGATCGGTTTCGTCAGCGACAACGACCGACTGACATTGGTCTCGCAGGTCGACGTGGGCGGTGCGACCGGTGCCAGCCCGACCAGATCGCCGTAAGTGATCGCGGCATATTAGAAGGTCTGACACAGTTTCGGCGGCAACCCGAAGGGGCACGTCCGCAAACCGCTGAATACAAATCGCATAGGAGAACAGCAGATTTGAAGGAGGGTTTTGCGCTACACTACCAGACCGTCCGCAAGTCGTTGATTCTAAACGGAGAGATGCTGGAGCGGTCGATCAGGCACGCTTGGAAAGCGATTCGCGCCACGTGCTTTGAGCAACAGCGAAACACTTCAACGCGCAATCAATTCAACGATTTCCCGCAACACGATACTCGCTGATGTGACCCCGTAACCCACGGTCTTTGTCGGTAGTTTTGACCCTCACCTTACACAGTTTCTACACAGTTCGCGGTTCCACTTGTGCGCGTACGACGTGGTGTCGCTTGGTGTGTGTCCATCCCATGTATGGAGTGCGTCAGGTCGGCGACGCGTGAGCCATTGATCGCCGAACGAGTCGTGGCGATCAGCCCCCCGCGCCATTGGGGATTGCCTTAATTTACTGCCAACGGGCGAAGTTCCACCTCGTTTTCAGAATGCGACTCAGCGCCGATGCACTTCGATATGCTGGAAGGCTTCGTATGGGTCGTGCTCAGCCACCGGGCTCTTCTTCTTTCTCGGCTGCGACGGTTACAGCACCATTGTTCTGCACAACGCTTTCGCCGTCGGTGGCGTGGTCCAGGCGCTCGGCGACGGTGGAGTCACGACCAATTTGCCAGTCTGCAGCTTCCGCTGACGCGACAGCCATCGCCGGCCCTCATGGTCCTGGCCACCGACCTCGTGCTGATTCGGCCTGTATGGTACGTGTCCCACGCAGAGCCCATGGCGTTCGGCGGCAGGTCCTGATCGGAGTCACCGCGTGACACTCGAAGCGACTACCAGACGATCGCTCACCGGCAAGCAAAAGGCAATACTCGCCGCACCGCCTGTGTTGATCGTAACCATGTACATAGCGTTCCGGCAGCTGACGGCTCAACTCGGATTCCCGTTAGGATATCTGGTCGCGTTCAGTCTCTACTGGGTGGTGTGGTGCCTTGCTCTCCCCAGCGCCGTCTTAGGGCCGCGGCGCGTAGCGGCCTTGTTCCAGCCAGGGGACTCACGATTTGCGCAGCTCGGTATCAGGGTTCAAGCGATCCTCTGGTGGCCCATCGTGTTTCCTCTGGCATTCGCGTTTCTGCCACGCATCGCAGCGGCGAGCATCCCGGTTGTCCTTGCGTCCGTCGCGGTCGGAGTGATCATCGGAGTCACTGAAGAACTTCTCTGGCGGGGCGTGTACGTGACTCTGTTCGCGGACAACGTCTGGTTGAACACGATCTATCCGTCAGTCGCCTTCGGTTTGTGGCATCTCTGTCCGCTGTCGGCTCTACCAAGCCGGTACCCCGGTGGTGCCGTGTCGTTCGCCGCGTACTCGATCGCGCTCGGACTGTCCTATGCGCACTATGCCCGGAGGACGCGCTCTATCTTGTGGTGTACCGTTTCCCACTGCCTCCATGACTCACTGGGACTCGGAGGATTCGCGTACATCAACTGGCTGACATAGAAGCGGCCTCGAGGAGACCGATCTGCACCCCGCTTCGCCGCGTGAGACGGCGCGTCACGGTCCAGGGTCTGTTGTTGTCGACATTCATGACCCCATGCGGTCCGCTCCGACCCGGACGCCTTACGTGATCCAACCTCACGATGCGATGGTTGTTCATGGCCTCTTGGACACCGGCGCCGCTCGCGCGTCACATGAATGCCAACGGCAGGAACATGAAGAACCGCCACGCGATGAACCGGACATCGAAGATCAACGGAAGTGCCACGTGCTGCGTGGCATGCCACGCGACGACGACACACAGCGCGATCCAGCGATTGGACCACGTGTCCTGCAGCCGCCGGCAGGATGAGCCCGTAGCAGGTCGGCAGCTCCGCAACGGCCATCGTCACGCGCATACATCGTCGTGCGGTCATCGGAATGAAGTCGCGCCACGTCGACCGACGCGGCCGAGACACCAGGGCATCAGCGCGAACCGCAGAGACTCAAGTAATACGCGGTCCCGGAAACGGGGTCATGATCCAAGAACACCTCTTTCGGGGTCAGGCCGCCGAGCGTCACCCCGAGGATCAGCTCTGCCAGGAGCAGAAGGGCGAAGGCCACGACACCGACGGTGAGCCGTGTCGATTGATCGCGTTCTGTCAGAAAGCGGCGATTGACCCAACGTGCCGCGAAGAAGACCACGGCGAGCATCAACGGCAGTTCCGTGAGTTCTGCGACCCTAACGCCGACCGTCGGCACTAACCACATCACTCTGACCGTTCCGAACACGAAGCCGGCCCCAAAGACGATCGCGAAGTACTCCGCTGACGACATGAACAGCTTCGTGGCTGTATTCGAGTCACGCCTCGCGGCCTGAAAGCTGGCACTCATGAGCCCTCGCGGTCCGCGCGGACGCGGTCGTTGCGCACCAAATATCGGCCGCCGAGACGTATAGGCACCGGCTCGCCACTCAAGGGCGCGATGGTCGAGCCGGGCCGTTGAGCGTGGACATGCAGGTGCGGCTCGCCCGTATTGCCGCTGTTACCGACGAGACCGATGACGTGTCCGAGTTCGATGATTTCGCCTACGTGCACGGCGACAGTCCCCCGTTGCAGGTGCCCGAGCACAATCCACACCGATCCGCATTCGAGAATGACGTGATTGCCGGCCATGTGCGCGCGATCGGCCTGGGGTGGGGGCATATCAGCCGCGCCATCCTCCGCGACCACGACTCGCCCCTGACACGGCGCGAGGACCGGATCGCCATAGATGAAATACGCCGTGGGATCTGCCGGAAGAAGCCCTGGGACGCGTAGGCCGACGCGGTTAATGCGCACCAGATCCACGCCATAGCTCTGTCCGCGGTAGGGCGCGAATCGCTCCCCCTCGAGCGTGCCCAGATGCGCGTTGGTCAGCGCCTGGCTGCCGCCGTTCACCACGAGGTACGTCCCGCTTCCTAGCGGCAACGTCAAGTCGACGGGATCGCCTGGAGGCCGCCGGCTTGCGAGAGCCACACCGACGATGCCCGCGAGGAGCATCGTGAGCCCGCCGATCAAAACGGTCACCGCGAGCCACGAGACGACCAGCGGTCGTGGCGTGCTGACGTCCTTGCCACGTAACCGCCGCGCGATGGTCCATACAACCACCACTCCGTAGGCGAACGGGAGCCACCAGGGGATGACCAGCCAGAGGCCGGCGATCCCGATGGCGACGACGTACGTCGCCACGAGCGCGTTGACGACGAGGGTTCGCGCCTTCGTCGCGTGACGCCCGAAGGCCAGCCACGCCAGCAGTGACACCGGGACAACGAGCTGCGACACAAGCGGCAACCACACGGAAAACCATGCCATCGTCAGCCCTCGGCGCCTCGAACACGCCTTCTCCGCTAGTCGAGTAAACCGCCACTTCGTGACCTGGGGACGGCTCTCAGTCCTGGGCTCGAAGCTCGTGCGCGATCTCTTCTGCCCACGCATCGATGTCAGGCCACTGGCGGTTGTCGCCCGCGTTCCCGCCGAGGGCTTTGAACAGGAGCCGCCCCCATACGGGCCAGTGATCGAGATCAATGACTCCCGCAAAGACGCGATAGTCGCGAGGGCGAACTGTCTGCTCGAACTCGCCGATCTCCTTGGGCTCTTTCTTGATCAGTCCGCCGACAATCGGATGCCTATCGCCGAAAGATCCGACGCTGAACAACCACACCGGCTTTCGCGCAAGTACTGCCGCGTGCCGGCGCACAAGGTCCGTCGCTTCTGCCGTCCACGATCCGTCGTATACGCCACTTCCAAACACAACAGCATCATAAGGATCAACATCTGAGATCTGGTCGACCGAGCGCACGTCCACCTCGTTGCCGTGAGTGCGGACAGCGTCAGCGATCCGGATGGCGATGTCGCGCGTCGAACCGAACCGGCTTGCGTAGCCGATGAGCATCCGCATCGTTCGTGCGCCCTCTTTGTAGGCTTTGATCCAGCTGTGTCAACTACGGTCTTGCGAGTGTCTGCCTCGCGGGCCCCCGCCAGCCTGCGGAAGTGGTCGCAATCGGCCTGATGCCGGCGCGGTCTTGGACGCGCAGAAAGCAGACTGCCAAGACCGCCACCCACAGCATCGTCGCGTAAATATTGACTCGCTCGACGAGACCCAGCCATGGCGTTGGCCCCGGCATGGGACGAGCCAAGAGTCCTGCCCAGACGCCAAACACAATAACAGTTGCGATGGTCGCAAATGAGTAAAGACGGAACCGCTTCCCATGAGCGAAAGCTCCGAACGCCATCACCGCGACGATGAACATCGACATCACAATCGTGGTGATAATGTGCAAGGCGTCCCGCGGTGACTCGACGGTCCCTCGGACGTCCATCGGAAAGAGCAATAGCCCCGCCGTGCTGACAGCGCCGTATCCGACTAGCGCTGCAGCTGTGAAGCGCGTCGCGCGTTTGCGCCCGGCGGATACCCACACGCCCACCGCAAGTGCGAAGACAAGGACGTTGTACGGGATCGAAACCCAGACCATCAGGGTTCTCGTTGGGGCGCCTACAGCGAACAACTCACTCACCATCTGGTCTGCGTAGTTGTGGTAGTCCGGATATGCAAGGGCCGCGATCACGTCGATGCCGATCACGTACAGAGGGAGGAGAGGACACAGCCGACGAGCAAGACCTTCGTGCCATCGCTCAACCCCCTGACGCAGGCCTTCATGGTGGTCACGATGAGCGCCTCATGAACTCTGACTCTGGAGCGCCGCGTAGAGCGCGTCTCTGAGCGCCACATCGCACGGGGCGCCGGTCAAGTACGTGCCAATCCGGTTCGTGACGTAGGCGTACCCGATCCCGGCGGACGGATCAGCAAAGCCCAGCGAACCACCCGCGCCAGGTGCCCCGAACGAATCCGGGCTGCCGAACGGCCAGACTGGCGTCGGCTTCATGAAGCCCAGCGAGTACTGCGCGCCGTCGCCCTTCATGCACTCGTCGTAGAACCCGCGCGTCGGGGGCACCGCCGCGCCGGCCAACAAATCCAATGTCTCCCGTCGCAATCCCAGCTCGCGTCCGCCGGTCGCGAAGACGCTGTAGGCGTGTGCGATGGCCCGGGCAGTCCCCACGCCGCCGCCGGACGGTACTTCGAGATTGCGCGCATACACCTGTTGCTCGTCTAAGGCGATCGCCTGGCCCGGGTTCGTCATGAGTGCGCGGTGGATGTTCGAGCGAGGATTCAGCGCATCGCGGATCAACCACAGCGGGTAGCCACGCAGCATGTCGATCGGCCCCGGAGGCATCAATGTCGCGAGGCGCGACGTCGGGATGGTTTCGGGCAGGCGGATGTAGACGTCGAGCCCGAGAGGTGTCGCGATCTCGTCGTGAAAGAACTGTCCGAGGCTGCGATGCCGCGGATCGACGCGCCGCAGCAGTTCGCCTTCGAAAAACCCGAGCGTGAGGGCGTGATAGGCCTGACGCGTACCGGGTTCCCACGCAGGCTTCTGACGGGCGAGGACGACTGCGAGGCTATCCAGATCTGCGACGACGCTCCGATCGACGGGCTCATCGAACGCGAACAGCCCCGCTTGGTGGGCAAGCAGTTGGCGAACGGTGATCTTCTCTTTGCCGTGCTGCGCGAACTCGGGCCAGTACGTAGCCACCCGTTCTTCGTAGTCGAGCCAGCCGCGGGAGTGGGCGATGGCCAGAGTCATCGCTGACAGGCCCTTGGTGGCCGAGTACACGAGCACCATCGTGTCCCGCTCCCACGGCTCGCCAGTTTCTTTGTTGCGAATCCCGCCCCAGAGGTCGACGACCTTCTCGCCGTGAACGTAGGCACAGCAGGCACCACCGAGCTCGTGCCTGTGGATGAAGTTCTCGGCAAATACCTCGCGCACCGCCTCAAAGCCACGACTGACGTGTCCCTCTACCGTCTGTGATGTGACCGCAACCATGATTCCTCCTCGGTCGCGACACGGCGGCCTTCAAGATTGCCGCTCATGCAGCGTCCTTGTCTGCTGGCAGCGAGCGATTGGCCGACACCAGCGTGTCCGCTGGCGGCGACTCCGCGCGGCGCTTGATGCCAAGCAGCTGTTTCCGCTGCATGATGAAGTGCACCACAGGGCCTATCGCCGCGGTCAGCCACCGTGGGAGTGCGTGGAAGTGATAACCGGCGCCCTCACGTGCACGCACGACTAGACGACAGGAGCTGCGCGTCACTTCATTGAGGACGAACGCCCAAGTCATCACGAGGGTGTCGTTCGGACGCCAGCCGAGTATGAGGTAGCGCTCCGGTTCGAACGCCAGGAGCGTGAAACAGTCCGTGACTCCCGGAAGCGCCGGGAAGACCATACCGCGCGTCAGATGCTGAAGTTCTGGGACGATGCGTTCCTCACTTCGCTGTCGGCCGTTATCAAGCACGTCGTAGCTGTACCAACCCGCGCGACTGCCTGCGCCCATCTGAGACAGCCACGGCCAGACGTCGCGCGCGGGTCTGTCGATGGTGATGGCATGTGTCAGCGATGCGAGCGGCGCGGCGATGAGATCGTCGCCAGGCAGCAGCTGGAACCTCTCGGCAGACGTGGCGCGAACGGTTCTCGATCGCGCGCGAGTGGTCGCCGTGGCGGCGCGCTCCGCCTTGCGTCGGATTGCGCGTAAGAGTCGCCAACTGACGAACGCGCCAAGCGGTTTGATGACTCGCCAGTACCAGGAGAACCTGCGTTCTGCGACAGGGGAGAGCGCGCGCGTCGCATGCTCCAACACCAACCACTGCTCATCTGGTCGGCGCGTTGGGGCGACGCGAATGCTCATGAAGAGTTTTTCGTGGTTGGGATCCGCGAAGGCGTCGAAGGCCTCGCGGCTCGTGAACCGTCGCGGCGCCTGGTTGACCCGATGCAGTTGCGCCGCCGATCCGGTGATCAGTTCCTGAGGCGAGTCATCGCGCAGAATCAGCGTGCCTCCGTCGATGAGCAGCGACAGGAACGAGCGCGTGGGTTCGACCTCCGGCATGTGGCCGCCCAGTCGGGACGGTAGATACCGGATCTCTCCCAGCGCCCATGCGAGTTTCATGTCGCGGAGCGCGACGTCATGAAGGGCTTGGAAGATGGCCTTCGGTGACGCCTTGACGACAATCGCAATTCGGTCGCGGAACTGAGCGCCGCGAGCGATGCTTTCAAATGCCGGAGAGACCGGGACGGCCGAACGGTGCGTCAAAGCTCAGACCTCGCTTTCTTCTGATGAGAGACGCACGAACGCTGCCGATCTCCGGCAGTCACACATGGGCCGTATCGCGCTGTTGCGCCGAGTTCCCGCCGTGTCAGTGGGGAATATCCCTGTTGGGTGTCGGATTTTCCCCGCTGTGAACGCGGCCACTGAGGGCGGAGACGGCGTTGACCGCCCGTCCTAGGGCGCGAGTCGGCGAATGCTCGCCTTTCCGCCGTGGCATGTGGCGTGCTCTCTTGTGCAGCGGACGCGAAGTCCTACCCAATGCAACTGCCGTTCACGACAGAACAGTTCTTCGATCTGTTGGCCGCCTACAACGAGGCGTTGTGGCCGGGGCTGGCAGTGCTGTGGATGGCTTCACTAATTGCGAGTCTGCTGCTGTTCTCGTCGCGCCGGCCATCGGATCGCTGGCTCAGCGGTCTCCTCGCGGCCCATTGGATCTGGTCGGCCCTGGCATACCACGCCGCGTTCTTTACGCGAATCAACCCCGCCGCGTGGGTCTTCGCCGCGCTCTTCCTCCTGCAGGGCGCGTTGTTTTTCTGGCGGGGGGTCGTGCAAGGACGACTGTCGTTCGCTCCTTGGCGCAACGCGTGGGCGCCAGTGGCGTGGGTCCTGATCGCGTACTCGCTGCTGTACCCCGGCATCAATGCCGTGCAACATTTCAGCGTCACGCGAATCCCAGCGTTCGGCGTCCCATGCCCGACAATGATCTTCACGGCCGGCGTGCTGATGCTCGCCACCCCACGATCGTGGCGTCTGTCGGTCATTCCGGTGATCTGGTCTGTCATCGGAGGGTCGGCGGCGTCCCTTTTGGGCGTACACGCCGATTACGCCCTCCCAATCGCAGGTATTGCACTGGCGATCTTCTCGACGCAGAGGAGCAGCCACTCCTGGGGATCGCGAAATGCGCTGAGTCAGCCTCGGCCCGTGACACAGACATATCAAGGTGACAGGGGCGCGGCATGATCCGGAAGTCCTACCTCCGAGCGAGCGCGAGATGGTTAGCGGCCGGCGTTGGTGTGACCTCGGCCGCGTATGGCGCGTATGTCGGCATGACGTGGTATCGCTACGGCTACGCGGCACCGCCGAGTCCGGAGGAACAGGATCCGTTGCTTGATCGATTCATGCCTTCGTATGACGTCGCTGAACGTCATCACGTCCGCATCGCTGCACCGGCCGCAGTGACGCTCGCCGCCGCGCAGGAGATGGAACTGCTTCACTCGCCGTGTGTGCGCATGATTATCAAAGGACGCGAGCTGATTCTTGGGGCCGAGCCTGATGACCGCCGCCGGCCACGGGAACTCCTGGCCGAAGTTCAGTCCCTGGGATGGGGCGTGCTCGCAGAAGTTCCCGGCCGCGAGATTGTCGTGGGCGGCGTCACGAAACCGTGGGAAGCGAACCCTACATTCCGGGCGCTGCCGCCCGACGAGTTTCAGGGCTTCTGCGAGCACGACTACGTCAAGATCGTGTGGACGCTTCGCGCGGACCCGGTTGGCACGGCTGAATCGATTTTCCGTACCGAAACGCGTGTCATGACAACCGACCCCGCCGCGCGCGCAAAGTTCCGGCGGTACTGGTCCTTCCTGTCGCCCGGCATCATCGTGATCCGATGGGTTTCGCTCAGGCCTTTGAAAGCGGAAGCCGAGCGCCGCGCTCGCCGGACGAGTGCGTTCGACATGGCGAACAAGTAACGTGTCGATCCGCACGTTGCTTGGGGCGCTCTTCGCGTTTGGCGCATTGAATGCGTTTGCGGGTGGCTATTACGGGCTGTCCGGCGCTGACGGCGTACCCCGCGAATGGCTCGCGGGGAGTCCGTTCTCCGACTACGTCGTGCCCAGCCTTGTTCTGTTCGTGGTGGTGGGCGGCGCGCTGGCGCTCGCCGCCATCATGGTGTTCAGAGGGCATCCCCTGGCACGTGCCATTGCGTGCGCCGCAGCGGCGGTCCTCCTGGCGTGGATCGTCGTCCAGGTAGCAATCATCGGGTACGTGTCGTGGATGCAGCCGGCGACGTTTGCGGCTGGACTTCTCATGCTTCTGTTGATATCGCTCCTGCCATCCACCCCAAGTACAGGGAGAGCGGTTCAATGAGCGATGCGCAAGCGGATCCGGCGACGATCAAACGCGAAACGGGCGAATGTTTCGATGTCATCGTCGCCGCCCTGACGGCCGTCGCAACGAGCGTTTCGTTCACTCTCGGGATCCTGACGCCGCCGGAGGGAGGGCCGTTCTGCACGGCCGGCTGCGTCGAGTACCACACGGATATCGCGGCGTATATCCCTCGCGACTTCCTGTGGATGTACCCGGCGCTGTTGCCGGGGCCGCTGTTCGTCATTCTGCTGAGCGGCGTGCACGAAGGCGCGGCGCTCGATCGAAAGCCGTTCGGTCGAGCCGCGGTCGCGTTCGGCGCAATGGCCGCGACGATTCTCACGGCTGTGTACTTCATCCAGCTGCGATATGTGCAGCCAGCCGTCTCTCGGGGCGAACTCGACGGCATGGAGCTCTGGACCCAGTACAACCGGACGGCGTGTTCATCGCCCTGGAAGAGGCTGGTCATCTGCTGATCGGTCTGGCGTTCCTGTTTGCCGGCCTCGCGCTCTCGACGGACAGCCGCGTCCTTCGGGCAGTCCGGACGATCTTCTTTCTTGGCTTCGCGTCTGTGGTTACCACGTTTGTGGCGCTTTCGGCCGTGTACGGTTTCCAGGTGGAGTATCGGTTCGAGGTCGCCGTAATCTCGATTGACTGGACCGTCCTCATTGCGGCCGGAGCGCTGCTCGCGATTGCGTACGGCACGCAGAGCCGACGCTCGTCCGCGTAACGAGCCATGGCACGACGACAATCGGTTCGGGATGCGATGCCCTGGAGGATCGCGCCCGACGTCTATTGTCTTGGCCCCTCGGGATGGACGCAAACCAATGTGTACTTCGTCAGGGCGGAATCATCATGGGCGCTCATCGATGCAGGATGGGCCGGAGACGGCGACTCGATCGAACACGCCGCGAGGTTGCTCCTGGGCGACAGCGCGCGCCCGAGAGCCATTCTGCTGACGCACTGCCATCCGGATCATTCGGGCGCCGCCCGCTACCTGGCGGGCCTCTGGTCGTGCCCTGTGTACATGCACCCAGGCGAGCTGCCGATTGCGAACGGCGATTTCGCGGCAATGCAGGCCTCCGCGGGCCCGCTCGATCGATATGTGGTCCTACCCTTCATGCGCCTGGTTGGCAAGCGGCGGCGCGAGGAGATCTTGGCAGCGTCGCGTCTGGGCGACGTGGGGCGCACGATCGATCTCGGAGGTGTCGTTCCGAGCTTACCCGGGTGGGAATGCATCGCCACCCCGGGTCACACGCCGGGCCACGTCGCGTACTTCCGGCGTCAAGACCGGGTGCTCGTCAGCGGCGACGCCCTGGCCACGTTCAAGATCAATTCGGTCTGGGGACTCCTTCTGGCGCGGGACGGCCTGTCCGGCCCTCCGTGGTACACGACATGGAATCGTGACGCCGCCAGGAGGTCGATTCGCATCCTGGCAGGTCTGAATCCGTACGTGCTCGCTGGTGGGCACGGCAAGCCTCTCGTCGGAGGGCAGACGGCGGCCCTCTTGCGTTCGTTCGCCGCCGGGGCCTGAGAAAATCGTTACATCCAAAAGGGTCCTCAAGACGATTCGACGGGGCATCTCGGGCCAGCACCAGCAAAAACGGCCAGTGCAGCGACCCACAGGAAATATGCGAGCACGCAAGGCTATTTGCGGCCGCGAAGGCGCCAGCGGGGTCGTTCTCAACGATTGCCGCAGATCCCAGAAAGGCGGCGGCCGCAATCAATGCACCTGCCCAGCCGAGCGATCGTGGAAACACACTGGCCCTTACCACAATGGCCAGTGCAGGCCCGGCTTCGCAATCTCGCTCAGCGCTCCGTACGACGAACGCAGAGAACGTGCTCGCGATCGCGAAGCGTGCGACCTCGGGGTAGCGCCGCTCTCACGTACGTGTACACAAATGGACAGCGTTTCAGGCGAACGCCATGCAGACTGATTGGATGCATAAAGTTCAGCCCTGTCGAAGGAGTCTTCAATGAGCGTTGAAAGCCTGACCGAACGGGCGACGAATGATTCGAGCGTGAACGCCGTCATGAAAGCCCTGGTCTACGGCGGCCCCGGCCAGCGCACGTGGGAGAACAAACCGAAGCCGACCATTCGTGAGCGCGGCGACGCCATCGTTCGAATCACCAGATCGACCATTTGCGGCACGGACCTTCATATCCTGAAGGGTGACGTTCCCAGCGTCACCCCGGGCCGCATTCTTGGACACGAGGGCGTGGGCGTGATCGAGGCCGTCGGCTCGAGCGTCACGTCCTTTCGTGCAGGAGATCTCGTGCTCATCTCCTGCATTACCGCCTGCGGGATCTGCGATTTCTGCCGTCGGCGCATGCCGTCCCATTGCCGAACCGGTGGCTGGATCTTGGGGAACACCATCGATGGCACGCAGGCCGAGTACGTGCGCATTCCCCATGCGGATACCAGCTTGTACCGCGTCTCACCGGATCTAGATCTGGAAGCGGTCGTACTCCTCAGCGACATTTTGCCGACCGCGTACGAATGTGGTGTCCTGAATGGCGAGATCAAGCCGGGTGACACCGTCGCGATCGTCGGCGCCGGACCGATCGGCCTCGCGGCTCTGCTCACCGCGCAGCTGTACTCCCCCAGCGCCATTCTGATGGTCGACCTCGACGCCAATCGTCTCAAAAGAGCGCAGGAATTCGGCGCCACGTCAGTCGTGAATAGCGCCGCTGAAGATGCCGTGGCGCGGGTGTTGGCGATCACCGAGGGCGCGGGAGTGGACCTGGCGATCGAGGCGGTCGGCACGCCGGCGGCGTTCGACACCTGCCAGGCCATTGTGGGCGCGGGCGGACGCATCGCGAACATTGGCGTCCATGGCAAGCCCGTGCAGTTGCACCTCGAGAAACTGTGGGACCGGAACATCGCGCTCACCACGCGCTTGGTCGACACCGTCACGACGCCACTGCTGCTCAAACTGGTGCAGACCGGTAAGCTTCGTCCCGCAGGACTCGTCACGCATCGATTCGGTCTCGACGACATCATGCAGGCCTACGACACCTTCGCTGACGCCGCCAAGACGTCTGCGCTCAAGGTCGTTCT
>Ga0207645_10003006_pt1 | contig 13026 bp, 8 predicted proteins | sample KBSM53metaG_FD_184331 | JGI IMG/M metagenome (GOLD analysis project Ga0207645, IMG submission 184331) | Miscanthus rhizosphere microbial communities from Kellogg Biological Station, Michigan, USA - KBS M5-3 metaG (SPAdes) (version 2) | ecosystem: Host-associated > Plants > Roots > Rhizosphere >...
CGACCGCAATCGCCAGCAGCGCCGCCGCCATGACGCCGGCGCCGCGATCGTCGAACGCCTGCATGCGATCGTAGATGGCGACGCTGAGCGTTCGCGTCTGGCCCGGCAGGTTGCCGCCGACCATCAGGACGACGCCGAACTCGCCGAGCGTGTGGGCGAAGGTGAGCATCATCGCGGTCAGGATGCCGGGCCAGGCGAGCGGCGCCTCGATGCGCGCGAAGCGCTGCCACGGCGTCAGCCCGCAGCAGGCGGCGGCGTCGCGGACGTCGAGCGGGATCGCCTCGAAGCCGCGCTGAATCGGCTGCACCACGAACGGGATGTTCGCAATCGCCGACGCGAGCAGCAGGCCCTGGAACGAAAACGGCAGCGGCTGGCCGGCGATCGCCTGGAAGGCGCGGCCGAGCGGCGAGCGCGCGCCGAAGGTGACGAGCAGATAGAAGCCGAGCACCGTCGGCGGCAGCACCAGCGGCACGGTGACCAGCGCCTCGACCAGCAGCTTGCCGCGGAATTCGCGCACCGCGAGCAAGCGGCCGAACCAGATCCCGAACGGCAGCAGCAGCGCGACGGTGCCGCCGCCGAGCATCAGCGAGACGCGCAGCGCTTCCCAGTCCATCAACGCTCAGCGCGGCAGGCCGAAGCCATGCTTCTCGAAAATCGCCCGCGCCTCTGCGTCGAGCAGGTAGCGATAGAAGCGTTCGGCGATCGGACCCGCCTGCTTCAACAGCACCATGCGCTGCCGCAGCGGCGGATGATCGGCCGCCGGGATGAGCGCGTACTCGCCCCGGCTCTTGAGCTCGGCGAGGACGAGCGAATACGCCAGCAGCCCGCCGGTCGCGTTGCCGGTGGTCGCGAACTGCGCCGCCTGGGCAATCGTGTTGCCGAGGACGATTCGCGCCCGAATCGCCCCCCAGAGACCATGCTTCTTCAACACCGCTTCCGCCGCGCGGCCGTACGGCGCGACCTCCGGGTTGGCGATCGCGAACCGATCGACGCCGCCGGCTTTCAGCAGCCGCGACAACCCGTCGAGCCGTTCGTCCACCGTCAGCGGCGAGCCGGCCGGCGCGAAGAGCGCGACGCGGCCGACCGCATAGACCTCGCCGGCATCCCTGGTCAAGCCGGCGGCGGTCAGCCTGGCGGGAAACTCTTCGTCGGCGGCGAGGAACAGCTCGAACGGCGCGCCGTCCTGGATCTGTCGCGCCAGCGTGCCCGATGCGCCGAAGACCAGCTCCACCCGATCCCGCTGAGTGCGCGTGAACTGGCCGGCGATCTCGTTCAACACGAAGTTCAGGTTCGAGGCGGCAGCAATCGTCGGGGCGCGCTGAGCGACCAGCGGCCGCGCAGGAAGCGCGGCGAACAGAACAACGAGCGCAGCGGCGACAACGGCGGAGCGGACACGGAGCACGTCGGTCATCGAGTCAGAACCAGAACTTCGCTGCCAGCTGCACGACGCGGGGATCGAGCGCGGTCGTGATCGTGCCGAAGCTGGCCGGCCCGAACTGCGCCGCCGGGGCGCCGAAGTTCGTGGTGTTCAGCAGGTTGAACATCTCCAACCGCAGTTCGATCGCGCGCTCGCCGCCGAAGCCGACGCGGCGCATCACGGCGAGATCGATGTCGCGGTACGAGGGCCCCCGCACCGGATTGCGGGACGCCGATCCGATCGTGAACTGATTCGCCAATGCGAACGCCGAGGTGTTGAACCAGCGAGCCGGTGTCCGCTCGCCGGCAGGCAACGCCGGATCGCCGACGAGATTCGGGCGCTGCGTCGTGAAGCCGGCGTACCCGAGCGAGTTCGATTGCGTGATCGCGATCGGGACACCCGACTGCAGCGTCATCACCGACGCCACGCTCCAATCGTTCACGAGCGCGCCGAGGATGCCGCCGGGGGTGTTGGCACGGCCTCGGCCGGCCGGAAGATCCCAGACGACGGACGCGCCGAAGTAGTGCGGGATATCTCCGGTCGAGTAGTCGCGGTCGCGCTCCAGGTTGTGGCTGTCGGCGACGGCCGCGTTCGTCAACGGCCCGGTCAGGATCGACGCGTCGAACACCGACGAGGCGATGTCGGTCAGCTTCGAACGGGTGTAGGCGGCCGAGTACGTCAGGCCGCGCGACATCCGCTGGCGAATGCTGAACGAGAGACCCTGGTAGTTGGTCGTGCCGACATTGTTCCGGTAGTAGCTGACCGCGGTGTAGTCCGGAAACGGCTTCATCAGCTGCGCCCTGGTGATTGTCGGGTCGCCGATCGACGACGAGCGCGGAACGATCCCGAAAAACGGGTTGGCGACCCTGGTCAGGAGATCGGGCCCGAGTTTGAGCTGCTCCTCCGTCAGCTGGTTGATGTTGCTGTCCGGGATCCCGATATTCGTGATCTTCGATCCGAGGTACGAGACCTCGACGACCGTGTTCGTCGTCAACTCGCGCTGGACCGACGCGTTCCATTGCTGGGCATAGCCCGATCCGAGCGCGCCGTCGACGGTGAACACGCCTTGCCCGAGGCCGGCGTCGGGCGTCGCCCCGACCGGCGCGACGGTCGGGCCATTCTTCAGCACGAACGCCGGCGTGATGTTGTCGAGCGTTCGCTGCGTGACGTCCTGGAGAAATGGGAAGTTCGGCGTCGTGAACGGCGTGGTGATGCCCGCCATCTCGATCCAGATCTTCCCGTATCCGGAGCTCAGGATGGTTCGATCCGTCAAACGATAGACCGCGCCGAGGCGCGGCCCGAAGTTGTCCTTCTCGAGCGGCCGGACCGGCTGCGCGCCGGGATACTCGAGCCGCTTGGTCTGCACGTTGAACACCGCCGTCTGGCCGTTGATCTCCGTCGACGGGAAGTTGAGCGTATACCTCAGGCCGGCATTGATCGTCAGGCGTTCGGAGACCTTCCAGTCGTCCTGGAGGAAGTACTCCTGAAAGCGTGCGCGCTCCTGGATGTTCGTCTGCTGCAGATCGATGTTGAACGTCTGCACCTGTCCGAGCAGGAAGCTCGCGAACGCGTTGCCGGTGTTCGCCACCCCGGGCAGATCGCTGCCGACGGTGGTGAACGCAAACGATCCGGTCGGCCACGGCGGCTGGATCACGTCGAGCCGCTCCCATCGCCAATCGAGCCCGGTCTTGACGGTGTGCCGGCCCTTCAGCCACGTCACGGCATCGGCGATTTCGGTCACGCTCGTGCTGAAGTCCGAGGCGGTGTTGGCCGGCGACCCGATCTGCTGATAGCCGCTGGGCGCGAAGGTCGGCAATGTATTGGGAAACGTCCCGGTCGACGGGATGCCCGGAAGGCCGAGCGCGGCTCCGGCCGCCGAAGACACCGCCACCGCGCTGCGCTGAACGGATCGCCGCGTGTCGCCGATGCGCAGCTCGTTCAGCACGTTGGTCGAGAAGGTGTGTTGATAGTTCGACGCAAACGACCACGCGTCCGTATCCTGCGGACCGACGGCCACGCTGCCGGCCGGAATGGTCCCGCTGCCGTCCGGAAACGGCGTCACCGGTTCGGCGTGACCGCGGAAGAACGTCAGTCGTCCGAACGCCTGATCCCGGCCGGTCGCGAACTTGTGGTCGAGCCGCACATCGCCTTGATCCTGATCGTCGATCTCGTTGGCCGTCCGGGTGTAATTGTTCGCGGTCGCGCTGTTGGTCGGCAGCGGGTAGCGCTCGAGCAGCGCCCGCGCCACCGGATCCATGGCGTTTCCCGGGATCGTGTTGTTCGGAAACGGCTGACGCGTGTTCCCGACCGTGGTCGACGGATCGTAGATGTTCTGCCGGAAGACACCTGATCGCTCGGCGAGCGTGGGCACGTTCGACGTCACCGTGCGGCCGATGCGCTGACGCTGCCCCTGATAATCGATGAAGAAGAACGTCCGATCCTTGACCACCGGGCCGCCGAGCATGCCGCCAAACTGATTCCGGCGGTAGTCAGGCTCGACCAGGTTGCCGGTCTGGAAGAAGTTCCGGGCATTCAGGCGCTCGTGGCGGAAGAATTCGAACACGTTGCCGCGAAACGCGTTGCCGCCCGACCTGGTGGTGAGGTTGACCACGCCGCCGTTGAACCGCCCGAATTCGGCCGGCGGGCTGTTGCTCTCGATCTTGAACTCCTGGATGGCGTCGACGACCGGGTAGAACGCCACCTGCCCCGGCTCGGGCTGCAGCACGGAGATGCCGTCGAAGAGGTACTCGTTGGTGCGAGGCCGGCCGCCGTTGATGCGGGGCAGGACGGAATTGGGCGGCAGGGCGACGCCGGGCACGATCGACGCGAGCATGATGAACAGCCGGCCGTTCAGCGGCAGCTGCGTGACCTGCTCGTTCTCGACCACCGTGCCGAGGCTCCCGGTTTCGCCGCGCACGACGGGCGCATCGGCGACGACCGTGACCTGCTCCTGAATGTCGCCGACGGCGAGCTCGAAGTCGACGCGGGCTTTTTCGCCGGTCGATAGCCGCACGCCCTCACGCCGGACCGGCTTGAAACCTGCGAGTTCGACCGCGACCCGGTACGCGCCGGGCGCCAGGCTGGCGGCGGCATAGACGCCATCGCCGGTGGAAACGGCAAGCCGCTGCAGATTGGTCCGGAGGTTGGTGATCGTAATCGTGGCGCCGGGAACGCCGTGGCCGGACTGATCCTTCACGGTCCCGGTGATCGATCCGGACGCGGTCTGGGCACGGGCGGGCGACGGACCGAGCACCCACGCGCACGCGAGAACCAGCCAGAACGACAGCGAGCCGGCTCGAGCACTGCGCCGACTCACCGCCGACATCGAGCGGACACGCATTCGGCCTCCGGGCGCAAATGTCACACTCTATATCGGATGTAACCCAGATTCAAACCGCATCGAATCGGCTCGAACCGAATCTAATTTCGCCAGACTACTGGCGCTATCGTATGATTCGAGCCGATTTTCAGGAGGATTCTGGCGCATGGCGCTGTTGACCGTCCGCGCCGCCGCGGATCGCATGGGCATCGGCTATTCCACGCTCAAGCAGTGGATCTTCCAGGGCAAGGTCCGGACGACGACGACGGCGGGCGGGCATCACCGGCTGTCGGAGGCGGAAGTCGATCGCCTGCTCGCGCGCCAGGCGCCGGACAAGCCGCCAGCCCGCGTCGGCCGGCGCTCCGGCGGTCAGATCGTCGCCCTCAGCTGCCGCAACCGGTTGCACGGCTTCGTCGAGGAGGTGCGCGCCGATGGCCTGCTCGGCCAGGTCCGCTTGCGGATCGGCGATCAGATGCTGACCGCCGTGGTCACCGCGGATGCGCTCGACGAGCTCAACCTCAGGCGCGGAGACGATGCGGTGGCGCTGATCAAGTCGACCGAAGTGATGATCGCGAAAGAGGGTGACGGCGAGCCGCCGAAGCGCCTTCGGCGCCGACGGCGGTGAGGCGTCATTTCCCCCCGTTGTAGATGACGCGCCAGACGCGTCCTTTCTGGCTGTCGGTGATGTAGATCGACCCGTCCGGCGCCTGCGCCACGCCGTCCGCGCGCGCGACCGCGTCGTTCGGGTTCATCAGCGGCTCCTTGCCGGCGAACCCCTTCGCAAACACCTCGAACTCGCCCGACGGCTTGCCGCCGGCGAACGGCTGGAAGGTGACGTTGTAGCCGTCCTGCGGCATCGGCGCGCGGTTCCACGACCCGTGGAAGGCGATGAACGCGCCGCCGCGGTACTTCGCCGGGAACTGCGTGCCGCTGTAGAACATCAGCGCCACCGGCGCCCAGTGCGCCGGGTACGCCGCGACCGGGTTGGTGAACTGCGCGCAGCGTCCGACCTCGGTGCCGTCGCCGCCGTACTCGGGGTTGAGCACCAGCTTCTTGCTGCCGTAGTCGAAGTAGCAGTACGGCCAGCCGAAGTCGGAGCCCTGCACGGCCCGGTACATCGGCTCGGCCGGGCGCTCGGCGTTGTCTTTCGCGTTGAACTTCGCGGGCCAGAACACATCGAGCTGATCGCGGCTGTTCATCACCATGAAGAGCGCGTTGTCGTGCCACGCGAGCGCCGGCATCTGCCGCAAACCGGTGGCGAACCGCGCGCCGTCGGCCTGCTTCTGGTTCACCTTGTTCTCGTCGAACTTCCAGATCCCGGCGTGCTGCTCCAGCAGCGGACAGGGGTCGACTCCCTTGACGCCGGGACGGCGATCGGGCTGCTGGCAGGCGTTGGACGGCGCGCCGATGTTGAGGTAGAGCGAGCCGCGGCCGTCGAATGCGAGCCCCTTGTCGCCGTGCTGCCGATCCGGCGGCAGGCCGCCGACGATCGTCTCGGGCTCGCCGGACGGCGTCAGCTGACCGGCGGTCATCTTGTAGCGCTGCACGCTCTCGGGGTGGGCGACGTAGAGGTAGCCGTTGCGCAGCGCGACGCCGGTCGTACTCAGGCTCGGGATCATCTCTTTCGTTTCGAAGCGGCCGTCGCCGTCGCCGTCGCGCATCGCCATCACCCCGCCGGGACCGGCCGAGCCGCGCCCGCCGGAACCGCGCATCAGCGCGACGTAGACGTCGCCGCTCGGCGCCACCGCGATATGCCGCGCCGTCCCGAGGCCGTCTGCCGCGACGAGGGCGCAGAAGCCCGCGGGCAGCGTGATGCCGCCGTTGTCGGGATCGCACGACGGCGCGGCGCTCTGAAGCCGTGGGGCAAGCGCTGCGGCGAGGCATGCCGTAACGAGGAAGACCGGGACCAGGGGTTTCGACAGTGACGTCATCGCGCGCTCCTTCACGCCTCTAATCCTATGCCGGCTGCCGTGGGTTTGTGCGTCCTCGGCGGCTGCCCGGCGCGGCCGCGGAGTAACATCTTCAACCCTGTGACGATCCGCCGTCTCATCCTCGGCGTGCTCTGCCTGATGTACTTCATCGCCTACATCGATCGGGTCAACATCTCGGTGGCCGGGCCGGCGCTGCGCCAGGCGATGTCGCTGACGCCGACCGAGCTCGGGTTGATCTTCTCGGCGTTCGCCTACCCCTATGCGGCGATGCAGATTGCCGGCGGGTGGGCCGCCGATCGCTTCGGCCCGCGCCGCGTGCTGACGGTGCTCAGCCTGCTCTGGGCGGCGGCGACGATTGCGACCGGGCTGGCGTGGAGCGTGACGTCGCTGGCGGCCGCGCGCGTGCTCGTCGGCATCGGCGAGGGCGGCGCGTTCCCGGCCGCGACGCGCGCGTTCACCTCGTGGCTGCCGATCCGCGAGCGCGGCTTCGCGCAGGGCATCACCCACAGCTTCGCCCGCCTCGGCGGCGCGGTCACGCCGCCAATCGTGCTGGCGATCGTCGCGCGCTACGGCTGGCGCGAGGCGTTCTTCGCGCTGGGCGCCGCCAGCCTCCTCTGGACGATCGTCTGGGTCGCTTCCTATCGCGACACGCCGGAGGAGCACCCTCTGGTAGGACAGGTCGAACTCGAGGTGATCCACGCGGGCGGCGGCGTACGCCGCGGCGCGCGCGTGGCAACGCCGTGGCGGCAGATCGCGAGCGGCATGTGGCTCGTCACCTTCGTCGACTTCTGCTACGGCTGGTCGTTGTGGCTGTTCCTGACCTGGCTGCCGTCGTATCTCGCCGACGCGCGCGGCGTCCGGCCCGCCGACATGGCGCTGATGACCATGCTGCCGCTCCTCGCCGGGGTCGTCGGCGACACCGTCGGCGGCGTCGCCTCGGACGCAATCTTCCGGCGCACCGGCAGCCTGCGCGTGGCGCGGCGGGTGCCGCTCGTTGCCGGCCTCGGCGGCGCGTTCGCCTGTCTCCTTCCGGCGATCCGCGCAGGCAGCGCCGGCGCCGCGGTGGCGTGGCTCGCGGCCGCCTTCTTCTGCCTCGAGCTGACCAACGCGGTGCTGTGGACGCTGCCGATCGACATCGCCGGCGAGCACGCGGGGACCGCCGGCGGCATGATGAACACGGGCTTTGGCGTTGCCGGCATGATCTCGCCGCTGATGTTCGGCGTGCTCATCGAACGGACCGGCGGTTACGATCTGCCGCTGGTGATCTCGGCCGGCCTGCTGCTGGTTGGGGCGCTGTCGTCGCTCGCCATCGATCCAACCGCGCGGGTCGGCATGGCCAGAGCGATGGATGCAGGAGTACGAGTATGACGGACCGACCAATCGGAACAGCCGCGCCCGCGGCGGCGGGTCAATCGACGATCAGCGTCGAACCGGTGAACGCGGCGCTCGGCGCTGAAATCCGCGGCGTCGATCTCCGTGCGATCGACGATGCCACGTTCGCGGTGATTCATCGCGCCTGGCTCGACTACCAGGTGCTGCTCTTCCGCGACCAGGCGCTGACCGACGAGCAACTCGTCGCCTTCAGCCGCCGCTTCGGCGAGCTCGATGAAGCGCCGGTGCAGGAAAGCGGGCAGCGCTTCGTCGCCGGCCACCCGGAGATCTACGTCGTGTCGAACGTGGTGCAGGACGGCGTGCCGATCGGCAGCCTCGGAGCAGGCGAGGCGGTGTGGCACACCGACATGTCGTACCTGCCGCGGCCGCCGAAGGCCAGCGTGCTCTACGCGCTCGAAGTGCCGCCGCGCGGCGGCGACACCAGCTTCTGCTCGATGTCTGCCGCGTGGGAGCAGCTGCCGGGCGCGCTGAAGCAGCGCGCGGGCGGGCTGCACGTGAAGCACGACGGCACCTACAACAGCGGCGGCTACGTGCGGCAGGGGGTGACGCCGACCGGCGACCCGCGAACCTCGCCCGGCACGCTGCATCCGCTCGTCTACGCGCATCCCGAGACCGGCCGGCAGGCGCTCTATCTCGGGCGGCGGCGCAATGCGTACATCGAAGGGCTGCCGCTCGACGAGTCGGAAGCGCTGCTCGACGAGATCTGGGAAGAGGCGACGCGCGACGAGCTCACCTGGCGGCACCAATGGCGCGCCGGCGACCTGGTGTTGTGGGACAACCGCTGCACGATGCATCGCCGCGACGCATTCGATCCCGCGAGTCGGCGCGTGATGCACAGGACCCAAATCAGAAGCACCTAGCTTCTTACCAGCGCCTGCTTAACCGCAGAGTCCAGAGGCCGCAGAGACTTCTGCAAAAAGAAACTCCGCGCGCTCAATTTTAGAACCTGCCAAAAAGCTCTGCGGTCTCCGCGCGCTCCGCGGTTCCGCAGGCGTCTCTCACAAGCAATACGTTGGGATAGCGAACGGGGCCTGTCGCCGCGATCGAGTTGAACGCGCGGCTAGCTGATCGCCGCACCCTCAGCCCCCGCCGGCACTGGGACGACCAGCGCCGTGCCGGCGAGCCCGGCGAGGACCACGGCGAGCGCGTAGAAGGCGATCGCGTACGAGCCGGTCGCCTGCGCGCACCACGCCAGCAGCAGCGGGCCGAGCGCCGACGCGAACACCGTCAGCGCCTGCGCCACACCCTGGATTCGACCGAGGTGCGTCGGACCGTAGGCGCGGCCCCAGAAGCTGAAGAACACCACCATCACGAAGCCGCCGGCGACGCCCATCGCGACCGCCTGTGCCATCACGTGCGCCGGCGTCGTGACGTGCGGCAGCGCGGCGAGCGCGCCGGTGAGCAGCAGCAGCGCCGCAACCAGCACCCGCCGCAGCGATCCGCGATCGGCCCAGGCGCCGGCGATGAAGTTGCCGGCGAGGCCGGTGATGGCGGTGACCGCGAGCGCGTTGTAGTAGATGCCGGGCGCGAAGCCGCGCTCGGCGAGGATCGATTCGTTGAACAGCCCGATGCCGGACGCCACGAGCCCATACAGCGCGGCCGCCAGGCCGAACACCCAGAAGGCGGGCGAGCGCAGCGCGGCGCCGAGCGTCGCGTCGCGCGAGGTGTCGCCCGGCGCGCTGGCGTCAAGGCTCTCGAGCTCGGCGTTGGCCTCGGGCTCGGAGCGCACGAGGAGCCAGGCCACCGGCGCCAGGCCGACGACGAGCGCGATGCCGATGCCTGCCCACGCCGCGCGCCAGCCGCGCGCCAACACCACCGCGCCGACCAGCGGGAACGCGATCATGAAGCCGATGCTCATCGCCAGCGCGTAGAGGCCCATCGCCCAGGTGAGGCGCCGGCGGAACCACTTGCCCGGCATCGCCAGGCTCACGACCGAGAGCGCGCTCTGGCCGAGGCCGCGGGTCAGCGTGATCAGGACGAGCAGCATCGCCGCGCCCTGCACGCGGCTCATCGCCAGCACGACGCCGCCAAGCAGCAGCGCCAGCGCGGTGACGACCACACGGCTGCCGCGGCGATCGACCAGGCCGCCGATGCCGAAGCAGAACACCGATCCGGCCAGCGTCGCGACCAGGTTGATTTGCGCGAAGCGGACGCGATCGACGCCGAGGTCGCGCAGGAGCGGCTCAGTGACGAGGCCCAGGCCCTGCGTGCGGCCCGGCAGCGTGCCGACCATCGCCAGCGCGGCGACGCCGACGATCACCCAGCCGTAATAGAACGTCGAGCCGAACGGCCGAGCGTCGACCCGGGCGTGGGTCATGCGGAGACGGCCTGCCGCCGCCGCGCGAGCGGCGACGCGAGTGCGATGCCGACGGCCGCGAGGCCGACGAGGCGCCCGGTGCCGGATGCGAAGATGACGGCGCCGTTGACGAACATGAACGCGAACAGCGCGAAGCGTGCGGCCTCGATCGACGCGGGGCGCGACGCACGCGACGCCGGCGCCAGCCACCACCACACGGCGTCAGCCAGCCAGAGCGCGAGGAACAGGTAGTTGACGTAAATCGCGCCGCGCCATCCCCAGCCGAAGCGGTCTGCCGCCTGCTGCGCCGTTGCGGTCACCGCGCGTCCGTGGTCCCACGCGTAGACGAGCTGAAACGCCAGAGCCACGTGCACGAGCGCGAGCGCGAGCGCTGTCGTCCACAGTGCGCGGGCGAGCCGATCGGCACCGGGCGACCGGCGCATCAGCGCCTCGGCGGCGCCCCACGCCGCGGTCGACACGATCATCGTCACGCGCACGACGGCGGGTGTGTCCACTGCCCGGCTATTAGACCCCGCTCGAGCGATGCGGCGCAAAAAGACACAGCCGCGCACGGGCCGGACCTCGGCTGAGCCGCGCAGCGGCCGGAGTGGCGAGCGCGGCCGGAGCGTCGTCGCATGGCCGAGCGCGGATGCTTGACCGAACATCGATCGACGCTTCGGCTCGGATTTCGAACTCGCACTCCTCACCGCTGTTACGCGTGATGCCTCGATATGTCGCCGCTGTCACATGTCGTCCGCTGATCGACCGTCGCTGATCCCGACATCCGCGACAAAACTCGCGATTTTGCGGCGACGTCACCGCACTCGGAACGCCACGAGATGACGGCACGAACGTTGATGTAAGCGAATGCGTATGCGCTCGAGCGCGAGGGTTCAACCAATAAAGGAGACGAGGAGACAGATCCGATGCGTACCCCTGGGTCCCACCGATATCTTGTCGGCGCGGCGGCTGCGCTCGCAGTCGCCGCGTTGATGCCGCGCCCTGCGGCAGCCACAGCCGACATCACGACCACGCTCACTTCAACGGTTTCCCCTTCCACTTCCGGCACAGCTCACGTTGTCGAGTGGGATTTGACGAACCTGCCGGATCAGGTCGACATCCAGGCCGGCGCCGTGGCGACCGACACCCGCGGCGAGGACCACAATCAGCTGTGGTTCGTATCCCGGATGTCGGGCACTACGAGCACCACACTTGACGGGCAGCGCGTCTACCGCTTCAACCCATCCGAGTCGTTGCTCAAGGGCGACGCGCGATGGACCGCGTGGGGCCTGCGCGTCGATACGTTCGTCGGCGGACTGAAACGCGTCCGGCCATCGCACGACAGGCGGTTCGTGTTCGTGCGCTCCGCGCAGTACGTGCAGCGGATCGACACCGGTTCGTGCTACCCGGCGACGGCTTACGCTCGCGCAACCTGCGATCGCGTCGTCTGGAGCGCCGTGACTCCGCCCGACGTCCCGGATCAGTTCGTCTCGGACATCGCCACCGACGACAGGAACCGGGTTTTCACGACCGGGTTCGACGCCGCGTCCGCTTTCGGCTACGTGCAGATGATCGACCCGGCGGCCGCGGCGATCTACGACGGCAAACTGTGGACGGTCAAGGCGCAGCGGTGGATCGACGACCAGGGCTCGGGACGGTGCCTGTCCGGCCCGGCGAGCGGGTTTTGCAACGCCGGCGTCGACGTTCATCCGTCGAAACAGAACCTGGTCTACTTCGTAGAAAGCGGCACAAACGATTCAGCAGGTTTCATCGCCGAGCTGAACATCGCGAACACCAAGCCGAGCGTCACGTCGCCGAACGTACGTCGCTGGTCCCTGACACAGCTCGGAATCGCGACCGGCGATACAACGATTGACGAACCGCGAGTGCTCAAGATCGATCGCTCCGGCAAGATCTGGGTGAATACCGCCAGCGGCCATCTCATCAGCCTCGACCCGAACACGAATCGGATGACGAAGCACCTGATGCCCGAGGGCGCATCGAACGACCCGTGGGCGGTCGCGCCGGACGACGACGTCGTCGGCTATACAGGCTCGCAAACGAACAAGGTCGCGATGATGTTCCCGAAGCGGAAGCCGGTCACGATCGATCCGTCGAAGGGCGTGATGCCGATCGCGTCCGTCGACCTCGTGATCACCAAGGAGCGCGGGGAAGTGACGAGCGGCACCGTGCCTGGCGAGCCGAAGATCGTCGCGACCAAGGTGACGGCCAATGGCGACGGCCTGTTCATCGAGGGGTTGGTCAGCACCGGACAAACAGCGGACGATGCCTACACGCAGAAATCCGATCCGTCGCTGATTCCGCTGGGCATCACCGCCAACCGCGGCAAATCGCAGGGCTCGTTCTTCTATACCGTGGGTGCCTCCGCGCCGGTCGCACCGGCTCCGGATGTCCTCGGGGTTCCCGACAACGCCGTCTTCGTCAAGCGCATCGGCCACATCCGCCTGCCGATGAAGGATCGCGCCAAGTTCCCGCGCGACGACGACGATGCGGACGATGGCTTCGATCGCAACAAGAACCCGCGCTGGCACAACGCCGAGCAGGACGACGAGGATGCCGACGCGGTGTCGGACAGGTACGACACGCCGTCGAGCCGCGAGAACGCGACCTCGACCGACTCGGCCTCGAGCCGCGCTTCGACCGCCTGCAG
>Ga0207645_10003008_pt1 | contig 13023 bp, 14 predicted proteins | sample KBSM53metaG_FD_184331 | JGI IMG/M metagenome (GOLD analysis project Ga0207645, IMG submission 184331) | Miscanthus rhizosphere microbial communities from Kellogg Biological Station, Michigan, USA - KBS M5-3 metaG (SPAdes) (version 2) | ecosystem: Host-associated > Plants > Roots > Rhizosphere >...
AAAGATAAAGCAAATAATAAGGAGTATTTCTGTTTCATGATTGAAAGATAATTATTCGAAGCGATAACCTCTTAAAAATTCTTCGACGGTCATTTTTTTCTTTCCTTCCATTTGCAATTCTTTTATCAGGATATAACCTGCTTTGCAGGCGAATTTTAAAAATGATTTTCCATCAGTTTCATACTGACCATACCTGGCCGGGTCCGTCTGATCAATGGAAATTTCCTTTTCACTCCTGAAAATTTTGAGCATTTTATCTTTTAAATAAGTAAATGCTCCCGGAAACGGAGAGAGCCCGCGTATAAGATTGTGAATTTCTTCAACCGATTTTGTAAAATCTATTTTGCAATCTTCAGTGAATATTTTGGGTGCATGTTTAAGAAACCGGGATTCAGTTACTGTAGCTTGTTTATCGATAACTGATGTTTGCGGAGTTTCTTTTAAAGTGCCGTCTGCAATGCCGCTCACTGTTTTCACCAGTAATTTCGCTCCAATTTCTTTCATCCTGTCATGTACTTCACCCGCTGTTTCGTTTTCACCAATCGAAAAACTTTCCTGCAATAAAATATTTCCCGTATCAATTTCATGTTGCAGTTTGAATGTCGTAACACCCGTTTCCTTTTCTCCATTGATAACTGCCCAGTTGATCGGTGCAGCTCCACGATACTGTGGCAATAAAGATCCATGCAGATTTATCGTTCCCATTCGCGGCATATTCCAAACTACTTCCGGCAGCATCCGAAAGGCAACGACAACCTGCAAGTCGGCATGTAATGATTTTAATTGTTCCAGGAATTCCGGGTTCTTCAGTTTCTCCGGTTGTAAAATATCCAGGTTATGTTCAAGTGCATATTTTTTCACCGCACTTTCATTCATTTTCATCCCGCGGCCTGCAGGTTTATCAGGTGCAGTAATAACACCGACCACATTAAAGCCGGCTTTTACCAACGCATCCAATGAAGCCACGGCAAATTCAGGTGTACCCATAAATACAATACGCAATGCCATAACGGACATATCGAATGTATTGGGTAATGTTTGTTTTGTCAACTTATATTCGATCATCGTAAGTCTTAAAAATCTTCGTACTCGAGGTATTTTTTTCGTATTGCCTTAAATTCCGTCAATGCCGGCTCCCAGCTTTTCTTTATTTCTTCTTCAGTTTTTCCATCTATCACTTGCTGTTTAAAAACATCATTGCCTGCCAGTCGATAAATGAAATTGTTTTTCAGGAAGAAGCTGTCTTTGTTTGGGAATAGCTTATACGCTTCCAAAAACCATTTTAATTGAATCTTACCATCCACTTTTTTTAGTACTTCATCAAGTGGCCCGGACAGGTCCCACCCATAACAAACTTCTCCATAATGTTTGGAGTTTTTAGCACCTTCATTGGGTTGTGGTGTAAAGGCATATAAATTTTTAGGCAATGAAGGATCGCCGAATACCTGGAAAGGTTTCTGTGTTCCCCGTCCTTCACTCAAAACCGTTCCTTCAAACAAACAGGTAGATGGATAGAGATATATCGATTGCATATCCGGCAGGTTGGGAGAAGGTCTTACCGGTAAAATGTATTTGCTTTTATGGGTATAATTTTTACAATGAATTAAAATGAAATGAAATGCTGTATCGGTTGCATTTTCCGCGTGCTGATAATAAGCATATTTTTCATTGGCCTTTGCCGACAACCATTTTTCACCGGCGATCATGAAGGCATATTCTCCTAACGTCATTCCATAAACGATTGGTACGGGTTGCATGCCGATAAACGATTTGAATTTTGGATCGAGCACGGGTCCGTCTACATAAAAACCGTTTGGATTGGGACGATCCAGGATCATCAACGGCTTACTATTTTCAAATGCCGCCTCCATAAAGTCCTGTAACGATGAGATATAAGTGTAAAAACGCACGCCTATATCCTGTATATCAAAAATGAGAACATCTATGTTTTTCAGATCTTCAGCAGATGGTTTTCTTTTGTTGCCATATAATGAAATGATTGGTATACCGGTTTTAACATCTTTTTCATTGTCTACGTGTTCACCTGCGGAAGCATTGCCGCGAAATCCATGCTCCGGTCCGAATATCAACCTGATGTCAACGCCACGCTTCAGCAGGGTGTCTACTACATGTGTATTGCCAACAACTGACGTCTGGTTTGCAAAAATCCCAACCCGTTTTCCTTTTATAAGGGGTAGATAAACATCTATTCTTTCGGCGGCGGTGATGATTCGTTGGTCTTCGGGTTTGCTATTGACCGACTGTGTATTTTTTTGCCCGGAGCAACTTAAAATGCCGATAGCAAAGATGCCGATGATGAATAAAGATTTCATGCTTGGGTTTATTGAGATCAAATTTCGGTAAATATACTTTTCGGCTTTCACAAATTGTTGGCCTGTATCAGGTCAGATTTAGGTAACTTGCCGCTCATTTATTCCTGTTCTTTTCACGTTGTGTACCGGTTTTATGTGAGAAAGGGAAATGAAATGCCATCAATACAGGATTGGTAAAACAGAAACCGGAAAGGAACAGCATTGCGAAAGCTGACTTAAAAAATAAATTATGCAACAAGCAAAACAAGGAGACAAAGTAAAAGTGCATTATCATGGTAAACTGACCAATGGCGAAACATTTGATAGCTCAGAGGGACGGGAGCCATTGGAATTTGAAGTAGGTGCCGGTTCAGTGATTAAAGGTTTTGACGAGGGTGTAACGGGCATGGCTGTAGGCGAAAAGAAAACAGTGAATATTCCTGTTGATGACGCATACGGTCCGCGTAATGAAGAAATGATCATCGATTTTCCAAAAGATCGTTTGCCGCAGGACATGCCGCTGGAAGAAGGAATGCCGTTGATGATGAACAATGGTTCCGGCCAGCAATTCCAGGTTGTTATAGCAGAAATAAAAGATGATGTGGTTGTATTAGACGCAAATCATCCACTGGCAGGTGAAGATTTGGTATTCGATATTGAGCTGGTTGAAATTGTAGGGAAAAAGCCATTGATCATAATGCCATAGACATTAGTTTGGGTGTTAAGTTTTTTAGTTGTGATGAAAAGATCCTCCGATGGCGACAGTCAAAAATTTTGAAGATATTACTGCCTGGCAAAAAGCCAGGCAGTTTTGTAATAAAGTTTCTTGTATTCGCGAAAGCAAAATAATTTATTGAAAGATTATGTCTTACCGCTACACCGTTGCTGATAGATTCTTAGAGTATGTAACAATAGATACGCAAAGTGACCCACATTCAGCAACAATTCCTTCTACGGAAAAGCAAAAAAATTTAAGCAAACTACTGGTTGAGGAGCTCAAGGTAATTGGAATTGTGGATGCTCACCTCGATGAATGGGGTTATGTATATGCAACAATTCCTTCGAACACAGATAAAAAAATCCCTGTTATTTGTTTTTGCTCACATGTAGATACGTCGCCCGATTCCAGTGGTGAAGGTGTAAAGCCAATCGTTCATAAAAGATATAATGGAAACGATATTGTTTTGCCGGATGATCATTCACAGGTGATCACAACAAAAGAACATCCTTACCTCCTGGAGAAAATCGGCGACGATATTATTACTGCTTCCGGAAAAACTTTATTGGGCGCAGATGATAAAGCCGGTGTGGCCATCATCATGGACCTCGCAAATTATTTGATAACACATCCTGAAATCAAACACGGTACAATAAAAATTCTTTTTACACCCGATGAAGAAATAGGTCGTGGCGTAAATAAAGTAGACCTGCAAAAACTGGGTGCTGATTTTGGCTACACATTAGATGGCTCCACGAGAGGTTCATATACCGATGAGACATTCAGCGCTGATGGAGTTGCTATTACTTTTTATGGAATAAGTATACATCCCGGCTATGCAAAAAATAAATTAGTAAATGCGGTGAAGGTCGCCGGAACATTTCTGGATTTATTGCCAAAGAATGATTTTTCTCCTGAAACCACACAGGTACGTGAAGGATTTATTCATCCGGTGCACATTGAAGGCATCACAGAAAAGGCAAGAGTTGAATTCATCATCCGCGACTTCGATACAAAAAATTTGCAACAGCATGAAGCCCGGTTGGAAGAAATAGCCAAACTTGCTGTTTCAAAATATCCCGGTGCTTCTTATACGTTTGAAGTGCACGAACAATACAGGAACATGAAGGAAGTACTGGTTAATTATCCGCAGACAGGAGAATTTGTTGCGGAGGCTATGAAACGGGCAGATGTGAAATTCCATCGCGAAAGTGCCCGTGGGGGCACCGATGGTTCCCGGTTATCGTTTATGGGCTTACCGTGCCCTGATATATTTACCGGAGAAATGGCTTATCATGGTAAGCATGAGTATGTGAGTATCCAGGATATGCAGAAGTCGGTGGATGTATTAATAAATCTTGTTCAGGTGTGGGAAGAGAGGGGGTAATGTGATAATTAGCTGATGTGCTAATAATAACTCTTTCGTTTCCAAATGATCAAAGTCTTTCCGCGTCCTATTGGGTTTTTGCAGCAGTAGAACTCCATTCGCGTACAATTGAATTATTATCGTTATTGACACTAAAAGATTCGGTAGTGTCCTTAGCATTTATAAAAAGATCAGCTAATAATTCATAAGAACGAAAGCGATCTTCCCTGCTGTCTGCAAATGTTGAAATAACAATCTCATCGGTATCAAACGTCTCAGTAAGTTCAATCAACTGTTTTTTCACGACCTCAGGTGTGCCGGCGATATAACGGTTGCGGTGATAGGTTAATCGCTGCCTATCTGTTTCTGAGTATTTATGATCCTTGATATCGTCATAGGAGTATAAGCGATTGAAGTCACCTTTTTCAAAACTCAAAAACCGATATTCCATCATTGTCTTTGCCTGCCGCACCTTTTCTTCACTCTCAGAAGTGAATACAAATATGCCCACGTTTGTTTGAGGGGCTTGTATTTGTTCCGATGGTTTGAAACGTTCTTTATACAAGCGAATAGCATCAGGTCCGCCAATTGGATTTATAAACTGCGCATACGACAGCGCGATACCAAAATGTGCGGCCAGGTATGCACTTTCACCGCTGGAAGTTAATATCCATAAATCTGGTGTTGTCTGAATAGATGGAATAGCTTTTATTTTACCATTCATATTTTCAGGCGTAGGCGTTTCCGTTAGAAAATCGGAAAGTTCTCTTATCTGTTCGATGTAGGCCTGGGGATCAAATTCATTGGATGGATTGAGTAAGCGTGATGTGGCGCGGTCTCCGCCGGGAGCACGACCAAGCCCGAGATCGACACGGCCCGGATAGAGTGCTTCCAATAAACGGAAATTCTCTGCGACTTTCAATACGCTGTGATTGGGTAACATGATACCACCCGAGCCGATACGGATACGCTTTGTTTCAGCGCCCAGTCTTGCAAGAAAGACTTCGGGTGCAGCACCGGCCAGCATAATGGTATTGTGATGTTCTGATATCCAATACCGTGTAAATCCCAGATTATCGGTTAGCCTTGCCAGTTCTATGCTTTCCTGTAAGGCATCATTGGCGGTAGCACCTTTGCGGATCGGCGTTTGATCAAGTACACTCAGTTTCATGTTTTACAAAACAAAAAGAACTGCAAAAGGTTTGCATAAGGAGGCCGCTATGCCTATTTTGTGGGTAAATTCACAGTCGTATTAATGCGATTACATGTACTCATAGTATCCATCCTCTTGCCTTTTATTTCATTTGGGCAAAACCTTCTTGTAAACGGAAGTTTCGAGGATGAAAATATTTGTACAGAATATCACGAACCTTGTGCGCCCGAGGGATGGTTTGGCAATACGGGAGGCTTCAAAAATTACTTTGTCGATTCAGCGTTTGCCTATGATGGTACGCATTATCTCGCTATTGAAGCGGGTAGAACACGCAATAAATACTCACGTTCCTATACAAGATCGCAATTGCTGTGCAGCCTCCGGCCGGGTAATAAATATCGTGTTCAGTTTTTTATGAAAGCGCCAACAGATATTTTAGACAGCATTGGCGTTTACTTTACACCTTATGATTTTATTTTTGATAAAAACTCTTTGCAAAAAATAGATCCTACAGCTTATGTAATTGATCAAAATAAGCCGGATGCGGGCAATCATAACTGGCAGAAAATAACATTTACCTATACAGCGAAGGGCGATGAAAAATATTTGACAATCGCCAATTTTTCCAAACGGGACATTAATGGTGAAACAGGTCTTGCAAGTGAAACCCATTTTTTTGCATACCTCGATGCCGTGTCGTTAACGCCAATGAACCCGGATGAAAGACTTTGCGGTGATTGGGAAAAGGCCAGGATCGCTATTTACCAAGTAGATGACCGGCATGAATTCTTTGAACGCTATATTCGCTTCTATCGTTCACAAAATAAAATTGCGACGCCGCCAAAATTATCATTGACGAGAATATTTAAATCTGCAAAGCTTGTGTTGAATGATGAATTGTTCATACCCGGTCGCGGCAACCTGCAGAACAATGGTTTTACAACTCTTGATAATTTTTGCAATAGCCTTTCATCGCAGGCTGTAGACTATGCGGAAATCGGAAGTTATACGGATACGACCGGTAGTATTTATGCATCTGATGAAATATCAACGCAACGGGCTGCCTTGGTGAAAGAATATGTGCGGAGGAAATTTAAAATGGAAGAAAAAAATATAAAAGTGAATGGTTCCCAGAAGGGGCAGGTTGTTGTCGGAACTACCAAACCGAAAAGAAGAACGATTGAAATTTTGCTTTTCCTGCATGAATAAGGGTGTGTCAATATTATTCATTAAATTCCACAAAGCCATTACGATCACCAAATGTACATAGTGACTGTAATTTCTTTGTGAACTATGAGCCTTTGCAGAAAACAATATTCAATGTTTAAAATCTTTTAATTCCCTTTACGCTTTCCCTTAACTTTATCCGTTAGTAAAAACAATTTTATGAACCTTACTACCTTTCTTGCTTCCTACTGGTGGCTTATCATTCTTGTTATTATTTTCTTTAGTTCTTTCTTCACGGTCAACCAGGGCTATATGGGAGTGATCACAATGTTCGGCAAATACCAGCGCATTGTTTCGCCCGGTTTGCGATGGAAAATTCCTTTATTCGAAAAATTATACAAGAAGATTTCTATTCAAAACAGATCTGTTGAGCTGGAGTTCCAGGCAGTAACACAGGACCAGGCCAATGTATATTTTAAAAGCATGTTATTATATGCGGTACAAAATGCAAGTGAAGAAACGATAAAACGTGTCGCTTTCAAATTTATCAGTGATAAAGACCTGATGCAAGCCTTGGTAAGAACGATCGAAGGAAACATCCGTTCATTTGTGGCAACAAAGAAGCAAGCCGAAATTCTGGCGTTGAGAAAAGAGATCGTCCAATATGTAAAAGCGGAAGTGGATCATTCGTTGGAAGAATGGGGTTATCACCTGCAGGATCTGCAGATCAATGACATCACGTTTGATAAAATGATTCTTGATTCGATGAGTAAAGTTGTAGCAAGTAATAATTTAAAAGCGGCAGCAGAAAATGAAGGACAGGCTTTATTAATAACAAAAACAAAAGCAGCGGAAGCGGAGGGTAACGCAATCAAAATTTCGGCAGAAGCGGAAAAAGAAGCTGCACGGTTGCGCGGGCAGGGGGTGGCGTTATTCCGTAAAGAAGTAGCACAGGGAATGACAGAAGCTGCTGAACAAATGAAGCAGGCAAATCTTGACACCAATGTCATATTATTCAGCATGTGGACGGAGGCCATCAAAAATTTTGCTGAATATGGCAAAGGCAATGTAATATTTCTCGATGGCAGCGCCGAAGGTATGGAAGCGACAATGAAACAGATACAGGCGTTGATGGTGAAGCAGGCGGGTAGTGTCAAGAGTTGAAAAGTTTAAAAGTTGACCGGTTATAAGGCGACCCCGTTACCCTGTCAACGTATCAACCTGTCAACTCATCAATTTATACTCAACTTGTTAAAGAACTCCAAAACTTTACAAAGCCGCACAACGCGGCTTCTTTTTTTTCGTTCATTCACACGGTGTTGATAAATACAGGATTTAGCTACATTCAGTATACGTTACATTTACGCACCTTAACGAATAACTTGATATTATGATTGATTTGTTACAGATTGTTGATACTGCGAACAAAGTGATTCATACCGTATCTGCAGGGGACACAAATGGCGATGGCAGCCTCAGTTTATTTGAGTTGGTACAAATGGGCGGCTGGATCATGATACCGCTCGGTGTTTTATTGTTGCTTGCTATCTATGTTTTTATTGAGCGTTCCATCGCTGTCAAAAACGCATCGCGCATTGATCAGAACTTTATGAATATTGTTCGTGATCATATTATAAGTGGGAATATTTCGGCAGCGAGGAGTTTTGCGAAGAATACCAGTAATCCTGTCGCAAGAATTATTGATAAAGGCATTCAGCGTATCGGTAAGCCGATAGATAGTATTGAAAAAAGCATGGACAATGTAGGTCAATTGGAAATGTACAAGCTGGAAAAGAATATGGGTATTTTATCCGTTGTTTCAAAAGCGGCACCTATATTCGGCTTTGTGGGTACGTTGATCGGTTTGATGCAATTGTTCTCGAACATTTATGCGGCTAATGAAGTGGAAATAGGAACGATCTCGCAAGGTATCTATACAAAACTGATCACTTCTATATCGGGCCTTGTAATTGGTTTGTTGGCCTACCTGGGATATAGCTACATCAATACGCAGATTGACAAAGCATCCAACCGGATGGAAGCCGCTGCAGCCGACTTTTTGGATGTATTACAGGAGCCTACACGATAAAACGGGTAAATGAAATTCAGAAAAAAACATAAAAACGAATCCGAGGTTTTCACAGATTCACTGAACGATATTCTTTTCATTCTGCTGATGTTCTTTTTGATCACTACCACAATGGCAAACCCAAATGTCGTGAAGGTAAATAACCCGAGAGGTACAAAAGATACAAAAGCAAAACAGAATATTGTTGTATCCATTGACAAGGCCCAGAAAGTGTATATGGGGCAAAAATTGATTGATATAAATAATATTGATACTCTTCTTCACGCAGAACTGGCAAGAATAAGAAAATCTCCATTGGACACACCATCGGTTGTTGTGAATGCTGATACGATTGCATATTACGGCGAAGTATATCGTATTATGCAGGCGGCGAAAAGGGCAGGAGCGAAGGTTGTAGCAGTCGTCAAGTAACTGCGCTAATGCACGCTGATTTTCGCTAATAATGTTCTAAAGATGTAGTTTCCTTGTTTATAATGAACGGTAAAAATAATGCAGGTAATAATTATGAACTAAACTGTATTGCTTCTGCTAAACATCCTTGCGTCGACCCGCATAGTGCGGGATACTGCAACTATTCTATTCGGCATTTTCGAACGTACATTATTTTCATGCATATTCCTATAAACAACTATTAGCGCTTATTGGCAAAAATTAGCGTCCATTAGCGTCGATTAGCGTCCATTAGCGTGCAGCATTCTGTTTTTCCCCTGCATATCCCTCTTCAACTCTATTTTGTAATGTTCCCTCTCATAAAATTCTGCTGTTTGTTCTGCGTACACTTCGTGCAATTCTAAAAATATACTCCCTTTTTTATCGAGGTGCTCTTTACCGAACTCAGCGATTGCCTTGTAAAACTTCAGCGGATCATTATCGGGTACAAATAAAGCGACATGCGGTTCAAAGTTTAAAACATTTGGATCCATCTGCTCTTTATCTTTTTGCGGCACATAAGGCGGATTGCTGACGATGATATCAAATACAGGTAAATTGTTTCGCTCTTCTAAATGGAGAAAATCAAGTTGAATAAATTTTACGTCAGCATTTAGATTGTTAGCGTTGCGGTTTGCAATGTGCAACGCTTCTTTACTTATATCGCAGCTCCATATTTCCGCCTTTCTCAATTTTCTTTTTAATGAAATCGCAATGCATCCGCTTCCGCTGCCGATATCCAGTATTTTTAATTTTTCAAACGGGAATTTAAGATTGCTGATGATCCATTCTATCAATTCTTCGGTTTCCGGCCTTGGGATGAGCACGTTTTTATCAACATAGAATTTCATGCCGCAAAACCAGGCCTCGTTTAAAACATACTGTACCGGTTCATGCTGCAATAATCGCTTTTCAGCAGATAGCAATTGATCCTGTTGCTGCCCGGTCAGCTCATCATTTTTATGAAGAATCCGTTCACTGTGATTTTTAGCGGTAATATGTTCCATTACCCATTCTGTTATTGTCTCCGGTTCGCTATCGCTGTAAATAGCAGAAAGTTTATGTTGCAAATCCTTCCGGGCTTCCTGTATCGTCATCCGCAAACTTAAATATTTTACATTTGCGATCAGCATGGCAAATGATCCGGTAGAATTAACTCACGGGCACTATATGCGACGCTGCCTTCAACTGGCAGCTTTGGGTGCCGGTTATGTGGCTCCAAACCCGATGGTAGGTGCAGTACTCGTTTACAACAATAAAATTATTGGCGAAGGCTATCACCAGCGATTCGGCGAGGCGCATGCAGAAGTGAATTGTATTGCCTCCGTTGAACCGGCGAACAGGCAATACATTCCGCAATCTACTTTGTATGTTTCATTAGAGCCCTGTGCTCATCATGGTAAAACACCACCTTGTGCCGACCTGATCGTTCGCAATAAAATTCCCAAAGTGATCATCGGGTGCCGCGATCCCTTTAAACAAGTTGATGGAAAAGGGATAGAGAAGCTGAATGCAGCAGGAATTGATGTGAACGTGGGTATACTTGAGAATGAATCAAAGGAAATCAATAAACGGTTCTTTACTTTTCATACCAAACACAGGCCTTATATAATTTTAAAATGGGCACAGACTGCCGATCTTAAAATATCATCCGGAACGGATAACCGGCTTTTGATAAGCAATGAATATTCCAATCGACTTGTACATAAATGGAGAAGTGAAGAGGCTTCCATCCTCGTAGGAACAAATACGGCTGTTAACGATGACCCGGAACTGACAACAAGATTATGGATCGGTCCGTCGCCGGTGCGAATGATTGTTGATATGGATTTGCGTTTGCCCTCGTGGCTGAAAATTTTCAATCAACAGGTACGGACAATCGTTTTTAATAAAATAAAGCATGAAGAATCCGGCAATCTGATGTATTACCAGGTTACAGAAGATGTACCTCTTGTTCACCAGGTTGTAAATGCATTATATTATCTGAACATTCAAAGCCTCATAGTTGAAGGTGGCGCGAAATTATTGCAATCGTTTATTGATGAAGATATATGGGATGAAGCAAGAATAATCACCAGTATAAAAATGATTGCGGGCATTGGCTTACCGGCGCCGCAATTTAATAAGTCCGTATTTTCTGCATCTTCTTACCTGCATGATGATCGTATTCAAATTTTTACTCCCGCTCACAAATAAAATTTATTCAATTGCCTGACCCTGATTTTTATTTCACAATTGAAAAACCGTCGGTAGCGGAGTATAAAGATCGTGGCAGCCGTTTCATTGGTTATGTATACAACATCGAAACAGTAAATGATTTCAAAGAGAGATTAGCCGATATAAAGAAAGAGCATCCCAAAGCAACGCATCATTGTTTTGCTTACCGGCTTGGATTAGATAAAAACAATTTTCGTGTAAGCGACAACGGTGAACCTTCAGGCACCGCGGGCCGTCCTATACTAGGCCAGATTGACAGTAAAGAACTGACGAACGTAGTTGTTTTTGTTGTCCGTTATTTTGGTGGTTCGTTGCTGGGAGTACCGGGATTAATTAATGCGTATAAAACCGCCGCTGCTCTTGCAATACAAACAACACCCGTTATTCAAAAGCCGGTTACCGTTAATTACAATCTTCAATTTGATTATACACAGTTAAATACGATGCTGGCAATTATAAAGCAAAATAAATGTGTCATCCTCAGGCAGGATTTACAATTGTTTTGTGTGATGGATATTAGTATTCCGAAACGATCAGAAGAAGATGTAATAAAAAAGTTGAATAATACAGGATCTGTTACCGTTACCAAAGCAACATGACTTTAGAAAAAGAAATAAATACCGGCACCATACTTAAAATTTATCCTTTTAAAGTAAAAACGATGAAACAAAAAAGCGCCCGCTATTCAAGCGAACGCTTTCAAATAATCTTGAGTGAACGACTAATTACTCGTCGTAATCCAATAATTCAATTTCAATTCCACGCGACGATTCTTTGCACGGCCCGCTGCAGTTTTATTATCAGCAACCGGTTGGTCCTGTCCATGACCAGCGGATGTTAACCTGCTTTCATCAACTCCTTTGCCTACAAGATATTTTTTTACAGATGCTGCGCGGTTATCACTTAATACCTGGTTCTTTTCTGGTTTACCTACATTATCTGTGTGACCATCAATGGCCAGTTTCATTTCGGGGTTTTCATTCAGCACCTTTACTACTTCATTCAATCCTTTGTATGATTTTGCCAGCAATTTGGCGCTGCCTGTTGCAAAGTAAATGCTCTGCGCTGCTTTTTCCACTTTCTTTTTTATCTCCTCTTTAATGACAGGGCATCCCTGGTTTTCTTTTACACCGGCAAGATTCGGACACTTATCTTCCTCATCATTCACACCATCTTTATCACTGTCAGGTATAGGGCATCCCTGGTAACGAACAACACCGGGAACAGTCGGACACTTATCTTCCTCATCATTTACCCCATCTTTATCCGTATCCGGTATCGGGCAACCACCATACTTTGCAAGACCGGGCACATCGGGACATTTATCATCTTTGTCTCCAATGCCATCACCATCTTTATCCGGGCATCCCTGCAATGAAGCAAGACCGGCAACATCCGGGCAGGCATCGATGCTGTCAACAACACCATCATTGTCCTTATCAATATTAACCACAACAGGCACCGGTGGCGGCGGAATAACCTTTGGTTTTGGTTTGCCAAGACTTTGCGAAACACCCAATGAATAGAAAAGAGCATTCGGCAATTTCTTATCGTCGAAGCTCAGGCGATAAT
>Ga0207645_10003010_pt1 | contig 13022 bp, 10 predicted proteins | sample KBSM53metaG_FD_184331 | JGI IMG/M metagenome (GOLD analysis project Ga0207645, IMG submission 184331) | Miscanthus rhizosphere microbial communities from Kellogg Biological Station, Michigan, USA - KBS M5-3 metaG (SPAdes) (version 2) | ecosystem: Host-associated > Plants > Roots > Rhizosphere >...
GCGAGCGACAGCCCGTAATAAGTGAGATTGCTGACTCCCTGGAAGATCACGAACATCCATAGGCACTTGTTAATGCCGAACTTCCCGATACCAAGGCCGGCAGCCACCACTCCGAGGATCGTCGCTACGACCCCGACGCCAAGGAAAACGGCACCCACCTCGGTCTGTGAAAAGCCCGCCTGCAAAAGAAATGGCGTCGTCATGCTGCCGGCGAGGCTGTCCGAGTACTTGTAGACGACGATGAAGAGCAGCACCACCAGCGCGCGCACCACGCCGGCACGCTGAAAGAAATCGGCGAACGGCAACACTACCGCTTCGGCGAGACTCTTCGGCGGTGCGTCGTTCAGCACCGGCTCCGCCGCGGCGAACGTCGCCGCGATGCCGACGATCATAAGCAGCGCTATGAGAAGATAGACTGTGTTCCACGACATCCGGTCGGCGAGGAAAAACGCCAGCGCGCCCGTCGTGATCATGGCGATGCGGTAGCCCATTACGAATACCGCGGCGCCCGCTCCCATCTCACGCGTCTCCAGCACGTCCGTTCTGTAGGCGTCGAGGGAGATGTCCTGCGAAGCGCTGAAAAAGGCTATGGCAATGGCGTTGACGGCCAGCATCCTCAGACCGGTGCGTGGATCGTGGAGAGACATTGCCGCGATCACCAAAAGCAGCAGCACCTGTGTGATCAGCACCCACCCGCGACGGCGCCCGAGGAACGGCGGGACGTAGCGATCCATCACCGGTGCCCAGACGAATTTCAGCGAGTACGGCAGCGTCACGAGGCTGAAGAACCCGATCGTCGCCAGGTCCACCTTCGCCGTCGTCATCCATGCCTGCAGCGTCTTGCTCGTGAGGTAAAACGGCAGCCCGGACGAGAATCCGAGGAAGAGCAGCGTCGCCATCTTCGGCTGCCCGAAGATTCGGAACGGGGATGTTTTCGAAGTTTGGTCGTTCATCACAGCTCTCGGCGCAGCTGGTTGTCGCCCGCCGCCTGTGCGGTTTTCTCGGCGCCGGTCGTGGTAAGCTCACGGAGCATCACGCGCGCCGCGGCTCGCTGCATCACAGCTTCTCCGCCCCACGCGCACAGAATCGGGGCGTCGACATTCAGCTCGGCGGCGAGCCGGGGATGGCTGAACACCACAATCGCTCGGTTGTTGGTCTTCGCCTCCGCAAGCGCCTGGCGAACGCGATCTTTCGCGGCGGCGGAATAACCTGGCCTTCCCTTCCAGGCGCGAATGTCCCCGAAAAGGGCGATGACAGTCGACGCCGGTTTCTCGACATCGGTCGCGTCCCCGGCCACAAGGTTGACGCCGCCCGTTCCAAGCGCGGTGATCAGCGGCTCGCGCGACGGCGGTGGATACGGACCACCAAGGTCGTCGTCTACGATTACCAGGTTCCACGGCTGCGGCAAACGCGGCAGCTTGCCGCGCAACGTGTGCACCACTTCCTCGGCGATCTGCGCAGCCCAGCCGGTATCGTCGCGGGCGGGACGATTCGTTTCCCGCGAAAGCGCCGCCCAACGAGCCCAGCGGCGGCGACGCTCGATCGACTGATGAACGCAGTCGGCGTCGAGACGCTTTTCGTCGATGGCCTTTTGAATCGCCCGCTCCGACTCCGCGAGATTCGCCGGGTAGAGCAGACAGTCGCAACCTGCATCGAGCGCGCGAACGACCGCTTCGGATTCGCCTCCGCCCAGCACTCCCTCCATGATCAGCGCGTCGGTGACCACGAGACCGGTGAACTCCATCTCCTTGCGCAGCAGATCGGTGAGAATGGCTTTGGAGAGCGTCGAAGGCATCCCACTCGGATCGAGCGCCGGAAAAGCGACATGGGCGGACATGACTGATGCAACGCCGCGCTCGATGGCGCGTTGAAACGGAATCAGATCAGTCTCGCGGAGCACGTCAGCCGGAGTGTCGACTCGCGGAAGCTCCTTGTGCGAGTCGACGGTCGTTCGACCGTGTCCCGGAAAATGCTTGGCGCAAGCGAGCACTCCTTCCGCCTGACAAGCGTCGATCCATGCAGCGGCGTACTCGCCGACGCGCTCGGGATCGCTGCCGAAGGAGCGCGTGCCGATGATTGGATTCGTCGGCTCGATGTCGATATCGCAGTCGGGAGCATAGACCCAGTTGAGGCCCAGCTCACGAGCCTCTCGCGCGGTCACCGCGGCGGCGCGCCGAACTGCCTGCAGATCTTCCAGCGATGCTATTGCGGCGAGGGGCGGAAGGGCGGTCTCACCGGCGAACTGCTGCCCGGCGCCGCGCTCGAGGTCGGCGCCGATCAACAGCGCTGCCTTCGATCTGGAGTGCAAATCCTCGGTCAGACGCGCGACGTGCTCGGAGGGGCCGCCGAACAGGATGAAGCCGCCAACGCCGAGCTCCAGCGCGTGGTTGATCGCGTCGCGCTCACCCTCGAAACCCTGGGTCGCGTCCCAGCGAATCGCCGGATAAAAGAGCTCGGCGATCTCGCTCATGCTGGCGTGCGCTTCCCCAGCGGGCGCTGACCGCGCGCTCCAGTGGCGGAAGGTACGTTGCCGGGCCGTTTCATCACGTGCAGATATCCCAGCAATGCAAAGGCCACCGCTTCCTTTGCCTCGCCGTCGAAGTAGACCTCGTCGAAGTGGCGGACGCGAATCGGCGCCGCGGCCCTTTCTATCGCGGCAAAAAGCGCCGGATTCTTGGCTCCTCCGCCCGACACCAGGACTTCCTTGACCGGTTCGGCAATGAAGCGCCGATACGCATCGCCAACGCTTTCAGCGGTGAGCTGAACCGCCGTGGCGATGATGTCGTTATCGCTTGCGCCGAGTGCGCGTGCCGTGGAAATGAGCTTCTGCACGTAGTCCGAGTTGAACAACTCGCGGCCGGTCGACTTCGGCGGATCCATAGTGAAGTAGGGATGGCCAAGCAGCTCGGAGACTATCTGCATGTTGGCACGGCCGGCCTTGGCGAGTTTGCCGTCCACGTCGAACGCCAGCTCGGGGTGCAGAGCGTGTGTCACACCGTCGATGACGGCGACGCCAGGTCCGGTATCGAAAGCGCGAACAGATTCGGCCTTTCCACCCGGAGGAACGACGCTGATGTTGCCGATTCCTCCAAGATTCTGCAGGCCCCGCCACTCGGTGGCCGACGAGAACAGAAGTGCATCGGCGATGGACACCAGCGGCGCTCCGTGGCCGCCGGCTGCAACGTCACGAACGCGGAAGTCGCTGACGACATCGATCCCGGTGCGCTCGGCGATGACGGCCGGTTCGCCCGTCTGCCACGTTGAATGCCCAGGCTCATGCCAGATGGTCTGGCCGTGCGAAGCGACGGCCGCGATGTCCGAGCGAGCGACACCGGCATCCGCCATGACTTGAATCGCGGCATCGGCCAGCCAGTTACCGAGATCAAAATTGAGCCGGCAATACTCGGCGGGCGTTCCACCGCCGAGGGCGGCGCTGAGACGCGTGCGCTCCGCGCTCGTGTACGCGCGCGAAGAATAGGCTAGCAGATCGACATCGATACGGCCATCGGCTCCGTCGCTGAAGCGGGCGACGGCGGCACTGATTCCATCGAGCGACGTTCCCGACATCAGGCCGACAACGATGGCGGAAGTCACGCTATCGCTCTCTGATGGGAGGGGGCTCGTCTTTCGTGACGCGACGAATGACCCCGCCGTTTTCGGCAAGCAGCTTTTCTGCTTGGTCGCGCGAGACTCCCTTTTTCTGCATGACGATCGCGAGCTTCACGCTCTTGTCCGCGCGTTTGAGAAGCTCAGTCGCTTCGTCGCGGGAGACGCCTGACACTTCCATCACAATCCGCTGGCTGCGGTCGATCAGCTTGTTGTTGGTGGCGCGCAAATCGACCATCAGGTTGCCGTAAGTCTTGCCGAGCCTGATCATCGCGCCGGTGGTGATCATGTTGAGAACGAGTTTCGTCGCCGTGCCGGCTTTCATGCGGGTGGAACCGGTCACGACTTCCGGGCCGACGATGGGAAGCATGGTGACATCGACGCGCGCGACGAGATCGGCTGGTGGGGGGGAGCAGGCGACGATTCCAGTCGCCGCGCCCAGCGTCGCGGCGCGCTCCAGAGCGGCTCTTACGTATGGTGTCGTTCCCGACGCTGCGATTCCAATCACGAAGTCTTTCTCGTTCACATGGTGCTCGTCCATGGACTTGGCGCCGTTTTCGACGATGTCCTCCGCGCCCTCCTGAGCACGCGTAAGCGCGGGAAGGCCGCCGGCGATGATCCCCTGCACCATCTCAGGATCGGTGCCAAAAGTTGGCGGACATTCACTTGCGTCGAGCACGCCCAGGCGGCCTGAAGTGCCCGCGCCAACATAAAAGAGTCGTCCTCCGCGCCTGAAAGTGGCTTCCGCGAGCTCGATGGCGCGGGCGATCTGTTCGCGCTGGGTCGCCACGGCGTCGGGAACTCTCTTATCTTCCGCGTTTATCAAGTCTACGATCTCAAGGGGCGAAGCGAGATCTATCGAGGCGGTACGCGGGTTGCGGCGCTCCGTTTCGCGTGGGTCGAGCATCAATACTTAGCCGACCGATTCAATGCGTGGCCGATTGACGGGGCACGACCAAACATACCCGACGGCGCGCGGCAATCGCAAGACAACTTCGGAGCGATAATGAGAGGTTTGTGTGCAGCAATAGCGATGGTGACCGTGTGGGCTAGCGCCGCTGGCGCGCAAAGACGTGTCTACGTCACCGAGCCCAACGTGTGGGTCTCGGGTGGTGCGGGCGGATTCACCGCCGAGCAAGTCAATGATGGGAACAGCGGCAGCACCTGGAATTTCGGGAACTCGGCGAACTGGCAATGGGCAGCCGGCGTCGAGAAAAACATCGGCAGTGGCAGCTCGCTCGGAATCGGCGCCACCTATGCGCACGCTCCGTTCGCCTACATCAGCTTTGCGCAGCCAAACACGAGCGGCGCAACCTGTCCCATTAATTGCGATGCGCACATGGACCTGACGACGCTAGTCGGCACATTCCATTTCGGTGCCGGGATTGGATTCCACCAGACAGTTCAATTCGACGGCGGCATCGTGAACTACGCCAATCTCAAGCGCGACTCGGACGGCGTCAGGTTGGCGGGCGGAAACAATACCGACCCCTTCTTTACGATCGGCTACGGCCTCGGCTACGGCTTCAACGAGAAGACGCAGCTCGAGTTTATTCCCGTTTGGGGAATCGCAATTCATGAGCGAAGCGGCCTATCCAACGGAGTGAGCAATACCAACAGCATCCGCTCGCTGCGTGTGGCGTTACGGATGGGATTCGGCGGCCGGACTTATCGCCGATAGGTGACGTCGCTGGTACGGTGTGGATAAAATTCACATCGTACCTTTACGGAGAGCGAGTCTGAAACGGTCGTTAGTATCAAGTGCGATCCTTTGCGGATCGCTGCTGGTTGTCGCCGCCGCGCCGATCTGGCGAGCCCCGGATGATCCGGCGATTCCCCCACGAGTCGCCGCTACATTCCCCGCCAGCTGGCGATTTCCTGCCGGAGAGCGCGCGCCATTCGCCGCGCACGCGATGGTCGCCAGCGATGCAAGTCTGGCGTCGGCAGCGGGTGTTGAGATACTGAAAGCAGGCGGCAATGCCGTCGACGCCGCGGTTGCTACGGGATTCGCTCTCGCGGTGACATATCCGGAGGCCGGCAACCTCGGTGGGGGCGGATACATGGTGATCCGCATGGCGGATGGGCGCGTCGCGGCCCTCGACTACCGCGAGATGGCGCCCTTGGCCGCGACGCGCGACATGTACATCGGCCCCGACGGCAAGGTTACCGGGGAGAGCCTGATTGGGCCAAAAGCGTCGGGCGTGCCCGGTGCGGTCGCCGGAATGGTGGAAGCGCACCGCAAGTTCGGAGCTCTTCCCCTGGCCAGGGTTCTCGCCCCCGCAATACGCCTCGCGTCGCAAGGCTTTCCGGTCGATTCGGCGCTAGCGCGATCGATCTCCAACGCGAAGTACCGGATCGAGAACTACCCAGGCAAAGCTGTCTTCTTCCCGAACGACGCGGCCCCGCCGGTCGCATCCCGCTTCGTGCAGCCGGCACTTGCACACACGATCCAACTGATCGCCGACTCGGGCGCCGCCGCGTTCTATCGCGGCAGCATCGCCGATACGATTGCCGCGCAGATGCAGCGCGATGGCGGCCTGATCACGAAGGAAGATCTAGCGCGCTACAGACCGGATTGGCGTGAGCCGCTGCGGAGTACCTACCGCGGCTACTCGCTCATCAGCATGCCGCCATCTTCGTCGGGCGGGACGACAATCACCGAGACGCTGAACATTCTCGAGGCGTATGGACCGGCAGCGCGCTTCGGCAGCGCCGAGCGCGTGCACGCCGTGGCATCGGCATCTCAGCGGGCGTTCATCGACCGAAACTCGAAGCTCGGTGATCCCGCGTTCGTGAAGATTCCTCTGGCACAGCTGACCAGCAAGTCGTACGCGCGGGCGATCGCGAAAACCATTTCGCGAGATCACGCCGATCCAACGTCACGATTCGCATCCGGCATCCGCGAGGGCAACGAGACTACGCACTACTCGGTCGTAGATCGATTCGGAAACGCAGTCGCGACGACGACGACTCTGAACGACCTGTATGGCTCGGGCGTTTACGTGCGGGGCGCGGGCTTTTTTCTGAACGATGAGATGGACGACTTCACCAGCAAGCCGGGAACGCCGAACATGTTCGGGCTGATTCAGGGCGAAGCAAACGCGATCGCCCCTGGAAAGAGGATGCTGAGCGCCATGTCACCGACAATCGTTCTCGATCCGAAAGGGCAGCTTCTGCTGATCGCCGGCGCTCGTGGCGGACCGCGCATTATCTCCGCGACGTCTCAGGTGATTCTAAACATCATCGATCACCGCATGTCGCTTGCGGACGCCATGAACGCGCCGCGCATCCATCACCAGTCGTATCCCGATTCGGTGCAGCTCGAGACCGGAGGCTTTGACTCTGCGGTCGTAGCGCGACTGGCGAGAATGGGCCACTTCGTCTACGAAAAGGCAGGAGTGGCCTCGGCTGCAGCAATCATGCGTGTGAAGGGCGGCTACGAAGGATTCGACGACCGGCGGACACGCGGTGGGGCGGCGGTGGGATACTAGCGGTCTTAATCCGAAAGATGGCTACCCGAGGATCGCTGTGAGCGCAGCTTGCGGCACAGAGCAAAAAAGAAAGCCGGCGCGATTGCGCCGGCTTTCCGTGCTTACCGCGGGCTCTCTCAGATTGTAACCTGAGTCGACGAGTTGAGCGTGGCGGTAATCCGGGCGCCCGAATTGACGCAGCCTTCGTAGTTCGACGTCGTCTTCGCGGCGATAGCACCCGTGGCCGCGCCAATGGCGCCGCCAATTACGGTCGATTTCGCATTCTTGCCGATGATCTGGCCGGCGATTGCGCCGATTGCAGCGCCTCCGGCGACCTTCTGTACGTCCTTGCTCTTCGGCTGGTTTTTCACCCTGCTGACATCGGCTTCGGTCGTCGTCGCGCTCACCGGATAGGTGTGGCCGCCGAAGCTGACCGACACGACGCGGAAGCCCATCTTGATCTCGTCATTGGCGTTCTCACTGCGCTTCAGCTCGGTCACTTCGACGTTGGCTGTTGCTCCGGCGGGAATCATCGCGCCGTTCGACCCACTGACGGGGCTGCTGACGGAAGCGGTGAAGCGCTGTCCAACTTTGAACGTATTGGTGCAAACCTTCTCGTTGGACGCCAGCGAGAGCACTGAACCTGCTGGAATGGTTCCGACCCGACGCGCGGTCGCTGTACCCGGGCTGGTTCGGGTGACGGTGTTTCCGCTCGAGGTCACCGATGTTGTCGGCTGACGCGTGGTTGTGCTCGGGCGAGTCGTGGTTGTGCTCGGCCGCGTGGTCGTCGTCGTTGGTCTGGACGTCGCCGGGGCGGTGGCTGATGGTGCAGGTGTAGTGGAGCTGGCGGCTATGTCCGTCAACGCCGGCTGCGCAGCGCTGTCTCCGCCTGCGAGCTGAATGTCACGATTTAGTGCTGAATCCGCTGAAGCGTTGCCGTTGTCCGTCTTGGCGCACGCACCGATGAACAGCGCGAGCGAGAGTGCGAGCGACGCATTTAACCGCGGAATATATTGCACCATGAAGCCTCCTCCATGTTGTGAGCGGCTGTATTTAGCCAAGCTCATGAGTGATATGGACGGCAATCCATATGCCAAAAAAGACGCTGACGCAGCTCAGAATGTCTGCTCTGCGCGACTATCCGATATGATGCTGACGCCGCTCAGAATGCCTGCTCTGCGCGACTACACAATATGAGGAATCTGCGCACCGCGGCGCCATACTACCGGCCCTACTGGATTCCATTCTCCTTCGGCCTGCTGATTGTGCTCGCGTCGTCGGCCATCAACAGCGTTATCCCATGGCTGCTGCGCCGCGCGATCGACGCCATAGGCTCGGGCGCACCGATACGGAGCATTTGGGAGCTGAGCGGGCTCATCGTCCTCGCCGCGATCATCGGCGGCGCCTTCCGGTTCGGAATGCGCGAGCTGATGAACGGCGTCAGCCGCTGGATGGAGTACGACCTCCGCAACGACCTCTTCACACATCTGGAGACGCTCGACGCGGCGTACTTTGCACATACGCGCACCGGCGACATAATGGCCCGCCTCACCAACGATCTGGGCGCGGTGAGAATGGCAATCGGGCCGGCCGTGATGTATCTGACGAATACCATCTTCGGCGGCTTGTTCGCGCTCTATTTCATGCTGCGGATCGATGTCCGGCTCACGCTTCTGGCGCTTGTGCCGACGATATTCCTGCCCATTCTCACCATCAAGATGGGCAAGGCGATCCACGACCGCTTCGAGGCGGTGCAGGAACACTTCTCTACGCTCACCACGCACGCACAGGAAAATCTGAGTGGAGCACGGATCGTCCGCGCTTATCGTCAGGAAGCCGCGGAAGTAGAGCGATTCGGCGCGTTGAACGACCAGTACCTCGCGCTCAACATGTCGCTGGTGAGGCTGTGGGGAACGCTCAACCCGCTGTTCGCATTTTTTGGCGGACTCGGAGCCGTGATCGTCCTCGGCGCCGGCGGAGTTGCCACCATTCGAGGAACGATCTCGGTTGGCTCATTCGTCGCGTTCGGTATGTACCTCACAATGCTTACCTGGCCGATGATCGCGCTCGGCTGGGTAGTGAACCTCTTCCAGCGCGGAGAAGCATCGATGGGACGGCTGGTCGAGATCTTCAACGCGAAACCGAAGGTCGTTCCTATCGAGCCGGTTCAGCACCTCCCTGCGACCAGCACCGGCCGCACGATCGAGTTCCGCAATGTCGGATTCCATTATCCGACCCAGGACGGCGAAGATCCGCGCTGGGTTTTGCGCAACGTGAGCTTCAGCGTTCCAGCCGGCGCGACTCTCGGCGTCGTCGGCGCAACAGGGAGTGGCAAGAGCGCCTTGATCGATCTGATTCCCCGCATGTACGACCCTCAGGAAGGCGAAATCCTGATCGACGGCGTTCCGACGCGCGCTATTCCTCCCGAGGAGCTTCGCGCCGAAATCGGCTTCGTTCCGCAGGAAAGCCTCCTGTTCAGCGAGACGATCGGCTCCAACCTGTCCTACGGAACCGCCGGGCTAACTCAGACTGGAGAGTGGGCCGCCGCCGTGGCGCAGCTGGACCAGACGATCGCAGAATTCCCAGGCGGATACGAAACCATACTCGGTGAGCGCGGTATCAATCTCTCCGGTGGCCAGAAGCAGCGCGCCTCGCTGGCGCGAGCGCTGGCCCGCAAGCCGAGCATCGTGCTTCTGGACGATGCGCTGTCGGCCGTCGATACACACACGGAAGCGGAGATTCTGCGAGCGTTGCGAGGAGCCTTGTCCGGGAAGACTGCATTGATTGCATCACACCGCATCAGCGCGATCCGCGATGCGTCGTTGATCATAGTGCTGGAAAAAGGAGCTCTGGTGGAGGAGGGCCGGCACGCCGAGCTCATGGCGGCGCGCGGACGCTACTGGCAGCTTCTCCGGCGGCAGCAGCTCCTGGACGCCGTCGAATCGGACACGTTGGCAACGGATGTGAGCGAACGTACAATATGATCATGTCCGAGAAGCTCGACCCAGCCGCCCTGAGCAAGCGGCTAAAAGCGCTTGAGCGTCAGGTCGAAGAAGATCGTCGCACGATCGACGAGCTGCGATCGCATGACGAGCTCAAGACGAAGTTTCTTTCCAACATCTCGCACGACCTGCGCACCCCGCTGGCGGCGATAATCACGCACGCGGAGATTCTGCGCGATGGGATGCTGGGCGCGCTCAATAAGAAGCAGGGCGAAAGCGTGAGCGGGATCGTTCACGGCGGACAGCAGCTCCTCGACATGATCGACGAGATCCTGACCTACGTCCGCAGCGCCAGCGATCAGGTTACCCTGACAAAGTCCGATTTCTCGCTGCCGGAGCTCGCCGACCAGGTGCGCAGCTTCAACGAGTCGCTGGCCGCCAAAAAGCGGATTACCATCGAGCGCCTGAACGGCGACGATCTGCCCCTCGTTTACGCCGATCGCGACAAGATCAAACACGTCTTCGGAAATCTGATCGGCAACGCCATCAAATTCACCAGCGACGGTGGCCGGGTCTGGATTGCGTTCTCCGAGATAAACGGGGACGCGTGCGTCGAAGTCGGGGACACCGGGCGCGGGATTGCGCGAAGTCACCACGAGCTGGTGTTCAAGGAGTTCGCGCAGGTGGATGCGTCCCCTTCCCGCCCGCACCACGGTACGGGGCTTGGGCTGGCGATCGCCCGTCGCCTCGTGGAGCTCCACTCCGGCCGAATCTGGGTCGAGAGCGAACTCGGCAAAGGGAGTAAGTTCTTCTTTACGATTCCCTTGAATCCAGCGCGCGATTAGTGGCATCACGCGTACTGATCGTAGAAGACAGCGATCTCGTCGTCGACGCACTTCGTGTGCTGCTCGTGGACGCGGGTTACGAGGTTGACGCGGCCGCCACCGTGGCGGACGCTGTCGAGCGCGCCAGCGCCAGCCCCGTCGACGTAATGCTTCTGGACCTCACGCTTCCCGACGGCAATGGTTTGGAGGTCATGGAGTCGCTGCGCAACGCGGGCGCGCTGCCGCGGGCTACGCTGGCAATGACGGGGCACAATGACTCGCGAGCGCGTCGCAGCTGCATCGAAGCTGGGTGCGCGGAAGTGCTGCTCAAGCCAGTCCCGATTGGCGAGCTCCTACGTCAGATAGAACGCCAGCTGGCATAGTCGAGCGGCGCGCGCGCCCGCGCGCTGGTCCGCTCCTGAGATGGTACTATCGGACCAAGTACCGTCCGTTCGCGCGCGAGAAACGGCCGCGTCCGCCACAGCGCGGCCTGATCATGCTGCAGATCGATGCGCTTGCGTACTCGGATCTGCGTCGCGCCCTCGAGCTCGGTCTCTGCCCTACCATCGCGCGCCTGCTGCGCGAGGGTTTCGCGCTTCGACGCTGGTTCTGCGGGCTTCCATCCGCGACTCCGTATTGCCAGGCGGGGATGTTTCACGGCGAGAACGGCGGCATCCCGGCCTTCCGCTTCTACGACAAAAGCGCCCGCAAGGTGATCACGTGCAATGCTCCGCACGGCGTTCAGTACATTCGCGACCGGATTCAATCACCGGGCGCATTGGCCGGTGGATCCAGCTACGTGAACCTCCTCGATGGCGACGCGCAGACGGTGGCTTTCACTGTCGCCACCCGCGAGAAGATGTCGGTCTATCGCAGACTGGGCGGGACGCGTATGGCCCTCCTGATGCTCCTGCACCCGATTCGCATGATGCGCATGATGTTGCAGGGTGCGTTCGAATGGCTGCTGGAAGAATGGGAGCGTGCGCGTGGAGAGCTGGCCGGGCGCGCGACTCATTCGGAGGGGATCTTCCCATTCATTCGCATCCTGAGCAACGTGGTCGTTCGCGAGCTGCAGACGATGGGAATTCTGCTCGACGTCTACCTGGGCGTGCCGATCATCTACAGCACGTTCATGCAGTACGACGAGCTGGCGCACCACTTCGGGCCATCGAGCAAGCAGGCTCTGGCCGACCTCAGGCGCACCGACGCGCGCATCGCCGAGATCTGGCGCATGGCCCAGCTCGCCGGCGGCCGCGGCTACGATCTGGTGATTCTCTCGGACCATGGGATGACGCCTGCACTGAGCTATCGGGTCGAGTACGGAGAATCCCTGGGCACGACAGTGCAATCGATCCTCAACGAACTGACGGCCAGAGGACCCGCCCCACGCGCGCTGGCGAGCTACGCCGAGAATACCGAGTACTCCGACATCGGTCCCGAAGTTGTCGAAGCGGTCGCGCAGCTCACGCCAGCTTCGTTCGGCAGAAATACGCTACGCAAATTCCGCGACTGGCTGCGCAGCCGATACGGGCTGCGCGAGATCATCTTCCCCGAGAAATACCGCGTCGATCGGACCAACGACGTCGTTGTGACCTATAGCTCCTGCCTGGCGCTCGTCTATTTCGCCAATACCGAGCAGCGGGTCACACTCGAGGAGATCCGTTCCGATCAGCTCTGGTCAGCTCTCTACGATCGGCTGGTCCGTCACCCGGGAATCGGTCTCGTCGCGACCGTGTCAGCGCAGGGAATCGATCTGGCGACCAAGCACGGGCGCGCGATTCTGCGCGACGGCGAAGTGGTCGAGGTTTCCGGTGAGAATCCGCTCGATGTGTTTGGTACCGAGCCGTACGTCGTTCGGGCAATCGAGTCGCTCGTCAGCCAGCCCAACGCCGGCGATTGCGTCCTGTTCGGCGCGTACGACGGCTATGATATCGTTTCGTTCGACGACCAGGTCGGTGCGCATGGTTCAGCCGGCGGCGATCAGGTTTATCCGTTCCTCATTTCACCCGAGCGACTCGGCCTCGGCGGAGAGGTGCTCGAGGACGCGCGGGACATACATCGCACGATCCTGTCCCGATACGCAGCAGCCAACGCTCCGGACGCTCCTGCCGCTGCCGCCAGACTGACGCCGATCGCTCCCCGCGCGGCGGTGTGAGAGGCGGGAGCGCGAAGCGTTAGGG
>Ga0207645_10003011_pt1 | contig 13020 bp, 10 predicted proteins | sample KBSM53metaG_FD_184331 | JGI IMG/M metagenome (GOLD analysis project Ga0207645, IMG submission 184331) | Miscanthus rhizosphere microbial communities from Kellogg Biological Station, Michigan, USA - KBS M5-3 metaG (SPAdes) (version 2) | ecosystem: Host-associated > Plants > Roots > Rhizosphere >...
AGGCTGATTTGGTTGTTGGTGTTGTTGTAACTGCCGTAGCTCGCGACCAGCTCTCCTTGACGGCTGCGCTCAAAGCCAGAGCGAGTGACTACGTTGAACACACCGTAGGTGCGATCGCCGTATTCCGCGTTGAATCCTCCGCGCTGCACTTCGAGATAGTCGATATCTTTCGGATCAAATTGCGGGCCTACGTTGGACGCGATGTTGGTATTGGGGACCGGGACACCATCGACAAGCCACGAGACCTGGTGTCCACCACGAATGTGCAGCTGATCGTGAACCATCACCGCGCTGGGCGTGTAGTTGGCGATCATGGCCAGGGAGTTGCTTTGATCCGCGCCAGGAGTCTCCGCAATATCTCGACGACTGATGACGTCGGCAGTGGTCGAAGACTCCGGATTGACGGACAAAGGGACATCGCGAACTTCGACAGTCTCAGTTGCGCTTGCGAGCTGAAGCGAGAAGTGCAGCCTAGCATCGCGGCCAGAAGTCAGCGTGAGAGTCTGGGCTTCGGGAGAGAAGCCTGCCAGCTCGACTTGGACCTTGTATTCGCCGATAGGGACTGAGTCGACGGCGAATTCGCCGGCCGAGTCGGTGGTCACGATCTTTTCCCAGTTCGAGGTGGTTGCGCTGATTTTCACTTGCGCGCCCGAGACGGGACGGTGTTGCGGATCATGGATAAGACCTCGAATGGAACCAAAGATCGTGGCGTTGGCCACGCTTGTCAGCAACAGCGTGACCATCGCCATAATCGAGGCACGAAGCAGCGTGTTCGAAAACATGGTGTGTCCTCTTGTGTGGTCGAACAACCTATTTCGCTTGAGTCGCAGGGGCGGCGCCGATCTTGATTTCTTCCGCATGCAACTTGTCATTTTCATTGCCGGCGTGAATGGAAACGCGATCGCCAACCTGGATGTCTTTCAGAGTGACTGTTGCATCGCCCTTCAGAATTTTCGTTTCGGAGAGAACATCAATCGTTTTGGTGTCCCCAGTCGTGGTCTTCACCGTGATGGAGTGGTCGGAAACGGCAGTGACGGTTCCGAGAATGTGCACCGTGTTTCCGTGCGCGAATGCGAGGGAGGTGAGGGCTATCGTGACTAGTGCGGCAAACAAGATTTTTTTCATAGATCGATCTCCTTTAGTGCTTAGTGGTGCTGGTGATTCGTGTCTTTGGGGGTGGGACTGCTGCCGGAACCGTTGAGAAATTCCTGCTCTGCTTTTTCTTCCTCGATTTCGGCTGGACTGCGCGGATTGAACCGCTTCATGTCGAGAATTTCCGCCGGCGACAGATTTGGAAGATGGCGAATGAACAAGACAAGCTTCCAGCTGTCGTCATCGTGAGAGGGGTCGCCCCAGGCCGGCATGCCGGTCCATCGCACCCCGTTGTGAATGATGGAAAAGATTTCGCCGTCATTCAGCTGTTGGGTGGCCGGCAATCGCATGTCGGGCACTGGCGGATAGAAATTTTTCCCCATCTCGGTATTGCCGCTTCCGTCGTTCCCGTGGCACGTCGCGCAGTGATCTGCGAAATGCTCGGAGGATTCCTTGAGCACTTCAGGCGATGACTGAAAAGGATTTTTCCGTTCGCGATCCGCAGCGGGTATAGACAAAGAGCGCAGCCGCCTTGCGAGTGACGCTTCCAATGGGCTGGGCGCGACACGTGCGCCGCAGCATGGACGGATGACGTTGTACCAGATGATTCCTGCGCCCAGAACAAGAAGGACGACCGCGAGTTTCGACAAGCGGGACATGAAATGCTCCTGAATAAGCGCGTGCCAGCGATTTCAGCGAGCGCGAAGCCAGCGGCGGGCAATCGTGAATGCCGAGCCGTGGCCAACTGCGCACGCGTGTCAGCCTACGCACGCTGCAATAATTTTCGATTGTTCGGAGGCGTCAAGTTACGCGGAAGGAGGTGCGCGAACGGATCCCGAGGTTTGGGCTCCGCTTGAAATAAAGTTCGGGTGCGATTCGGCCGTGACTGCATCACCATTTAGGGAGAGATCGGCCAAGACTGCAGGATGAGGTATGGCCCAAGATCCCACGACCATCGCGCGGCAGCATGCCTGGGGACCACACCCCGCGGACCGCATAACGGCGCCCGAATCATGCGGCTCAGGCATCGCATCAGGCGGCATGCCTGACATGTTCATCTCGTGGCACTGCCGGGTCTTACGGACGCAACACGCATGCGCCGGCGGAGCTGACGCAGCCAGCACGATTGGCGCCACGGCGGCGACAAGCGTGAACAACAAAAGGATCCTGGCGGTTTGACGATACATGCTGATTAAGAATGAAAACGCGGAGCCCCACAACTTAAGATCAGTGAACACAGAATAGGTTACACACCGCGCCCAGCGCAAGTTGGGCGACGGTTCTGCAGCGTCCGAAGTCATGATTTCTTGAGAAATGGATGCTGACGCTCTGTAGCCCGCGTCCTTGAGGCGGCAATTTTGGCTGTGTTAGCATCGGAGGTTTCGCAGGCTCTTCCGGTTGAGCTGTACGCCATCTTCTCTTATTCCGCCTACCGGAGTCTGATACCGGGAGTAGTCGGCGAAAGCAAAGCTGTCCTCCGTCGGACAGTCGAGGACGGCCCGCCCCACGCGGCCCGAAAAGGAGCGAACCCGTGAAAGTCTATGAAGGCGCGAATATCCGCAACCTGGCGCTGGTCGGCCATGGACATGCGGGAAAAACCTCTGTCGTCTCAGCCATGCTCTACACGGCCGGCGCCACGCAGCGTTTCGGGCGTGTGGATGACGGCACGGCACCAACCGATTACGACGACGAAGAAATCGCGCGCAAGATGTCTATCTCCACGGGACTCGCCTACGCAGAATGGGGCAAAACCAAAATCAACGTGCTGGACACGCCCGGCTTCAACATGTTCGTCCACGAAGCGAAGATGATTCTGCCGGCGGTCGAGTCTGCGCTGGTTGTGGTGGATGGCGTCGCGGGCGTCGAAGTGGTGACAGAGCGCGTGTGGGGATATTGCGATGAAATCAACCTTCCACGCATGATCGTGGTCAGCCGCATGGATCGCGAACGCGCGGACGCAAATCGCGTTCTGGAATCGCTGCAAAAAGCATTTGGGCGGACCGTGATGCCTCTCCAACTCCCCATTGGCAGTGAGAAGAATCTTAGCGGTGTGATTGATCTGGTTCGTATGAAGGCACGCACTTACGAACTTGGAGGAAACGGCAAAGGAAAGGAAGGCGACATTCCGGCTAACCTGATGGACGTCGCCAAAGAGGCGCACGAGCGACTGGTCGAATTGGTGGCGGAAGGCAAAGACGAACTGATGGAAGAGTTCTTCGAGAAAGGAACGATTCCTGAAGAAGACCTGGTCCCTGCGCTTCACGAAGCGATCCGCGAAGATCGAATCTTCCCCGTGCTCTTTACCTCTGGACTCGGCAACGTCGGTGTCGACGAACTGATGGACTTCATTGTCGACTACACGCCCGCTCCCACCGAGCGAGAACCATTGAAAGGCGAAGTGACGACGGGGAATGGCGAGCCGCCTACGCGAAAAGTGGCCGATTCGGCGCCCTTGTCTCTTTACGTGTTCAAAACTGTATCCGACGCATTCGCAGGTCGCATTTCTTATTTCAAAGTGTTTTCCGGAGTTTTGAAGAACGACGCGACTTTGCAGAACTTCGCGCGCAACACACCGGAAAAGCTGGCACACATTTCAGTAATGCAGGGAAAGCAGGCCGTGCCAGTCACGGAACTTCATGCGGGTGACATTGGCGCTGTCGCAAAACTGAAAGAGACGTTGACCGGCGACACGCTCGGCGACAAATCTGCGCCGATTCAGTATCCGAAAGTCAAACTGCCCGAACCAGCGATTACGTTCGCAATCGAGCCCAAGACCCGCGCTGACGAAGACAAGCTTGGCGTCGGGGTGCATAAGCTAATGGAAGAAGACGCGATGCTGCGTTTCTTTCGTGACGCGCAGACTAAAGAGTTCTTAATTGCGGGCACCGGCCAACAGCACATAGAAGTCGTCGTCTCGAAAATGAGGAAGCGGTACCACACGGAAGTGAATCTGAAGGCGCCCAAGGTTCCGTATCGTGAAACGATCCGCGGGAAAGCGGATGTGCAGGGCCGCCACAAGAAACAGACCGGCGGGCACGGCCAATACGGCGACTGCAAGATCAAAATGGAACCGCTGCCGCGCGGCGGACAATTCGAATTCGTGAACGACATTTTCGGCGGCGCGATTCCCAAAAACTTCATTCCGGCCGTCGAAAAAGGAATCAAAGATGCGGCTGCGCGCGGGTACCTCGCCGGCTTCCCGGTCGTCGATTTCAGAGTGACGCTTTATGACGGGTCGTATCACGATGTCGACTCGAACGATTTATCGTTCCAAATGGCGGGCCGCATCGCGTTCAAGAAGGCGATGGAAACGGCAAAGCCTACTTTGCTGGAACCCGTCATGGCGGTCGAGATCACCGTCCCAGACGAATTTGCAGGGTCGATCATGGGCGACCTTAACAGCCGGCGTGGGCGCATTCAAGGCATGGACAACAAGGCAGGCAACACGGTGGTTAAAGCGGAGGTACCGATGTCCGAGATGCTGACCTACGGCGTCGACCTGACTGCGATGACGCAGGGCCGGGGCAGCTTCAATATGGAAATGCATCACTACGACCTGGTGCCGCAGTTAATTCAGGACAAGATTGTCGAAAAGGCCAAGGCGGCTCGTGGCGATGTGAAGGATGAGGAAGAATAGCGTCGGTTTTTTCGACGGTACTCATCAGAGAAGGATTTGGTTCGATGAGAGATACCCACCAAAGTAGCACCTGAGGGTGGGTTCGGTCTCAAGGCGGCCCGCGTGGCCGCCGTTTTATTTGCGGTATGATGTCCGGCAATCATGCGAATGATGGCCCATGTTTCCGTCCTTGTAATTTCTCTTCTCGGAGTGGCTCTGCTGGCGGCTTCCAACCAAGCGACGATCCTGAAAGTCGATCATGCCACCGTCTGTGGGGATGATCTTGACGCGCTACGTGCCGCGTTCACCGGCATCGGACTCACGCCTGACTTCGGCGGGCCGCATGGCAATGGCGTGACGCAGATGGGGCTGATTGGCTTCGACGACGGTTCGTATCTTGAGTTGATCGCGCCAGTAAAAAAGGACGATCCCAAGCTTGCGTCCAGTTCTGATTGGGCAAAGTTCATCGTTGGAAATGCAGGACCGTGCGCGTGGGCCATGGGATCGAGTGACATTCATAGCGATGTTGAGCGCCTGAAAAAAGCGGGCATCGAGACCGAAGGTCCGGGCGCAGGAAGTCGCAAGAAGCCCGACGGCACAACCATTGAATGGGAGACGGTTCAGGTGGGCGGGACGCCAGGGCTGTTGCTGCCTTTCATGATTCAGGACAAAACTCCACGAGAGCTGCGGGTGAAGCCGTCAGCCAGCATCAAGGGTAGTGCGCTAACCGGCATCGCGGTCGTCGTGATCGGAGTGAAAGATCTGGATGCAGCAACCGGCTCCTTCCGCAAGGCGTATGGGCTGGATGAGCCCAAGATAGAAGAACACAAAGAATTTGGAGCGAAGCTCGCGTATTTTCCGGGAACGCCTGTGATGTTGGCGACGCCACTGGATTCGAGCTCGTGGCTAACAGCAAGGTTGGCGAAGTTTGGGGAGAGTCCGGTTGCGTATTTGCTGGGTACGTCAGATTTTGGAGCTGCGGCGAAAAAGTATTCGGCGGGCAGCGAGACGGCTTGGTTCGGGAGGAAAGTGGCATGGTTCGACGAGAGGAAAGTGAGTGGAGCGCGCCTAGGTGTGATGAGCCAATGAATTGCCGAGTTCGCCTGCTCTTGCTTGTTTCAGCTCCGTTCTGTCGCGAGATCAGGAGAATTTTCAATCAAGGACGAATGCTATGGTGATTCGGTATTGACGAAACTTGCGTCGGTACTGTGAGTTGACTCACGAGCCGCTTTCAGCAAATCCGCAATTGCTTAGCCTGCTCTTTCGCTTTACTATCGCCTTACCGTGGCCACGCTGCGAAATACTCCTCACCTCGGCGACAAGCGCGACCGCCTGGTTTCCGCCGCGCCCGTTGAGGACGATTCTTCCTTTGAGCTGAAGCTCCGTCCACAGCGGCTCGCAGAGTTCATTGGACAATCCAAAGTTAAAGAGAATCTGGCGGTGGCGATCGAGGCTGCGCGCTCCCGCGGCGAAGCGCTTGACCACGTTTTACTCTACGGGCCTCCGGGACTCGGCAAAACAACACTTGCCAACATCATCGCCAACGAGTTGGGAGTTCCTTTTCAGCAAACGTCAGGTCCGACCCTGCAGATCAAGGGCGAGCTGACCGCCATTCTGACCAATCTTCGCGACCGGCAAGTCTTATTTATTGATGAAGTCCACCGGCTGCAACCGGCGCTCGAGGAAATCCTTTACTCGGCTCTCGAAGACTACAAACTCGACATCATGATCGGCCAAGGCCCCTCGGCCCGCACTCACACCATGGACGTCAAACCGTTCACGTTCATTGGCGCTACAACTCGCGCGGGTTTGCTTTCGGCGCCTCTTCGTTCGCGTTTCGGGCTCCTCCTCCGGCTTGAGTTTTATACAAATGAAGATCTGCAAGTGATTGTCGAACGCTCTGCTGAAATTTTGGGCGTCGAAGTCGACAAAGAAGGCGCTCGGGAAATTGCCAGCCGCTCGCGCGGCACTCCACGCATTGCGAATCGCTTGCTGCGAAGGGTCCGCGATTATGCGCAGGTTCGCAGCGCGGGGAAGATCGACCTTCCGACTGCCAAGGCCGCGCTCCAAATGCTCGAAGTCGACCAGCATGGATTCGACGAGATCGATCGCAAGCTGCTGCTCACCATCATCGAGAAGTATCAGGGTGGGCCGGTCGGAGTGAGCACGCTGGCGGCATCGCTCGCGGAAGAAGCGGATGCAATTGAGGAAATCTACGAACCGTTCCTCATCCAGATTGGATTTCTGAACCGCACACCCCGCGGACGCGTCGCCACGCAACTCGCCTACGATCATTTTGGAATCACGCCGACCCGCCGACAGAGCTCTCTGTTCTGATGGCGTCAACTGCGAAACGTAAACTGCCGGAAACATCGCCTCTGTGCACATTCATACCTTTGCACGTCCCAAGGTGAGAGTGGGTCATCGGCAGCCTAACGTTTGTCGAACGTTTTCGTCTAACTATGTTCTGCTAGGCATTCGGCCACCAGCGTTACGCGCGAGGAGAGCGGTGAACTGCCGATCATTAATTCTGCGGTGGGTCGTGCTCGTGTGCTCGCTTCCGCTATTGGCGTCGGACCACCCCCGTCAGAAACCGGACCCGTCGGCTCCGCGTGCAATCCCATTTGCCACGCTGCATATTCCAAAACTCGAGAAGGGTCCCACGATCGCCGACTTCCTCGAGATGCGGCCCTCCCCGGAATTTGCTCGCACCATGCTGAAGATCGATCAGTTTTTCCAGCGCGATCCGAAGGACGGCGCACCCGTCTCCCAGAAGACGGAGGCGTATCTCGGCTACACCAACAAGCATTTTTACGTTGTCGCCATCTGTTTTGAAGAAGACCCCAAAAAGATTCGCGCGCGGATGGTTCGTCGCGAACTGATTGATGACGACGACCAGTTCGGCTTCGTTCTCGATACTTTTCGCGACAAGAAACACGGGCTCCTCTTCTTTATCAATGCCATGGGCGTGCAGCAGGACGGCATCTGGACAGACGATCAGGACCCCGACTATTCGTATGACCTGGTGTGGAAGTCGGAAGCCAAGATCACATCGCAGGGTTATATCGCGTATTTCGAGATTCCGTTTCGATCACTACGCTTTTCTCCGAGCGCCGAACAAGCTTGGGGAGTTTTTCTCGAGCGGGACATACGGCGGAACAACGAAGCGTCGTTTCATCCATGGATCACCAGCAACGCGCAAGGCTTCTTGAGCCAGGAAACGCAGATGGACGGCATGAGGGACATTTCCCATGGCCGTAACATGCAGTTCATTCCGTACGGATCATTACGCAGCTTTCGGGTGCTCGACGATCGCGACCCCAACCATGCTCACTTCGATAGCGCCGACGTGCAGGGGCGCGTGGGACTCGACGCGAAAATCGTCCTTAAGAATGCACTGGTGTTGGATGCAACCATTAATCCCGATTTCTCGCAGGTCGAGTCCGATGAACCGCAGGTCACGGTCAACCAGCGTTTCGAGGTTTTCTTCCCCGAAAAGCGTCCTTTCTTTCTCGAAAATGCCGCCTACTTCGATACACCCATCAATCTCGTCTTCACCCGTCGCATCGCGGACCCTGAATACGGTGTGCGTCTCACTGGGAAATTGGGCTCGTGGTCGATAGGCACGCTGTTTGCGAACGATAAGTCTCCGGGGAAGATTGTATCGCCGGATGATCCGTTGAGCGGTCACAAGGCTTATTTCGGGATCGTGCGAGTGAACCATGACATCGGAAAAGAATCGTCAATCGGCGTGATCTACACCGACCGTGAGATGGACACCGTGCCGAACGAAACGCAGTGCACGGATGATCCATGCATCGTGGGCTCGAACCGCGTGGGCGGCGTGGACGCGAAGTTCAAGTTCAGCCCCAAGTGGTCGGCTACGTTCCAGGCCCTGGCCAGTCATACCAAGTTCTTCGATGGCACTCATAAAGGTGGCCCGGCCTATTGGGCGTACGTGGAGCGCAGCTCGCGGCGCCTCGAATTCAACTCGCTTTACCAGGACACGACCGCAGGATTTCAAACCGACACAGGATTCTTTCGCCGTCCCGACATTCGCCGCTTCAGCAACTTCGCGCAGTACCGAATTCGACCGGAAGGGCCGCGTCTGCTCTGGCATGGGCCATCGGTTTTCACGATCAATAACTGGGACCACAGTGGTACGCGGCTCGAATGGTTTGCCAACGCAAATTACCGCTTCGTATTTCGCCGTCAAACCAGCTTCGGTTGCTTTGGGAACCTGGGCCACGAACGGCTCCGCCCAGTCGATTTCGATACGCTCACGGAGAACCAGGACTACGCGCATTATCACCAGGGTTGTTTCTTCTTTTCTAATTTTTTCAAGCAAGTGCGCACCGAAGGAGAAGTTGGTTTTGGCACCGACACAAATTACGATCCCGCGACTGGCCCGCCGGTGCTGGCGAAATCGAGCTATGCGCAGATCACGGCGACGGTTCGGCCTGTTGGAAGGCTCACGATCGATAACACCTACCTGCTCACCCGGCTGCGCGATCAATTCACCGACGCGAACATCTTTAATAATCACATCATCCGGTCGAAATGGAACTACCAGTTCACGCGAGAGCTGTCGTTGCGCATCATTGGACAATACAGCGCGGTGCTCGCGAATCCGCAGCTGACGTCGCTACAGACGACAAAGAGTTTCAATGCGGACGTCTTGCTGACGTATCTTCTGCACCCTGGCACAGCGGTTTATGTGGGCTACAACAGCAACTTGCAAAACCTCGATCGATCGCTTGGGCTTGACCCCAATGGAAATCTTCTGCGAACCCAGAATCGCTTCCTGAATGATGGAAGGCAGTTCTTCGTGAAGGTTTCATATCTGCTGCGATATTGAATAGGCGTCAGCCGATAGCCGTAAGTTCTGGGGCACACCGCACGACGCGTTCTTGCCCTGCGGCGGATTGCGACGTTCTTGTTCGCTACAGCTACAATGCTCCCAGCATGATTGCGCATCTTCGCGGAAAACTCTTATCGAAGCACCCCAACCAGGCAATTGTCGAAACAGCCGGAGTTGGCTATGACGTGGTGATCACGGTGCCGACGTTTTCCGATCTGCCGACTCTGGGAAATGAAGTCGCGCTCCACATTCATACGCACGTTCGCGAGGACACGATCGCGCTTTACGGATTTCTGCGCCCGGCGGAAAAGCAATTATTCGAAAAGCTACTGACCGTCAGCGGTATCGGGCCAAAGCTTGCGATCACGATTCTGAGCGGCATGGCTGCGGATGAAATGGTCGGAGCAATTCGCGGCGGCGATGTTGCGCGACTCACTCGTATCCCAGGAATCGGCAGGAAGACCGCGGAACGCATGGTGCTGGAGCTGCGCGACAAGCTGCCGTCAGTCGGGACCGAGACTGTGGTCGCTACGCCGACCTTGAACCCGGTGGAGGAAGATGTGGTGTCGGCTCTAGTAAATCTCGGCTACCAGCGAGGAGCAGCTGAGAAAGCGTTGCAAGCGGCGAGCAAGACATCTAAAGCTCCGGCTGCGTTTGAAGGTTTGTTTCGCGGAGCGCTGGGCGTCCTCTCGAAGTAGAAGCTATGAAGCGTGTCGCAGCCGGTTTTGTAGTTCTCGTTCTGATCACTGCAGCCATATTTTTTAGCGTTGTCCCTCGTCTTGTCGACAACCGCCTTAACAAGACGCGCGCGCGCACGTTTGCTTCGCAACGAGCTCGTGATCTGCATCGTTCCCTGAACGTCGCCGACCTGCACGCCGACTCCCTGCTGTGGGGAAGAGATCTCCTTGCTCGAAACTCAAGAGGCCAGGTAGACATTCCACGGTTGATTGACGGCAATGTCGCGCTGCAAGTGTTCTCCATGCCAACCAAGACGCCGCGTGGCTTAAACATTCAGCGGAATACCGGAGATAGCGACCAGATTTTCTGGCTTGCTCTAGCGCAGCGATGGCCCATCTCCGCGTGGAATAGTCTTACCGAACGCGCGCTCTACCAAGCCGGCCGATTACAGAATATGGCCGAACGTTCACAGGGCAGATTCGTTCTAATTCGCAGTTCTCAAGACCTTTCTCTGTACTTACAACGTAGGCAAAACGACAAGGCCATCACCGCGGGGATTCTCTCGATTGAAGGTGCGCATGCTCTCGACGGACGGTTAGACAATTTAGCCCGACTTTATGACGCAGGCTACCGCATGATCTCGGTTGCGCACTTCTTTGACAATGAGTTTGGCGGATCGTCAGCAGGGGTTAAGAAAGACGGTCTCACAGAAAAGGGTCGAGAGCTGATCGCTCAAATGGAGCGCAAGCGAATAATCGTCGATCTCGCCCACTCATCCAATCAAACGATCGATGACGTGCTCGCAATCGCCTCCCGCGCGGTTGTTGTTTCGCACACAGGCGTGAAAGGTACTTGCGACAACAACCGCAATCTAAGCGACGCTCAAATTCGTGCCATTGCACAAAGAGGAGGAATCATCGGTATTGGCTACTGGTCGACTGCGACTTGCGGTCGCGATGCCCACGCAATCGCGCGCGCCTTAAAGCACGCTGCCGCTGTGGGCGGTGTGGAACACATTGCGCTAGGATCTGACTTCGACGGCGCGATCGAAGCACCTTTTGACGCAGAGGGCGTAGTTCACGTCACTGACGCACTACTTAATGAGGGGTTCACCGAAAGAGAAATTCGGCTTGTAATGGGAGAAAACGTACTGCGATTCATGCGGGAAAATCTGCCCTGAACATCTGCTGAACTAGTTCCCCACAAACCTCAGATACAAGTCGCGATCTTCCTTGCACGCCGTCGCCATATCACGCACACGCTGCCATGCCTCTTGCTGGGATTCATCCCGCGCGCGTTCATGAACGCGTTGCCATTCTTCTAGAAACCGCTCCATCTGAAGATGGTTAAACACGGTCTTGCCATAGGGGTCGATGCCGCTCAGCAGCGGAAAATCATGCTCATCCCTGGACGGAATTACGCTGTGCAACATTACCCAGTCGCCACGTTCTCCAAGATCATCTTCGAGCTTTACGACCAGAGACATGATGTTTGGCCTAACCTCAATCTTTGAGGTACAGGGAATGTACCAAGTCGGCAGGATTTTTCCAATCGGCAGGAACCATGCAGCGAAGCCGAGGTCATGCTGGCAAGTTACTGTCGGAGGATTACACCCTAAGCGAAACCCTCACTTTCCGATGCAGAACGTGCTGAAAATCAAGTTCAGAATGTCGTCGGTCGTGGTCGCGCCTGTGACCTCGTCCAGAGGGCGCAGTGCATTGTAGAGATCAAGCAGGAGCATCTCGTGCGGGATCTTGTTGGCCACTGCAATCTTGGCCGCATCGAGTGCTGTGAGCGAATCATGAACCAGGCCCTGATGGCGAACATTTGTAAGAAAACCAGCCTCGGCTTGTCCGCCGCCGTCCCCGGCAACATGACGCAGAATTGCGGCGCGAAGTTCGGCGATGCCTTTGCCAGTGAGTGCGGAGGTCGCGACAACATGGGCTCGGGTTTCGAGTGGATGGATGCCCAGATCTGATTTGTTCTTCACCACGATCGCGGCACGACCCTCCACCTGTTTCATCAATTCTTCATCTTCCGCGGAAACCGCCTGCGTGGCATCGAGCACGACCAGCACCAGGTCGGAGTCGGCCAACGCCTCCATCGACTTTTGAATGCCGATGCTCTCTGCCTCATCCAGCGCCCTGCGGATGCCGGCGGTATCCACGAGCTTCACAGGGATTCCACCGATGGCGACCGTCTCAGTCACCAGATCGCGCGTTGTACCGGGCGTTGCCGTAACAATCGCGCGTTCCCGCTCAACCAGCCGGTTGAACAAACTCGATTTCCCTACATTCGGACGCCCCACAATCGCAAGCGTCAGACCTTCATGCACGAGTTTGCCGTAGGCAAAGCTTGCCGCGAGTTGTGCGAGAGGCGCTCGAATCACGGCGATATCGCCGAGAATCGTCGGGTCGGGTAAAACGGCAACGTCATCTTCCGCGAAATCGATTCCTGCTTCGAGCAATGCGATCAGCGCGACCAGCTTCGTCTTGATCGGCTTGATGCGCTTCGAAAGAGCGCCGTCTAGCTGCTGGGCCGCGACCTTCGCCTGAAATAAAGTTTGCGACTCGATCAGATCTCGAACCGCTTCGGCCTGTGTGAGATCCAGCCGGCCGTTGAGGAAGGCGCGCATCGTAAATTCGCCCGGCTCCGCGAGGCGCGCTCCGCGAGCCAGACACAACTCGACGATATGGCGTGTGACGACCGGCGAACCGTGAGGAGAAATTTCTACGACGTCGTCGGTCGTGTACGAATGCGGCTTTTGAAAGTA
>Ga0207645_10003012_pt1 | contig 13015 bp, 11 predicted proteins | sample KBSM53metaG_FD_184331 | JGI IMG/M metagenome (GOLD analysis project Ga0207645, IMG submission 184331) | Miscanthus rhizosphere microbial communities from Kellogg Biological Station, Michigan, USA - KBS M5-3 metaG (SPAdes) (version 2) | ecosystem: Host-associated > Plants > Roots > Rhizosphere >...
CCAGCCATAGCTTCCCAGCTGGGACGCGGCGTAGGCCTGCGCGCCGGCGGGGTCGTCGATTGCGACCGGTGCCGGTGCGGGTGCCGGAGCGGCTGCCGGTGCCGGAGCGGCTGCCGGTGCCGGAGCGGGGGCTGCCGCGGGAACCGGAGCAGGTGCGGGGGCTGCCGCTGCTGCCGGCGCGGCAGCAGCGGGGGCAGGGATCAGCGCTTCGGCTGCCTTAACCTCCGAGATCTGGGGAGCCACGTTCTTTTCCGCTGGGGCGCCCGGCCCAGCCACCTGGACCCGCTCGAAGTTGAGCTTGGCCAGCGGGTCGGCGATCGTGGCCGCCTGGCTCGCAACATTCGCCGTGTGGGCGCCCGGCTCTGCCGCCTGGCTGGCGGCGCCGCCACCCAGCAGCAGCGCGCACGCGGCGGTGACGACGGCGGCACGGCGGCCGGTTACACCGAGCCCGGCGGCGAACCGCGACAGGGCGGATGCCTGCTTGACCGGTTCGGCGCGGTGGCGCGACTTGGCTGCGCCAACTGGGCGGGAATGCGAACCGCCGTCAGGGCGTGTTTGTACCTGGAATTCAGTCATGGTGGCCTCTCAACGCCGGCGGAGTTAGCTGTCGGGTTCGGATGAGGTCATCCGGCCGCACGGAACATCACGTGTCGGCTTCACCCCGAGGGCGCATGAAAGCAGAATGCCCGGGAACTCTGGGTCCCCCGCCTCTGCCTGGTCCAGCGGAATCCGGGAAGCGGCAGAGTTTGGCGTCCGTCCGGATATGCGGCACCGATGGCGGCGCACGCTAACGACGCTACAGGACCTGGCCGCTTAAGTCACATTTTGGTAACAGGAGTCACAGTGCCGGGGTGTCGGGTTGCGCCGGGTTCACGGGCCGGCCGGTCCGGGCCGTTTGCGCCGACGGCGGCCGTTTCGGTTAAGCCGGCGGCGGCGCGGCGGGCAGCCGCACGGCGAACTCCGTGCGGCCCGGCCGGGACGTGACCTCGACTGTTCCTCCGTGGGCCTCCACGATCGACTGGACAATGGACAGGCCCAACCCGCTGGTGCCCTCGGACGTCGGCGCGGCGGTCGCCGTGCCGTGACCTCCGCGGCTGCCGGAAACGGCGCCGGAGGACGAGCGTGCGGGAGCCCCGGACCCGACCCTCGCCGTCGCGACGGCAGAATCGGCGGGGACGGCTGCGGGGTTCGACGCCGGATTGGTGCGCGAGGCGTCGGCCCGGGCGAAGCGGGCGAAGACCCGGCCGATAAATTCCGGGGCGATGCCGCTGCCGTTGTCTGTCACGGTGACCACGGCACTGCCGTCAGCCGAGCGCATAACGCCCGTGACCACCTTGGTCCCGGGTTCCGTGTGCTTGCGCGCATTGGACAGCAGGTTGGCGAGGACCTGGTGAAGCTGGGTCGCATCACCGCGCACCACCACGGGCTCGTCCGGAAGTTCCAGCTGCCAGATGCGGTCCGGGGCCATGACTTTCTCATCGCTGACCGTCTCGATGGCCAGCTGGGTGAGGTCGACGTCGGAGATTTTGAGCGGCTGCCCCTCGTCCAGGCGCGCCAGCAGCAGCAGGTCCTCCACGAGCGTGGTCATCCGCTCGGACTGGCTTTGCACACGGGCGAGGGACCTCTCGCCGTCGGGGGTGAAATGCTCGGTCATCCGCATCAGCTCCGTGTAGCCGCGGATGGCCGTCAGCGGCGTGCGGAGTTCGTGCGAGGCGTCGGCGACAAACTGCCGGACCTTCATCTCGCTCTCCTGCCGCGCCTCGAGAGCGTTGGAGACGTTGTCCAGCATCTTGTTCAGCGCGTAGCCGACGCTGCCCACTTCCGTTCCGGGATGGGCCGCCGACGTCGGGACGCGGACCCCGAGCGCCACCTCGCCGGCGTCCAGCGGGAGACGGGAGACCTTGGTGGCGACCTCGGAGAGCTGTTCCAGCGGCTTCATGGTCCGCCGGATCAGGGCAGTTCCGGCGAGCCCGATCAGCACGAGCCCGCCTGCGGACACGACCACCATGGTCCAGACCAGGGAGGCCAGGGTGTTTTGTTTTTCTGCCAGCGGGAGTCCGGTCACGATCACGTCGCCGTACGGTGTGCGCGCGGCCGTGAGCCGGTAGGCGCCGGCCGAAAGGCTGCGGTCCACGGACACGCCGCTCGGGGTGAGGGCCAGGAGGGCCTTGTTGTCGGCGGGGGAGAGGTTCTTGACCGCGCCGTCCCCGGCCAGGAATCCGGCCCTGCTGACTTCGCCGTCCACTATCCGTGCGTTAAGCGTCCCGACGCCCTGTCCCCGGGCTTCGAGGGGGTCGGGGCGCCTGCCCGAATCGTCCGAGGACGGCCGGCCGAACTCGCTCGAACGGTGCGAGGCCTGGTCCAGCTGGGTGTCGAGCTGCCGGGTGAGGAAGAGGTCCATGGAGGCGTAGCTAAACAAGCCCACAGCGCCGCAGATGGCCACGAGCAGCGCCATGGCGACCAGGACCAGCCGGGTGCGCAAATGCCACGTCGACGGGTTGCGCCAGTCGCGTCCGGGGACGCGGGTCATGCCGGAAAGTGAGGGCACGGATCAGTCCGCCGGTTTCAGGACGTACCCGGCTCCGCGCACCGTGTGGATCATGGGGGCGTGGTTGGCGTCGACCTTCTTGCGGAGGTAGGAAATGTACAGTTCCACGATGTTCGCCTGCCCGCCGAAGTCGTAGTCCCAGACGCGGTCCAGGATCTGGGCTTTGCTGATGACCCGTTTCGGGTTTTCCATGAGGTAGCGCAGCAGCTCGAACTGCGTGGCGGTCAGGTGCATTTCCTCACCGGCCCGGGTGACTTCGCGGGTGTCGACGTTGAGCACGAGGTCTCCCACCACGAGTTCGGCGGTGTCCATGGCGGCCACTCCGGAGCGCTGGACCAGCCGGTGCAGGCGCAGCAGCACCTCTTCCATGCTGAACGGCTTGGTGACGTAGTCATCGCCGCCGGCCGCCAGTCCGGTGATGCGGTCCTGGACGGCATCCTTGGCGGTGAGGAACAGCGCCGGCACCTCAGGCGCGAACACGCGGATCCTGTTCAGCAGTTCGACGCCGTCGAACCCGGGCAACATCACGTCCAGCACCAGCACGTCGGGGCGGAACTCCTTGGCGAGCCGGACGGCTCCAGGCCCGTCCTCGGCCACGGCCACGGACCAGCCGGCCATCCGCAGCCCCATGCTCATGAGCTCGGAGAGGCTGGGCTCGTCATCCACCACGAGGGCGCGGATGGGGGAGCCGTCCGGATGCGTGAGCTGGGGAAGGTTGTTGGTCATGGAGTGCGAAGTGGCCATGGGGACAACTCTCCGATCTGCCGGTTAGGCGGGGCTTTGGGGACCCTGTGCGGCACCTGTGAATCCCAGCCTAGCGAGCTGGATGCCGTTGCGGGACCGTACGGGCCGCAACGGCCATGTTCAATCCGCCCTTCCCGTCCGGCGCCAACGTCACAGGCCGGGCTGTCGGCCCGCACAGCCCAAGCACAGGATCGCTCACCACGCTGGGGTGAACACCGATCCGCACCCTAAAGGAGAAACACCATGAGCGCTCAGCATCCCGGAGCCGGTTCCGGAGCAGCCCCCGAGTCAGCCCCCGTACCCGCCCCCACGCCCACCACCGGCGCGCCAGCGGCGCCCGCGCCCGTAACCACACCCCGTACTGCCTGGCAGTTCGGCGCCGGACACACCGACGGCGGAACAGTCCAAACCGGGCACGCCGATGCCGGACACGCTGACGCCGGACAGGCTGACGCCGGACGCACCGGCGGCGGGCACTCTGACGCCGGGCGGCCGGAAGCAGGCGCTGCCGGCGGCTGGGGCGCGCCTCCGGTTTGGAAGGTTCCGGCCTCGGAACCTGCCTGGGGTATGCCCCGGCAGGAACCTGTCCCCGCCGCAGCCACAGGCTGGGGCGCGCCGGGAACTTCCGCCAAGACGGCCTCGGCGGCGAAGCCCTGGACCCTCAAGCGGGGGCTCGCCGTCGCCGGGGCCGCCGCAGTCCTGGCCGTCGGCGCCGGGGCCGGCGTCTATGCCCTCACCTCAAGCGCAACGGCAGCCACCGGTGCGGCCGGCGGGGCGGCAGCCGGCGGACCCGGCGGCCAGGGTGTCGCCCCGGGCGTGCCAGGTTCAGCGCAAGACGGTTCCGCGCAAGGTGGTTTCGCGGGCGGCGGCATGCCGGGGCAGGGCGGTCCCGGCGACTTCGCTGCCGGTGGCATGGGCAGCGGGCTTTCCGCGGCAGTGCACGCCGAATACGTGGTGCTGCAAGGAAGCGCATACACCACGATGGCCGAGCAGTTGGGCACAGTGAGCGAGGTCAGCTCGTCCTCCGTGACGGTCAAGAGCAGCGACGGTTTCACGCGCAGCTATGCGCTGGGCAGCGACGTGGTGGTGAGTAATCTGCAACAGCGGCGCCAGCAGGCCGGCGGCACGGGCACGCAGCTGAGCGTCGCGGACATCGTCGCGGGCGGGACGGTGCGGATCGTGGCGGCCAAGGACGGTTCCGGCTACACGGCGGCCTCCGTCATGCTGGTCGCGGCGACAGCCACCGGCCAGTCGAACTGAACCGCCGCGGCCGGCATCGCCACCGTGGCTGGCCGGCATCGCCGCCGTGCCTTGCCGGCGGCGATGCCGGCTGCCCACTCCGTGGACCGCCTCGCAGGCAACGGTGGGCAGGCGCGGTTTGGCCCAACTTGCCGTGCTGTGAATGATTTACCCGATGTCATCGAAGTTGACCGAATAATATTCGATAAAGCGCACTTGCTGACCTTCCGGTCAGTAAAACACTTGTTATTTTATTGCCGCTACAGAATTGTGACTTGCGCTACAAATCCTCGATCTGTCTCACTATGTGGAACCTGGGGTCCATTGTTACTTGCACGTTTACATTGTTACGTTGCACACTTCAATTGTGAACAAGAACTCAACAGCACCTGCAGCCGCAGCTTCCTGGATCAGCACACCCGCTGGTACCGAGATGCGCTGTTGTCGAATGCACGCCTAACTTTTACACCCCTAAAGGTTTCTAGGCATTCGCCCCCAAGCCCAGAGTCGGGCGCCCCTCCCCAATTTCATTGCGGGGAAAGAAGCATTCGAGCCGCGATGACGGCCATTCACATTGAGGTAAGCATTCCATGTCAGTTGCATCCGGATACGTCCACATCTCCGTCCGTAACGCCAGCAAGGCCGGCCAGGCCTCAGGGATCCGCCAGGGCTTTGGCGGGCGCTCCGCGTTCGCCCCCGCCGGATCCGCGGGCAGCTTCCCCGCCCCCGGATATGCAGCGCAGGGCTACAACCCTGACTCCTACGGCCAGCTCCGTGCCGTCCCCCCCGCCCCCGCCACGGCACCCACCCCGGTGATCGCCCCGGGTGCCGGCAGCCCGGTCCGTCCGGCCCCCAGCGACAACGTCGCCCGCGGCTTCGTGCTGTACATGGGCATCGACGAGGAAACCGCGGCTGCAGCCGGCACATCCATCGCCAAGCTTGCCCAGGAAATCCGGGCCTACGCACAGTCGCTCGTGGCCGGCGCCGAAAGCTATGCCGCCGTCGCCGTCGCGCCGGCCAGTGCCCCGGGTTCCGCCCTCGACGTCGTCCGCTCGACCTTCGGTGACCCCACCGCGGGGGCCCGCCAGCGCACCGAGACCGCCCGCCTGCAGCAGCCGCAGGATCCGCGGCCTTCCGGGGTGCTGATCGACCTCGCCCGCCGTGAAGTGCACCTCGACGGCGAATCCCTGAACCTCACGTTCAAGGAATTCGAACTCCTGAACTACCTCGTGGAGAACGGCACCCGCACCGTGGGCCGCGACGAGCTCCTCGAAGGCCTGTGGCGGAACGCCGAAGAGGTCCCGAACGAGCGGACCATCGACGTCCACATCCGCCGCCTGCGTTCCAAGCTCGGCCGCCTCGCCAACACCGTGCGCACCGTGCGCGGCCAGGGCTACCGGTTCTACGAGCACCCCGAAGTGGTTGTCTGGGCCGCTCCGGAATACTCGATCTAGCTTCCAGCCCACGCAAAGCGCCCGTTCCCTGCCCAGGGAGCGGGCGCTTTCGCGTTTCCGGAAGCTTCAGTGGCTTTCCGCCGGCAGCCACATTCCCCGACGGGCGCATTGGGTGGGCTGGCTGACGGGCCTTTCCCTCCGCTGCTGGTGGTTTTGGTTGAACTCTGTTGCCTTTCGGGGGTCCGGCGTAGTCTCGGACCGTTGAGCCGACTATTGGGAGGAAGACATGTCTGTTGCACGGATTACTACCCTGAGCGCGAACTCCAAGACCTCGTTCGATGCCGCCATCAAGGAGGGCATCGACCGGGCCAATAAGACCCTTCGCAATGTCACGGGGGCATGGGTGAAGGAACAGAAGGTCGAAATCAGCGACGGCGCCGTCGTTGCCTGGCACGTCGTGCTGGAAGTGACCTTTGTCCTTGAAGACTGAGCGGACGCTGGTGGGATGCGCGCCCGTGGGCCAGCCGCCGCACTAGGATTGGGGCATGAGCGCGCATCACATCAAACGGCTGGTGATCATGCGGCACGCCAAGTCCGATTGGCCCGGCGGGGTTGCCGACCACGAAAGGCCGCTCGAAGAACGCGGCCACAAGGACGCCCCAGTCGCCGGCAAGTGGCTGCTCAAGCACGGCGTGGTCCCTGATTTCATCCTCTGCTCCAGCGCTTTGCGGACCCGCCAGACCTGCACGTGGGTGTGCCACGCCCTCGGAGACAAGGCGCCGACGCCCAAGCTCGAGGACGGGCTGTACGCCGCCTCCGCCTTGCGCATGCTGGCCGTCATCAACCACGTCCCGGACACCGTCACCACCCTCATGGTGATTTCCCACATGCCCGGGGTGCAGGACCTTGCGATGCATCTGGCCTCGCGCGACTCCGACCACGATGCCTACATGGACGCCGCCACGCGCTATCCGACCAGCGGGCTGACCATCCTGGAAACGGAAAAGTCGTGGGCTGAACTGGACGGGCAGGACGCCAAGCTGACCCACTTCAAGGTGCCCCGCGCCAAATAGCCGCAGGTCCGCCCGGTGAGGGCTGCGGAATCCATAGCAACCGGCGCCGATCTGCGGTTTACTGATGCTGTTTAGTCATGTGGTTTTTTCCAGTGGTTTTGGGGCATCTGTTGCAACCCGGAGAAAAGGTGATCAACGTGGATTCAGGGCAGCTCATAGGAATTATTGTCGGCATCGTCGTGGTGCTCGCGATCGTAGCGGTGGCGGTCATGGTCAGCCGCAAACGCAAGGTGGCCGCGGACCGGAACCGTGCGGCCGAGATGCGTGAACAGGCCAAGGCCGACGAATTTGCTGCGCGGGAACGCGACGCCAAGGCGGCCCGTGCCGAGGCCGACGCGCAGGAGGCCGACCTCGAGGCCGAGCGGTTGCGGCAGGAAGCCCGCAAGCGCCAGGAAGAGGCCGAAAGCGTCCGCTCCGGCGCGCAGGAGCAACTGCGCAAAGCCGACGAAGTGGACCCTGACGTAGTCACGTCTGAACGCGGCGGCGAGAGCGGGCAGATGCCGACCCGCGGGGATTTGCGCGCCGAGAGGGCCGCCGCCGAACCCGCAACGGGCAGCCATGTCCCCGGCCAGCAAACGTCCGGCCAGCAAGTGTCTTCAGGCCAGCAAGTGCCTTCCGGCGAGCCAGCGTCCGGCCAGCAAGTGTCAGCAGACCAGCGCAGCCGCGAGGACGTAACCCGGACCGACACGGCCCCGGGCCCGGATGACACCCCGCGGGAAGACAAGCCTCGAAACCTCTGAGCTGGACTCCTGGGCTGGCTCCAGGCGGAAGATCCTGTGCTGAACCTTTCGCCAGGTGGTGATGCGCGGGACTCAGCGGCGGGCCGAGGCCCGGGCTGGTGATTTGGGGGCAGGCGACTTGGCCGGTGTCTTCGTTGCCGGCTTAACCGGTGTCTTGGCCGGTGTCTTGGCCGCTGGCCGGGCAGTGGCCCGCGGAGCAGCCGCGCGCGGAGGCGCCGGGCGCGCGGCGGTTCCTCTCGGCGTCGGCCGCGGTGCGGACGGCCTCGGATTCGCAGACCTGGCCCCCGCTCCCCGCGCGCCGGGCGCCGGGCGGCGTCGCGGAGCACGGTCCGGGGAACGCCGGCCGCGGCTCCTGCCGGGCAGGACAGTGCCGGCGAACAGCAACAGTAAGGTGACGGCTCCGGCGGCCGCGGCCAGATAGAAGTACAAATCCGGATGCTCGGAATCGACGCGCGTGGACAGGGCGTCGGGATCGGGGTTGAAGGCCAGCCCCCACTGACGCAGGAAAGCGACCCCGAACGCGATGAAGAGGATGCTGCCGACCCCGCTCGCGGCCAAAGTCTTGTGCCGGCGCCGGACCACCACCTCCGCCACGCAGGCCACGTAGGCCGTCGCGGCAGCCCCGACGAACCACACCAGCACCCACTCTTGCAGAGTGATTCCGGTCAGGACCAGGAGTGCCAGGGCAGTGAGAAACGCTCCGATGGCGACTTTCCCGTTGGTACCCATGTGACGCATGTGAACAATCATGCCTGAGCTGGCGGCTGCCTCACGACGTAGCCGCGCATGGAGGCCATGATTGCGGCCACACTCTGCTCCCTGGTGCGCTCCGGGTTGTACGTCTGGCGGTCCAGGCCCACCACGAAGCAGGCCCCAAAGATTGCCGTTTCCAGGCTGCCCCGGGAAACGGCGGAATCCACGGGATAGACGGCGGCGACGCCGTCGATGGCAGAGCCGATCACCGCGAGCAGGCGCCCGCGGAGCTCGGCGAAGGTGTCCTGCCATTCGCTGGGGGTGCGCCAGCTCTCGCTGACCCAAAGCCGGGCGAAGGACGGGTACTCGGCCATGAAGTCCATGGCCTGGCCGATCATCTCCTCCATGGCGGCGAGGGGGTCGGCGGAGCCGTCGCGGACACTCAGCAGCCGCGCCAGGAGGATGTCCACGCCGTGGCGCAGCAGCTGGGCGATCAGGTCCGATTTGCTGCCAAAGTTGTAATACACCGTGCCCTTGGACACCCCGGCTGCCGTGGCGATCTCGTCCACCGTCACGCCCGCCGCGCCGCGCTCCCCGATCAGTTCCATGGACGCCTCGAAGAGTTTCTGCTTCGTGGCGTTCGTGCGGGCGGGACGGAGCTTTTTCTCTCCGGCCCCCACTGTGCTCATACGGCGATCTCCGGCTTTAGGGACTTCAGGGTCCAGAACTTGTGCTTGTGAACGGCCAGCGTGGAAAGCGCCGCCCCGAGCACAGTGTACCCAAGGAGGCCAACCACCGTGGGCGCGATCAAGGAAAGGTCCGCGCCGTAGATCAGGTGCCGCATGCCGGCCACCACATAACCCATAGGCAGCGCCTCGTGGACAAAGTGCAGTGGCTGCGGGGTGGTTTGCCACGGGAAGGTTCCGCCGGAGGAAACCAGCTGCAGGACCAGCAGGATAAGCACCACGAATTTTCCGGGAGTTCCCAGCAGGGCCACGACGCCCTGGATGATGGCACTGAAGGCCATAGCGGCCGCCAACATGAACAACCACATGAGCACCGGGTGGGCGGGCTTGAGGCCCAGGCCCAGGTCCACCACGAGGGTGAGCAGCGTGGCCTGGATGACTGAAACAGCAAAGAACGGCAGCCAGCCACCGACGGCGATCTTCCATGACGGGGCGTTGGACGCCAGTGCGCGTTGCGTGATGGGCCGCATGGCCTGGACCAGCATGAATACTCCGATCCACAGGGCCAGGGTCAGGAAGAATGGCGCCAGGCCGGCACCGTACGACGCAGCCTTGGCCTGAGAGACGTCGCTGACGGCAACAGGGTCCGCGATCACCTTTGACAGGCTGTTCTTCTGGGCATCATCGGGATTGGGGATCTTCCCGGCTCCCTTGTCCAGCTCTGAGGCCAGGGTGGCGGCGCCATCCGAGGCCGTGCGGGCGCCGTCCTCCAGCTGGGCCGCCCCATCGTCGAGCTTTCGGGCGCCATCTGCGAGCCTGGCAGTGCCCTCGACAGCGCTCTGCTCGCCCGCGGCCAGCGCGGCCGAGCCAGCTGAGAGCTGGTTGGCGCCGGCTGAAGCCTTTGAGATGGCATCAGTCAGGGCCGGCGTTGCTCCCGCAAGTTTGGCCGCCCCGGAACTTACGGCGGCGGACCCGTCGGCAAGCTGCTGGATCTGGGCTGCATCCGTTTGGATTCTGGACTTCGCATCGGCCACCGGGCTTGAGGCTGCGGCGGTATCGAAATCGGCCAGGATTTTGCCGGCCTGGTCGGGGGTGATGATCCCGGCGGCAATCAGACGGCTGTTGGATTGCACCACACGGTCCCGGAGGCCCTTGTCAGCAGCGCTGAGTTGCACGACGACGTCCTGGACTTTCGTGTTCAGTGCCGCGTTTCCCGCCGCGACTTGCGCGGCGCCGTCCGCGAGTTTCTGCGAGTCGGCAGGGAGTGTGGCCGTCCTGTCCTTCAGCTGCGTCAGGCCGGCGCTGAGCTGGCCGGCGCCGGAACTGAGCTGGTTGGCGCCATCGCGCAGCTTCATCTGACCGGCGGCGAGTTCTGCGACTCCGCCGTTCAGCTGGCTCGTTCCGGAATGCAAACTGACTGCCCCGTCCCGGAGCCTGGCAACGCCGGCGGAGAGTTTTCCGGCCCCGTCGGCGGCCTGGACTATCTGAGTATGGATTGTGCCGAAGCCCGTCAGGAGCTGGTTCGCAGTCTCCTCGCCCACCTCCTTGGCAACCGTCGAATGCACGGCAGCGGTCAGCTTGTCCACGATGTTGCTGAGGACGTAGTTGTTGGCATCGTTGGTGGTGACATTCAGCATGGCTTGGTTCGCGGCGTCAAAGCTGCCCGGGGAGACCAGGTTGGCCGAGAAGTCCTTGGGAATCTTGAGCGCGAACGCGTACTTGCCGCTGCTCACGCCCTGGTCCGCTTCCGCGGCGGTGGTGACTTTCTGCCAGTTGAAGACGTGGCCGTCCACGAGGCTGTCGGCGACCTTTTTCCCGGCTTCGAGCCGGGTCCCGTTGCTGGCGGACGCGCCGGTGTCCTCCACTACCAAGGCGGCGTCGATCTGGTCCAGGTTCCCGTACGGATCCCAGTTGGCGTAGAGGTACACCGCCCCGTACAGCAAAGGCACCATGGTCAGCGCCAGGATGGTCAGTTTGGGCAGGAGCCCGCCAGTCATGCGCTTGAGCTCGGAGCGGGCCAGCCGCAGAACAGTCACTTTAGGGCCTCGGTTTCGAGAAGAATGGGTTCAGGGTTCCGGTGTTTCGCGGGATGGCCTTCTGTCTCCTGCGCAACCGGCTGGGAGGGGTCCGCGGATGCGTCAACGACGGAAACCGTTGCGGCGGCAGCCTCAACGGCGTTCCCGATTGCGGCGGAGGGCCCGGTCCAGCCGTCCGGCAGTGCCGCGACGGTGACGACGACGGCGAGCGGCCGGCCGCCGTCGTGCGCCAGATCTTCCAGCCTGGGAAGCCAGTCCGCGGGATCTGCGCTGTGCCTGTCCGGAGAATCGACCACCAGCAGATCTGTACTGGGGTTGGCCAGGGCAAGGGCGGTGAGCAGTTCGACGCGTCGCCGGGCCGGAATCTGTTCGGTCCAGAGGCCGGCAATGTCCTCGAAGCGGTTGACCTTGAGCCAGGGTTTGCTCAGCAGAGCACCCCGATAGCGCCGGGGGATGAGCGCGAGGTCCTCGGTGACGAGGTCGCCCACGCTGAGATGCTGTTCGGGCTCGTTGACACCGGGGGAGTCCACCAGTGCACTGGCCAACCGGAGGCGCTTAATCCTGGAATTTCCGTCCCAGCTGAGCACCCCCCCGGAGGGCTTCATCCGGCCGCTGAGTGTGAGGGCGAGGGCTGTTCGCTGGTCCTGGCCGTCGCCTTCAACCAAGAGCAGCTCCCCGGCACGTACCTCAAGGGACGTGGGAGGGAGCAGGTCATTCCGGCGCCCGTTCACACGGAGCTGTTGCACGGAGAGCATGTAAGCCTTTCGCAGGGTCTAGTCTGCTTCAAGGCTAACCGAACTGACTGGTCAGTTCAAATAGAGTTGGTCGCTTGTGATCAACGGATCACAGGCCATAGCTTTCGAGCAGGCGGAGCCAGACTTCGCTGATGGTCGGATAGGAGGGCACGGCGTGCCACAGCCGGTCCAGCGGAACTTCCCCCACCACCGCAATGGTGGCTGCGTGCAGGAGCTCAGCGACGTCCGGGCCGGCGAACGTGGCGCCCAGCAGCACCTTGCGGTCCTCGTCGATGACCAGCTGCGCCCACCCTTCGTAGTGTTCGGCGTGCAGCGAGGAGCCGGCCACCTGGATGGGGAGCTCCACGGCGGAGGCCCGGAAGCCGTCCTTCTCCGCCTGCGCCATGGTCCGGCCGACGTTCGCCAGTTCCGGATCGGTAAACACCACGTTCGGCACCGCGTGCTCGGAGGCCGTCTGGGCAAAACGGCTCCACGGTGCCGGCTCGCCGCGGAGTTCGCCCTTGGCCCGGGCGGCAATGGCGTCTCCGGTGGCCCGGGCACCGTACTTGCCCTGGTGCGTCAGCATGGCCCGTCCGGCGGCGTCGCCGGCCGCGTAAAGCCACGGGTTGCCGGACACATCGTTCTCGGTGGCGTGGTGGACTAGTCCGGTGGAATCGGTGGTGAGCCGCAGGGTCCCGCCCTCGGGCGCCGCGAGACCGACGCTGTCCAGGCCTAGTCCCTCAAGGGCGGGGTGCCGGCCGGTGGAGACGAGCAGCTTGTCCGCCGTGATCGTGGCGCCATGGGCCGTGCCGTCAGCGGTCCCGGCGCCCGGGCCGTCCTTGGGGCTGCCCGCGGGGCTGCCTTTGGGGCCGCCGTCGAGCACGACGGTGAGGGAGCCGTCGTCGTTCTCATGCACGCTCCGCGTACCAGTGTGCAGGCGGAGGTCGACGCCATCGGCGCGCAGGCCGGCAGCGACCAGGTCCGCGGCCTGCTCCGGGAAAACACCCAGGAGCCCGCTGCGGGCCACGAGCGTCACGGACGAACCCAGCCGGGCATAGGCCTGCGCGAGTTCGACGCCGGCAACGCCGCCGCCGAGGACCGCAAGCCGCGCGGGAACCGCGCGGGCTG
>Ga0207645_10003014_pt1 | contig 13011 bp, 13 predicted proteins | sample KBSM53metaG_FD_184331 | JGI IMG/M metagenome (GOLD analysis project Ga0207645, IMG submission 184331) | Miscanthus rhizosphere microbial communities from Kellogg Biological Station, Michigan, USA - KBS M5-3 metaG (SPAdes) (version 2) | ecosystem: Host-associated > Plants > Roots > Rhizosphere >...
ATTATTTTACTTCTTGCATATCCACCAATCTCTTATAAAATCCATTTTGCGAAATCAATTCATTGTGATTCCCTCTTTCTACAATTTTTCCTTTTTGCAATACAATTATTTCATCGGCATGGCGGATGGTTGATAAGCGATGCGCTATAACAATACTCGTCCTGTTTTTCATCATATTGTTTATCGCATCCTGTACAAGACGTTCACTTTCTGTATCGAGTGAAGAAGTAGCTTCATCAAGGATCAATATCGGCGGATTTTTTAAAACAGCTCTTGCAATCGTCAACCGCTGTCTTTCACCACCGCTCAACTTGGTGCCACGATCACCGATGTTACTGTTGTATCCGCCTTCCTTTTGAATGATAAAATCATGCGCGTTGGCAATCTTCGCAGCATCAATGATCTGCTCCTGCGTTGCTTCCTGGTGACCGAGCGCAATATTATTTGCAATGGAATCATTAAATAAAATCGGCTCCTGGGTGACAATACTCATCAGGCTGCGAACTGACTGTAGTGAATAATCTTTAATATTGATTCCATCAATTAATACTTCGCCGGAAGTTACATCGTGAAATCGTGGAACGAGGTCGGCTAATGTGGATTTACCTGCACCCGACGAGCCAACTAAAGCAATGGTTTTGCCTTTGTCAATAGTCAAATTGATCTTATCGAGGATAACGGCATCGCTATAAGAAAATGTTACATCTTTGAATTCGATTTTGTGATTAAACCAATGTAATTTTTTGCCATTGGGGTTATCATCGACTGTAACCGGCGTCTTTAATATTTCTTCAATACGCACAATAGCGGCAGAACCTTTGTGCATATTGCTGAAGGAAGTTGATAAAGTTTTAACAGGATTGATAATGTTATAAAACAGGGCGAGATAAGCAAGAAACGTTGACGGAGCGAGCGGAATTTCTTTACCCAATACCAACTGCCCGCCAAACCATAAAATGCCTGCAAATACAAGCACGCCAAGAAATTCAGACATCGGGGACGCCATATCCCTCCTGCGGCTGATCTTGTTTTTTGCCGTTAATAGTTCGTCGTTGATTTTTGAAAAACGACCTTTTAAAAGCGATTCAATATTAAATGCTTTGATCACCCGTAAGCCATTTAATGTTTCATCCATTACCGATAATGCCTCTGCGTTTTTAATAGCAGCTTCATTCGATTGTTTTTTCAACGCTCTTGAAATTCGACCAAGTATAAAGCCAACTACGGGAATGCACAGCAGGATCGCTATGGTTAATTGAGGGCTGATATAAAATAATACGGCGAACGTAACAAGTATAGTTAAAGGGTCTCTTATCCATCCTTCCAATGTACCAACGACAGATGTTTCTACTTCTGCCACATCATTTGTAGCCCGGCTGATCAGGTCTCCCTTTCTTTTTTCTGTAAAAAAACCAATGGGCAGTAAAAGAATCTTATTGTACAGTTCTGATCTTAATTTATTTACAATTTCATTTTTTAGCGGATTTAAGATATAATAAGAGAGATAGAGGAAAATGTTTTTCAAAAGAATCGAAACGACGATAATCGAACAGATAATTGCCAAAGCGCCAACCGGTGTCACATGTTCCACCTGGCTTACCATTATATTGCGCAGGTATTCCATGGCGGGATTATCTGCTTTCTTTTGAAACTGGCTGCTGCTGCCATTGAATATAAGATCAAAGAACGGGGACAGCATCCCGAATGAGACGATTGAAAATACAATGGAAAGGAGCGTATTGAGGAAGTAAAGAACTATTTTTCCTTTGTAATGCCTCAGATAGTTAAAGATCCGCGAATATTTTTTCATTCTTGCTTATAGTCTTCTAAACGGCGCAAAGTAACTAATTTTACAGGTAAGATAATTGTTAAGACATGGAAGAAGGAAAAAGACAAAAACAGGTGGGCGGCCTCCTGCAGGAAGAGATCAACGAAATTTTCAGGCGATTGAACCTGGGCATGATCGATGGCGGTATGGTATCCATCAGTTCGGTAAAAGTTACCCCCGATTTACTGGAAGCAAGAATATACCTCAGTTTTTTCCAGGTAAAGGACGCGGCAGCTACGATGAAAAAAATTGAGGACAGGGCCTGGGAAATAAAAAGGGAACTGGCGGCAAGAATAAGACAACAATTACGTCGTATTCCTGAATTAAAATTTTTTAAAGATGATACGCTGGACCAGGTTTTTAAGATGGAGGAATTATTCAAACAAATAAAACCTTCAGATCCTGGAAAGGAATAAAATCGCTGCGCTTTTAAATATAATCCAGATGGACATATGACCGGCCGGGCAAATAACTATAAATATTAAACTTTGAACCTTAAACTCCTATTTGCCTGGCGCTATTTCAAAGCAAAAAAATCAACCAATGCAATAAATATCATTGCATGGATCAGCATTACGGCTATCATTATCGGCACAGCTGCTCTTATCCTGGTATTGAGTGTTTTCAATGGCTTTGAAGGTTTGGTGAAAACCTTGTATTCTTCGTTTTATACGGATTTAAAAGTGATGCCGGCATCCGGTAAAACAATTACGATCACTGATGCACAATTGCAAAAATTGAAAGGTATAAACGGTGTAAAAAATTTTTCATTGATTGCAGAGGAGAAAGCTTTACTTCAGAATGGCGAATCGAAATCTCCGGTGTACCTGAAAGGCGTTGATGAAAATTATAGGTATATCACCGGAATCGCCAATAGCCTCATTCGTGGCAGCTACGATCTTGGCAATGAAGACACGGCATCGTTGATATTGGGCTCGGGCATTGAAAACGCTATTGGGATAATGACAGACAGGAGTTTGTTTCCGCTAACGCTGTACCTGCCGAAGAAAAATGGAACAGATCTGCTCGACCCGATGCAGGCTATCAGTGCCAGTTCTGTTACAGCCCGGGGTACTTTTGTAATACAGCAGGATTTCGATAACAAATATGCAATAACAAATATTGGCTTTGTAAAAAAGGAATTGGGGCTTGGAAAAGATGATTACAGCGGCCTGGAAATTTCGATCACTGATCCATCGGCGGCAGATGTAATGAAAAAAAGTGTTGAAGGTGTTTTCGGTGATAAAGAATATAAAGTTCAAACAAGGTATGAGCAAAACCAGGGATTGTATTCAGTAATGAGCAATGAAAAGTGGATCATCTTTGCTGTACTTTCCCTGATATTGGTTGTTGCTGCATTCAATATGATTGGTGCATTGACAATGCTGGTACTGGAAAAACAAAAAGACATAAGCGTATTGCATGCACTGGGAGGAAACAATAGTTTTATACGCGGAATTTTTTTGAATGAAGGAATTCTATTGGCATTGATCGGCGGTGCAATAGGAATGATGCTCGCCGTTGTGATTGCTTACCTCCAGGTCAATCTTAAATTGATACCACTTTCAGGCGATAGTTTTTTGATTGATTATTTCCCCGTCAAACTTCAATTCTCAGACTTTATACTTGTCGGCATTACCGTTTTTATAATTGCTTTTATCGCTTCCTGGTTGCCGGCCAGAAAAGCGGTTGCGAATGAGTTTTCGTTGCGTAGTGAATAGTCTGTTTGCTATTAAACGCTGATGTTGCTACTGAAAGCTAATGGGTCATTTTAGCGACAAGGATATCAATTATTCAACGGGAAGTTAGCCGTGACGTTATCGGGATGCCTTAACGTACTTTATAAATCCAAACTCATTTAGAAGAGGGCTTTTTTACTACCGGTGCACTATTGGCTTTTTTAGCTTTGGCGGTTCCTTTTATCAGGTTAGACTTGCCAATTTCTTCCAACTCTTCGTAGCTCAATTCGGATAAATCAATGCGAAGCTTTTTGCATAGCGAGGTCAGAAGGTTAAATTCAATATCGTCTTTGGGAGTAATAAGTAATGCTTTCATGCGCCAAATCTAAATGAAAGATACTGACGGCAGCATTCGAATTTGTCGTTATATGTACGCTTCGTTGATATAAGAAAAAGCGATAATCAAAGAATGATCTAACCTGTATCGCTATCAATTATTCAAACTACAAATCCCGGATCAATAATCTCCCAATGTCTCCGGCAACTGTGCCAATGCCTTTTTCAATTGTTCGTCATTGGGGGCTACGCCGTGCCAGTTATGATCATTCTCCATAAAATCAATTCCTTTTCCCATCACCGTATGCATCATAATAGCGATTGGTTTACCCTGGCCGATCAATCCTTTCGCTTTATCCAATGTAGCAATCACATCATCCATATCATTGCCGTTCATCTCGAGCGTGGTCCATCCAAAGGCGTCGAATTTGGTTCTTATATTTCCAAGGCTCATCACTTTGTCGGTTGGTCCGTCAATTTGCTGCCCGTTCCAATCTATGGTAGATATAAGATTGTCCACTTTATGATGTGCAGCGAACATTGCAGCTTCCCATATCTGCCCTTCATCCAGTTCTCCATCACCATGAAGTGAAAAAACTATATTCTTCTCTCCATTCAATTTTTTTGTAAGCGCGGCACCAATAGCCACACTTAATCCCTGGCCCAGTGAACCGGAAGCCACCCGTATACCCGGTAAATGCTCATGAGTGGCCGGATGGCCCTGCAGTCGTGAATTTAATTTGCGGAATGTGGCGAGTTCTTTTACATCAAAGTAACCGCTGCGGGCAAGCGTGGAATAAAAAACTGGAGATATATGCCCGTTAGAAAGAAAGAAAACATCTTCGCCCGTTGCATCCATATTGAATGCAGGATTATGTTTCATTACTTTAAAATAAAGAGCTGTGAAAAAGTCGGTACATCCCAAAGAACCGCCCGGATGACCGCTGGCAGCGCCGTGTACCATTCTGACAATATCTCTTCTGATTTGGCTGGCAATTTCTTTTAATTCAGGCATATATATATTTCATTATAATTAAACTTTTTGTATCTTGTCCGTTCAAAGCCCCTGCATTGCGCTGCAAAAGTGCAATCTTTTTTGATACGAAATCCATCGAGTAGAATCATTCTGTCAACAAATTCAGTTTTCCTATGATGTTCCCGTTATTCTCTGATCGGTGCAAAAAAAAATCATAGGTTGTTGTAAACGAATTGCATAAGGTCATATTTTTGTAAAATCAAAACACGCTGAATGTTTGATGTATTTCTGACAGGATCTGTAGCCTTCATTATCACTTTTTTAGCAATTCCCGTGGTATTGCAAATCGCAGAGCAAAAAAAGTTGTTTGATGTGCCCGATGACAGAAAAATTCATGTCCGCCCTGTAGTTTCTTTAGGGGGGGTGGGCATCTTTGGGGGATTTCTCCTGGCCTCATTGCTTTCCATATCTGAATACTCAAACCCGGAGTTCCAGTATTTTTTTGCAGCCGCACTGGTTATATTTTTTCTTGGCTTAAAAGACGACCTGATCGTTTTATCAGCATTTAAAAAAATTATAGGCCAGCTAATCGCTGCTTCAATACTTATTCATCTCGGCGGTATTAAGCTCACAAGCATGCACGGATTGTTCGGGTTTCATGAAGTGCCCGAAGCTTTTGGATTGGCCATGTCTTACATGACTATTATCGTAGTTATAAATTCATTTAATCTTATTGATGGTGTGGATGGATTGGCCAGTACATTGGGTTTATTGACGACAATGATATTCGGTGTTTACTTTTTTGCTGCCGACCAGTTGTCGTATTCACTCCTTTCTTTTTCGATGGCGGGAAGCTTACTTGCATTTTTAATATTCAATCACCACCCTGCGAAAATTTTTATGGGTGATTCGGGCTCACTAATGATTGGGCTGGTCAATGCAATATTGGTTATTAAATTCATAAACATAGCAGACACACCCGGCGCCGTTGTACCTGTTGCCGCACCGGTAGCCGTTGCTTTTGCAATATTAATGGTACCTCTTTTCGATACTTTGCGTGTATTCTCTATAAGGATAGTAAGGGGACGATCTCCGTTTACACCGGATCGCAATCATATTCATCATTTAATGCTAAGCAAAGGGTTGAATCATACGACAATCACTCTCTCCTGCTTATTAATTAACCTGTTTTTTATTTCTTTGGCTTACTGGGGTAAATCATTAGGGTCAAATTATTTGTTGCTCGTGATGCTCAGCATTTCGTTTTCAGGAATTGCTGTTTTGTATTATCGCAAAACCCGCACCCGCCGTCTCGTTGTTGCCAAACATCTGAACGAGACTATAACAACAGAATTTAAGCCGGCTCCTAAAGTTGTTGCATTGACAAAGGAAACAGCACTGGTTGAGCAGAAATAATCGTTGCGTTTTTTGAATAGTAATTAAGCAGATGCTCTTTTTTATCCCTCTTATTTGCTGTTTTATTAGCTTTGCCCTTCTTAAAATTGAATTATGGCAGATGATATAAATTCGTTACAACTCACTGCAGAGGAAAATATGCAGAAGGCAATCAGTCATCTTGAGGCCGAACTGTTAAAAATTCGCGCCGGAAAAGCAAATCCGCAAATGCTCGATGGAATAGTAGTTGATTATTATGGATCTCCCACACCGATCAGCCAGGTGGGCAATATAAGTGTGATGGATGCGAGAACTCTGAGCATCCAACCCTGGGAAAAAAATATGCTTCAGCCTATTGAACGGGCCATCATTGCGGCCAACATCGGTATTACTCCCCAAAACGATGGTAATAGCATCCGTTTATTTCTTCCGCCGTTAACAGAGGAAAGAAGAAGGGAACTGGTAAAAAGATGTCATGGCGAAGGTGAACATTCAAAAGTAGCTATACGTAATATACGTCGTGACGCTATTGAAGGCATTAAAAAACTTCAGAAAAACGGCTTGAGTGAAGATGTGTCAAAAGATGCGGAAGCAGCTGTTCAGGCAGTTACTGATAAATTTATTGGCGTTGTTGACAGGCATCTTGCACAAAAGGAGAAAGAAATTATGGCGGTATAATCAGCATGTCCTTCGCCTTTTTGTGTTATTCTTTTTTATTTCAATCGTTGAATAAATTGCTGTTGTAATTCACCCGCGATTTACCCTGGTCACCATAAAGAATATTCAACGATCTACCACAATTTACCCTGTGATTTATTTTATATGGTTACTCAAAGTATTAATGACAAAAGTTATGGGGAAAATAAAACTTGCTGAAATCAGTACAAGGGCTCCAAAAGATGCAGATAAGGATAAAACAAAAAAAAGAACGCAGGAAATTCTTGATGAGCTTGATGAACTTCAGAACCTGTTGTATGCGGAAAACAAACACTCCCTGCTGGTAGTTATACAGGGCATGGATGCCAGCGGAAAAGATGGCGTCATCAGAAACGTATTTGGAAAACTCAATCCGCAGGGTGTAACAGTAAAATCGTTTAAAGCCCCGACGGCAGAAGAACTTTCACATGATTTTTTATGGCGTGTACATAGTCATGCACCTGCAAAAGGAGTGATTCAGCTTTTTAATCGCTCTCACTATGAGGATATACTAATAACAAGGGTGCATAAATGGTGCGATGATAAAACTGCAAAGAAGAGAATGGAAGCGATAAATGATTTTGAAAAACTTTTAGAGAAACATAACGATACACATATTCTTAAATTCTATCTCCATATTTCACCGGAAGAACAACAGGAACGCCTGCAGGAAAGAATGAGTGATCCCGGCAAACAATGGAAGTATAATGAAAATGATTTTGCAGAAGCGAAATTGTGGGATATCTATATGCAGATGTATGAAGATTGTTTTGAATATTGTAATGATGTTCCGTGGACGATTGTTCCGGCCGATCAAAACTGGTATAAAGAACATGTCATTGCATCGGCCGCATATGACACATTGAAATCGCTCGATATGAAGTATCCGGGGTTAAAAAAATAATATTCATTTACGTTATATTAAATCAAAATTCGATACATTCATCAGAGAATTACTATTCACTAACTACAAAACTATCAAACTATGGGAATGCTAAAGGAATTCAAAGACTTTGCATTAAAGGGTAATGTAGTAGATCTGGCTGTTGCGGTTATCATAGGTGGTGCATTTGGTGCAATTATTTCCTCTCTTGTTGACGATGTTATTACTCCGTTGTTACTTACTCCTGCATTAAAAGCTGCCAACCTGCAGGATATAGATCAGCTTACCGCGGGGGCTGTTAAATATGGAAAGTTTCTGTCTGCTATAATAAAGTTTATTATCATTGCTTTTATACTTTTCCTTATAGTAAAAGCAATGAACAGTATGAAGAAAAAAGAAGTTCCACCGCCTGCTGCCACACCTGAAGATATTTTATTGCTTCGCGAGATCCGCGATTCATTGAAAAAGTGAAACTTTATTTTTTAATTAAAAGCCGGTGGCTGCAATGAAGTTATCGGTTGATAAACTATTCTATCGCTATGAAGAAGACAACTTTTATCCTTGGATTTATTGCTGTTACTTTTTTTGCATCAGCGCAGGACAAAACCGTTAAAGATCTGCAGTCCGATGCAGGCAAATCATTGACAAAAGATCCTAACGACACGATTCCAAAAGTCTGGAAAACGGGTGGAATATTTACATTGAATGTAGCGCAGGGAACATTAAGCAACTGGGTAGGAGGTGGAGATAAATTCACACTATCCGTTTTAGGATTTTTAAATCTGTATGCTTTTTATAAAGAAGGAAGGCATGTATGGGATAATAATCTCGACCTGGGTTACGGATTTACGAAAACAACCAGTCTTGGCGAACGCAAAGCGGATGACCGCATCGATTTATATAGCAAATATGGATATGAAATAGCACCGAAATGGTATTTGAGTGGATTATTGAACTTCAGAACACAATTTGCGAAAGGCTACAGGTACAGCAAAGATTCACTGAACAGGGATGTAAAAACGTTGAGCTCGGCTTCGTTTGCTCCCGCCTATCTTTTATTATCAGTCGGCATTGACTATAGGCCTGTTGATTATTTCTCTGTATTTATATCCCCTCTTACCGAAAGGCTGCTATTTGTTACAAATGATAGTTTGTCATCTGTGGGCGCTTACGGAGTAGATCCCGGTAAAAAGGTGAAAAGCGAAATAGGAGCTTTTTTGAGTGCTAAATTCAATAAAGAGATTGCAAAAAATATTGTGTATACATCGAGGTTAGATTTGTTTTCCAATTACAAAAGAAACCCACAAAATGTAGATTTGTATTTTACCAATGTACTTGCCATGAAAGTGAACAGGTTTATATCAGCCAACATTACGCTGGACCTTTTGTATGATGATGATGCCATAAAAAAACTACAGGTTCGCGAGCTGTTCGGAGCTGGGTTTTCCGCTAAATTTTAAAAAAAACGTTGATAAACCTGTGTAGAACTTGCATCTGTCACCGTATGCTTTTTCCCTTACTTTTGTGAAGTCCTGTTATAAACAGGACTTTGTTTTTAAAACTTTATTGTAGTGAACAATACATCGTACCAGATAAAGCTACCGCAGTTTGAAGGCCCATTCGATCTCTTGCTGTTTTTTATAGAAAGAGATGAGCTGGATATTTACAATATCCCCATTACGCGCATGACTAATGATTTTCTCGACTATATACATCGCCAGGAATCGCTCAATATTGAATTGTCCAGCGAGTTTATTCTTTTCATTTCAACGTTAATGCGTATTAAAGCAAAAATGTTGCTGCCCCGTAAGGAACTGGATGCGCAGGGCAATGAAATAGATCCGCGCCAGGAACTGGTCAACAAAATACTTGAGTACAAGCGTTTCAAGGAAGCGTCTGCAGAAATGGCTGAAATGGAAGCGATGCGTATGCTGATGATCAAACGCGGTAATATTCAGAAAGAACTCTCGCATATAGGGGAAGAAGCGGGAGATGGCACCGAGATACAGAGCATTACATTGTTCAAACTGATGAAGGCGTTTGAGCGGACGATGCAGAAGTATTCAGACAGGATAAACAAGCCGGTGCATACGGTAGTACAGTATAATTATACAATGGAAGCAAGCCGGCAGGATATGCTTTCACTGGCTGAATCGCAACGCACTGTTTCGTTTGAGAAAATATTTGAGAAAGTGGAAAACAGGGTGCATGCCATATTTATGTTTCTTTCTTTGCTCGAACTGGTACAGCAGAAATTTTTAAAGATCATGATCGGCGAAGGAATGAATAATTTTATCATTGAATACAATGAACCCGAAAACAGGTTGGCGGAGTTTGAGGAAGAGCAGCAATAGGTCCGGGTAAATCAATTATAAAACAACTTGAAGTAAAGGTTGAAAGTTGAATGTTCATACAAAAACAGAAAGGTTTATTTTAATAGTAAATCTTTTATTAAAAAGCCTCTGACATTCAACCCAAATGCATATACAACGCTGGTATAGATAAACATTAATCGTCAAAAATTTATTTTATGAAACGTTTCGCGACAGCAAACTGGAAAGGTTCCGGTAAAGAAGGAAAAGGAACAAATACAACTCAATCAGGAGTATTAAAAGACACGCAATATTCGTATAAAAGCCGCTTTGAAGATGGTGTTGGCACAAATCCCGAAGAACTGGTAGCAGCTGCACATGCCGGCTGTTTTACGATGAAATTGAGTTTTGTACTGGGAGCCGCTGGTTTTACACCGGAGAATATTGATACAAAGTGTACCGTTACACTGGATAACGGGGTGATTACGGAAAGCCACCTGGATGTAACCGCAACGGTACCCGGTATTGATAAGGCGAAATTTGATGAAAGTGTTGCGGATGCAAAAGCGAATTGCCCGATCAGTAAATCGCTGAACACGAATATTACGTACGAAGCAAAACTTGTATAAAATTTTTGTTGAAACAAATAGACATGCCATACGAACAACGTATGGCATGTCTATTTGTGAATATAATGGCTAGTCAAATACCCAGAGCAATATTGGTTTCGCTGATGAAGAAATGATTGGTCTGATTTGGTTCATAAATCCCGGCGAAACCATTGGACACCCGCGACTGTTGCAGATAGGAACAGGATACGTTTCCTGTTCGGGCACACATTCGTAAGAATGTAAAACAACGGATCGTTTGAAGGCATTATTATTCGTAGTGTCAAGACCAAAAAGTTTAAACGATTTACCAAAACGGCCGTAGTAAGCTTCGCCGATTTTATATTTACCCAACGAGCTGCAACCACTATTCATCCTGTTTGAAAAAGAAGCCGATGTTTTAAAACCACCATCACAACTTCCGTGGGCCACAAGACCCGCTAATAATATGGAATCATTTTTTATATCATAAACGAAGAAACGGTTCTTGCCGGATTCAACGCTCATATCTATCAAAAAACAGATGTCAGGGTTGCAGTTCTTTGTTTTTGCGAGCCTGTTTAAATCCTTTGCTTTCGCTTGAAGTTTTATAAATAACTCTGAATGTTTTTTAACTACAGTTAAATAGAAATTGTTTTTGGACGAGGTGAATTTAGGCCTGTACCAAAAAAAACAGGTGGCTAAAAGGAGTACAATGATTGTTAGAAAGACAATCAGCAGGGTTTTGTAAAACATGGCTATCGGTTAAGACATAACTCTGATGCTTAACGGATTTTATTCCATATATCTTTCAGCAATGAAAAGTTTAAAACGGTGGTAATAATTGAAGATTATTTTCGCCTAAGACACAAATTACCGCGAAACAGCATAGTTAATAATACTTTGAGATCTTAGTGTCTTTGTGGGACAGATTTCCAATTTCATTTTCCGGAAGTAGTCGTATCAACCGAGCAACTGCCTTACACTTACTTTATCCTTCATCATTTCCCTTACCGCCTCGGCTATTGCTGCAGCATCGTAGTGGCACTCATTGTGCAGCTCTTTTAATGTGCCATGTTCAACGATCCGGTCAGGCACACCCAGTATCCTCACTTCATTTTTATAATTATGCTCAGCCATAAACTCAAGGACCGCACTGCCAAAACCACCCTTTACCGTTCCATCTTCTACGGTGAGAATTTTTTCATACTGACTGCATATTTCATGCAGCAGTTGTTCATCCAGTGGTTTGGCAAAACGCATATCGAAATGTGCCGGATTCAAGCCATCATTCTTCAGCTCACGGATAGCAGCAGCCGCAAAATTTCCCGGGTGACCTAAAGAAAGGATCGCAATATCGTTTCCATCTCTTAATTTCCGGCCCTTACCGATTTCAATTTCTTTCATTTCTGTTTTCCATTCAGGCATCACACCTTCACCACGGGGATATCGTATAACGAACGGCAATACAGTTGAATCCAGCTGTGCCGTGTACATCAAATTTCTCAGTTCGCTTTCGTTCATCGGTGCACTGACGATCATGTTGGGTATGCAACGCATGTAGGCTATGTCATATACGCCATGATGTGTGGGACCATCTTCGCCCACCAAACCTGCCCGATCCAAACAAAATATTACCGGTAATTTTTGAATGGCAACATCATGCACGACCTGGTCATACGCTCTTTGCATAAAAGAGGAATAAACGTTGCAGAACACTTTCATGCCCTGCGTAGCCATGCCTGCACTGATGGTTACAGCATGTTGTTCGGCAATACCGACATCGAACGCACGATCCGGCATTTTCTCCATCATAAACTTTAACGATGAACCCGAAGGCATTGCCGGAGTTATACCAAATATCTTTTCATTCTTTTCTGCCAGCTCGATAATCGTATGACCAAACACATCCTGGTATTTTGGAGGCTGTGGCAGGTCATATTTCTTTTTTGCAATTTCCCCGGTTACTTTATCAAACAATCCCGGCGCATGCCATTTCGTTTGATCCTGTTCAGCAAGAGAATATCCTTTGCCCTTCACCGTAATGATATGCAATAACTTTGGACCGGGAATATTCCGCAGGTCTTTCAGCGTATCCACCATTTTAGTGATATTGTGACCATCGATCGGGCCGAAATACCGAAGTTTCAGCGACTCAAAAAGATTGGCACTGCTGCTGACCATTCCCTTCATCCCTTCTGCAAGTTTATGTGCCATTGCTCTTGTAAATGATTTACCGACCGGCAATTTTCCGAGCAGTTTCCATACATCGTCTTTTACCTTGTTATAAGTGGGGGAGATGGTAATATCAGTAAGGTA
>Ga0207645_10003019_pt1 | contig 13004 bp, 7 predicted proteins | sample KBSM53metaG_FD_184331 | JGI IMG/M metagenome (GOLD analysis project Ga0207645, IMG submission 184331) | Miscanthus rhizosphere microbial communities from Kellogg Biological Station, Michigan, USA - KBS M5-3 metaG (SPAdes) (version 2) | ecosystem: Host-associated > Plants > Roots > Rhizosphere >...
TCGTCGATCACGCGGTCAGCCGCTTGCGCGTGTTCCTCGACGAGATCGCCAACGGGGCGCCGCCGGTGCCGCTGACGCTGTTCGGCGAATTCGGCGCGATGCAGAAAGCACGCGGTGTCGACGCGCCCGCACCGGCCGACCTGTTCTATCCCGATCTCAACGTCCGCGCGCCGCGCGCGCCGCAAAGCGAGATCATCCCGGCGGCTCGCCTCGCCTCGCACCTGTTGAAGGAGCGCAGGCAATTCCAGCGCGGGCTGCTCGAGTGGCTGCGTGGCGCCGATTCGGGTGCCGGGATGATGCGCGAGGCGATCGAGGCAATCGAGGACGTGACCACGCAGCCGAACCTGCGCGCATTCTGGTGGACGGCAGCTGCGATGCTCGAAGCGCTGCAGACCGGCGCGCTTGGGCGCAGCTTCGGCGCGAAGCAACTCGTCGCGCGAATCGACATGCAGATTCGCCGCGTGACCGAGGGCAGCGCGAAGGTCGCGGACCGGCTGCGTCGCGAAGTTCTCTATTACGTCGCTACGGCGCAACCGGGCTCGCAGAAGGCCGAGGCGGTGCAGCGCGCGTACCACCTCGGTGCGCTGATCCCGACCGCCGAAGCGCTGGACGCGGATGTCGTGCGCCGCCAGCCCCTGCTGCGCGACGCGCGCGACCAGCTGGCGAGCGCCAAGGACGCATGGCTCAAGGCCGCGTCGGGTCGCTCCGACACGTTGCCGAAGTTGCAGCAGCTCCTCGCGTCAGCCAATGCGAAGGCGACGGAGGTCAAGCATCCCGCGCTGTCGCGGCTGACGTCGGGCCTCGTCGCGCGCCTGGCCGACATGCCGGCCGACGGCGTTTCGGAGCCGCTGGCGATGGAGTTCGCGACGGCGCTGCTGCTCGCCGAGAGCGCGTTCGAGAACTTCAACAACCTGTCGCCCGAATTCGGCCAGCAAGTCGAGGCGATGCTGAAGCGTCTCGACGCCGCGCGCGCCGGACGCTCGTCGACGACGGCGGCGCCCGTGCTCGACGAAATGTCGAAGAAGGCGCAGGAGCGCGTGCTGCTGTCGCAGGTGATGCGCGAAGTGCGCGCGAACCTGCGCCACATGGAGCAAGTGCTCGATGCGTTCTTCCGCGACCACACGCGCCGGTCCGAGCTTGCGGCGCTTGCGAAGGACAGCCAGCAGATTCGTGGCGCGCTGCGCATTCTGGAGCTCGACGACGCCGACCGCCTGCTGGCGCTGTGCCAGACGCAGGTCGAGACTTATGCCAATCCCGACACGCCGGTCGACGAGGAGGGATTGGAACTGCTCGCCGAATCGTTGTCGGGGCTCGGGTTCTACATCGACGCGGTACTGCACCAGCGCCCCGATCGCGAACGGATCATCGCGCCGCTGATCGCGAAACGTCTCGGCGAAGCGCCGCAACCGGTTGCCGTCGAGCCGCAGTCGGTCGAGGATTCGGTCGCCGAACTGCGTGGCGCATTGCCGCGGCTGATGGCCGACGTCCAGAACGCGCCTGCCGACGCATCGGCGCGCGACGAATTGCGCGGCAAGCTCGCGAGCCTGCGCGATGACGCCGACCTGATCGGCGACGGCGAGCTCGTCGCGCAAGCAAGTGCCGCACTGAAGGAAATCGACGGCGGTGCCGAATCCGCCGCGCTGGCGGCAAGCGTCGACTTGATTGTCGAGGCGGGCACCGCACCTGCGCCGGCGATTTCGAAGGAGACGCAGCGGCTACTTGATACCGACGCGTCGGCGCTCGATGCCGAACTGCTCGACATCTACCTGACCGAAGCCGACGAGGTGCTCGACACGGTCAACGCGCATCGGGCGATCCTCGAGCACAACCCGGGCGACCGCGAAGCGCTGATTACCGTGCGCCGCCAGTTCCACACGCTGAAAGGCAGCGGCCGCATGGTCGGCCTGACCGAGCTCGGCGAGCTCGCGTGGGGTGTGGAGCGTGTCCTCAACCGGCTGCTCGAGGAGGACCGGCGCGTCACACCCGCTGTCGTCGCGCTGATCGCTGTGGCCGATTCGAGCTTCCGGCAATGGGTCAAGGAGTTGCGTGATGCCGGCCGCTTCGCGACCGATCCCGCTGCGCTGCAAAGTGCGCTGCGCATGGTCGAGGCGGAGCTTCCCGGCGGTGCGCCGGCTGCCGCGATGCCGCTGCCGCCCGTGCCCCGCACGCCACCGATCGTGCCGGAGACGCACACGCCAATCGGGCCGATCACGGTGCCGCCGCGCGTACCTGCCAGCCCGGCGGACGCCGGCGCCGGGTTCGCGCCGTTCGACCTCGATATCGGTGCACCCATTGAATACCCGACCGCATCCGCGGAGCCGCCGCTGCACGCGGAGGCTTCCTTCGACGGATCACCGACCGATGCATCGCTCGTACCCGATCTCGAGCTGGTCGAGTTTGCGGAGCTCGGCGCACCGATCGGCGACAACATGGGGCCGACCGTCACGGTGCTCGAGGAATCGGGGGGCGAGACGATCGACGTTGGCCTGCCGGCCGATCTGCGCGATGCGTCGAAGCCGATGCTGCGCGTCGTCGCCGACAACACCGCGGCGCACGGCGGCATGCCGGAACCACGCGCTCGCTCGCCACACGGACCGGAGTTGATGCTGCTGACCGACGCGCCGCGCACGCCGGAATTGCCGCCGTCGATCGAGCCCGAGGAAGTGACCGTGGGTCCGGTCACGCTGTCGGCCGCGCTGTGGCGGATCCTCTGCGACGAGGCCGATCAGAACGTCGCCGTCCTGCAGCACGAAGTGTCGATCCTGCAATTCGATCCGGATTACATGCCGGTGGTCGCAATGGTCCGCGCAAGCCACACGCTGTGCGGAATTCACCGGACCGGCGGCATTGCGCTGATCGCGACGACGGCGCGCTCGCTCGAGCAGGCGCTGCTGGCGCTGGAGGAGCGCAGTGCACCGTTCCCCAGCACGGCGCAGCCCATCCTTGCCCGCGCGACGGCAGGCCTCGCGCACTTTGTCGAGCGCGTCAAGAATCGCGAAGGCTTTACGCCGAGTGACGAATGCGAAGCATCCGACATCGAGGCCGAGCTCGATGAAATGCGGCGCGATGCACTGGCCGACCTGCCGGTCGACGATCCGCTGATCCCGCCGGAGAGCGCGCGCGAGTTCGACATGCCGCTCGTCGCGGATCACGACGATCCGACGCGGGCGCTTGCCGCCGATACGACGCAGCGGGAGGTTCCGGTTGCAGAGCCGGAAATCCCGGGCGCGGATTCACCACTTACCGCGTCAGTAGCCGAGTCCGGCGCCGGTGCGATGCTGCTGACGCAATGGCGTGGGCGGGACGACAGGCATGCTGCAGCGCCGCTCGAACACCCGGATGCGGTCGTGGCGAGCGATGGCGCGGCCGAGCCCACACTGGCGAGCGCAGCGCCGCCCGAGCCGTTCGTCGAATATCCGCCGCTTGCCGATCACCTTGTTCACGCACCGGAGGTACCGACGACCGCACTGCCGCCGGTAGCGATCATCGAGGAAGCGCCGGCGCTGGAGCAGGCATGGCCGGAGGCGGTAGCGCCCGCGCCACCCGTCGTGGCGACACCGACGCCGATGCCGGTGCAGAGGCAGGTCGCATCGGACGAATCACTGCTCGATGTCACCGACGACCTCGACGACACGATCCTCGCGATCTTCCTGGAAGAAGCGAACGAGCTCTTTCCGCAGGCGAGCGAAGAGGTCAGGGCATGGCGTCGCGTGCCCGACGATCCGTCGAACGCCGCGCAGCTTCGCCGCACCCTGCACACGCTGAAGGGCAGCGCACGGATGGCAGGCGCGATGCGCCTCGGCGAGCTCGCGCACCGGATGGAAGCGCGACTCACCATCGGCGACGTGACGGTTGCGCCGAGCGCCGAGCTGTTCGAAGCGCTCGACACCGACATCGACCGGATCGCCTTCGTCCTCGACGCGTTACGCGAAGGCAAAGGCAGCGTGCCGCTGCCGTGGCTCGCGCAGCCCGACGCAGCCGCCGCGTCAGTTGCGGGCGCTTCCACCGCGACGACCGGCGAGACGGCGCCGGTAGCGGCTGCACCCGCGCCGATTGCCGCACCCGCGCCATCGCGCGCCGAGCCGGGCGAAATCGAAATGGCGAAGGCGATGCTGCGCGTGCGCGCCGACATCGTCGACCAGCTCGTCAACGAAGCCGGCGAAGTGGCCATTGCCCGCGCGCGTGTCGAAGGCGAGCTGCGGACGCTGAAGGCAAACCTGCTCGAGCTCACCGGCAGCGTGATCCGCCTGCGCAGCCAGGTCCGCGAAATCGAGTTGCAGGCGGAGACGCAGATCCAGTCGCGGATGTCGCACGTCAACACCGCGCAGGAAGATTTCGATCCGTTGGAGCTCGACCGCTACACGCGCTTCCAGGAGCTGACGCGTTCGTTCGCCGAAGGCGTGAACGACGTCTCGACCGTGCAGCAGGCGCTACTGAAGAACCTCGACGACGCCGACGCGGCGCTGATCGCGCAGGCGCGTCTGTCCCGCGACGTCCAGCAACGCTTGTTCGCGATCCGCACGGTGCCGTTCAACAGCCTGTCGGAGCGCCTCTACCGGATCCTGCGGAAGACCGCACGCGAGCTCGACAAGCGCGCCAATCTCGAGATTCACGGCGGCCAGACCGAGCTCGATCGCTCGGTGCTGGAAAAACTGGTCGGACCCCTGGAGCACCTGTTGCGCAACGCGCTCGACCACGGGATCGAGACTCGCAAGACGCGCGTCGCAACGGGCAAGTCGGAAACCGGCGAGATCGCGCTGACCGTTCGCCAGGTCGGAAACGAGATCGCGATCGAGTTGTCCGATGACGGGCACGGCATCGACTTCGAGCGCGTCCGCGAACGCGCCGTTACACTCGGGCTGCTCGGTGCCGATTCCGAACCGACGATCCATCAACTGGTCGAGTTCCTGTTCAATCCCGGCTTCACGACGGCTGCGGAGGTGACGCAAATATCCGGTCGCGGCATCGGCATGGACGTCGTTCGCAGCGAGATCATCGCGCTGGGCGGACGTGTCGACGTTCACACGCAGCCGGGCAAAGGGACCCGGTTCAATCTGTTCCTGCCGTTGACGCTCGCCGTCGCGCAGTCGGTGCTCGTACGGGCCGGCGGCCGCATGTGGGCGATCCCGGCGCCGATGGTCGAGCAGGTGCAGCAGATCAAATCCGACGTGCTGCAGACGCTCTACGCCGACGGCCAGGTGCACTGGCAGGGTCGCGCGTGGCCGTTCCATTACCTGCCGAGGCTGCTGGGCGACAACGGCTGCATCCCCGAGACCGGACGCTACAACGCCGTGCTGCTCATTCGCAGCGGTCAGGGAACGACGGCGATCCACGTCGACGAGATGATCGGCAATCAGGAAGTCGTCGTGAAGAACATCGGTCCGCAGCTGGCGCGCGTGCCCGGCATTTCGGGCGCGACGGTGCTCGGCACCGGCGAGATCGTGCTGATCATCAATCCGGTGCAGCTTGCGCAACGGCCGGGAATCATGCGCTACGACCCCGCCGAGAACGAGCGGATCACTGCCGAACTGCGCCACGCAGCGGCTGCGTCGGCACGCAAGCTCGTGATGGTCGTCGACGACTCTCTGACCGTACGCAAGTTCACGTCGCGCCTGCTGACGCGCGAAGGCTACGAGGTGGTCACGGCGCGCGACGGCATCGATGCGCTGAAGCTTCTGACCGAGCATGCGCCGGATGCGATCCTTCTCGACATCGAAATGCCGCGGATGGACGGATTCGAGTTCGCCAAGACCATCAAGGGTGATCCGAAAACGTCCGGCATCCCGATCATCATGATTACGTCCCGCACGGCGGACAAGCATCGGAACCGGGCGAACGAGCTTGGCGTCGAGCGTTTCCTCGGCAAGCCGTACCAGGAGGACGAGTTGCTGCAGAGCCTCCGCACCGTGACGTCGAGCGTGCCCGAGCAGGACAGCGGCATCGTCGCGTCGACGACGCTGCACTGACGCTGCGTCGCCGACCAACGCTCGACGGCCGCGAACGGCCGGCGCAGGGGCCGGCTATTCGGGCGTATGCATCGGACGGGGGGGGCGCGTCACCGGCTCCCATTCGATGCGCTCGTATTCCGCGATCACCTGCGCACCCATCAGCAGCACCAGCGCTGCGATCTCGAGCGACAGCAGCACGACGATCGCCGTCGTCAGCGAGCCGTAGACGGTGCGGATCTGCGACAGCGTCGCGAAATACCAGACGAGCACGTGCCGCGAGATCTCCCACAGCACCGTCGCGGCCACGCCGCCTATCAGCGCATGCCGCCACGCGAGGCGGCCAACGGGCATGACGAAGTAGATCGAAGTCAGTACGAGCACCTCGCCGCACACGCCGATCATGTAGAGCAGCACGCGTGACAGCGTTGACATCGACCAGTCGTGACCGAAGAAATCCAGCGTCGTCATTGCGAACGACTGCAACGCGCCGGCGACGAGCGTCACGACCAGGAGGCCGATTCCAAGTATCAGGATGTACAGGTAGGGGATCAGCAGCGACACCATCATCGGCCGCCGCTTGTCCAGCACGCGATGGTAGAAAATCACCGACATCGCATTCTCCAGCACGGAAAACGCGAGCGAGCTGAAGAAGATCAGCGTGACGGCGAGCGTCCAGCCGATCACTTCGCGGTGGGCGATGAATCCGCGCAGTTCTTCGATCAGCGGGGCGGATTGGCCCGGCACGACGATCTCGAGGTAGTGCGCAAGGGTCGACATCAACCGGTCCGCCTCGATGACGTGCGACAGGATGATCACGAGCAGGATCATCAGCGGCACGATCGAAAGCAGCGTGTAGTACGCGACGCCGCCGGCCAGCAGCAGGCCCTGGTTGGCCCTGAACGCTCGCCATGTCTGCGCGGCGAAGCCGAGCGGATCGTGGGCGATCTTGCGCGCGGACCGGGAAAGCCCCGGCGAGAGTGATAGTCGGGCGAGCACGGGCGTGAATCTTCGCACGCGCGGGCGCCGGGCGCCTGTCGGGACGCAGTGCGGGATTCCGTAGGACAAACACTCATACTGGCGGTCGCTGCAGGCGGGAGCCGGTTGCCCGCGGCGGCTGACAGCGCCGCGCTTCGGCGGTACATTCGCCTCATCCAGACTTCGGGAAACCGCCATGGCGCAGTTCGCGACGGAGAACATTCGTACTGTAGGGTTGGTGGGGGATGGGGCGTCGGGCAAGACGACGCTTGCCGAGGCGCTGCTGGCGAAGGCGGGTGCGATCGCGGTTGCCGGCAGCGTCGAGCGCGGCAGCACCGTCAGCGACTTCGACTCGATCGAGAAGACGTACCAGCATTCGTTGCGCGCGTCGCTGATGCATCTCGAATCCGCCAACACGCGGATCCACCTGATCGACACGCCCGGCTACCCCGATTTCATCGGCCAGTCGATCGGTGCGCTGGACGCCGTCGAGACCGCGGCGGTCGTCATCAACGCCGCCGCCGGGCCGCAGATGATCGCCGCTCGAATGATGGAGTGGGCGGCGACCCGCAAGCTCTGCCGGCTCGTCATCATCAATCGCATCGATGCCGACAACGTCGACCTGCCGGCAGTGCTCGCGGCCGTGCAGGACGCGTTCGGCAAGGAGTGTCTGCCGATCAACCTGCCCGCCGACGGCGGCAAGCGCGTCGTCGACTGTTTCTTCAACCCATCCGGCAACGCGGACTTCTCGTCGGTCGACGATGCGCACCGTGCGCTCGTCGATCAGGTCGTCGAGGTCGACGAGGAGTTGATGGCGCTGTACCTCGAGCAGGGCGAGATCGAGCCCGACCAGTTGCACGCACCGTTCGAGAAGGCATTGCGCGAAGGACATCTCGTGCCGGTTTGCTTCGTGTCGGCGCGTACCGGCGCGGGCGTGGCGGAATTGCTCGACGTGCTCGTCAAGCTCGCGCCCAATCCGAAGGAGGGCAATCCACCGCTCTTCACCAAGGGCGAAGGCGACGCGGCCGTCGAATTTCATTCGGAGCCCGATCCGTCGCAGCATGTGCTCGCGCACGTGTTCAAGGTCGTGATGGACCCGTTCGTCGGCAAGCTCGGCGTGTTCCGCGTGCACCAGGGCACGGTGACGCGCGATACGCAACTCTTCGTAGGCGATGGACGCAAGCCGTTCAAGGTAGGGCACCTGTTCATGCTGCAGGGCGGCAAGTACGTCGAGATCGACCGCGCCGTTCCGGGCGATCTCGCAGCCGTTGCGAAGGTCGACGAGATCGACTTCGACTGCGTGCTGCACGATTCGCACGACGAAGACCACATCCACATGAAGCCGCTCGAGTTCCCGGTGCCGATGCACGGCTTCGCGATCACGCCGAAGCGCCGCGGCGACGAGCAGCGCATCTCTGACGTGCTGCACAAGATGATCGCCGAGGATCCGACGCTCGTCGTGTCGCACGACCCGGCCGTGAACGAGACCGTGCTGCGTGGATTGGGCGAGCTGCACCTGCGTTCCGTGTTCGAGCGGATGGCGAGCCAGTTCAAGCTCGAAGTCGACATGCGGCCGCCGCGCGTGCCCTATCGTGAGACCGTCACCGCGAAGGCGGAGGGGCATCACCGGCACAAGAAACAGACCGGCGGTGCGGGCCAGTTCGGCGAAGTGTTCCTGCGCATCGAGCCGACGCCCAGAGGCACCGGGTTCGAGTTCGTCGATCAGGTGAAGGGTGGTGCGATTCCCAACACGCTGATCCCGGCCGTGCAGAAGGGCATCGAGCAGGTGCTGAACGCCGGACCGGTCGCGGGCTTTCCAATGCAGGACGTGCGGGTCATCGTCTACGACGGCAAGTATCACCCGGTTGATTCGAAGGAAGTCGCGTTCGTGTCGGCCGGGCGCAAGGCGTTCATGGACGCGATCGCGAAGGCGAAGCCGATCATCCTGGAGCCGATCGTCGGCGTCGAGATCAATTGTCCCGCGAACACGATGGGCGACGTCACCGGAGACCTGTCGTCGCGGCGCGGGCAGGTGACGGGCACGCAGACGATGCAGGCGGGCATGCTCGCCGTGAACGGGCTCGCGCCGCTGTCCGAGCTCGACGGCTATGCAGCGCGGCTCAAGTCGATGACGGGCGGCCACGGCGCGTGGACGATGTCGCTGTCACACTACGAGCAGGCGCCTCCCAATCTGCAGACGCAACTGGCGACCGAGTACGCGAAGCATCGCCGGCATGAGGAGGAGTGACGCCGCGAGCGGTCGATGAGGGGCCCAATCGCGAAGCGAAAGGGGATCGACGACAAACGCGAGTCGGCGTGCGAGGCCGACACGCCGGCGACACAAGTCACGCGAAAGTAGAAGGAGGCCGAGGGCGCGAGCGGTCGGCGAGGTGGCGCGAGGGTAGCGAGACGCGAGTAATCCGCCCCGTCAGTGCTTTGCCTTCGATCCGTCTACCTTCAGCTCGTCGAATACGCGCTCGACGCCCGGTGCCTTGGCCACCGCTCTCGCGAGCGTCCGGCGCTGCGTGGCATTGCGAACGCATCCGTATAGCGTCACCCACCTGCGCGATGTCGTCAGCCAAACCGACGAGCCCGCGAAGCGTGCGTCACCGGCGATCATTGCGCGCACCCGCTCGTTGATTTCGGGGTCGTGGCGATACGCGCCGCCCGATTCGCACGTGCCCTCCATCGCGCAGCGCGTGCCGCGTTCCACGCGCACGTGCGCCTCGGCGCGCGCTTCCTGCTCCGTTAGCAGGGGCGGCGGCTGGTCGGGGCAATCGTGCGCACTGGATGTCGCCTGCGCGAACGGGTCGAGTTGCACGAGCGGCTGCGCGATGGCCGTATTGACGTTCGCGCATGCGACGGCAGCGCAAAGCAAGCCGAATCCAACCGAACGCCGCGCGCAGCGCATTCTCATCGTTGTCCGTAACTCCGCTGCACGCTCAGCGCCGGGCGAACCGCAGCGCCTTCGCATCGATCTCGTGACGCCACAGGAGCGCACCCGTCTGGTCATAGCTTTCCAGCGTGATGTGGCGCGTCTTCTCCGGTCCGGACAACCGGATCAGGCCGAACTGGCGCTTGCCGACCAGCGTTCCCGCAACCAGGTCGGGATTGGTGCGTTCGGCATTGTCGGGATTTTCGTAGGCGCGCGACGTCAGCGGACTCGACGTGAACTCATACAGCGGATACGCGCCGGGGCGGTCGATGCGGAGCAGCTCGGTGAAATGACGATCGCCGCTTGCGAACATCACGCCGTCCACGCGCTGCGACAGCAGCCAGTCGGCCAGCGCTTTCTGCTCGTACGAGAAGTGATTGAAGCCCTCGAAGCGGTTCGCGCGATTCCACAGCTGCGAGCCGTTGACGACGAGCTTCAGCGGCGCATGCGAATAGACGAGCGCGTTGCGCAGCCACGCAAGCTGCTGCGCGCCGAACATCGTCTTGTCGGGTGCGTCGTTCATCCGGTTGGCCGACCGGTACCAGCGATCGTCGAGCAGGAACAGGTCGACATCGCCCCAACGCGTACGACCGAACACGCCGGGAACGTCCGGGAGTCCGTAGCTCGGATTGGCCCAGTAACGGCGGAACAGCGCGAGCGATTCCCCCTTCATCACGTACGACATATCCGCGTCGTTAGGCCCGTAGTCGTGATCGTCCCAGATCGCGATCTGCGGCGCCGCTGTCAGCAGCCGCTGCAGCGCCGGCAGCGCGCGCTGCCGGCGATAGCGCGCCGCCATCGATGCCGGATCGAGCTCGTCGGGTGCCTGGAAGTACAGGTTGTCACCCATCCACACCATGAGGTCCGGTGCTTTCGCGGCGATCGCGTCGAATATCTCATAGCCCCCGCCGTACGTGCTGGCGCTCCATGGCGGTTCGGCGGGCGCTAGAAAGAAACACGATCCGATCGCGATCGTCACGTCCTGCGCGTCATCGCCGGCAGTCCAGTACGGTTGTGCGCGCACCGCGCCTTCGCGACGCTCGCCGTCGCCATCGATTGCGTACGCGGCGCGTGCGCCCGGCGCCATTCCGGTGAGCCGGGCAACCACGACGTCGTCGTCGACGGCTTTCGCGTCGAGCGTCAGCGCGTGATCGCGGCCATCGTGCTCGGTTCGCCAGCGAACCTGCACGGCACCGGGTGCGTCCGTCTGAATCCAGACGAGCGCACTGGTGTAGTCCGCGTAGCCGTGCATGACGACGAGGCGCGCTTCCGCGCTCGTTACACAGATGCCCGCAACGAAAAGCGCTGCAACGAAGCGTGATTTCACGGGCATGCGGGCGGAATTGGAAGCGCTCGATTGTGCCGACAACCCTCGCAGATTACAATTGCGCCGTGGGAGATTCCGTCAACCTGACGCACCATTTCCTGATCGCGATGCCGGCGATGGTCGATCCGCATTTCGCGAACTCGCTGACGTACGTGTGCGAGCACAATCCGGAAGGTGCGCTCGGCATCGTCGTCAACAAGCCGATCGACATGACCCTGTCGGCGCTGTTCGAGCAGATCGAGATTCCGCTCGACGATCGCGCGTTGCGCGACGCCTCCGTGCATTTCGGCGGTCCCGTGCAGATCGACCGCGGCTTCGTGCTGCATCGCCCGCTCGGCAACTGGCAGTCGACGCTTGCGATCAATGACAACGTGGGTCTGACGACGTCCAAGGATGTTCTCGAAGCCGCCGGTCGCGGCGAAGGACCGAAGGACATCTTCGTATCGCTCGGCTATGCCGGGTGGTCGGCCGGGCAGCTCGAAATGGAGCTCGCGCAGAACGCGTGGCTCACCGTCGAGGCCGATCCGGGCGTCGTGTTCGACCTGCCCCCCGAGGGTCGTTTGCCCGCTGCCGTGCGGCTGCTCGGCATCGACATTTCGCGGCTCTCCGATACCGCCGGACACGGGTGATCGCGCGTGCGAGATGAAGCCGGACGCGACGATTCTCGCGTTCGATTTCGGCACGCGACGCATCGGCGTCGCCATGGGCAATACGCTGACGCGATCCGCGCATCCGCTGACGACGATCGCGACATCTCGCGCGGCGCAGCGGCTCGACGCGATCGCGGCGTTGATCGAAGAGTGGCGTCCTGCGCAACTGGTCGTCGGCTTGCCCGTGCATGCCGACGGCACGCCGCACGCGATGACTGCGCGCGCACAGCGCTTCGCACGCGAGATCGGTGCGCGGTTCGAACTGCCGGTGGCGCTCGTCGACGAGCGCTGGACGACCGAGATTGCGCAAGGCGCGCTGCGCGCGGGCGGTCGCGGCGGCCGCGATGCTCGCGGCGAGCGGGATGCTGTCGCCGCCCAGATCATCCTGCAAGCGTGGTTCGACGCCGCCGATGAAAAAGCCTGACGACTTGCCCGACGCGGAAGCGGCGCTGGCGAAGCTCGTCCAGCGGATGGAGGGCGTCGTTGCGCCGAACGCCGCGTTCGTCGGCATCTACTCGGGCGGCGCATGGCTTGCGGAGCGGCTGAGCCAGCGGCTGCCCGATGCGCATCCGGTGGGTTTCATCGACGTCTCGTATTATCGCGACGACTATGCGCTGTCGGGCCTCAAGCCCAACACGCGCCGCACGTCGCTGCCGTTCGACGTCGAAGGCGCTACGATCGTCCTCGTCGACGACGTCCTCTATACGGGACGCAGCGTCAGGGCCGCCATCAACGAGCTGTTCGATTTCGGGCGTCCGGAACGCATCGAGCTTGCCGTGCTCGTCGATCGCGGCGGACGCGAATTGCCGATCGAGCCCACGTATGCCGGTGCGACGATCAGCGTTGCACCGCATCTTTCGATTGTGTTGTCGCGCGATCCGGGCGGGACGTTGTCGCTCACCGTGGAACCGTCGGCAGGGGTCGCGTGAGGCCCGCGGGCGAGACAACGTCGAGCCGAGGCCCGAAGGGCGCGGCGCGGGACGAGCGCGGAAGAGGCCGACACGTGGTGCGGCGTTTTCGATCGGTCACAGCAAGGAGGCTGAGCGTGAGGCCCGCGGGCGGGACAACGTCGAGCCGAGGCCCGAAGGGCGCGGCGCGGGACGAGCGCGGAAGAGGCCGACACGTGGTGGGGCGTTTTCGATCGGTCACAGCAAGGAGGCTGAGCGTGA
>Ga0207645_10003022_pt1 | contig 12990 bp, 10 predicted proteins | sample KBSM53metaG_FD_184331 | JGI IMG/M metagenome (GOLD analysis project Ga0207645, IMG submission 184331) | Miscanthus rhizosphere microbial communities from Kellogg Biological Station, Michigan, USA - KBS M5-3 metaG (SPAdes) (version 2) | ecosystem: Host-associated > Plants > Roots > Rhizosphere >...
CGAGCTTCGGCCTGAGCAGCCTCATCGGTTCGCCGGACCTGATCAAGGCCGGCTACAGCGCCACTTTTGCCATCCTCACCGTGGCCCTCATCAGCGGCGCCATCGCGGACCGCGCGAAGTTCACCTCCTGGGCCCTCTTCGTCCCCATCTGGATCACCCTTGTGTACTGTCCCCTGGCCTTCATGGTCTGGGGCGGAGGCCTCATGAGTGCCGGCGGCGCCGTAAGTGCCGTCTTCGGCCAGGTCATCGACTTCGCCGGCGGCACCGTAGTGGAAATCGCGTCCGGAACCGCGGCGCTGGTCCTGGTCCTGATCCTGGGCAACCGGCACGGCTTCGGCAAGGACCCCGGCCACCGCCCCCACAACATCCCCTTCATCATGCTCGGCGCGGGCATCCTGTGGTTCGGCTGGTTCGGCTTCAACGCCGGCGCCGCCACCACGGTGGAGCAGGCCGGCCTGATCTGGGTGAACACCCTGGCCGCCCCTGCCGCAGCCATGATCAGCTGGCTGGTGACGGAGAAGGTCCGCCACGGCCACCACACCTCGTTGGGCGCGGCGTCCGGCGCCGTCGCCGGCCTGGTGGCGATCACGCCGTCGTGCGCCAACATCAGCCCGCTCGCCGCACTGGGCCTTGGCTTCGTGGCCGGTGCCGCCTGCGCCGTGTTCGTGGACCTGAAATTCAAGTTTGGCTTCGATGACTCGCTCGACGTCGTCGGCGTCCACCTCGGCGGCGGCCTGATCGGCACGCTCGCCCTCGGTTTCATTGCGCTCCCGGTGGACGGTGCCGGCGGCGGGCTGTTCTACGGCGGCGGGCTCCACCAGGTCATCGCGCAGGCCGTAGCCGTCCTCATCACGGTGGCCGTGTCGGGCCTCGGGACCGCGGTGATCGGACTCGCCATCCACAAGACGATGGGTTTCCGGGTCAGCCGCGAGGACGAACTCGCCGGAGTCGACCGGTCCGAGCACGCCGAGACCGCGTATGCCTTTGCCGAACTGGGTTTCAGCCGGTTCAACCCGTTCGGCCACCACACCGGTGCGGCCCACGCCGCGACATCGGCCCACGCGGCGGCGTCGGCCCACGCGGCCGGCCGGGCACCGGAAAACGCCTCCGCACGCGCAAAGGAAGACAGCCTCGTCTGAGCCGGCCGCCGGGGGCCGGCTCAAGTTTTTCCAAAGGGCCCGGGTGTAAGACGCGGCCGGAGGCTTAAGATATGGGCGGGGGGCACTCGAATTAGCGAACTCGCTTAATGGGAGGCCACGATGTTCAGCCAAGCCAGCCGCAAGGCATCAAAACCGAAGCTAACATCGGTGGCGCGGACCCCGCGCAGACACCGGCGCAGCTCCCTTCCCAGACCAGACACAGATTGGTTCGGGCGCGGGCTGGCCTCGCTGGCGGCCTTTGCCCTGGTGGCGGGCGGCAGCCTGATGGCGGCGGTTCCTTCGAACGCGGCCGCCCCCGCGCAAAACTACATCGTGGTGCTCAAGGACGGCGTCGTGGACGCCGGAGCGGCGGCGGCCGCCCAGCAAAGCGCTTACGGATTCACGGCATCGAAGGTCTACCGCAACGCTGTGAACGGCTACTCTGCCACCCTGACGGCGGCCCAGGCGCAACGCGTCCAGGCCGATCCCAGCGTTGACTTCGTCACGGCGGGCCGGACCTTCCAGCAACCGCGGGATCTTGGAACCGCGGCCACCCAGGAGACACCGCTTTGGCGCAAGCGGATCGCCGGAACCAGCTCAGACGTCCGGAAGGCCCTCGACCGGGGGCCAAGCCGGATCAACGTCAACGTCGCCGTGATCGACAGCGGCATCGATGCGACCCACCCGGACCTGAACGTCAAGGGCGGCGTTGACTGCCAGTCCGGCTCGCCCGTCGATGTGACCCCCGTTGACGTCCTGGGGCACGGAACATTCGTCGCGGGCGTAATCGGCGCCCGGAACAACCGCCTGGGCGTCATCGGGACCGCCCCGGGCACTCCGCTCTGGTCTGTCCGGGTGGTTGACGACGCCGGCCTGATCTCCGAGGAAAGCCTGATCTGCGCGATTGACTGGGTGACCTCGACGCGCAAGGACCATGACGACAGCAACGACATCGCCGTGGCCAACATCAGCATCGCCGGCGGCGCGGCGGACACACCCAACTGCGGCAAGGGCACGGACCCAATGCACTACGCCATCTGCCGCTCGGTCCGGGCCGGTGTCACCTATGCCGTCGCGGCCGGCAACGCCGGTGAGGACTTCGCCAACACAGTGCCGGCCACGTACGACCAAGTACTGACCGCCACCGCGATGGGCGATTTCGACGGAAAGTCCGGCGGGGATGCCGCCCCGATCTGCGGCCCCGACGACTTTTCGAAGTACGGGCAAAAGGATGACCAGCCGGCGTTCTTCTCCAACTTCGCCACCACGAGTGACGACAAGGCCCACACGGTCGCCGGCCCCGGCGTGTGCATGCTCTCCACCTGGCCCGGCGGCTACAACGTAAGCAACGGCACCAGCTTCGCCAGCCCGGCCGTGGCAGGGTCCGTGGCCCTCTGCATCAGCCAGAAGGCGTGCACGGGCTCAGCCGAGCACGTCATGGAGCAGTACCTGGACCTGACAAAGTCGTACTCGAAGCGCCACCACGACTACGGCTTCGGCGGCGATCCGATTCACCCGATCGGCGGACAGTACTACGGATACCTGACCCAGACGGTGAGCTTCTGACGCTACGGCGGTGAGGAATCCGGCGGCGCAAGTCGCCGCACCAGCGGCCCTCGGCGAGTCTCAGCCGAGGGCCCAGCCGGGTCTCAGCCCAGCAGCCGGCGCTCATAGGCGAAGGCCACCAGCTGGAGCCGGGTCCCGAGGCCCAGCTTGCCCAGCACGCTCCTGAGGTGTGTCTTGACCGTCGCCTCGGATACGAACAGGCTTCCGGCGATCTCACCGTTGGCCAGTCCCTTGGCCGCGAGCAGGAAGACGTCCCGTTCCCGCGCAGACAGCACCTCCAGCGCCGACAGGTCCGGTCCCCCGGCCGGCACGGTCCGGGCCGCATGCTGGAACAAATCCTGCACTGATCCCGGCGCAATCACGGAGTACCCGGAGTACACCGTCCGGATCGCGGCGAGCAGGAACTCCGGTTCGGCGCTCTTGAGCAGGTAGCCGCTGGCCCCGGCGTGCACGGCGTCAACCACCGCCTGGTCCCGGTTAAACGTGGTCAGGGCGATGATCTTCGGCGCGCCGGTGCCTGCGGCCTCCGCCTGCCGCACGATCCGCCGTGTGGCGCCGACGCCGTCAAGGACCGGCATGCGCAGGTCCATGAGCATCACGTCGGGGCACCGTTCGACGGCGAATGCCGCCGCCTGCGCGCCGTCGCCGGCTTCCCAGGCCATCGCCATGTCGGGTTGGCTCTCCACCAGCATCCGGATTCCCGCCCGGAACAGGGCCTGGTCGTCGACGATCGCCACGGTAATGGCCGCCCCGGCATCAGCCACGGTCGCCGGCTTCGGCCAGCGGCATTCCCGGGCGCGCTGCAGTGCTTCCCGCGGGAACCAGGTCCGGCTCCGCGCCGGCGGCGGCAGCGTCGGCGTCGGCCGTCCTTGTGCCGTAGGGGATAAAGACGGTCACCCGGTACTGCTCGCCATCCGGGCCGGACGTCATCCAGCCTCCTGCGAGGTGGGCGCGTTCCCGCATCCCGGCGAGGCCGCGGCCCACCCGCGTTTCGGCGGCGGGGTCCGGGCTGTCCCTGCCGGTGGTCTCCGGGATCCCGGAGGCGGCATGCAGGGTCAGCCCCGGGCCGCTCCAGTCCATGTGCAGCCGCACGGCGGTGCCGCGGCCGCCGTGTTTCAGGGCGTTGGTCAGGCATTCCTGGATGATCCGGAATACGGCGAGCTGCTGCCCGGCGGAGAGCTCGGCGGGCGTGCCGGACTCGCTTTGTTCGATCTCGAGGCTGCCCTGCATGCGCGCCACGAGGGGCCCGACGTCGCTGAGCCGGGGCTGGGGCGTGACCATGCCGTCGTCGCGCACCCCCTCGATGACGCGCTGCGCGTCCACCAGGGCGCTCCGGGCCGACGTCGCGATGTTCTCCAGGGCGTTTAGCACTGCCCTCGGCTGGTCCTTGCTCAGGTAGCGGGTGCCATCCGCCTGCGCCGCGATCACGGCGAGTGAGTGGGCCAGGACGTCGTGCAGGTCCCGGCCGATCCGGGTCCGTTCCTGCTCCACGATCAGGTCCACTTCGGCTTCCCTGAGGCTGGTCTGGGCGATGGTCCTGGCCTGGAACAGGCTGCCGCGTTCCTGGTACATCGCCAGCAGAAGTCCGACGGCGGCGCAGGCTGCCGCGATCACCAGCAGCAGCGAAAAGAGTTGCCAGCCGTAGGCTTGAAAGGTCCACCGGTCGCCCATGTACAGCGGAAGGAACCAGCCGACGCCGTTGCCGTAGCGCCAGGACAGCATCAGGAAGGCCATGGCGCCGGCGAACACCACGTTGGCGGCCGCGGCAATGAAGCGTGTCCTTCGCCGGGCCGTCCATTGGATGAAAGCCAGGGACACGAACGCCCCGAGGTAGATGGCCCAGTGGTTGGCGTGCATCGCGGGAATGGCGTACCCCAGTTGGCCCGCGAGCAGCCCTGCCGTGAATCCAAGCGACGCGTAGGGCTTCCAGGCGGCGCAGGCAATCGCTGCCGTCATGAGGATCAGCGGCCACGTCCCCTCCCAGGTGTGGAGGCCGGGGCCCATCCGCCCGGCCTCGGCCACGCACCACAGCGTGAAGAAGAGAACGGCCGCCGCGGGGGCGCCCCAATGCCGCAAAACTTTCAGTAGTGGTTCCATGCTGTCACCCTATCCACGGCGGCTGTCACAGGCAGGTCACATCCGGCCGCGCTCCACCTTGGGGCCAGAAGATTCATCTTTCGAGCCAGCCCTCCGTCGATAGCGGGCGTAGTATGGCGGCCATGACCAAGGCAGCGGTTGAGGTCACAGCTCCCGCCGAAGCGGTGCCGTACTCCGTGCTGGACAGCGTGTTCTTCGTGGTGGGCGGCGTTGCGGCTGTGTGGCTGACCGCGCTGCTGGTGCAGTTGAGCTTCGAATGGGGCTGGGCGCAGGTCTGGTTCCTCTTCATCTTCTGGGCCCTGCTCGCCTATCTGGTGCTTCCCCGTCTGCACCGGATCCTGACCCGGCTCTACGTTCCGGACTACTTCATCGGCCGGGCGCGCACCAGCGACGGGCTGCTGGGTGATCCCGTGAACATAGCCCTGCTGGGATCGGAACCGCAGATCCATGGCGTGATGCGGTCCGCGGGCTGGACAAGGGCCGATGACGTGACCCTGGCCAGCAGCCGGCGGATCGTCTCCTCCACCCTCCTGCGCCGCAGCTATCTCGAGGCCCCGGTCAGTCCGCTGTTCCTGTTCGGCCGCCAGCAGGATTTTGCCTACCAGCAGGAAGTCGACGGCACCCCGGGCAAACGGCACCACGTCCGCTTCTGGCGGTGCCCGCCCGGCTGGCTGCTGCCGGGCGGGCTGGCCGTCGACTGGTTGGCGGCCGGCACGTATGACCGCAGCGTCGGGCTGTCCCTGTTTACCCTGCAGATCACCCACAAGATCGATGAGAACACCGACGCCGAACGCGACCATGTGGTCGGCGCCATTACCGGGGCCGATCCCGCGGCCGGGCTCAGGGTGATCCGTGATTTTTCCACCGGCTATCACGCGCGCAACGGCGGGGGTGACACCATCACCACCGACGGCAATCTCCCGATCGTCGATCTCAGGCAGACCGTCGCGGAGCCGACCGCTGCGGGCTTGCTTGCGTCCGTCACGGCCCCGGGCGAGGGCCGCACCAGGCGTCCTTCGACCACGATTGTCGGGGCGGCCTTCGTCGGTGCCCGCGCGGCGGCGGCCGCGCTGCTGGCCCTGTCCCTGGTGCTCTTCAAGGACGCGCACGTCGGCTCACTGGTGCAGCCCGTGGCCGGCCCGGCGGTCACGGAGGCCCAGGCGGAATTGGCCGTCAGCGCCGCAACGGTGCTTGTCCTGCTCTTTGCCGTGGCCGAGATCCTGCTGGCGTGGTTCGTGTTCCTCGGCCGAAACTGGGCCCGGACGGTGGCCATGGCGCTGAGCACGGCCGCCATCTGCTTCCAGGCCGTCGATGTTTTCTACGGCGGCCCGGACATCACCCTGAAGTCCAATCTCCCCGGCCTGACCCTGGACATCCTGTTGCTTCTGGCGCTCTCCAGCAAGCGGTCCCGCGACTATGCCCTGCGTCCCCGCAAGGAAGTCAAACGGGATTCCAGCCATCCCGGCGGCCGGACGCCCTGAATCCCCAGGATGCAGGGGCCCTTGACAGCCCTCTCGCTGCGGGAGCTAGATGTTCAAATAGCCAGCAATCCACCGCAGGAGCAGCTAAGGAGCGGACATGAGCGACGACTCACAGGCGCCCGAGCGTCATCACAGCGAGACCCCCGCCGAAGGTGATGCAACGGCTGAACCCTTCGACGACCGCGCCCATTCCCAGGACGCGGCAGAAGGCCCGGACACCGACGACGAACCGGGCCCCACGGCCTAGCCTCCCTGCGCGCTAGCCTCTCTACGCGCGAATTCGCCGGAACCCTGCGGGCTCGCCGGAACTTTCCGGCGAGCGGGGAGGCTTCCGGCGAATTGGACTCGCATGCCCCGGCCGGTGTCCTGACGGTCCCAGCCGCACAGCGTCCTTAACCGGCGAAATATCTTCGCTCGCCCGGGTGTTGCTCCGGCATGACAACAATCGGAATCATCGGTGCAGGACACATTGGCGGCCAGATCGCCCGCAAGGCCGTGGAGCTCGGCTACGACGTCGTGATCAGCAACTCGCGCGGTCCGGAGACCCTGGCGGACCTCGTCGCGGAACTGGGGCCCAAGGCCCGGGCCGCGACGCCGGCCGAGGCGGCCGCAGCCGGCGACTTCGCCGTCGTCACCGTGCCGCTCAGGAGCCTCCCGGACGTCCCCGTGGAACCGCTGGCCGGCAAGATCGTCCTCGACACCAACAACTACTACTGGGAACGTGACGGGCATATCCCGGCCCTGGATGCCGGCGAGGCCACCACCTCCGGCCTGCTGCAGGAGCACCTTCCCCAGTCCAAGGTGGCCAAGGCTTTCAACCACATCATGTTCTCCCAGATCACCACGGACGGGACGCCGGCCGGCACCCCGAACCGCCGTGCCATGGCCACGGCGAGCGACTTCCCGGAAGCGGCCGAGCTGGTGACCAGGCTCTACGACGAATTCGGCTTCGACACCGTCAACATGGGCCCGCTCGCCGAAAGCTGGCGCACGGAACGGGACCGCCCGGCCTACGTGATCCGGCAGAACGCGGCCGAGCTCACGGAGAACCTGGCCAAGGCTCCGCGCACCATCTGACCCGTCTTGGCCCGGGCGCACGAATTCGCCGGAAGCCTGCGAGGTCGCCGGACTTTTCCGGCGAACGGGCAGGTTTCCGGCGAATTCGGCCGTGCGTGCCTGAGTGGGCGCTAGGAGGAGACCCCCACGGCCGCCGCAGTCAGGTCGGTCAGCTCAACGGGGGCAGGGCGGGCAACCGTGCTGCCGATCCGGACCGGCGCACCCGTGTGCGCCGACTCCAGCACGGACTCCATCACCTCCAGGGCGTGGAATGCCAGGGCACCGCCCGCCCTGGGTTCCTGGCCCGCAGGGGTGCGGATGAGATCGGAGATGCCGAAGCCCCGCCCCGATTCCACATAGCCCGCGGAGACGGGCAGGGTCTCCCAGTCGTCTGCACCGAGGGCGAAGAGCTGCACGTCGCCGTCGAAGTGGTTGGGGTCCGGGACCACGAGGGAGCCGTGCTCGCCGTGGATTTCGATGTTGGGGCTCTTGGTTTTCACGGCGTCGAAGCTCATCACCAGCGTGGACAAGGCCCCCGAGTCGTGGACGAGGACGCCGGTGACGTGGGTGTCGGTTGCCACGGGCACGTTCTGGCCTTCGCGTGGGCCCGAGCCGATGGTCCGCTCGTCGCGGGTGTGGCTGGCCGCCCCGATCACCGAGACCACGGGTCCGAGCAGGGTGACCAGGGCCGAGACGTAGTACGGTCCCATGTCCAGCAGCGGGCCGCCGCCGGGCTGGTAATAGAAGTCCGGGTTCGGGTGCCAGCGCTCATGCCCCGGAGTGACCATGGTGGCGGTCGCGGAGATGGGCTTGCCGATCAGTCCGTCGTCGATGGCTTTCCGTGCGGTCTGGATTCCGGTGCCGAGCACGGTGTCCGGGGCGCAGCCGACCACGACGCCGGCTGCCCGGGCGGCGTCCAGCACCTGGCGGGCCTCCGCCGTCGTTGCCGCGAGCGGCTTCTCGCCGTAGACGGACTTGCCGGCGGCAATGGCGCGGAGGGCGATCTCGGCGTGCGCCGCGGGGATGGTCAGGTTCAGGACGAGTTCGACGTCGTCGGCGGCCAGGAGCGCGTCGACTGTGAGCGCCCGGACGCCGTCGTACGAGTCGGCAACTGCCTGCGCCCGGGACGGGTCAAGGTCCGCGACGGCGACGAGGTTGATGTCCTCGAGCCGGCGGAAGTTGACCAGGTACTGGGCGATGATGGCTCCACAGCCGATGATTCCAACGTTTAACGGCTTGCCCACAGCAGGCCCCTTTCGATGATGGTGCGGACGTTGCTGTCCTGGAGGATTTCGACGCGGTGTCCCGGGGTGCAGACGAAAATCCTGCCCTTGCCCCACTGCCGGGTCCAGATGGCGGGCGAGGTGACTTCCCGGTGCCAGGGGTCCCATTCGCGAACCTTCTGGGTGGTGGTGGCCAGGACGTCGATGTAGTCGTCGGCGAGGACCCAGTACTGTTCGGTGACGAGATCGAAGTCGCCGAGACCGGCAGTGATCGGATGCCCGGCCGCTGCCGGGAGCATGTTGACCGTGTACGGGACGTAGTTGTCGGGCTGTTCGCCCGTGCGCTCGTCCGGGTGTTTGCCCGGGTGGCAGGCAAACTGCCCGCCGATCAGGTGCAGGTAGTCCGAGGTGTTGCGGTAGGAATCCGCAATGCCGCCGTGCCAGCCGGCCAGGCCCGTGCCGTTTTCAATCGCGGTCCGGAGGCCCTCGAACTCGTCCTTTTCGATAGTGGACATGGTCACGCACTGCAGGATGAGGTCGACGCCGGCCATGTAGTCGGCGTCGGCGTAGATCTTGGGTGATTCCTCCACCCGGACCTCGTAGCCGGTGGCTTTCAGGTACGGGATGAATTCATCTGTGGCCGCGACGGGCTGGTGCCCGTCCCATCCGCCGCGCACCACGAGGGCGGTCTTTTTCTCGGTTGTCATGGGGTTCCTCTGTTGTTGGTTTGTTGTGGCCGTGGCCGGTTCAGCGGGCGGCGAAGGCGGCATCGAACGCGGCCGCGGGCGGTGTGATCGTGGCAAGTTCCTTGACCAGGGCGAGGGCCTGCGGTGCGCCGAGCAGGCGGTCCATACCCGCGTCCTCCCATTCGACGCTGGTGGGGCCCTGATATCCGATGGCGTTCAGGGTCCGGAAAATCGGTTCCCAGTTGACGTCTCCGTGGCCGGCCGTGACGAAGTCCCACCCACGGCGGGGATCGGCCCAGGGCAGGTGCGAGCCGAGCCGGCCATTGCGGCCGTTGAACTGCCGGACGGACTCCTTGATGTGGACGTGGAAGATCTTCTCGGCGAAGTCCTGCAGGAACATGACAGGATCCAGGTCCTGCCACACGAAGTGGGACGGGTCGAAGTTCAGGCCGAAGCTCTCCCGGTGGCCGATGGCCTCGAGAGTGCGCTTGGCGGTCCAGTAGTCGTAGGCGATTTCGGACGGGTGGACCTCGAGGGCGAAACGGACCCCTTCCTCGTCGAAGACGTCGAGGATCGGGTTCCAGCGGTCGGCGAAGTCCTGGTAGCCGCGTTCGATCATGGCGTCCGAGGCGGGCGGAAACATGGCAATGCATTTCCAGATCGAGGATCCGGTGAACCCGGTGACGGTCTGCACGCCGAGCCTGGCGGCCGCCCGCGCGGTGGTCTTCATGGCCTCGGCGGCGCGGGCACGGACCCCTTCGGGCTCACCGTCGCCCCACACATTGGCGGGAAGAATGCCCTCGTGGCGCTCGTCGATCGGGTCGTCGCAGACGGCCTGCCCGGTGAGGTGGTTGGCGATCGCGTGGACTTTGAGCTGGTGCTTGTCCAGGATGTCCAGCCGGCCCTGGAGATAGGCGTCGTCCTCGACGGCGCGCTGCGGGTCCAGGTGGTCGCCCCAGCAGGCGATCTCCAGGCCGTCGAATCCCCACTCGCCGGCGAGCCGCGCCACCTCTTCGAAGGGCAGGTCGACCCACTGGCCGGTGAAGAGAGTAATGGGTCGTGTCATGGTCTTTCCTCTCAGAGGGTGTGCCAGTGGCTGTTGTTGCCGGCGCTGGTTTCGATGGCGGCGAGGACTTTTTGGACCTGGAGGGCGTCGGCGAAGGAGGGTGAGGGCGGCCGGTTTTCGGCGATGGCGTGGATGAGGTCGACAGCCTGGTGGGTGAAGACGTGTTCGTAGCCCAGTCCGTGGCCGGTGGGCCACCAGTTACCGGTGTAGGGGTGTTCGGGCTCGGTGACGAGGATCTTGCGGAACCCGGAGTCGGGGCCGTCGGCGGCGTCGTAGACGGACAGGGTGTTCATGTCCTCGAAGTCAAAGGCCAGGGAGCCCAAAGTACCGTTGAGTTCCAGGCGCATGGCGTTCTTCCGGCCAAGCGCGAACCGGGTGGCCTCAAAGATGCCGATCGGGCCGGAGGCAGGACCGTCGTCGGGCGTTCCCGCAAAACGGGCGGTGAAGAGGGCGGCGTCGTCCACGGTGACCGGCCCGCGCTCGGCGCCGGCGGCGCCGTGCCCGCCCAGGCCCACCAGGTCCCCGGCCAGGGGACGTTCGGTCACGAAGGTTTCCATCAGCGCCGAGACCCCGGTGATGTTCCGTCCGGTGATCCACTGGGCGGCGTCGATGCTGTGCGCCCCGATGTCCCCGAGCGCGCCGGACCCGGACTTGGTTTTGTCCAGCCGCCAGGTCAGGGGCGCGTCGGCGTCGCTCAGCCAGTCCTGCAGGTACTGGGCCCGCACGTGCCGGATCTGCCCGAGCCGGCCCGCGGCGACCATCCTCTTGGCGAGCGCCAGGGCCGGGGTGCGGCGGTAGCTGAACCCGCACATGGAGTACACGCCCCGGCCCGCCGCGGCGTCCGCGGCCGCGGTCATCCGCTCGGCCTCGGCCACGGAATTCGCGAGCGGTTTCTCGCACAGGACGTGCTTGCCGGACTCAAGCGCGGCGATGGCGATCTCGGCGTGCGTGTTGCCGGGAGTGCAGATGTCGATCAGGTCGATGTCGTCCCGCTCGATCAGCGCCCGCCAGTCCGTCTCCACGGAGTCCCAGCCGTACTTGGCCGCCGCGGCCCGCACGCCCTCCGGATTCCGGCCGGCAACGGCCGCCAGCTCGGGAGCGAGCGGGAGGTCGAAGAACCGCGGCGCTGTCCGCCAGGCGTGGGAGTGCGCGGCGCCCATGAAGGCGTAGCCCACCATTCCCACCCGCAAGGGTTTCGGTTCAGTCACAACAAGTCCTCTCTATTTGCTGAAGCCGGCCGTGAGGCCGCTGAGCAGCTGACGCCGGGCGATCACGTAGACCACCAGCAGCGGCAGGGTGGCGAGCACGACGGCGGCCAGCACCGCCGGGATGTTGACGCTGAACTCGCCCTGGAACGTCCACAGTGACAGCGGCAGCACGCGGGTTTCGGGGCTTTGGGTCAGGATCAGCGGGAACAGGAAGCCGTTCCACACTCCGAGCGCGTTGTAGATCCCTACGGTCACCACAGCGGGCCGGGTCATGGGCAGCGCCAGGCGCCACATCATTGCCCAGTCGGAGCAGCCATCCAGCCGCATTGATTCGAAAAGTTCATTGGGCACGTCCCGCATGAAGTTGGACAGGATCAGCACGGAGATCGGGATGGCGAAGGCAATGGAAGGCAGGATCAGGGCCAGCAGGGTGTCGTACAGATGGGCGCGGGTGATCATCCAGTAGATGGGGATGATCGTCGCGTGCAGCGGGATGGCCAGGCCCAGCAGGAACAGGTTGTTGGTCCAGCTGAGGAACCTGCTCCTGCCGCGGACAATCGCGTAGGCGGCCATGAAGGAAACCAGGAGGGCCGGCACCACGCTGCCCACCGTGACGATGAGGCTGTTGGCAAAGTACCGGGCGAAATCGTTCTCCACCACCAGTTTGTAGTTGTCCAGGGTGGGCTCAGACGGCGGCATCATCGGATTGGACGTGAAGAACCCGGCCTGGTTTTTCAGGCTCGTCACCACCACGTAGTAGACGGGGACGATGATGATGGCCAGCCAGAGCCAGCCGCCGAGGCCGCCAAGGAAGTTCGGGCGGGTCCGTCCCGGTCCCTTGGTCCGCGGGCGGGGCCTGACGGCGGGGCGGGCGGGGGCCGAGGGCGGGACGGGGAGCTGGGTGATGGAAGCCATCAGGCACCTTCCAATTGGCTTGCGTTGCGGTTCTTGCCGCCCAGCCGCTGCAGCAGCAGGGCGAGGGCCAGGCCGATCGCGACGAGGATGACGCCGAGGGCACTGGCGGCTCCCATGTCATTGGCTTTGAACCCGGTGAGGTACATGTGCAGCGGGAGCAGTCGCGTGGCGTAGCCGGGACCGCCGCCGGTGAGGACGAAGACGAGGTCAAAGTACGCCAGGGAGCCGACCACCATGAGCGTGGAGGAGGTGATGATGGTGTATTTCAGCTGGGGCAGCGTGATGTTGAAGAACTGCTGGACCCGTCCGGCACCGTCGATCTGCGCGGCCTCATACAGCGACGCGGGGATCTGGCGCACGCCGCCTTGGTAGATCAGCGTGTGGAACGGGACGAACTGCCAGGCGATGACGAAGACCACCACGAACAGCACGAGGTCCGAGTTGCCGAGCCAGTCCTGGGCCAGGAACGGGATGCCAAGGCCGGGTCCAAGGCCGAAGTTCGGGTCCAGGAGGGCTTTGTACGCGATGGCCACGGCGGCCGAGGAGAGTAGCA
>Ga0207645_10003025_pt1 | contig 12979 bp, 10 predicted proteins | sample KBSM53metaG_FD_184331 | JGI IMG/M metagenome (GOLD analysis project Ga0207645, IMG submission 184331) | Miscanthus rhizosphere microbial communities from Kellogg Biological Station, Michigan, USA - KBS M5-3 metaG (SPAdes) (version 2) | ecosystem: Host-associated > Plants > Roots > Rhizosphere >...
CTTCTCATTCCCCAGGGCCGCGTAATACCCGCCGACGTCCGCCAGCAGGTATTCGTCCCGCGGCGTTTCCCGGAGAAGGTCGGTGGCGAGGGCGATCGCCTTGAGGTACGTCTCTCTCACCTTCGCCGCGTCGGCGCGCTGGTTGGCATAGACGCCGGCGAGCAGTCCCCACGCGCGATATTGCGCGGGGCGCATCTGGATCGAGCGTGTCAGCGCCTGCTCCGCCTCCGGGTACTTCCCGGCTTCGGCCAGCACCATGCCGAGGTTCCTGACGCGAAGGAACGTCGGTTCGAGATCGATCGCCTTCTGGAACGAGGACGCCGCGGCGTCGAGGCGGTCCAGCCCGCGGTACACCAGCCCCAGATTGTTGTGCGCGCGAGGATTGTCGGGCACGAGCTCCACGGCACGACGGAACTGCTCTTCCGCCTGCGCCCACTTGCCGCCGTCCAGGTAATGGACGCCCAGCTGCATGTTCAGGTACCAGTCGTCAGGCGCCAGGCTGACGGCCTTCTGCAGCGTGGCCTCCACCAGCTCGGTGCGCCCCTGCCGGTTCTGCAGCTCCGCCAGCGCGCCGTAGGCGGCGGCGTTGAACTTGTCGAGCCGCAGCGCGTTGTCGATCTCGTGGCCGGCCAGGTCGTTCTCGCCGGTGAACGCGTAGAGGAACCCGAGGGTCACGTGCGCCGACGCGAGGTCGGGCGCCACGGCAAGGGCGCGCAGCGACGAATCGCGCGCCGGCGCGATGTACCTGGTCTCGCGCTGCTGCGCGAACTGCAGGAAGTTGGCGCGCCCCAGGTCCGCCAGCGCCGGAGCGAACTGCGCGTCCTGCGCCACGATTTTCTCGAGCAGCGGAATCGCCGTCTCGAGCGCCTGCGGCCGGTAGTAGTGCGTCAGCAGCTCGTGCGCGCGCAGATAGTCTTCCTGCTGGCCGGCCGCGGGAAGCGATGCGCCGGCGCGCGAAACAGCAGCGCCTCCCTGCAGCGTCAGCCACACCACCGCCGTCGTGACGAGGGCGACGGCCCCGAGGATCCAGGCGCGCCGCGCGACGCGCCGCGGCGCCGGCTCGATCGCCGTTGCCGCTCCCGCGCCGATCGCCTCCGACAGCGCGGCAATCATCTGCCCGGTGCTGGCGAAACGCTTCTCCGGCGCCGTGCTGATCGCCGTCTCGACGACGCGGGCGAACGACGCGGGGAGGTCGGGCCGGACGTCGAGCAGCGTCCGGCGCCGGCCGGCCGAATGCGCGAGCTGCAGCTGCGCCACATCCGACCCCTCCACGGGGTATTGCGTCGTCAGCAGGTAGAACAGCGTGACGCCAATGGCGTAGATGTCGCTCGCGCTCGTCGCCCGGTGCCCCAGCAGAAGCTCGGGAGCCATGTAGGCCGGGGTGCCGCTGCTGTCCAGATCGGCGCCGTGACGGTAGGTGAGCCCGAAATCCATCAGCAGGATCCGCCCGCCCTCTTCGCGCATCACGTTGCCGGCCTTGATGTCGCGGTGCAGCAGCCCCGCGGCGTGGACGGCCCCGGCGGCGCGGCAGATGTCGATGCCGATCGCCGCGGCTTCGCGCGGGCCCATCGCCCCGTGCGCGGTGACCACTTCGGCCAGCGTCCGGCCCTGCACGAAGTCGGTCCAGAACCCGACGCGGCCGTCGTGCCGGTCCACGCCGTAGACGGGGACGACGTTCGGGTGGCGGACGCGCGCGATCGCTCTGGCCTCGCGGAGCAGCGCGGCGGGCTGATCGTCTCGATCGAGGCGCCCCGGCAGCAGCAGCTTCAGCGCGACGTGGCGCTGGAGCGCCGGGTCGAACGCCCGGTAGACCTCGCCGAACGAGCCACGCCCCACCAGTTGCAGGCCCTCGAACGGCCCCCAGCGGTCCAGCGCACCGGGCGCCGGGGTGTCGTCCGACAGTCGCGTCTCGACTTCCGGGTTATTCAAATAAATGCTCGTGCGGCGATTATGGCCTATATTGATTTCAGCGCCGCCATGGCGTTGGAGGTCTTCATGACTCGAACATTCCGACTCGCCATCCTGCTGGGACTCTTCGTGTTGGCCGGACTTGGCTTCCCGTCAGCCGCCGGCGCCCAGCGGCGCGGCGGCGGAGGCGGCGGAGCGGTTGCGCGCGGCGGTACCGCCGTGCACAGCGGCGGGGCCGTGGTCCGGGGAGGCGGCGCCGTGCACGGCGGCGGCAACGTTGCGGTCCCGAGGACGCATCCTCCCTACTCGTATTACCGGCCCTACTCCTATTACCGGCCGTACTACTATCACCCCAGCTACTACTACCCGTACTATTCGCCCTGGTCCTTCAGTCTGAGCTTCGGATTCGGCTGGTACGGAGGCGGCTACTACGCCTATCCCTACGGCTACCCGTACGCGTATCCGCCGTATCCGTATTCGTACCCGCCACCGTATCAGTCACAGCCGCAGTACCCGCCGCCGACGTCGAACAACGGGTACAACGACATGGTCTCGACGCCTGCGCCCAACGGCTACCAGGCGGAGCGATCCACCGCCCCGCGAGTAGTCGACCAGGGAGAGTTCGGCACGCTGTCACTTCGCGTGATGCCGTCCGACGCCACGATCGTGATCGACCAGCAGGCCTGGGACCGTCCGACGGGCGACGAGCGCTTCTCGATCGAGCTGAGCGAGGGTCCGCATCAAGTCGAAGTCCGAAAGGCCGGCTTCACATCGTACGTGCGCACGATCGACGTGCCGCGTGGACGCCCGCTCGTGTGGAACGTGGCGTTGACGCCGTTACAGACGGGGGCGCGGCAGGCGGCGCGGACCGTGCCGCTTCGCTAGCGCGCGCCTGGGAGGAACCTTGCGCTACACGCGTCGCGAGATCGGAAAACTGATGATCGCCGTCCCCGCAGCGGGGCTGCTGCCGCTGGAGCTCCGCGCCTTCGGCGCGAAGCCGGACTCGAAGTGGGCCGGCGTGCAGGTCGGGATGAACGTCCCCTACAACTTCGGGACACGGACGATGCCGGTCGACGAGGTGATCGCGAAGACCGCGCAGCTGGGCGTCAGCGCGGTCGAGCTGCGATCGCAGCCGATCGAGCTCCTGATGGGCGCACCGATGACGGTGCTCGAGCCCGGACGCGGCGCCGACGTGCAGAAGAAAGCCGCCGAGGACCTGCGCGCGTGGCGCCTGAAGACGAAGCCGGAGGGGGCGTCAGCGGCGAAGAAGAAGTTCGACGAGGCGGGCATCAAGATCAACGTCGTCAAGTTCGACAACATCTACAACTTCACCGACCCGGAGATGGACTATGCCTTCGCGCTGGCGAAGGCGGCCGGGGCGCGCGCGATTTCGTGCGAGCTGGAGTCCGAGGGGGTCAAGCGGGTCGGGCAGTTCGCCGACAAGCATCGGCTCACCGTCGGCTATCACGGCCACACCAAGACGCCGGAGTCGATGTTCGAGGAGGCCTTCGCCGCGGCGAAGTACAACGGCGCCAACCTCGACATCGGGCACTGGGTCGCCGGCAATCTCGGCAACCCGGTCGACTTCATCCGCAAGCATCACGATCGGATCACGCACATCCACGTGAAGGATCGGAAGAAGGGGGCCAACGGCGTCGACGGCGTGAACGTCCCGTTCGGGCAGGGAGACACGCCGATCGTCGAGTGCCTGCAGCTGATCCGCGACAACAAGTGGCCGATCGACGCGGTCATCGAGTTCGAGTACCCGGTCCCCGCCGGATCCGATCGGATGGCCGAGATCGCGAAGACGGTCGACTACTGCCGCAAGGCGCTGGGCGCGTAGCGGATGCCGAGCTGATCGAACAGGAACGAGAACACGTCGGCGCTCTGCTCGATCCCTTCGTTGAGCGCCGTGCCGATGCCGTGGCCCGCGGTCGACGAGGTGCGCAGCAGGATCGGATGGCTCGAGGCGTTGGCCGCCTGCAGCCGCGCCGTCATCTTGCGCGACTGCATCGGGTTGACGCGGTGATCGTTGTCCCCGGTCAGGAACAGGATCGCCGGGTAGCGCGTGCCGTCCTTGACGTGGTGGTAGGGCGAGTAGGCGCGCAACGAGCGGAACTGATCCGCGTCCTTCACCGAGCCGAACTCCGTCGTGTTGAACGTGCCGTTGGGATCGAGCTCCACGCGCAGCATGTCGTAGATGCCGACGAACGACACCACCGCGCGGAACAGATCCGGCCGCTGCGTGAAGGCCGCCCCCATCAGCAGGCCGCCGTTGCTGCCGCCGAGGATCGCCAGGTGCGCGGGCGTCGTGTACTTGCGATCGATCAGGTGCTGCGCGCAGGCGAGGAAGTCGTCGAAGACGTTCTGCTTGCGCGTCAGGTTCCCCGCCTTGTGCCACTCTTCCCCATACTCGCCGCCGCCGCGCAGGTTGGCGATCGCGTAGACGCCGCCCTGGTCCAGCCACACGCGGCCGAAGTCGCCGACGAAGTTCGGCGTCAGGCTGATGCCGTAGCCGCCGTAGGCCTCGAGCAGGACGGGGTTCGTCCCGTCGAACTTCGTCCCCTTGCGGCGGATGATGTTGAGCGGCACCTTGGTACCGTCCTTCGACGTGGCGAACTCCCGCACGACCTCGGCGTCGGCGAAGGCGATCGGTGACGTCTCGGACAGCGGCGTCCGTTTGGCCGCGCCGCCGGCGATCTCGTACCAGCCGGACGGCTCCAGGTAGCTCGACGCGTGAAACAGCACCTCGTCGTCCTGCAATCGCAGCACGCCGTCGACGGATGGCGCTCCCGCGGCCGGCGGCAGATCCGGCAGCGGCTTCCCCTGCCGGTCGAAAACGCGCACCCGCGACGGGCCGCCGACGAGATCGACGACGTACAGACGGCTCGCGGTCGGCACGAGGGCGGCGATCGACGCGCGGTTGCGCTCGTCATCACCGGTCCCCGGCGTCTGCCGGATGACGACCTGCGCCTGATCGAGACGCGGGGACGCGAGCGGCAGCCGCAGCACGGTGCCGCGCGGCGCGTTCTTGTGCGAGAGCAGGTACAGCGATTGATCCGGGCCGAACTTCACGCTGACCACGGCGTCGGTGAAGCGGGTGATCTGCGTCCAGTGTCCGTCGGGATCCATCAGGTAGTGCGCGAATTCCCCGCCGTCGCCGTTAGCCACCGACGCCAGCAGGTACTTGCCGTCATCGCTCGTCGCCAGCTGGATCTCGGCGATGCGCGGAAAGTCCTTGCCGATCACGTAGGTGTCGGCGGCCGTGTCGGCGCCGAGCTTGTGGAAGTAGACCTGCTGATAGAAGTTGGCGTCTTCCGGCGGGCGCTCGTTCCCCTGCGGATAGCGCGTGTAGTAGAAGCCGGTGCCGTCGCGGTTCCAGGCGATGCTGCCGCCGGCGGTCGCGAAGTTCACGCGCGGCACGCGGTCGCCGAGCTCCTTGCCGGTCGCGCTGTCGAAGACGCGGCCGGTGCTGTCTTCCGATCCGTTTTCCGTCAGCGCGGCGGCGACCAGCTTGCCGTCGAGCGACGGGACGTAGAACTGGATCGAGATCGAGCCCTTGTCGCTGCCGGCGTTGGGATCGACGATGACGCGGGCGGATGCCGCGGCGTCGGGCGAAGACATCGCGACCAGGTAGGGCTGCTGCTTCGCCGGATCGAACTTCATCGCGAAGAGCGTGCCGGCGCGATACTGCAGCGCGAAGTATGCCGCCGAGGCCCCGATCAGTTGTTCGAGGCGGCGCTTGATCGCCGGCCGCGACGGCAGCGCATCGAGGTAGTCGCGGGTGCGCGTGTTCTCGGCGCCGCTCCACGTCTTCACCGCGGGATCGTCCCAGTTCTCCAGCCACCGGTAGTCGTCCACGACCTTGATGCCGTGATAGCTGTCGGTGACCGGGCGCTTCTCGGCCGGCGGCGCTTTCTTCACCGCGGGCGCCTGTCCGGCGGGGCCGGCGATCGCCATCACGCACAGCGCGGCGGCGATCGCCGCGAGCTTCTTCAACGACGAACTGGCCGAGCGCACCGTGTCATTCATGTCTGGCTCCTGGCGCACGATGGGTTGTGAGGCACGCGGTCGGGCCGGCTCACGTGGGCGAGACGAGCGTGGCGAGCTTGAGGACGGTGTTCCAGTTGCGCGCGGTGCCGCCGGGCAGCCGCCTGGCGACGAGCGGCGTCGCCTTCGAGGTCCCCATGCCGTCGGGGAACACCATATACAAATGACGGCCATCGGCGGTGAGCACCTCGCGGCCGGTGATTTCCCCCTGCACCATCTTCACCTTCGCCTTGTCGAGCGCCGTCTTGAAACAGGTGACGTGCAGGTGTCCCGGATCGCGCCTGGCTTCGGCCGCGTAGGGATTGGCCTTGACCATCGCCTGCCATTCGTCGGCGGTGCGCACGTGAATGTCGCAGGTCACGCCGAGCCCCTTCGCCAGCTCGCGCTCGAGCTGCGCCTCCAGTTTCGCCGTCGGCTGCGTGCGGGCGCGAAAGACGACGTTGCCGCTCTGCAGCACGGTCTTGACGTCCTGCAAGCCGAGCCTGGTCAGCAGCGCCCGCAGGTCCGCCATCGCGACCATGTTGTTGCCGCCGACGTTGATTCCCCGGAGCAGCGCGACGTAGGTCGTCATCTGAGCCGCCTGCCTTTCTCCGACGCGTCGATCAGCATCTTCAGCCGCGCCTGCCGCGTCTCTTCTTTCTTTGCACTGACAATCCACCAGCCGAGCCTCTTGCGGTAATAGGGAGGCTGCGCTGCGAAGAAATCCCACGCCTTCCCGTTCTTCTTCAACTGGCCGGCATACGGCTCTTCGAGCCGATCGCGGCGCTGCTCGTAGGCGTAGATGCCCGACTTGTTCTCGAGCCGCGCGGCGTAGGCGGCGAGTCCGGCGGGCAGGACGCGCTTGCCCTCGATCAGCGCCGTGATGCGCCGCATGTTGACCGCGCTCCAGATGCTGCCCTTGCGCCGCGGGGTGAAGCGGATCGTATAGCTGTCGGCGTCGACGTTCTTGCGGATGCCGTCGATCCAGCCGACACACAGCGCTTCGTCCACCGACTCCGGCCACGTCAGGCTGGGCTTTCCGGTCGCCTTCTTGTGGAAACCGACCCATAGCTCCTCGGCCTTGCGGTGGTTCGCCTTGAACCACTTGCGCAGTCCGGCCGGAGAGGTGAAGTAGGTGATGTTGCGCGGCTCGAGCATTGCCGTCGCTAGAAGATACACGGTATTCTCGACGCCTGGGAGGTGCCGCCATGCTGCGCAATGCCCTTCGTGCCCGCCCACTGCCCGAACACGCGGAATGGGCGCACCTGCGCTGCTCGTTCTGCGGGAAGGACGCCAACCACGTCCGTTTTCTTGCCGCCGGTGTTGCCGGTGGCAAGATCTGCGACGCGTGCTGCTGGAAGGCGTTGCGGATTTTTCTACCCGCCTACCTGAAGCGCCGGCCCGCCTGATGGAGGTGCCTGGCACCGAGGGTGGCTGGCACCGACGGTGCCAGGCACCTCAGAGCGTCGCGAGGCGGCGCTCCAGGAACCGGCGCTGTGGTTCCTGCTTCGTCAGCGCCAGGGCGCGCTCGTACGCGGCGCGCGCCTCGGCGGTGCGGCCGAGGCGCCGCGCCAGTTCCGCGCGCGCGGAATGCGCCAGCGCATAGTCGGCGAGATCGCCTCGCGCCAGGATCGCGTCGATCTGCGCCAGCCCCGCCGCCGGGCCGTCGCGCATCGCCACGGCGGCGGCGCGGTTCAACTCCACCACCGGCGACGAATCGGCACGCATGAGGACGTCATACAACCCGACGATCTGCCGCCAGTCGGTGTCGGCGGCGGTCGGCGCTTCGGCGTGGACGGCGGCGATCGCCGCCTGCAGCGTGTAGGGGCCGAAGCGGCGTGACGACAGCGCGCGCTCGACGAGCGCGCAGCCCTCGCCGATCTGCTCGCGGTTCCACACCGATCGATCCTGATCGTCGAGCAGCACCAGGTCGCCGTCCGCCGACGTGCGCGCCGCGCGGCGTGACTCGTGCAGCAGCATCAGCGCGAGCAGCCCCATCCCTTCCGGCTCCGGCAGCAGCTCCACGAGAAGGCGGCCGAGACGGATCGCTTCGCCCGACAGGTCCGTCCTGATCAGCGTCGCCCCCGACGAGGCCGCGTATCCCTCGTTGAAGACGAGATAGATGACGTGCAGCGCCGCGTCGAGCCGCTCGGGCAGCTCGGTGCGCGACGGCACCTGGTAGGGGATCTTCGCCACGCGGATCTTGGTCTTGGCGCGGACGATGCGCTGCGCGATCGTGGACGGCGTGGTCAGGAACGCGCGCGCGATCTCCTCCGTCGTCAGGCCGCAGACCTCGCGCAGCGTCAGCGCGATCTGCGCGTCGGGCGGCAGCGCCGGGTGGCAGCAGGTGAAGATGAGCCGCAGCCGATCGTCCTCGACCGCCTCGAGATCGATCGCGCGATCCTCGGCCTCTCGCGCCTCGGCGTCGAGCCGCTCGGCGAGCTCTCCCACCGACGCGTCGAACCGGGCGCGGCGCCGGGCGCGATCGATCGCCTTGAACCGCCCGGTCGAGATCAGCCACGCCCGCGGGTTCGCCGGAACGCCTTCCCGCGGCCACTGTTCGACCGCGGCCGCGAACGCGTCGTGCAGCGCCTCCTCGGCGAGATCGAAATCGCCGAGGAGGCGGATCAGCGTCGCGAGCACCCGCCGCGAATCCGACCGATAGACGGCCTCGATGCTATCGAGCATGAAGACGGATGGACCGCCACAGATGAACACGGACAAACACGGATAAGTCTGTGTCTTTTCTTTATCGGTGTTCTTCTGTGTTTATCTGTGGCCCTCTCTCTACACGGGCTGGGAGTAGTCGATGATCGGCCGCACTTCGATGCTGCCGAATCGCGCCGACGGGATCTTCGACGCGACCTGGATGGCGTCGTTCAGGTCGCGCGCTTCGATCAGGTAGTAACCGCCGAGCTGCTCCTTCGTCTCGGCGAACGGGCCGTCCGTGGTCGAGACCTTCCCGTTGCGCACGCGGACGGTGGTGGCGGCGCTGACCGGCTGCAGGGCGTTGCCGCCCAGGTAGTGGCCGCTCTGCTTGATGCCGCTGGTGAAGGCGAAATACTCGCCCATGAATGCGTCCGACTCGGTCTTCGGCATCGATTCCAGCTTCTTTTCCTCGTCGTAGATCAGGCACAGGTACTTCATGTCAACTCCTTTAGCCCGCCGTAGCCTTGGCGAAGGCGGCTTTACCCGATAGTCGTCGGGGCCGGCCCCGAATCGACATGCCCGCTACTGTTTCGACACGTTGACGTAAAAAAGATCGGTGGCGACGTCGAAGGTGTCCTGGTTCAAGGACGTCTTCATCACCTTCCAGTCGGTCGTCGGCTGGATGACCTGCCAGCTGTCGGCGGTCCCGACGCGGATCGGCATCGCGAAGTCCCGCTCGTCCGCCTTCCAGCGATAGGCGACGGTCCCCTCCGACTGGTTGAACGCGAGCTCGAGTACCGGCAGATCCGTACGCCGCAAGTACTGGTTGAAGATCGGCGTCAGGTCGCGCCCGAGCTGGGCCCCCAGCTGGGCATTGAAGTAGGCGATCACGTCCTCGGTGAGGATGTTCTGGTACTTGAAGTGCTGGAAGAAGTCGTGGAGCACCTTCCACCAGCGCTGGTCGTCGTTGACGACGCTGCGCAGCGTGTTGAGGAAGAGCGCGCCCTTGAAATACATGTCCTGCGGCGGCGAGCGGTGGATGCCGCGCTGCGTCACGATCGGCTCGCGGTTGCGCACCTTGGACTTGTAGCCGTTCACGTACTTGAGTGCATCGGCATAGCCGAAGCGGTGCTCGACGTACAGGTTCTCGAGATACGTCGTCCAGCCCTCGTGGATCCACATGTCGGAGACGTCGGCGGCCGAGATCGCGTTGCCGAACCACTCGTGGCCGCTCTCGTGGATGATGATGAAGTCGAACTTCGGGCTGATGCCGACGCCGGTCCAGTCGCGCTCGAGATAGCCGTTGGCGAAGTGATTGCCGTAAGTGACCGCGCTCTGGTGCTCCATGCCGGAATACGGCACCTCGATCAGCTTGTAGCCGTCCTTCGCGAACGGATAGTCGCCGAAATAGTGCTCGTAGGCCTCGATCATCCCCTTCGCCTGCGCGAACTGCCGCTTCGCTCCCTCGAGATTGCCCGGCGTGACGTAGAAGTCCAGGGGCAATGTCACCTGCCCTGAGCCTGTCGAAGGGAGGCGATCCTCGAAGTGGACGTAGTTGCCGATGTTCGCCGACACGCTGTAGTTGTTGATCGGGTACTGGACCGTCCAGTCCCAGCGCGTGTAGCCGTCGCCGAGATCGGTCTTGCCGAGGAACTTGCCGTTCGACACGTCGACCAGTGCGCTGGGGATGGCGATACTGATCCGCATCGACTCGACCTCGTCGCGCCACTGATCCTTGTTCGGCCACCACACGGCGGCCCCCTGGCCTTCGCACGCCGTGTAGATCCAGTCCTGGCCGGCCGGGTCTTTGCCGAACGTCATGCCGCCGAAGCGGCCGCCCTGCTGCGGATTGCCCGAGTAGTAGAACTCGATGGTGTATTCGCGCCCCGCCTTGAGCGGCTGCGGGAAATCGACCCACACGGTGTTGAGCTCGCGCTCGTACTTCAGCGGCGTCGTACCGAGCAGGATCTTGTCCACGTTCAGATTGGCGTAGAGATCGAGCTGGATGCGCGTGTCGTCTTTCAGCATCCGGAAGCGGATGGTGTTCTTCCCGCCGATCCACTTCTTCGCGGGATCGACGCGGACGTCGAGGTGATAGAAGAGCAGGTCGTTGTTGGCGCGATAGCGGCCGTACTCGCCGCGCAGGATGTCGGCGCGGGTCGGCGGGCGCCCGGTCGTCGGCGGCGGCGGCGCCGGCGCGGCCGGGGCTTGCGGCGGCTGCGCGGGCTGCTGCGCCAGGAGCAGAGACACGAAGACGGCGGAAGCCAGCGAAAGCATGCCTTAATCATGCCCCAACCGCACCACGCGCGCCGCACCCGCACTCTTGACAAATAGTCCCGATGTGGGACTATTGCCACCACCATGGGCATGACGCCGTCGTACCACGCCCTGCTGATCCTCGCCAGCCTGGCGGATGCCGACCGCCACGGCTACGCGATCCGCAAGGACGTCACCGAGCGCAGCGGCGGCGAGGTCCGCCTCGGATCGACGACGCTCTACCGCATGCTCGGGCAGCTGCTCGACGAGGGGCTGATCGAGGAGGCGCGCGCGCGCCCGGCGCCGCAGCTCGACGACGAGCGGCGCCGCTATTTCCACATCACGGCCGCGGGGCGCCGCGCGCTCGCGGCCGAACTGCGGCGGCTGGAACGCGTGCTGCTCGCCGTCAAGCCGGTGCTCGAATCGAGGGGGCGATGACCGCCCTCGTCACGCTCACCATGGCCGCCATCCGCGCCCTCGTCCGGCTCTATCCCGGCCGCTTTCGCTCCAGGTTCCAGGCCGAAGTACTCGACTCGATTCGCGCCGATATCCGCGAGGCGTCGCAGCGCGGCGCCGTTGCCACGACGGCCGCGTGCGCGCGTGCGTTCGCCGAAACGGCCGGCGGGCTCGTCGCGGAGCATCGAGGACGGCTGCGTCTTCCCCGCCTCGCCCTGAACGACGACCTCCGCGACGGCTGGCGCTCGCTGCGGCAGTCGCCGACCTTCACCGCCGTGGCCCTGGTCGTGCTCGCCCTCGGCATCGGCGCCGGCACCGCGATCTTCTCCATCGTCGACGCGGTGGTGCTGCGCGCGCTCCCCTTCGATCAGCACGATCGCATCGTCGCGGTGCTCGAGCACAACGCGAAGCGCGCCGACGGGCCGACGAGCACCATGCCGCAAATCTTCCTCGACTGGCGCGATCGGCGGCAGTCGTTCGCGCTGCTGGCCGCCACCAACCGCCAGGTCATGCGCGCGCGTAACCTCACCGGGGAGCTCGAGAACGCGCGCGTGCTGCGCGTCTCGCGCGAGTTCTTCCCGCTGCTCCGCGTCCACCCGGCACTCGGCCGCCTGCTGACTGCCGAGGACGAAGTGCGCGGGCAGCATCGCGTCGCCATTCTCAGCCACGATTACTGGCTGCGGCATTTCGGCGGCGCCCCCGACGCCATCGGCCGCCGCCTCCAGCTCGACGACGAAGCATGGGAGGTCGTCGGGGTGATGCCGCCCGGCTTCTCGTTCCCGGTGGGCAGTCCCCAGGCGACCGAGATCTTCACGCCGCTTCCCTTCACCGCCGCGGACCGCGTGCGCCAAGGGGGCCGGTCGTATCAGTACTTCGTCCTCGGACGGCTGAAGGACGGCGTGTCGCTGGCGCAGGCAAGCGACGACATGGATCGCGTCGCCGCCGCGGTCGACGCGGACTATCCCGGCTGGAACACGCTCAACCCGGGCGGACACGTCCGGCTCGTCACGCTGCACGAATTCATGGTCGGCGGCGTGCGCCGGTGGATGCTGCTGCTCCTCGGCGCCGTCGCGCTGCTGCTGGTCATCGCCTGTGCCAACGTGGCGAACCTGATGCTGGCGCGGGCGACAGTGCGCGGCCGCGAGATGGGACTTCGCGCCGCGCTCGGCGCCAGCGGATGGCGCCTCACGCGAGCCCTGATCGTCGAAGGCATCCTCCTCTCGCTGGCCGCGTCGGCAATCGGCGTCGTGATCGCCTACGGCGCGGTCGGCGTGCTGAAGGCATGGATGCCGGCCGGCATCCCGCGCGTGGCGGCGATCGCCATCGATCTGCGCGTGCTCGGCGCGACGATGGCGGCCGCCATTGTCACCGGCGCGGTGTTCGGGGCGGTGCCCGCGATCCACGCCGCGCGTCCGGACCTGACCGGCATGTTACGCGCGGGCAGCCGCACCGCCACCGCCGGCCGCGGCGCGCGCCGGGTGCGCAGTCTGCTCGTCGTCGTCGAGGTCGCGCTCGCGGTCGTCCTCGTCGTCGGCGCCGGCCTCTTCACCGCCAGCTTCGTGAAGGTGCTGCGCGTCGACCCGGGCTTCGACTATCACGGCGTCCTGGCGCTCAACGTCGGGGTCAGGATCGATCCGCGGCATTTCCAGGACGCGGTCGAGCGCGGCCGTCCGTACGTGGA
>Ga0207645_10003028_pt1 | contig 12964 bp, 10 predicted proteins | sample KBSM53metaG_FD_184331 | JGI IMG/M metagenome (GOLD analysis project Ga0207645, IMG submission 184331) | Miscanthus rhizosphere microbial communities from Kellogg Biological Station, Michigan, USA - KBS M5-3 metaG (SPAdes) (version 2) | ecosystem: Host-associated > Plants > Roots > Rhizosphere >...
AGCCGCCCTCGTGCAGTTCGGCGAGGCCGTCGCCGAGCAGCCCTGCCAGAGCCCGTTCCAGCTGCTCGGGGGCCGCGTTGAGACGATGCAGGGCCGCGAGTGGGATGCCGATGCCCTGCGGTTCGAAGCCCAGGTCCGCGGGGGCCTGGTGGAACAGGACCGGCGCCACGGGCTCCTCGGCTGCCCGCAGGACGGCCATCACGGCGCCGCGCACCTGCCGGTCCGTGCCGTGCCAGGCCTGTCCCTTGGGCGTGTACGTCGGCGCCGGCTCGCCGGCCGCCAGCCAGGCGCAGGACTCCCGGACAGGGCACTGGCCGCACTTGGGGGTCCGCGCAGTGCAGACCAGGGCGCCGAGTTCCATGACGGCGGCGTTCCAGCGCACCGAGGCGTCGGGGCGGTCCGGGAGCAGCGATGCCGCCAGCCGCATTTCGGCGGCGGTCAGGGCCTGCGCCGGCAGGGCAGAGCCGGTGACCAGCCGCGCGTGGACCCGGCGGATGTTCGTGTCCACCACCGTTTCGCGGCGTCCGTGGGCGAACGCGGCGACGGCCGCGGCCGTGTAGCTGCCCACGCCCGGCAGGTCCAGGAGTTCGGTGTAGGTGTCGGGGACGGCCCCGCCGTGGCTGTCCCTGATGGCGACGGCGGCAGCATGCAGGCGCAGGGCGCGCCGGGGATATCCCAGCCGGCCCCAGGACCGGACGGCCTCCCCGGCGGGTTCGCCGGCCAGATCGGCAGGTTCCGGCCAGCGGCGCAGCCACTCTTCCCAGACCGGCAGGACCCGGACCACCGGCGTCTGCTGGAGCATCACTTCGCTGACCAGCACACCCCAGGGCGTGCAGTCCGCGGCCCGCCATGGCAGGTCCCTGGCGTTGGACGCGAACCAGTCATCCAGGGCCGCATGGAGGGCTGGGAGATTGCCGGCGCGGCCGGGCGCCCCGGCGGGCAGGGGTTCCCGCGGTGCCGCGGCGGATACGGGGGGCGTGGGGGTTAGAGTTTCGATCCATTCAGCGTAATAGATCGGGGTAACGGATCGGGACGGCGTCCGGTCCCGCGGCGTGGTCGGGCGCCATAGCCCGCGCGGTTCTCTAGGCTAGAAGAATGGTCAGGCAAGGCACTTCAGGTACGGGCGGTTCGCGGCCGAAAGGTTCGGCCACGGGGCAACCCGGGCGCAAATCCGGACGGCCCCCGCTGCGCCGGGTCTACCGCCGCCGCCGGCTGTTTGCAGGGGTGGTCCTGCTGCTCGTCATCGCGGTGGCCTTCGGCGGCTTTGTGGCGGTCTCGAATGCCATGGGCGGGGGCCAGTCTGCCGGCGCCCAGCCGTCCGGGGCAGGGGCGTCGCCGGCGGCCAGCCCGGCTGGCTCCGCGTCGGGGAGCCCGACGGCGTCCGGGGAGGCTTCGGCCTCACCCACGGCCACATCGGGGGAGGGCTGCGAGCAGAATCTGATCACCGTTACGGCCGCCACCGACAAACAGGCTTACGCCGCCGGTGAGAAGCCGCTGCTGAGCCTCACGGTGACCAACAACAACAAGGTCCCGTGCGAGGTCAACATCGGGACGTCGCAGATGGAGTACATGATCACCAGCGGCTCGGACCGGATCTTCTCCTCCAAGGACTGCCAGGCGGAGAGCGCGGACCTGATGAAGACCATTGCTCCGGGCAAGAGTGAGACGGCGAACTTCCCGTGGCAGCGCAACCGCACGGTGCAGGGCTGCGAGCCCGTCGAGGCCACGCCCGGTGCCGGCGGCGCCTACTACGTCTTCACCGCCCGGCTGGCGAACAAGAACAGCCCCAAGGCCGTGTTCCAGCTCAGCTGACCCGTATAACTCCAGTTACCCCCGACGGGTTTGTGGAGGGGGTTAGAGGAAGCGGTCCAGCAGGCTGGCCTCGGCCATGCGGCTCAGTCCCTCCCTGACGGTCCTGGCACGCTGGTCACCGATCCCGTCGACGGTCATGAGGTCATCGATTGTTGCCGCCATCAGGAACTGCAGGCCACCGAAGTGGTCGACGAGCCGGTCGGCGACGGCCTTCGGCACGGCCTTGAGCCCGGAGAGCAGGCGGTAGCCGCGCGGCTGCACGACGGCGTCGAGGTTGGCCTCGCCGCCGGCGAAGCCGACGATCCCGGCGATCTTGCCCAGGTCGATCAGCTCGGTCGGGCCCAGGCTGACGAGGGCCTTGACCGCTTTGTCGATGTCCTCCGCTGTTGCGGCCGGACCGGAGTAGTCCCGGATGATGACGTCGCTGCCCGGGCCGCGGCCGACGGTGAGCTCGTCCAGCTGCAGCGAGAGCAGGCGGCCGTCCTCGCCCAGTTCCAGGACGTACTGGGAGATTTCCTCGGAGATCCTGCGCACCATTTCCTGGCGCTGCAGGGTGACCGCTACGTCACGGACCGTCACCATGGCCTCGATTTCCAGGGCGGAGAGCGAGCTGGTGACCTGGTCCAGGCGCGAGCGATAGCGTTCCAGGGTTGCCAAGGCCTGGTTGGCGCGGGCCAGGACCTTTTCGGAGCCCTCCAGGACGTGGCGCAGCCCGTGCACGTACAGCGCGATGATCTGCATTGACTGGCTGACCGAAATGACCGGGACGCCCGTCTGTATGGCCACGCGTTCCGCGGTCCGGTGCCTGGTGCCCGATTCCTGCGTTTCGATGCTCGAGTCCGGGACGAGCTGGACGGCCGCGCGCAGGATGTTGCTGGCATCCTTGTCGCAGACGATGGCGCCGTCCATCTTCGCCAGTTCCCGCAGCCGGGTGGGGGAGAAATCGATGCCGATCTCGAAGCCGCCCGAACAGATGGACTCGATGGTCCTGTCGATGCCCAGTACGATCAGCGCGCCGGTCCGGCCGCGGAGGATGCGTTCCAGGCCGTCGCGGAGGGCTGTGCCCGGTGCCACCCTGGCCAGGGTCGCCTTGAGCGCATCTTCAGGGCTCCGAGCCATAGATTTCCCTTCAAAGGTGCAGGGACGAGCCTGCAAGTGCGCCGGATTCCAGGGTCTCCCGGCAGGATCAAAGTACTCAGTTCCCCGCTCTCCCCATGATAGGGGTAAAGCAGGGCCACTTCCGCACAGGCAAGCCTTAAAGTGGTCCATTGCGGCGTGCTGCCGCGGGCCTCCTGAAGGGCTGCCCCGGGCGCCGTCAGTGAGGGCATTTTGGCGCCGCAAGGCCGCAGCATCGTGCCCGGGCCCCGCGCAGCTTCATGCGCGGTCCGGCCGCAGCTTCGTCCGCGGTCCGCGGCCTGCGATAAACTTGGATCCTTGGGTGTACCGCGGGCTCTCCGCGCCGTGACCCGTCCACTGCCGCAGCGAAAGTAGCATCGTGTCTCAAGAAGTCCTCAGCCCCGCCCGAGTCCAGGAGATTCACAAGCAGGCGGCCCGGCGCCGGACTTTCGCGGTCATTTCGCACCCCGACGCCGGCAAATCCACCCTGACTGAGGCCCTGGCGCTGCACGCAAAGGTGATCGGCACGGCCGGCGCCTCCAGCGGCAAGGCCAACCGCAAGGAGACGGTCTCGGACTGGATGCAGATGGAAAAGGACCGCGGCATCTCCATCAGCTCTGCCGCTTTGCAGTTCGCCTACCGGGACACCGTCATCAACCTCCTGGACACCCCGGGCCACGCCGACTTTTCCGAGGACACCTACCGGGTGCTCGCGGCCGTGGACTGTGCCGTCATGCTGGTCGACGCCGCGAAGGGCCTGGAAACCCAGACCATGAAGCTCTTCGAGGTCTGCAAGCAGCGCAACCTGCCCATCATCACTGTCATCAACAAGTGGGACCGGCCCGGCCTGGACGCCCTGGCGCTGATGGACGAGATCACCGAACGCACCGGCCTGCAGCCGATGCCGCTGACCTGGGCCGTTGGCATCTCCGGCGACTTCCGCGGCGTCTGGGACCTGCGCAACGACCGCTTCGCGCAGTTCAAGCGCAACAACGCCGGCGCCAACATCGCCCTCACCGAATACTTCACCCCCGACGAGGCCGCCGCCAGCCAGGGCGACGACTGGTCCAACGCCGTGGACGAGGCCGGACTGGTCATCGAATCCAATCTGGCGTTCGACGTCGCGGCCTTCCACGCCGGTAAGGCGACGCCGATCCTCTTCAGCTCGGCCGCACTGAACTTCGGCGTCAAGGAAATCCTCGACGCCCTCGTCGACTTCGCCCCGCCCGCCGCCCCGCGGCCCGACGTCGACGGCGACCCCCGCCCCGTGGATGCCCCGTTCGCCGGGTTCGTCTTCAAGGTCCAGGCCGGCATGAACAAGGCCCACCGCGACCACGTTGCCTTCATCCGTGTCTGCTCCGGCATGTTCGAGCGCGGCATGGTGGTCACCCAGACCCGGACGGGGAAATCCTTCGCCACCAAGTACGCCCAGCAGGTCTTCGGCCGCGAACGCGAGGTGATCGACGAGGCTTTCCCGGGCGACGTGGTGGGCCTCGTGAACGCCTCCTCCCTCCGCGTGGGGGACAGCCTGTTCCTGGACCAGCCCGTGGAGTTCCCCGCGATCCCGCTGTTCGCCCCGGAGCACTTCCAGGTGGCGCGCTCCAAAGACCCGAGCCGGTTCAAACAGTTCCGCCGCGGCATCGAACAACTCGAGCACGAGGGCGTCATCCAGGTGCTCCGCTCCGACATCCGCGGTGACCAGGCGCCCGTTCTTGCCGCCGTCGGCCCCATGCAGTTCGAAGTGGTCGAGGACCGCATGGCGCACGACTTCAGCGCCCCGATGCGGCTGGAGCGGCTCCCGTATTCCATGGCCCGGATCTCGACCGCCGACGCCATGCCGGCGCTGGCCAACGTCCCCGGCGCCGAAGTCCTGTTGCGCTCCGACGGGGAATACCTGGCCCTGTTCAACGACGTCTGGGCCCTGCGCCGGATCGAAAAGAACCACCCTGACCTCACCCTGGTGCCGATCGGGACCCACAACCCCGCAAAATAGCCCAAGGCGGCGGACCGAAAGAGTCCCGGGAAGTCTTCCGGAATCCGGTTTCCGCGTTATGATAAGTAAGCTTGCTTATGATGCGGGTGCCGGGATTTGTCCCGGCTTTGGACTGATCCGCCCGCTTCCAGCGGCGGCCCCATTAGAGGGACCACGTAGACCTTTGACAACCATGGACCCCGGTTTCCTGCTCAGCGGGCGCTACCGGATCGAAGAACTCATTGGCCGGGGCAGCCAATCGAGCGTGTACCGTGCCACGGACGAGGTCCTGGGGCGTGAAGTGGCAGTCAAACTCTTCCGCGACGGGACAGTGGACGAAGAACGGACCCGCAGGCAAGCCGATGAAGTGCGGATCCTGGCGGGGATGGCCCACCATGCCCTCGTGACATTGTTCGACGCCGGCACGGACCTCAGTGACCCGACCCGCCGGCTCAGTTATCTGGTGATGGAACTCGTCCGCGGCCCCGACCTGCGCCGCCGCTCGGCCGAGGGCCCGCTGTCGGCGGCCCACATGGCGCTGATCGGACACGATCTCGCCGACGGTCTTGCGCACATCCACCACCACGGCATCATCCACCGGGACGTCAAGCCGGCCAACATCCTGCTCGTGGACTACAGCGTCGAGGACCGGCGCGCCCGCGCCAAACTCAGTGACTTCGGCGTGGCCATCACCATCCGCGAAGGCCACCACGGCGACCCCGATGACAGCTCCGGCACCCCGGCCTACCTCAGCCCCGAACAGGCTGCCGGCGAACCGGCGGGCCCCGCCAGCGACGTCTATTCGCTGGGGCTGGTCCTGCTGGAAGGCCTGACCGGGAAAATGGCCTATCCCGGCGCGCCGGTGCAGTCCGCCCTGGCCCGGCTGCTCCACGACCCGGACGTCCCTGAAGACATCGCGCCCATGTGGGCGGCCCTGCTGACCTCCATGCTGGACAGGGATCCGGCCGCCCGCCCGCCGGCCCGGGAAGTGTCCCTGGCCCTGCGCCAGGAAGTCATCAACGGCACAGGACGCCGCCGCCGGGACCCGGCCGCGCTGTTGACCGACGAAGAAGGGCGCATGCAGGCGGTCGAGCGGTACCGGATCCTGGACACTCCCGCGGACGGCGTCTTTGACCGGATCGCGGCGCTGGCCGCACGCATGTTCTCGGTGCCCGTGGCGATTGTCAGTGTTGTGGACCATGACCGGATCTGGTTCAAGTCCCACCACGGCACGGATGTCACGGAAATCGGCCGGGACCCCGGATTGTGCGCCTCCGCCGTCCTGCAGGGCGATGCCTGGATTGTCCGGGACGCCGTCAACGATCCCCGGACGCTCGCCAACCCCCTCGTGGCAGGCGAGTTCGGCCTGCAGTTCTATGCCGGGGTGCCGCTGCGCACTCCGGACGGCTACAACCTGGGCACCTTCTGCATCCTGGACCGTGAGCCCCGCGAGTTCAGCGATGAGGACACTGCTGCGCTGGAGGACCTGGCGGCGCTCGTGATGCACGACCTGGAGTTGCGGCTCCACAGCCGGCGGGCGCTCGCCGGGTAACCCGCGGTCCGCCTGACGGGCTGGCCTACCGCCGGCCGGCGTGAAGGGCCAGTTCGAGTTCGAAGCGCGCCGTTGGGTCCTCGAGGGCGTCGCCAAAGAGCTCGCGCAGCTGGGCTGCCCGGTAGCCCACGGTCTGCGGGTGGATCCCGAGCTCGGCGGCCACGGGCGCCCGCTGGCCCCAGTGGCGCAACCAGGAGAGCAGGGTTTCGGCGAGCCGGTCGCGCTGTGCGGGCCGGAGCCCTTCCAGCGGCGCGAGCCGGCGGTTGGCGAGTTCCGTGATCGCCGAGGGTTCTGCACCGAGAATCACCTGCGCCAGGTGCTCGTCGGCCCAGATCGGGGGATCATCCGGTCCCTCCCGCGGAGGCAGCGCCGCGGCCGCAAGCACGGCCAGCCGCAGCGAGTCCGGAACCCTCTCCCAGCCTCCGGAGGGTCCCACGGAAGCGCCGCGCCCCTTCAGGGCACGGTCCAGGTCGTCCCGGGCGGAGCGCGATATCCGCGCCGGCACCAGGGCGACAACATCAGTCTCGCGCTCAATCACCAGGGTGCCCGGGCCCAGGCGCAGCCGCAGCCCGGCCGCCCGGTCCAGCGGCAGCGTCACCACCGCCATGCGCTGGGGCAGGGACCAGTCCGCCATCGCCGCCGTCTGGCGCAGGGCCGCCTCGTCGGCCTGGCCGAGCAGGAGCAGGTCCAGCAGTTCGGTGCGCCGCCGGTCCACTGCCCCGGCCCGTTCGGACTGCTCAAAGGCGTAGGCCTCGGCGCTGACCGCCGACAGCTCATCGATGTACGCGAGGATCGATTCGCCCAGGTCCACCACGACGCCCTGGCCCAGATGGTGTTCCACTGAGACTTTGGACATCTCCCGGAACGTCACGCGGGCGCCCATCCGGTAGGCGCTCAGGAGCGCGTCCATGCTCCGCCCCTGCCGGAACTCGCCGCTGCCCAGCCCGGCCACCAGCTCCCGGCTTTCCTCGGACAGCGCCGGCAGCCGGGTCCCGGGCAGTTGCAGGAAGCGGTCCAGCGCCGCGGCCACGCCCCTGCGCAGCCCCCTGCCAAAGCGCCCCTCGATCGGCCTGGCGTACGCCGGGACGAGCTGCGGGACGGCCTCGATGATGGCCTCGACAATGCCGGGCATCCGCGGCCGCAGCATGTCGCTGACCTCCCGCGGCAGGGCCAGCCAGGGAGGATCGTAGGCGGGGGCGGGGCCGGCAGGCTCCCGGGCAGGGGATGTGTTCATGGAAAGTCCGATGAGTTGTTGCGGCGGGATAGTTTTCTCGAGTCGATCGTATGCCTTGGGTGAAGAAGTATGGCGCAATCTGACATAAGCTTGATGAATGATCCGGCTCCGTAAGCTGGCGCGCGCCGCATCTCTACTGACCACCCCACTAGCTCCAGAAGACATTCTGTCGCTGTTCAATCCCGTGTTTTCCGCCCGCCAATTGCGCGGCGTGGTCACCAGGGTGGTTCCAGAAACGGCCGATTCCGCCACCATTTTCTTCCGTCCCGGCCGCGGCTGGCAAGCACATCTTGCCGGCCAGTGGGCCCGTATTGGCGTCGAGCTCGACGGTGTCCGCCACTGGCGGTCCTACTCGCTCAGCGCCCCCGCCGGACAGGACCCGGCAATCACCGTGACCGACATGGGCGCCGTGTCCGGGGCCCTCGTGCGCGGCACCAAGCCCGGCGACGTCCTGTTCCTGGCGCCCCCGCAGGGCGATTTCGTCCTTCCCGAGCATCCGCGGCCGCTGCTCATGCTCACGGCCGGCAGCGGGATCACCCCGGTGATGTCGATGATCCGCACGCTCGTTCCGCACCGCCCGGATTCGGACGTCGTCCTGATCCACACCGCCCGCACCGCCGCGGACACCATCTTCCGTGAAGAACTCGCCGAGCTCGCCGACCAGTTCCCCAACCTGCGCGTCACGCACTGGTTCACTGGTGAGAGCGGACGGCTGGACTTCACCTCGGCCGCCGACCTGGACCGGCTCTGCCCGGACTGGCGCCAGCGCGCCGCTTACGCGTGCGGTCCGGAAGGGTTCCTCAACGACGCCGAGGCGCTGTGGGAGGCCGAAGCGGAAGACGCCCAGCAGGCCGCGGCCAGCTCGGGCACCCTGACCATCGAACGCTTCAGCACCAGCCTCGCCGGCGGCGCCGGGCACGACGGCGGCCTGGTCACCTTCGAGGCCTCCGACCGTGAAGTCGAGGCCGATGGCGACACCCCGCTGCTCGATGTCGGCGAGGACGCCGGCATCCTCATGCCCAGCGGCTGCCGGATGGGTATCTGCCACAGCTGCCTCATCCCGCTGCGGGCCGGCCACGTCCGTGACCTGCGCACCAACGAAGTGCACGGCGAGCCCGGCCAACTAATCCAGACGTGCGTGTCGGCAGCCGCCGGCCCCGTTAACCTCGACCTCTGAGGAGTATCACCGCATGACGATTGTTTCCAACAAACCGGACCTTTCCGACGCCGACACCCCCGCCACCAGCGGTGCAGCCGACACAGCAAAGGTCGTCACGGTCGCGAAGACGCGGCCCGGCGCCCTCGCCGAGACCGGCAGCCCGCTGCTGCGTCCGCCCGCGGCCGCCCACCTCTCCGACGAGCAGGTGGCGGAGCTGGGGCGCGAACTCGACGCCATCAAGGATGACATCCTCGCCAAGCGCGGGTCCGCCGATGCCGCCTACATCCGCCGCATGATCAAGATCCAGCGCGGCCTGGAGCTCTCCGGCCGTGCCCTGCTCCTTGTCAGCAAGAAGAAGCCCGCCTGGTTCGCCGGCACCGCGCTGCTGAGCTTCGCCAAGATCCTGGAAAACATGGAACTTGGGCACAACATCCTGCACGGGCAGTGGGACTGGATGCGGGACCCGGACATCCACTCCACCACCTGGGAATGGGACTTCGTCACCCCCGCGCGCTCCTGGCAGCACACCCACAACGATCTCCACCACCGCTGGACAAATGTGGTCGGCAAGGACAACGACATCGGATACAACCTGCTGCGGATGGATCCAGACCAGAAATGGACTCCCTTCAACCTGGGCAACCCGCTGTACAACGCGCTGCTGGCACCGGTCTTCGAGTGGGGCATCGCGATCTACGACCTCGAACTGGTGGACTACAAAGAGGGCCGGAAGTCCAAGGAAGCCCTGACCAAGGACCTGAAGGCCCTCGGCCGCAAGGCACTGACGCAGTTCACCAAGGACTACGCCGCCACTCCCGCCGTCGCCATGCTGACCGGTTCCGGCAAGCAGGCCCTCTACGGCACGCTGACCGCCAACGCCGTCCGCAACGTTTGGGCGCACGCAGTGATCTTCTGCGGCCACTTCCCCGAAGGCACTGACACCTTCACCGAGGAAATGGTGGAGGGCGAGACCCGCGGTGACTGGTATGTGCGGCAGATGATTGGCTCGGCCAACATCTCCGGCTCCAAGTTCATGCACCTCATGACCGGCAACCTCTCGCACCAGATTGAGCACCACCTGTTCCCGGACCTTCCCTCGAACCGCTATGCGGAAGTGCAGCCGAAGGTGCAGGAGATCTGCAAGCGCTACGGACTGCCGTACACCACGGGCCCGCTGCTGAAGCAGGTCGGCTCCACGTGGGCGAAGATCTTCAAGCTGGCCCTGCCTCCCAAGAAGGCCTAGCAAACCCAGGCCGGCTCAGCCGGGGTGAAATCAGAAGAGGGGCGTCTGCCATCGTGAACTGGTCCCCGAAAGTTGGACTGGTTAAGTAGGATCCTAAGCCGCGAGGGCCTGAGCACGGTATTGCACCGGGCTCAGGCCCTCGAGCTTTGTTGAGATTCGTTCGGTGTTGTACCAGCGGATGTATTCGTGCAGCGCCGCTGCCAGTGCGTCGGTGCTGATGAACCGGACATGGTGGAAGAGCTCTTCCTTGAGGTGTCCGAAGAAGTTCTCGATCACCGCGTTGTCGTAGCAGTTGCCCTTGCGGGACATTGATTGAACCGCACCGGCACCCTCCAGAAGGACGCGCCAGGAGATGTGCCGGTACTGGAAACCCTGATCCGAATGCACCAGCGGCTGCTGTCCGTCCTCGAGCGTGGTCAGGGCCTTTCGCAGTGACGTGTTGGTCAGCTCCAGGTTCGGGGTTGAGCTGATGGTGTGGGAGATGATCTGCCGGTCGAAGAGGTCCATGACCGGTGAGAGGTAGAGCTTCCGGTCGCCGACGCTGAACTCGGTCACATCCGTCACCCACTTCTGGTTGGGTGCGTCAGCGTCGAACTCGCGGTTCAGCACGTTCGGGGCAATCCTGCCCTGCCCGCCCTGGTAGGAGTTGTAACGCTTCTTCCGCCGGACCTTGCAGACCAGCCGCAGCGCACGCATGAGTTTCAGTACGGTCTTCTTCGCGACCGTCCACCCTTCCCTGGCCAGTTGCGTGTGGATGCGGCGGTGCCCGTAGCGGCCTTGGTTCTTCTCGAAAATCCCCGTGACTGCGGCCTTGAGTGCCGCTCTCGGATCGGGGGCCTGGAGGCGGGCCTGGTGATAGAAGAACGTGGACCGGGCCAGACCGGCGGCCTGCAGCAGAACCGGGAGCGGGAAGTCAGCCTTGAGGGCGATGAGGGTCTGGACCTTCACCGTCGTTCTTGTGCCCTCAAGGCCCGTAATTTTCCCAGGTAGGCCACTTCCGCCCGCAGCCGTTCGTTCTCCCGGCGCAGCCGTTCCAGCTCGGGCAGCTCCGCCGGCGGCGGGGCATCAGGTGCCTTGGGTCTGCCTTTGGGCTTCGGCCGCAAGGCATCAGCGCCCTCGCGGCGATAGGCAGCCGCCCAGTTTTTCAGCAGACCGGACGAGGACAAGCCGGCCTCCGCCGCGAGATCCTGGGCAGTCTCACCCGCGATGAACCGTTCGACCAAGGCGAGCTTGAATTCGAACGAGTACACCTGTTTCGTCGGCTTGGCCATCAGCGCTCCTCGACCATGGATTCTCCACCGCAGATAGAGAAGCTGCACCGGCGAGTGAGACACACCCAGGACCCGAGCCGCCGCTTTATCCGCGATGCCCTTCTCAAACCACGCTACAGCGGCCTCGCGCTGCTCTTCGGATAACGGACTACGTACATGCATAAAACTGCTCCCCGGGAGTCGGAACTGAATTTCTCAGTCCAACTTCCGGGGAGCAGTTCACGGTCAGGGCTGGACATGTCCCGCGGTGGCGGGGTCCGTCGCGGGGAGGCCTTCGGCCAGCACGAGCGCCTCATCGAGCACCGTGCCGAAATTCACCGGGTCGTGTGCGAACCGGCCCAGGAACAGGCCGGAAACGCCCTCGAGGTCTGGCAGCAGTCCCGGTTTGGCCGATCCGCCGTAAATGACCGGCAACCCTGGCACGCCGGCGGCGGTGAGCTGGTCCCTGAGCCGGCGGACGACGTCGGACACGTACGCGGCGGCGGCGGGCTCGGCCGCGCCGATGGCCCAGACCGGTTCGTACGCCACCACCATGCGGCCGGCGAGGTCCCAGTCGCCATCGACGGCCGACTCGATCTGGCGGTACACAAAGTCCGCCGCAGCCGCCGGCTGCCCGCCGTCGCGCTCCCCCACGCACAGCAGCGCGGCGAGCCCGGCGTCGTCCGCGGCCCGGACCTTGCGGGTGATCATGGCGTCGTCCTCGTTGAAGTGCCGCCGGCGTTCGGCATGGCCGATCTCCACGAGCCGGACGCCGAGTTCCGCGAGCATGGACGGGGCCACTTCCCCGGTCCAGGGCCCGTCCGCCCAGCCGCAGTTCTGCGCACCAAGGAGCAGCGGCGAACCCGCCAGGAGCCGGGCCGCCGCGGGCAGGACGGGGAAGGACGGGATGACAAACGGGACAACCCGCCCGGCCGCGAGGGCCGGGCGGGTGTCCACTTCGTGCTGCAGCCGCTCGAGCCAGTCCAGGCTGTCCCGGTAGCCGAGGTACATCTTGGTGCTGACCCCCACCAGGATGCGGGTGTTGGAGGTCTGGCTGCCGGGGCTCTGCTGCATGTGTTGGTGCTTTCTGCTGGATCCAGTGGATGGGTGCTGGACGTCGCGCTGGAATGAGGCCGGGGGCCTTTACTGCTCCAGCAGCTCGTCGGCCTTGTTCTTGAAGCGGCGGGTCGCGAACATCATGGCCGCTGCCAGGAACGGGAGCACGCCGAGGGCGTAGACGCCCATTGTCCCGGTGTCCGAGGCGGTGATCTGGTTGACCGAGGTGCGCAGGATCGGCGCGACGAAGCCGCCGAGGTTTCCGAGCGAGTTGATCAGGCCGATCCCCGCGGCCGCGGCCGTTCCGGTGAGGAACGCCGTCGGATAGGACCACGCGATGGGGCCGATGGAGAGGAACGAGCACACGGCGAGGGTGATGAAGATGATGCCGAGCGCCGGAATGTGGTTGGCGCCGGCCCACGCGGAGCCGAAGATGCAGAGTCCGGTGGAGATGAACAGCCCGGTGCCCCAGACCCGGCGGCGGATCACCGTGTTCGCGGCCTTGCCGATGAAGTAGCAGGCGAAGATGCCGAAGAACCATGGGATGGCTGCCATCAGGCCGACGGCGAT
>Ga0207645_10003034_pt1 | contig 12931 bp, 10 predicted proteins | sample KBSM53metaG_FD_184331 | JGI IMG/M metagenome (GOLD analysis project Ga0207645, IMG submission 184331) | Miscanthus rhizosphere microbial communities from Kellogg Biological Station, Michigan, USA - KBS M5-3 metaG (SPAdes) (version 2) | ecosystem: Host-associated > Plants > Roots > Rhizosphere >...
AGAAAGTCCTGCGGCTTAGTCATTCTAAGCAAGGGACCTTTCGACAACGCCATGGGCCAAAACTCGTGCCAGCCCGAAGGGTTGCAGCCAGAATCGGCGCTGACTGCGTTGCTCGTCTTGGCAATAGAACGACTATTGCCTTCACCGGGCGCCTTGCCCTCACCAATTCTGGCTGCAACGCACACGTGTTTCATCATGTTAGGGACTCATGCGGCGCCCATCAGGAGAAGGACTCAACCTTGAAGTATCGAATTTGTTCGCTGGCTGCTGCCGTGACGCTGACGGTATCGGGCGCGTGCGCTGCCGCGGACTCCGTCGCGTATCCCGACAAGCCGATCCGATTCATCGTAACGTTCGCGCCGGGCGGCGGCACCGACATTTTCGCGCGCGCAATCGCGGTGAAGCTCACCGAAGCGTGGGGCCAGCCGGTCATCGTCGACAACCGTGCGGGCGGCAACGGCAATATCGGCGCCGATATCGTGGCGAAAGCACCGCCCGACGGCTATACGATCCTGCTGACGACCAACGCGACGATCGTAATCAATCCGCATCTTTCCAAGCTTCCGTACGACCCGGTGCGTGATTTTGCGCCGGTGAGCCAGGTCGCAACGCTGCCGTTCGTGCTGCTCGTGCACCCGACGTTGGCCGTGAAATCAGTTCCCGAGCTCATCGCGCTCGCGAAGGCGAAGCCGGGCGCGCTCAATTACGGTTCGTCGGGCGGCGGCGGCGGGGCCCATCTCGGCGGTGAAATGATGAAGACCGCGGCGAAGATCGACATGACGCACGTGCCTTACAAGGGTGCTGCGCCCGCGCTGGTGGCGCTGCTTTCCGGCGAAGTTCAGTTTATGTTCGTGAGCATACTGACCGCGACGCCGCTGATCGAGTCGGGCCGCGTGCGCGCGATCGCCGTCAGCGGGCTCAAACGCTCCCCGGCGCTGCCCAATGTGCCCGCGGTCGCGGAGACTCCGGGGCTCGCGGGATTCGAAACCGATTTATGGTACGGCATGCTCGCGCCGGCGAAAATGAATCCGCGCGTGGTGGACAAGCTTTACACCGAAACCAGAAAGATTCTGTTCCAGCCCGAGTTTCGCAATCGCTACGAGCCCACCGGCACGCAAATGGTCGGCAGCACCCCGGCTCAATTCGCGGCGACCATCAAGAAAGATCTCGTGAAGTGGGGCGAAGTGATCAAGACGGCGAATATCAAGTTGGAGTGAGCCTGGATGCCACGCCTCGCGTGGACATGCCGCAATGAATAAATTGCTGTTGGGATGTTGAAAGGAGTGCGTCTTTGAAGTCGAAGAAAAAACCGGCGAACTGGCCGAACGATATTTATGAAGTGTTCAAGCAGGTGGGCATTAAGCAGGTCGCCTACGTGCCGGACGCCGGGCACACGCAACTGATCAACGCGTGCAATGCCGACAAAAGCATGAAAACGATTTCGCTGACGACCGAGGAAGAGGGCGTCGCGATGCTCGCGGGCACCTGGCTCGGCGGCGAAAAGGGTGCGATGCTGCTGCAATCGTCGGGGGTGGGCAACTGCATCAACCTGCTCTCCATCATGAACGAATGCCGTTTCCCGCTGCTGATGATCGTCACGATGCGCGGCGAGTGGGGCGAATTCAATCCGTGGCAGCTCGCGATGGGACAGGGCACGCCGCCGGCGCTGCAGAATGCGGGGGTCGTCGTCCAGCGCGTCGATCGCGCCAAAGACGTAGGCGAATTTGTATCGGCTGCCGCTCAACTCACATTCAATACCTGTCGCCCGGTCGCGCTATTGATTTCCCAGCGCATCATCGGCTTCAAGGACTGGAGCAAATAACATGGCGAAAAAATTCAAGGCCACGCTCGACCGCCGTGCGGCGATCAACAGGATACTCGAAAAGCGCGGCGATGCGCTGGTCGTCACCGGGCTCGGCTCTTCCTGCTACGACGTGGGCGCGGCGGGCGATCATAAAAACAACTTCTATCTGTGGGGCGGCATGGGCGCGGCGGCGATGATGGGACTCGGCCTCGCGCTGGCGCAGCCGAAGCGCCAGGTGCTGGTGATCACCGGTGACGGCGAAATGCTGATGGGGCTGGGCGCGCTGGCGACGATCGGCACGCAGGGCCCGCGCAATTTGTCGATCATCGTGATCGACAACGAGCTTTACAGCGAAACCGGCATGCAGCCCACGCATACCGCGCGCGGCGTCGACCTCGCGGGCATGGCGAAAGCAGCAAGGTTTCCCCGCACGGCGACCATATACAACGACGCGCAACTCAAAACATGGGTGCCGAAGCTGTATGCGCCGGCAGGCTCGGCGTTTGTCGCGATCAAGGTCAATGACACGCGCTATCCGATGGCGATCAAGCTTCGCGACGGCGCGCACATCAAGAACCGGTTCCGCGAAGCCCTGCTCGGCAACGCTGCGTTCGATTAGCGAATCAGCGCTGACTGCCGTTCGTGCTGATGCATAGAAGCACAAATCGAGTTTAATGCGAGAAATCGTTCACCCTTCGGTACCTCAGGGCGACCGGTCAAACGGAGTTCTATGAAAGCTGAAACACTGCCGCAACCATTGCTCGCGCGGGAACTCATCGATTTCCTGCAGGGCCTCGAAGTCGGCGCCGTTCCGTCTGCAGTAGGCGACATCGCCAAATGGTGCCTGCTCGACGCGCTCGGCTGTGTGCTGTTCGGTTCGCAGCAGGAATGGTCGCGCATCATGCGCGAGGAAATGGCCGCGGAAGGCACGCGCGGCAACAGCACCGTCGTCGGCAGTGCGCAGCCGTTCGCAGCGCCGGCCGCCGCGCTGTGCAATGGCACCGCCGCGCATGGCTTCGAGCTCGACGACCTGCTCGACGAGCCCATCGTGCATCCCGGCGCGATCATCATTCCGGCCGCGCTTGCCGCGGCGGAAAGCATCAATGCGAGCGGCGCGCGCCTGCTGCTCGGCATCATCGCGGGTTACGAGTCGATGAACCGGATCGGGCTCGCGATGGGATTGGAGCCCGCGCATCGCGGTTTTCACAAGACCGCGCTGGTCGGCCCGGTCGGCGCGGCAATTGCGTCGGGCGTGGTGATGAATCTCTCCGCCGACCGGCTGCTCGGTGCGGCGACGCTGGCGTGCTCGACCGCGTCCGGCATCAAGAGCTTTGCGGCCGGCACCGGCGGCGGCATGATGAAGCGCATGCACGCGGGCCGCGCGGCGGAATCCGGCGTGCGCATGGCGCAGTTGGCGGCGCGGGATTTCTCGTCGCCGCCGTCGGCAATCGACGGCAGGTTCGGATTGCTCGAAGTCTTCGGCGGCAAGGATATCGAGCCGCACGCGCTTGTCGCGGATCTCGGCAAGCGCTGGGCGACCGAAAATGTTTACGTAAAAGTTTATTCATGCTGCAGCTGGATCCAGGCGGCCGTGCAGCAGTTGGTCGCCTTGCGCGGCGACCGCCTGATGGCACCCGGCGACATCGCAAAAATCCGCATCGGCGTGAGCGCGTACGCGGCGAAAAACAATGGCGCGGTCGCACCGCCCGACATCATGGGCGCGCAATACAGTTTTCCGTACTGCGCGGCGCTGGCATTGACCGCGGACCCGACCGATCCGGCGATGTATACCGAAAAAGCGATCGGCGACCCCGCGCGCCGCGAACTCGCGAAGCGAGTCGAGTTATACGTCGATCCCGCAATGGAAGCCGCGTATCCGAAGCACTACGGCTCTCGCATCGAGGTGCAGCTTGCCGATGGCAAGCGCCTCCAGAGTTTCGTGCTGGATCCGCACGGCATGCCCGCGGATCCGGTCACCGAGCCGGAGCGCCTCGCCAAGTTCAATCGCCTCGCGTCGGCCGTATTGCCGGCGGCGAAATCGGCAACAGTCATCCAAAAAGTGCGCGCGATCGAAACGCTGGCGTCGGTACGTGATTTGTCAGCACTGCTGCGTGCGTAACATGGACATCGGCGAGGGAGTGGCCATGAAACTTGCAGCAATGTGCGGTGCGGCTGCGATGACACTGGCGGCAACGGTCTCAATCGCTCAGTCCTATCCCGCCAAGCCGGTGCGGCTCGTGGTGCCGTTTCCGCCCGGCGGCCCCGCCGACAGCGTCGCGCGTATCCTCGCGCAAAAACTCACCGACGCGCTCGGGCAGAACGTCGTCGTCGACAACCGCGCCGGGGCGACCGGCACGATAGGCGCGGGCATAGTCGCGAAGTCGCCGCCCGACGGCTATACGCTGCTGTTAGGCACGAGCAACGAGCTCGCGATGAGTCCGGGACTCTTCGAAAAGCTGCCGTACGAGCCGACGCGCGATTTCACGCCGCTGTCGAACGTGATCAACTTTCCGAACATCCTGGTCGTGAATCCGCACCTGCCGGCACGCAGTGTGGCCGAACTCGTCGCGCTCGCGCGCGCGAAACCCGGCCAATTGAGTTTCGCGACGTCCGGCATCGGCAGCACCAACCATCTAACCGGTGTGGTATTTCAGGAAATCGAAAAAGTCAAAATTAACTACGTGCCCTATAAAGGCGGCGGCCCGGCAGTCACCGACCTGATGGGCGGCCACGTCGATACGATGTTCGCCACCATGCCGTCGGTCGTCCCCTACGTGAAAAGCAACAAGTTGAAAGCCTTGGTGTTGACCGACAACAAACGCTGGGCCGCGCTGCCGGAAGTGCCGAGCGCCAAGGAGGCGGGTGTGCCGGGCCTGATCGTGATCACCTGGAACGGCGTGCTCGCGCCGGCGGGACTGCCCGACGCGATAGTTGCGCGCCTCAATACGGACATCGGCACCGTCGCGAATTCGACCGATATGAAAGACCGCATGCGCGCGCAGGCGGCGGAAATCGGGACGACGACTCCCGAAGAATTCGCGGCGATGCTGCGCAACGATTACGCGAAATGGTCGAAGGTCATCAAGCAGGCCGGTTTGCGTGCCGAATAGTCGCGCATCAGCGCGCTGAACTCATCCTCCCCTAGGGTCGAACGAAGACAACATTAGGCCTTACATATGAACGCCACCTTTAGCAAAGCATATAAACGCGAATTAGCTCTCGGCCACGGCCGCAAAGGCACTATCTACTCACTTCCCGCGCTCGAAAAAGAGCTCGGCTCCAAACTCTCGCGCTTGCCGATTTCGATCCGGGTCGTGCTCGAATCATTGCTCCGAAACTGCGACGGCCGCGTCGTGCAGGAGGACAACGTGCGCGAACTCGCGAGCTGGCAGCCGAAGGCCAGGCGCGAGAACGAGATCCCTTTCATCGTCGGGCGCGTCGTGCTCAATTGCGCGGCGGGCATCCCGTTGCTCGGCGATCTGACCGCACTGCGCGACGCGATGCAGCGCGCAGGCCGCGCGCCGGGTCTCGTGCAGCCGAAGGTGCCGCTCGACATGACGCTCGATCACACGTTGACCGTCGACTATCACGGAACTCCCGACGCGCTCGAAAAAAACATGCAGCTCGAAATCGAGCGCAACTTCGAGCGTTTCAGCTTTGTGAAATGGGCGACGCAGGCGTACGACGGCATCCGGCTGGTGCCGCCGGGCTTCGGCATCCTGCACCAGATCAATCTCGAATTCTTCGCGCCGGGGTTGCTGTCGAAAGACGGCACGTATTATCCGGATACGCTGGTCGGCACCGATTCCCACACTTGCATGATCGCCGGGTTAGGCACCGTCGGGTGGGGCGTCGGCGGCATCGAAGCGCAGGCTGCGGTGCTGGGCCAGCCCGTCTACATGCTGACGCCCGACGTGATCGGCGTGAACCTGACCGGCGAATTACGCGCGGGCGTCACTTCGACTGACATGGTGCTGCACGTGACGGAAATGCTGCGCAAAGCGAAAGTGGTCGGAAAGTTCGTGGAATTTTTCGGTGCGGGCATTGCAAAGCTCACGGTGCCGGATCGCGCGACGATCGCGAACATGGCGCCCGAATACGGCGCGACCGTGGGATTTTTCCCGATCGACGCGCAGACGCTGAACTATCTGCGGCAGACTGGGCGCCCGGAGGAGCAGATCGCCGCGACCCAAGCGTATTACAAAGCCCAAGGCTTGTTCGGACCGGCAAACGCGAGCGAAATCGAATATTCGGATGTGTTGACACTTGATCTTAGCTCGATCGCCCCGAACGTCGCGGGGCCCAAGCGTCCGCAGGACCGCATCGCGCTCGCCGAGCTCAAATCGGCGTTTGATACGCTGCTCAAGAAGCCGACTGCCGATGGCGGATATGGAAAAACAGCCTCACCGCTTGTGGAGGAGAAGGGGCCGCGCGATGGCGCGGTCGTGATCGCCGCGATTACGTCATGCACGAACACGTCGAATCCGGGCGTGATGCTGGCGGCCGGCATGGTCGCGAAAAAAGCGGTCGAGCGCGGACTCAGCGCCAAGCCATGGGTCAAGATGTCGTTGGCGCCCGGCTCGCGAGTCGTCAGCGAATACCTCGTCGCGGCCGACTTGCAGCGTTATCTCGATCAGCTCGGTTTCATGCTGGCCGGCTACAGTTGCACGACGTGTTTCGGCGCGTCGGGCCCCATCGACGCCGGTCTCGAAAAATCGATCAACGACAACGACGTGGTTGCCTGCGCCGTGTTGTCGGGCAATCGCAACTTCGAGGCGCGCATACACCCGTCCGTGCGCGCGGCGTTCCTCGCGAGTCCGCCGCTCGTCGTTGCGTTTGCGCTGGCGGGCAGAGTCGACATCGATCTCGCGAACGAGCCGCTCGGCACCGATCCCTCCGGCAAGCCGGTATTCCTCAAGGACCTGTGGCCGACGCAGGATGAACTGGCGGCGGCCCTGAAAGCAGCGGTCAAGCCGGCGTATTACCGCAAAATCTACGGCATGGACTTCGAAGCCGCGCATCCGCAGTGGAAAGCCATTCCGCAGAGCAGCGGCGAGACGTACGCATGGAGCGGCGAGTCCACTTATATCAAGGCGCCGCCGTTTCTCGACGAGCGTTATACCGAATCGGGCTTGCGCGAATTTCGCGGCGCGCGCGCGCTCGCGATTCTCGGCAATTCGATCACCACCGATCACATAAGCCCGATCAGCAGCATCAAGGCGAGCTCGACCGCCGGACTGTACCTGCAAAGCCTCGGGGTCAAACCGGTGGATTTCAACAATTACGGCGCCCGACGCATGAACCACGAAGTCATGGTGCGCGGCGCGTTTGCCAATCAGCGATTGCGCAATCAGATGGTGCCCGGCGTCGAGGGCGGCTACACGAAACATCAGCCCGACGGCAAGCAGATGACGATCTACGACGCCGCGATGCGGTACGAAAACGAACGCGTGCCGCTGATCGTGATCGCCGGTGAAGAATATGGCACCGGCAGCGCGCGCGACTGGGCCGCGAAAGGCACGCGCCTGCTCGGTGTGCGCGCGATTGTGGCCGCGAGCTTCGAACGCATTCATCGCAGCAATCTCGTTGGCATGGGCGTGCTGCCTTGCCAGTTGCCGCCGGGCGTGACCGCGTCCTCGCTGAGCCTCACGGGCGAAGAAGTGTTCGACCTGACGGGTCTAAGCGATCAGGCGAAGCCGCGACAGTCGATTACGCTCGCAATAAAGCGGCCGGACGGGAGAGAGGAACGCGTCGCGTTGACGCTGCGGCTCGATACGCCGGCGGAAATAGATTACGTGCGCAACGGCGGCATCCTGCCGTACGTGCTCGCGGGCCTGACGGCTTAAAAGCTTAGTCGGCCTTCGCGCCGGTATCCTTTACGACCTTGCCCCAACGCGCCATTTCGGTTTTTATTTTCGCGGCAAACGCCTCGGGCGGCCCGCCGATCGTGAGCATCGCCTGCGAGTTCAGGTTCTCTTTGATGTCCGCCTGATTGAGTATGCGGTTGATCGTTTCGTTCAGTCGCATCATGACGGCGCGCGGCGTCGCTGCGGGCGCGATGACGCCGTACCACGAAGTGAATTCGTAGCCGGCAAGGCCCGCTTCCACCATCGTCGGCAACTCGGGCGTCACCGCCGCGCGTTGCGCCGACGTAACGGCGAGCGCCCGCATTCTCCCCGCGCGCGCATGCGCGATCGAGGTCGCGACCGGCTCGATGAAAATCTGCGATTCGCCCGCGATCACCGCGGGAATGGCCGCGCCGGACCCCTTGTAAGGAACATGCACAAGCTTGATGCCCGCCATCGATGCCATCAGCTCTGTCGCGAGATGGGCCGGCGTGCCGATGCCCGGCGTCGCGTAGTTATAGCCGCCCGGTTTGGCCCTGGCGAGATCGATCAATTCTTTCAACGTGGTCGCGGGCACCGACGGATGCACGAGCAGCAGGTTGACGCTTTGCGCGAGCTCGATCACCGGCGCGAAATCGCGCACGACGTCGTACGGCAGCTTGCTGTAGAGAAACGGGTTGATCGCGAGCATGCTCAAGTTCGCCATCGTGATGGTGTAACCGTCGGCGGGCGCCTTCGCTCCGGCCTCCGCGCCTATGATGCCGCCGGCGCCCCCGCGATTGTCGACAATCACCTGCTGTCCGTACGCATCCGTCATTTTCTGCGCGAACAGGCGCGCCAGCAGATCATTGGCGCCGCCCGGCGGAAACGGACAGATGAAGCGGACGACCTTGTTGGGATAGTTCGCGGCTACGGACTGCGCCCACGCGCTTGGCGAGAACAGCAGTGCCGCAACGGCAACGGCCGTGGTTTTGACGCACAACATGGTCGATCCTCCTCACGTGGGGCTACGCACAGTTCGGTCAGAGCCGGTCTGGAGCCGGCTGCCTGGTCGACGCCGCGTTACGTAAACGTTATTTACCGATACTGTCCTGCATCAGCGTATTTTTCTTCAGCAACGCTTCGTCGATGGTGACGCCGAGGCCCGGGCCGCGCGGCACGTCGACGTGCCCGTCTTTGATTTTAAAGTCGCTGTCAGGGCACAGCGGATCTTTGGCGGTCGAGTTCAGGCCGAACGTGAACTCGGCCGCGCCCATCGTGCGCGCCGCAGGCGTAGCGGCGTAGAAGTGCGCGCTGGCGGCGGCGTCGAGCTGCGACTGCACGGCGAGCCCGCCGCAGTTGACGCGAATGTTCGCGGACTCGCCAATCGCCGCGATTTTTTTCGCGTTGGTGAGGCCGCCCATTTTGTAGAGCTTGATGCAAAACGCATCGCAGGCATGCGCCTGCGCCAGCGCATGCGCGTCCTGCAGCGTGAACACGCCTTCGTCCGCCATCACCGGCACGCCGTTGGCGGCGCGGCGGATTTCCGCCATGCCGGCGAGATCGCGCCGCTCGATCGGCTGCTCGATATAGCCGAGCCCCATCGGCTTGATTTCGTGGATCGCCGACAGCGCGTCGGCGAGCGTCCAGCCCGTGTTGGGATCGATGCCTATCATCACGTCGTCGCCGACCGCTTTGCGCACCGCCGCAAAATTGCTGACGTCGTGGCGCCAGCCGCGACGGTCCGCCATCTTCAGGCACAGCACCTGGATGCCGAACTCATCCACCGCGCGCCTGGCCTCCGCGATGATGACGCCGACGTCGTCCGCCATGCTGACCGACCATTCAAGTGGAATGCGCGGCTGACAACAGCCGCCGAGCAGGTTGTAGAGTGGCGTTTTCAGCGCTTTGCCGGCGGCATCGTGCAGCGCGATGTCGAGCACGGAGCGCGCGGCGGGATTGCCGGCGAGCCGGTTGTCGAACATCGCATTGATGGATTCGAAATCGAAAATCGATTTGCCGAGCAGCGCGGGCCCGTAAACTTCCTTGATCGCGGAAAACACGCTGGGCGCGGTGTCGGCGACGAAGTGGCCGGGGCTGATCGGCCGCACCTGCGCGCAGCCGACCACGCCGTCGGCGTATATCTTCACGAGCACATGCTTGCCGAGCAGGCTGTCGGCGGGGCCAGTATCGTAAGCTCCGCTCGAAAAGACGCGCTGCAGGCGTTCCGACAATGCGGTGATGAAAATTTCTATGCGATCGATCATGATTTTCCTTCGTATGGTCTTACTCGGGTTTGATGCCCGCTCTTTTAACGACCTGCTCCCAGCGCAATATTTCTTCGCTGATGAATTTTCCAAACTGCGCCGGCGTGTCTCCGACAGGCTCGAAGCCCTGCGCCAGCATTTTCTCCTTGACCTCGGGTACGCGCATGATAGTGCCGATTTGCTTGGCCAGTATGTCAATAGTGCTGTCCGGCGTGCCGGCCGGCACCATCAGGCCGTACCACGACGCCGCGTAGTAGCCGGGCAATCCCGCCTCGGCTATCGTCGGCACATTAGGCAGCGCCGGGCTGCGCTGGGAGATCGACACGCCGAGGGCGCGAACTTTTCCGGCGCTGATCTGCGCCAGCACTCCGGGAATGCCGGCAAACAGCAACTGCACTTCGCCGCTGAGCAGGCCGACGACCGATGGCGCGGCGCCCTTGTACGGTATGTGAGTCATCTCGATTCCGGTCATCGACACGAGCAGCTCCATCGCCAGATGCGTGACATTGCCGACACCGCCGGAGCCGTAGATCAGCGTCCTCGGCTTGGCCTTGGCGAGTGCGACGAGCCCTTTGACGTCGGTCACCGGCAGGCTGGGATTCACGAGCAGCACCGAAGGGCCAAGCGCGATGTTGCTGATAGGCGCGAAATCTTTTTTGACATTGAACGGCAGTTTGACGGACAGGCTGGGGATGGCAATAGTGGAGTTCGCCATCAGTATGGTGTAGCCATCGGCATTGGACTTCGCGACGATGTCGGCGCCGATGTTGCCGGCGGCGCCCGGCCGGTTGTCGACGATAAAGGTGGCGTCCAGCGCATCGGCGAGCTTCTGCGCAATGACGCGCGCGGCGATGTCCGTACCGCCGCCGGCCTGGAAGCCGACGACGATGCGGACCGGCCGCGACGGATACGGCTGCGCAGCGGCGACGCCAAACAGGAGAGTGGCGGCAGCAACGGCCGCCAGCGACAAGCGAACTCGGGATTGCATCAGTACTCCGGTTGATTTTTTCGCGGACGCTATCCGGCGAAAAAAAGTGAAGGCAGAGACTAGCAGAGCGCGCGCCACTCGCCAAATGGCCGCCTCGGCGCGCCGCCCTGCTACGGCCTTGCGGCAGGCGCTATATACTACTGACTACGACAGATGACCCGAGGACGGAAGGAGCGACCATGGCTGACACCTCGCTTGCCCACAAAAGCGCGCCCGGCGCGCAATTCGACGTAGTCCCGTGCAAAGCTGCGCTCGGCGCGGAGATACGCGGTTTCGACATCAACACGCTTGACGACGCATCGTTCAAGCGCATACACGACGTGTGGCTCGATAACGTGATGCTCGTGTTTCGCGGCCAGGACGTCAGCGCCGAAGATCTCGTGCGGCTGGTCAAGCGTTTCGGCATTCCGGTATCGTCGTCGAATCTGCATCAGCGCGACTTGCCGGAACGCGCCGCGCACGAACTCTACAAGCTGCCGCCGGAAGTCACGGTTGTTTCCAACGTGAAGGAGGCCGGCAAAACGATCGGCATCCTGGGCGATGGCGAAATCGTGTGGCATTCGGATTTTTCGTTCAAGGAGGCGCCGACCGCTGCGCGCATGCTGGTCGCCAAGGAAATTCCGCCGAACGAAAAAGGCGGCAATACGATGTTTTTGAATTGCTACGCCGCTTACGACGCGCTCACCGCGGCGCAGAAAAAACGCATCGCGGGCAAAACCATCAAGCAGGGCAACACGGTCGATACCGCGATGAAGCTGCGCCCCGGCGCATCGCTCAAAGACGACATCCGTCACACACCCGGCCCCAGCCATCCGATCATCTCGACGCACCCGGAGACGCATGCGAATACCCTGTTCCTCGGGCGCCGCCACAGCGCCTATGTAAACGGCTTGTCGCTCGAAGAATCCGAGGCATTGCTCGACGAATTGTGGGCGCATGCTGCGCAGCCGCGGTTTTGCTATGAGCATGTGTGGGCGGTCGGGGATGTCGTCATCTGGGACAATCGCGCGACTTTACACAAGCGCGACTCGTTCGATTCGACGGAGCGGCGCGTGCTGTATGCGGCACAGGTCGAAGGCCACAAGCCATTCGAAGCGCCCGACGCGTTGAATCTGCCGCCGCATCCGCGCGCCGCACGCTTTAGTTCGTAGTTCACCAAATCAGCAGTTCACTCAGGGAATTCATGGATACGCATCACGAGCACCACGAGCACGACGGGCACGCGCATCACGGCAATCGAGTCGAAGACCAGCGTCTCATCACAGGCGCAGGCAAGTACGCATCCGACTGGAACGCTGCCGGGCAACTCTATGGCTATTTCGTGCGCTCGGATCACGCGCATGCCGAAATCAAGGCGGTCGATACGGCGGCGGCACTCAAGCAGCCGGGCGTGCGACATGTGTTCACCGGTGCTGACGCAGTCGCTGCGGGCTACATCAAGCCGCCGCATTCGCTGACCATACCCGGGCGCAACGGCTCCAAAGCGCTCGCGCCGCAGCGTCCGGTGCTCGCGCACGGCAAAGTGCGCTTCGTCGGCGAAGCGATTGCGCTGGTCGTCGCCGACAGCGCTGCCGCGGCCCAGAGCGCGGGCGAACTCGTCGAAATCGAATATCGCGATCTGCCGTGCGTCGTGCAGCCCGAAGCAGCGCTCGCTCCGGGCGCCCCGCAATTGCACGACGACGTGCCGGGCAATCTGTCGTTCGAAGCCGAAACCGGCAACGCCCAGGAAGTGGAGGCCGCGTTTGCTCAAGCCGCGCATATCACCAAGCTGAAAGTCGAATCGACGCGCGTATCGCCGAGCCCGATGGAGCCGCGCGCCTGTCTGGTCGCCTATGATGCAGCGAATGACAGCTATCGCTTCAACGTCGTCATGCAGGGCGTGACGACGCTGCGCAAGCAGATTTCGGCGTACACGAAAATGCCGGAAGAGAAATTGATCTTCGAAGCGCGCGACGTCGGCGGCGGTTTCGGCCAGCGCACCGTGGCGTATCCCGAATACTGCGCGCTGATGATTGCGGCCAAAGCGCTGGGTAAGCCGGTGAAGTGG
>Ga0207645_10003039_pt1 | contig 12915 bp, 12 predicted proteins | sample KBSM53metaG_FD_184331 | JGI IMG/M metagenome (GOLD analysis project Ga0207645, IMG submission 184331) | Miscanthus rhizosphere microbial communities from Kellogg Biological Station, Michigan, USA - KBS M5-3 metaG (SPAdes) (version 2) | ecosystem: Host-associated > Plants > Roots > Rhizosphere >...
ATGTCCTCGGCGATCAAACCACGCAATTTGCCGCCGTTCACGGCACATACTTCGGGGTGTACCGCGGAACGCCGTGGTCGCCACTGTGGAGTGCCGGTGATGCCTACGTAAGCATCCAGGCGCTCATTGCAGCGGACCTCGACGGCAACAATCGCGACGTCATCATCTCGGGAGACTCACAACCGTCAGGAAGCATCAATGCATACGATGCGATAACCCACCAGACGCGTTTTTCGATTCCGAACGCCGGCGCCGGCATCGAGGCGTTGGCCAGTGCCGACATCGACGGCGACGGCGTCGCGGAACTTGCGATCAGTCCCAACCAGGCTTCGACATTCGGCTCGACGCGTTCAACTTTCCAGGTCATCGATACGAGCAGCGGCGAGACAAAATGGTCGTATGAGCCGTTCCACGGAACGTTGTCCCGGGTCGAGCTGGCCGACGTCGACGGCGATGGCGCTGATGAATTGATCGTCGCCGGGAACGTTGACTATTACGGCGGCACCGTGGCCATATTCGACGCGACCGGCGGCGCTCTGGAATGGCAGTCACCTCCATTCACGGGTTACGCCAACGAGCCATTCTTCATGTCGACCTCGCGCATTCTGCTGTTGCCGCACCAGCACGATGCCGGCAAGGATATTGTGCTCGCCGGAGCATCGACCTATTCCGGCAGGATTGTCGTCCTTGATGGAGTTACGCACGCCGTAAAACTGCAGATCGATCCGTCGGCAGCGCCTCTGAGTTCCCGCTACATCATTGACGCCGTTGCGCTGGACTACGACGGTGACGGGACGACCGACTTCGTCCTGGCCACGCAACCCAGTTTCAGCAACTCACCGGGCGCGCTGCTCCAGGTATTGTCCGGATCTGACGGTCATTCGCTATGGACGTCGGTACCGATGCTGAGTTCCGGTTACAGTTTCATCAACGGCGTCCTTGCGACCGGACCATCGACGGATCCGTCGAGCAAACTCATCGCCGTTTTGCCGACGAGTCTGCGCGCCTACAACATCCAGACGCAGTTGCTCGACTGGACCCTGCTCGTTTCTGCGGATGGCGCGCTCTACATTCCAACGGGCGTTTCCGGGCCGGAGATCGCGGTGTTCCTGAGCACCGGCGCGGTCACGTTCTACAACGCGACAACCCGGGCTTACCTGCGCAGTTTTACGCTCGACGCGCCGCTCTCGAGCCTTCTGTCTCCCGACGGCAACGCCAGCACGCTCATCGCGGCGGCCAACGGACATTTGCTATGGGTCGACGGACACGACGGCACGATCATTGCGTCGAGCGATTTCCTCGGACAAAACCTCGCACTCGGCAACCGGCTCGCGGCCAGGGCCAGGGCTCCGGGCATCTGGGATGTCGCAGCGGGAACCGACCTCGCCGTGTTCCGCCACCGCATGGAATCAAGTGACCAGGTTTTTGCGAACGGCTTCGACGCGCTTGAGCCATGACGCATCGTGCGGCGAGCGCCCGCTCACTGCCCGACGACTTGCGGCTTCATCGGTCCCAGCAGCGCGAGCAGCTTGCCCTTGCGGAAGACGCCCTTGCCCGCGCGTTCGACCTGCGCGGCCCGAGCTGGGTCGTCTCGACCGCGTGCTCGTCGAGCGCGAAGGTCTACGCGAGCGCGGCCCGCCTGATATCCGCGGGGCTCGTCGATGCGGCGATCGTCGGCGGTGTCGACAGCTTGTGCCTGACGACGCTGTACGGTTTCAATTCGCTCGAGCTGCTATCGCCCGAAGCCTGTCGGCCGTGGGATGCGCACCGGCGCGGCCTCTCGATCGGCGAAGGCGCCGCGTTCGCCCTGCTCGAGCGCGACGCGCGCGCGCCGCACGGCTGGCTGCTCGGCGTCGGCGAGAGCAACGACGGCTACCACATGAGCACGCCGCATCCCGAAGGCGCCGGCGCCATTGCCGCGATGCACGCAGCGCTCGGCGCGGCGTCACTCGATCCGGCCGACATCGACTACGTCAACCTGCACGGCACCGCGACGCCGAGCAACGATGCGTCGGAAGACCGCGCGGTCGGCAGCGTGTTCGGACGAGAGACCCCGTGCAGCTCGACGAAAGGCGCGACCGGCCACACGCTCGGCGCGGCCGGCGGCGTCGAGGCGGCGATCTGCCTGCTCGCGTTGCGCGAAGGACTGATACCCGGCGGCCTCAACGTGCAGGAGCGCGATCCCGCGCTGACGCTGAACTACCTGCACGCGAACCGGCCCGCATCGTTGCAGGCGGTTCTGAGCAATTCATTCGGCTTCGGCGGCACCAACGCGAGCCTCGTGCTCGGCGGCGCGCGATGAGCGGCTCCGCAGCCCCGTTCGACGTCGCGATCCGGGGCATCGGTGTGCTGATGCCCGGGCTTGCCTCGTGGCCCGCGGCCTGCGCAGTCCTGCGCGGCGAGGCGCCTTATCAATCGGCCGCCGCGGTCCTGCCGCCGCCGCCGCGCCTGCCGCCCGCCGAGCGCCGGCGCGCCGGCCCGTCGGTCCGGCTGGCGATGGCCGTCGCCGACGAAGCGGTCGCCCAGGCCGGCGCCGATCCGCAGCAGCTGCCGACGGTGTTCGCATCCTCGGGCGGCGAAGGCAGCAACTGCCACGTGCTGTGCGAGACGCTGGCCGGCCCCGATCGGCAGATCTCGCCGACGCGCTTCACGAACTCGGTGCACAACGCGCCGGCCGGCTACTGGCACATCGCGGTCGGCAGCCGTGTCGCCTCGACCAGCCTGAGCGCCTACGACGGCAGCTTTTGCGCCGGCCTGCTCGAAGCGGTGACGCAGGTCGCCGCCAGCGGCGACGCGGTGCTGCTGGTCGCGCTCGACGTCCCGTACCCCGAGCCGCTGCACCGCCTGCGGCCGTTGCCGCATCACGCCGGCGTCGCGCTGCTGCTCGCGCCGGCGACGGGCACAGCCGACCCGACGACTCGCCTGTCGATCGCATTGGTCGACGCCGGTCAGGCGGCGGCGCCGACGCGCTGCGCCGATGCGGGCCTCGACGCGCTGCGGCAGGCGATCCCGGCCGCCGCGGCACTGCCGTTGCTCGAAGCGATCGCAAACGGTGCCGGCGAGCGCCGGCTGGTCCTCGACTACCTGCCGAACGTGCGGCTGGAGGTGACGGTCGCAACCCCGGCCGCTTCACCATGAACGGCGCGCTGCTCGACCACGCCGCCATCGCCGCGCGCATTCCGCACAGTGGCGCGATGTGCCTGCTCGATCGGGTCGATGCATGGGACCGCGAGCATGTCGTCTGCAGTGCGTGCAGTCATCGCGACGCCGCGAATCCGTTGCGCAGCGCGAGCGGCCTGCTCGCATCGTGCGCGATCGAATACGCGGCGCAGGCGATGGCGCTGCACGGCGCATTGACCGGCGAGGACGCCGGCAGCCTGGCGACACCCGGCTACCTCGCAAGCGCGCGCGGCGTGCGGCTGCACCGCCTGCGCCTCGACGATCTCGACGGCGACCTGCGCGTCGAGGTGCGCCGCGGCGCCGGCGATGGGCGCCAGATCCTCTACACGTTCGAGGTCAGCCATCGCGGCGCCGCCGTCGCCGACGGTCGGGCCACGGTCGTGCTGAACAGCGCGCTGGCGATCCGATGAGCACGACCGGCGTCCCACCGATCGGCAGCGGCTCGCGGGCAGTCGGCGCCGACACGTCGGTGACGACACTCGCCGGCAAGCGCGCACTGGTGACCGGCGCGAGCGGCGGCATCGGTCGCGCGATCGCGGTGCGCCTCGCGCACGACGGCGCCCACGTCATCGTTCATGCGAACACGCGGCTCGAGGTCGCCGAGGCGATCGCCGCGGCGATCCGCGAGGCCGGCGGCAGTGCCGAGGCCTGCGCGTTCGATCTGACCGACCGCTCGGCCAGCCACACCGCCTGCGAACGGCTGCTGAAGAGCGGGCCGATCCAGGTGCTCGTCAACAACGCCGGCACGCACGACGACGCTGCCTTTCCGGCGCTGCGCGAGTCGCAGTGGCGGCACGTGATCGACGTTTCGCTGAACGGTTTCTTCCACGTCACCCAGCCGCTGATGATGCCGATGATCCGCACGCGCTGGGGCCGCGTCGTCAACATCTCGTCGGTCGCCGCGATCGCCGGCAACCGCGGCCAGGTCAACTACGCGGCGGCGAAGGGTGCGTTGAACAGCGCGACCAAGGCGCTCGCGCTCGAGGTCGCGAGCCGCGGCATCACGGTCAACGCGGTCGCTCCCGGGATCATCGCGGCCGGCATGGCAGACGGCGGCTTCGATGCGGCGACGATCGAGCGCATGGTGCCGATGAAGCGCGCCGGCACGGCTGACGAGGTCGCTTCGCTGGTCGCGTTCCTCGTCTCGGGCGAGGCCGGCTACATCAGCGGCCAGGTCATCTCGGTGAACGGCGCGATGTACTAGCGCGTCGTTCGACCACCCTCGCATCCAGGCACCAGCAACGCGATGAACGACGCCACCCTGCACGACGTCGTGATCCTCGGCGGCGGCCTCGCCGGCATGACGCTCGCGCTGCAGCTGAAGCAGCGCCTCCCCGACCTCGACGTGCTGATGCTCGAGCGGCGCACCCACCCGGTCCCGCAGGCCGCGCACAAGGTCGGCGAATCGTCGGTCGAGATCGCCGCGAACTATTTCGGCCAGGTGCTCGGGCTCGAGGCGCATCTGCAGCAGACCCAGCTGAAGAAGTTCGGCTTCCGCTTCTTCTTCTCGGACCGCGCCGACCGCATCGACACCGTCACCGAGCTCGGCGCGAGCACGTTCCTGGCGACGCCGAGCTACCAGCTCGACCGCGGCATCTTCGAGAACGACCTCGGCGCGATCGTCCGTGCGCACGGGGTCCGCTTCGTCGACGGCGCGACGGTGCGCGACGTCGAGATCGGCGCGACCGATGCCCCGCACCGGATCCACTACGACGCCGACGGCCGCCGCGAGGCCGCGGCTGCGCGCTGGCTCGTCGACGCGAGCGGACGCGCCGGCCTGCTGAAGCGCCGCCTCGACCTCGCCGAGCCGAACGAGCACGACGCGAACGCGGTCTGGTTCCGGATCGGTGCGCGCATCGACGTCAACGAATGGTCCGACGATCCGGCCTGGCTCGCGCGCTGCAACCCGCCGAACCGGTGGCTCTCGACCAATCACCTGGTCGGCGAAGGCTACTGGGTCTGGTTGATCCCGCTCGCCTCCGGTTCGCATTCGGTCGGCATCGTCGCCGACGCGGCGCTGCACCCGCTCGAGACGATGAACACGTTCGAGAAGGCGATGGACTGGCTGCAGCGCCACCAGCCGCGCCTGCACCGCGACCTCGCCGAGAAGCGCGACCGGCTGCAGGACTTCGCGTTCTTCCGGCGCTTCTCGTACGGCTGCCGCCAGGTCTTCGACGGTGCGCGGCGCTGGGCGCTGACCGGCGAGGCCGGGCTCTTCCTCGATCCGTTCTATTCGCCGGGCGGCGACTTCATCGCGATCTCGAACACCTACATCACCGAGCTGGTCGCGCAGGACCGCGCTGGTGCAACGGTCGCGCGCCATGCCGAGCTCTACCAGCGCATCTACTTCTCGTTCTACCAGGCGATGCTGCCGATCTACGTCGGCCAGTACAAGTTGTTCGGCGATCCGCGCGTGCTGCCGGTCAAGGTGCTCTGGGACTACACGTACTACTGGGGCGTGCTGTGCCAGCTCTTCTTCCAGCGCCGTCTCACCGACCTCGCGGCGATCGGCCGGCTGCAGAAGCCGCTCGCCCATGCGCAGCGCCTGAACGTCGAGATGCAGCGCTTCCTGCGCGCGTGGAGCGCCCTCAGCGATCGGCACAATCCGGCCGCGATGCTCGACCAGGCCGGCCTGCCGTGGTTCGCCGAATTGAACCGCGGGCTGAACGACCGCCTCGACGACGCCGGCTTTGCGCGCCGCATGCGCGAGACCTTCGAGCAGCTCGACGCGCTGGCGCGTCAGATCGTCGCGCAGGCGGTCGTCGAGCACCCGACTCTCGACGGCGCCGTGGTGCTCGCGACGCTCGATCCGCAGGCGGGCCGCGACGCGACGCCGATGCTGTTCGCGGCCGCCGCCTGAGAGCTCAGCGCGCCGCGCCGAACGGCGGCCGGCCGGCAAGGCGGCGGGCGACCAGCAGCGGCAAGCGCCAGGCGAAGCCGAGCAGCAGCCGCGAGTGCATCCACGTCAGCAGTACGTTGTCGCGGCCGTAGCGGAAATGCGAGACGCCGCCTTCGGACGCGGCCAGGTACTTGACCGGCGCCGCGATGTTGACCGGCGCGACGCCGCGCCAGGCCAGCCGCACGACCGCCTCGGTGTCGAAGTCGAAGCGCCGCATCCAGCGCTGGCTGCGCATCACATCGATCAGCGGCGCGAGCGGATAGACCCGGAAGCCGTACAGCGAATCGTCGATGCCGGCGCCGAGCGTCTCGAGGTTGGTCCACCAGTTCGAGATGCGCCGGCCGCGCACCCGCAGCAGCGGCGCCGACGCATCGAAGACCGGCCGGCCGAGCACCATCGCATCGGGACGGCGTGCCGACGCCGCCATGAATGTCGGGATCAGATCGGCCGGGTGCTGGCCGTCCGAATCCATGGTCAGCGCATGCGTGAAACCGGCCGCCCGCGCGGCCTCGACACCGTGCAGCACCGCGGCACCCTTGCCCCGATTCGCCGGCAGCACGAGGACGCGCAGGTCCGGATCGGTCGCGGCCAGCGCGGTCAGTTGTGCGGCACTCTCGTCGGTGCTGCCGTCGACGACGACCCAGACCGGCGCCCAGTGCGCGCGCGCCGCGCGGACCGTCTCGATCGCCTTCGGGCCCGGGTTGTAGCTCGGAATCACGACGAGGTGGCTGCGCGATGGCGTCATGGCGCTCGGCCCCCGAGGTCGCGCCAAGCCGACCGCGTGGCCGCTCCGCCAACGCCGCCGTGCGCGCCAGCCAGGCGCGCCGCAGGCAAACGGCGTCTCATGCCGCCACGCGCTCGCGCGCAGCCGGCGCGAGCTCGCGCACGAAGTAGCGCTCGAGGTCGTCCAGCAGCGCATGGTGGTCGGCCCGTGGCGCGAAGCGGGTGCCGAGCCGCACGCGCAGGCGCACCGGGAGCGGCGGTACGCGCCAGATCGGCCAGCCCTTGCGCAGATACGCCGTGTCGGTCTCGATGATCACGGTCTGGATCGGCACCTCGGCCTTCTCGGCGATCCAGCTGATGCCGGGCCGGAACTTGTTGAGCGGGCGCTGCACGGTGCGCGTGCCCTCCGGGAACATCACGAGCTGGCCGCCTTCGCGCAGGCAGTCGACCGCGCAGCGCATCATGCCGCGCGGCGCGTCGTTGCGGATGTAGCGGGCGAGTCGTGCGCCGGCGGCGAGGAACGGGTTGCGCATCAGATCGGCCTTCATGATGCAGACGCCGCGCGGCAGGCGGGCCACGAGCACCAGCGCATCGAGCATCGTCGGATGGTTGGCCGCGATGATCAGGCCGCCCGGTTCGTCGCGGAGCGCGGCGAGCGCCGCCGCATCGATGTGCAGCATGCCGAGCCGGCCGGCAGTGGCCCAGAAGATGCGGTAGATGCGCGAGATCGCGGCCCGGCCGACCCGGGTCCCGGTGTGCCGCGGCAGCAGCGGGTGGAGCAGCCAGGCGATCATGTTCCAGCCCAGCGACATCGTGCCGAGCTGCACCAGCAGCAGGTACAGCAAGAGGCGCTGCAGGAGTCCGGTGATGACGCTCACGTGCGCCTCAATCGTCGGTCGAGACCAGCTGGCCCGACGTCGCGAAGACCCAGGACACGCCGATCCCGGCAGTCACCTCGTGGTCGCGCCGCACGAGCGGACTGTCGGCGATCACGGCGCCGCGCAGGCTGTCGTAGCGCACGAACGCGCCGATCCAGAGCTTGCCGCTGCGCCGCGAGATGGCGGTCAAGGCCTGCCAGCCGGCATAGCCCCCACGTGCCTGGTAGGCAGGACGCTGCGGCGTCGCGTAAGCCGGATCGACCCCGTAGAAGTGCGCGTGGTAGCGCCGATCCCCGAACAGCGGGCCGCCCAGCAGGCCGACATTCCAGCCGCCGAGGCCGCGCAAGTCGAGGTTCAGGTTCGGCGAGAACGTCGTGCCGATCACGTCGGGCGAGCGCTCGATGCTGATCGCCGCGCGCACTGGCAGGCGCAGGTCGAGGCGCGCGCCGCGCCCGGCGCTCTCGAACAGGCCGAGGTTCAGGTTCGGGCCGATCTCGACGGTGCCAGGCAGGTTCGGCATGCCGGCGCGCGCCGCGTTGTCGCGGCTGCGCGTCGGCACCGAGGCGGCCAGGCTGACATCGACCTTGACGCGCTCGGTCTGGATCAGCAGCGCGCGCGCGCCGTCACGATCGGCGCGCAGCCAGTCGCCGCGGTAGACGACATACGGCAGCGGCAGCAGATAGGTGCGCGACTGGTCGGAGCCGCGGTAGTCGGGCAGGCTCAGCGCCGCAGCGCCGAGACCAAGCTCCCAGAGCGGCGCCGGCGCGCGGCGTTCGGCAACGCCGCCGAGCGGCGGCACGGCTTCGTCAGCGGCCCGCGCGCCGCCCGCCGTCGCCGCCAACAGCCCGCAGCACCACCACGCGGCGCGCATCACGAGGCCGGGACCTCGACATCGCGGATGTTGACGCGGCGCCGTTGCCAGGCGCGGAAGGTGCGGCCGAAGTTGCCGATCGAGACCAGGTAGTAGAGCGCCTTGATCGCGAAGATCGACGGCCAGATCGGCGTCTTGCCGTAGATGTCGCCGGCGAGCAGCGAGACCAGCGCCTCCTTGACGCGGAACGGGTTGCCGGGGTGCATGAAGAACTCGCGCATGGTCGGGTTGGTGACGCGAAAGATGAACCAGGAAAACTCGCGCGGGCCGCGCTTCATCAGCGCATCGAAACGGCGCCGCGCGGCCGGCGCGGCGGCCGGCCGGTCGAGCGTCGCCTCGACGACCTCGACCCCAGCGAAAGCGCTCTGCATCGCGAGATACACGCCGGACGAGAACACCGGGTCGATGAAGGCGTAGGCGTCGCCGAGCATCAGATAGCGCGCGCCGCTGCTGACCGAACTGCTGTACGAGTAATTGCCGGTCGCGTAGACCTCCGAGACCCGCTCGGCATCGCGCAGGCGCGCCGCGAGCTCCGGGCAGAGTGCGACCGTGTCGGCGAAGAAGGCTTCGAGCGGCTTCGTGCGCGACTTCAGATAGTAGGGCCAGCACACTGCGCCGATGCTGGTCGTGCCGTCGGCGAGCGGAATCAGCCAGAACCAGCCGTGCGCGAACCAGAAGATCGTGATGTTGCCTTCGAGCTTGCCGGGCAGGCGCTCGACGCCGCGGTAGTGCGCATAGAGCGCGGAGCTGTTGTGGCGCGAATTCTTCTGCTTGCACTTGAGCTGGTTCGCGAGCAGCGTGTCGCGTCCCGATGCGTCGACGACAAAGCGGGCGCGCCAGCGCTGCGGCGCGGCGCCTTCGGGCTCGACCGCCACGCTCGCGCCATCGGCATCGAACTCCACCTGTCGCGCGCGGCAGCCTTCGAACGTGCGCGCGCCACGTGCCGCGGCGTGGCGGAACAGCAGCTCGTCGAGCTCCGATCGCCGCACCTGCCAGGCGTACGGCATCGACTTGTCCCAGGCCTCGGCGAACTCGACGAAGCTCTTGTGGTCGTGATCGGGCGAGACGAACTCGACACCCCACTTCTGCATGCCGATGCGCTCGACATCGGCGCGTACGCCGAGCCGCTCGAACAGCTCGGCGTTGGCCGGCAGCAGCGACTCGCCGATGTGAAAGCGCGGGTGATGCGCCTTCTCGATCAGGACCACATCGCGGCCGCGCTCCGCGAGCTGCGCCGCGATCGTCGAGCCCGCCGGGCCGCCGCCGATCACCAGAACATCGCAAAGCAGCGCGGGCGTGGAAGTGCCGTCGGCGGGTACGTCGGGCGGTCGGGTCATCGGTCGGTGACGGCAGGTTTCCGGCGCGACGGCGACCGCAGAGATCAGCGCTCGGGCCCCGTCTCGCCAGGCAGGCGATGCAAGGGCCGGATTCTATCGGCCGGCTCCCATCCGGCTCCCGCGTGCGGAGCGGTGCTCGCGGCGCCGATCCGCGGCAGCGTCCGTGTCCGCGGCTGCGAGCACGGGCCCGGCCGGCGATCGTCAGCGGGTCGGAGCCCGCTGCGTGGCCGGCGCTCCCGGCACGATCGTCACCTTCTCGCGCAGCAGCCCGCCACCGCCGACGCTGCCCGAGACCGTGCCCTCGCCGTTCATGCGGGCGATGCAGTCGGCCCGCTCGTCGCCGGCCAGCACGTTGCAGCGCTCCTTCGCGTTCTTGCGCAACTGGCCGTTGCCGTTTTCGAGGTTGCCCTTGCGCGCTTCGGCGAGCGCCGCGCCGGCTTCCTTCAGGCAGGTCGCTCGATCCTCGTTGGTGGTCTGGCCGGCCATGCACGCTGCGCGCTCACGCTGGTAGCGGGCCTGCGCGTCGCCATCCGACAGGCCTGACCCATCGGCCGCCCATGCGCCCTGCAGCGCGCAACCGACGCCGACAGCGAGCGCGAGGTGACGAAGCGAAAGACTGCGGCTGTTCATGATGGTGTCTCCTGGCACGATGGTGCCGAGCACCGAGCTTAGGGGCGGCACGCGTTCGCGCGGGTAAGACCATCGTCCGGCCCCGCGGTGGTGCGCGCCTCTGCCGCTGTAGGACGCGTCCGGCGCCTCAGGCGACCAGGATCAGCGGACCGATCGACTGCCGGGATTCGAGGCGCGCATGGGCCTGCCCTGCCGCATCGAGCGCGTAGCGTTCGATCGGCGGCAGCGCGATCACGCCCGCGGCGAGTGCGGACCAAACGCGCTCGGCGCGCTCGGCCAACAGGGCAGGCGTCGACACGAAGTCGAACACGACGGGGCGCGAGAACGTCGCCGATTTCTGCACCAGCCAGTCGGGCGAGATCGGCTGCAGCGGGCCGCTGGCCTGGCCGAGGCTGATCCAGTGGCCGCGCCGCGCCAGCGCGGCGAAGTTCTCGTCGCGCGCCGCATCGCCGAGGCCGTCGACGATGACGTCGGCGCCGCCGACCAGGCGCTGCACCGCGTCGGCAAAGCGGTAGTCGGCGGTCACGATGACCTGCCCGCAGCCATGCTCGCGCGCGACCCGCGCCTTCGCTTCGCTCGAGACGGTGCCGACCACCGTCGCACCGAGGCGCCGCGCCCATGAACAGAGCAGCAGACCGACCCCGCCGGCGGCGGCGTGCACCAGCAGTCGCGTTCCCGGGCCGACGCGCCCGAGGTCGCGCAGCAGGTAGTCGGCGGTGATGCCCTTCAGCAGCAGCGCCGCTGCGGTGTCGTCCTCGATCGCGGCCGGCAGCCGCACGACCCACTCGGCCGGCACCGTGCGCACGCTGCAGTACGCACCGGGGCGCGGGCCGAGGTAGGCGACGCGGTCACCCGGCAGCAATGCGCCGGCGCCCGTCCCGGCATCGATCACGCTGCCGGCGGCCTCCATGCCGAGCACACCCGGGGTCTCGGCGGACACCGGCAGCATCGGCGGAATCCAGCCGCGCCGCAGGTAGATGTCGAGGTAGTTGACGCCGATCGCGCGCTGGCGAATGCGGACCTCGCCGGCGGCGGGCGCCAGCGCCTCGCCGCTGCCGACTTCGAGCTGGTCCGGCCCGCCGTAGCGCTGCAGCTGGATCTGGCGCGCAGCGATCGGCGCACCCGTCCCGACCGTGTCGCGGCGCGGCCGCCCATCGGCTGCGCCGCCGAGATGCCGGCGCAGGTTCTCGAAGCCGGCCTCGTAGACGTCGCGCGCGACCATCTCGCGCAGCTCGCGCTCGCGCCCGGGCGGCGTCGCGAACGTCGACTCCCAGTGCCAGAACGTGCGGTCGCCGTCGGTGACCGTCTTCAACGTGACGGTCGCGACATAGCGCTGCAGCGGAACGCTCGCCTCGACGATGCAATAGGTCGAGCGGTGCTCGCTGTCGGACAAGGTCAGCAGCTGTTCGCGGATCCGGTTGCCGTCCTTCAAGGTGAAGCTGCGGATGCAGCCGACCTGCGTCGGCGCCTCCTCGCCTTCGATGCGGCTCTCGGCGACGACGTCGTGCCAGCGGTCGTGGCTGTTGAAGTCGCGCAGGATCGCCCAGACGCGCTCGATCGGCGCATCGATCACGGTCGAGCGGACGACCTTCTGCAGCATCGGGTGCGGGCGCGCGCGCGATCAGCGCCGGCCGAAGTGGCGCTTCAGCGCGTCGAAGCCGCCCTGGAACACGCCGGCGCCGATGTGCTCGGTCAATTCGCGCTCGCGGCCCTCGGCGCATTCGAACTCGGCGCTCCATTCGGCGAACGTGCGCGCGCCGTCGGTGATCGGCGTCAGCTTCAAGGTCGCGACGTAGTCGTCGACGCCCATCGGGCTTTCGAGGATCGCGTAGGTGCAGCTGTAGTCGTAGTCGGAGAGCGCGAGCAGGCGCTCGCGGATCATGCCGCCGTCGCGCGTGTGGAAGTGGCGCACGCAGCCGATCTTGTCGCTCGGCTCGCTGTTCTCGATCCGGCTGTCGGCGATGCCCGGATGCCACTGCGGCAGGCCGTTGAAGTCGCGGACCCGCGACCAGACCGTGTCGGCGCTGGCCTCGATCACGCTGGAGGTATAGACGCGGATCACGTCGGGTCTTTGCTGCCGGAAGAAGGCGGCAGCGCGACCTGGGCGCCGCTCGCGCCGCCGACCAGGCGCTGGATGTCGCCGCCCTCCAGGCCGATCTCGCGCAGCAGCTGGTCGACGAGCGGCGCCTGGGCGCGAAAGCGCAGGGCCGAGTTCACCAGGCCGTCGGAGAAGCTTCCGCCGTGATGGCCGCCGTCGCCGTTGACGCTGCCGCCGCCCGAGCCGCCCAGGCCGTCGACGTGGAGGATCTTGATGCCTTCGATGCGCTCCATCGGCCGCACCGATTCGCGGATGATCGCCTCGGCCTTCTCGACCAGCCGCATCCGGAGGGCCGACAT
>Ga0207645_10003046_pt1 | contig 12890 bp, 10 predicted proteins | sample KBSM53metaG_FD_184331 | JGI IMG/M metagenome (GOLD analysis project Ga0207645, IMG submission 184331) | Miscanthus rhizosphere microbial communities from Kellogg Biological Station, Michigan, USA - KBS M5-3 metaG (SPAdes) (version 2) | ecosystem: Host-associated > Plants > Roots > Rhizosphere >...
TTGTAATTGTTGAACGCAAGGTAGCCGTTCAGGTAGCTCTGCGCCGTGTTGGTGGTGACGCCGGGTGACGGAATCGTGTTCTGATAGCCGTCGTAGGCGGCGTCATTGTAGCGCCAGCGCTCGTACGCGTATCCGAGCGTGAACGACCAGTTCTTGTCGTAGGCGTAGATCCCCTTCAGGTTGAACGACGTACGCTTGGTATCGTCGTACGCGGTGATCGGCAGCGGATTGCCGAAGTTGTTCTGGCTGGCGATGTCGGCCCCACCGTCGGTCTCGTAATAGAGGAGCGACCCCTTGATCATCAGGCGCTCGGTCGCCGGCCAGTCGGCGCCGAAGCCGACGACCCAGTTGTGGTCCCGGTTTCGCGCGGACCAGTTGAATGACGACGACGAGGGCGGAGCGCTCGGATCGAAGCAGTTCGGGCCGGTCTTGCTATCGCACGAGCCGACGCCGACGTTGCGGTGGTTCGAATCGTACGTGATGCGCTCGTAGTCGCCGAAGCCGGTGATGCGAACCTTCGAGGGATCGCCCCATGACGCGCTGAGATAGATGTCCTCGCGCCGGTCGGACGTCCGCCCGAGCGTGATGTCCTTGTATTTGTTGTCCTTCCATGTCGTCTCGAGGGAGAAGTCGAGCAGCGGCATCGGGCTCCAGTCGCCGATCAGCTTGATCTCGTTGCGATCGACACTCGAAAGGTCGATCCGCGACGTGAAGCGCTCGAGGAAGGCAGGATCGTTGGCGTCCACGCCCGCATTGCCCAGCAGGAAATCCGAGCGGCGCTGGAAGTACGTGTACTTCAGGCGTCCGCTGAGGTTGGGCAGGGACGTGTTCTTCCACTCGACGAACAGGCGGTTGGTCCGGATGTTGTCGTAGTCGTGCCGGTTCTGGTCGATATGCCAGTAGTCCCAGCCGACACCGAGGCGGTTGTTCGGCAGGAATCGCCAGTAGGCGTCGACACCCGCGTTGTTCTTCGTGAACTCGAACATGTCGCTGACGCAAGGTCCTCCGCAATCAACGAACGAGTCCGATGAATAGACCACGCTGGTCGAGTCGTTGCTGCGCTTGTAATAGTTGTAATAGACGCGCGTGTCGACGGACTTGATCGGATGGGACGCGAAAGCCGCGGTGAAGGTCTGGTTCTGGATCTTCCCGTTGAACGTATCGACGTTTGGCAGCGTCGGGCCGAAGGCGGGGTTGCCGGTGCTGTTCAGGGCGGTTTGCGCGAGCGTGGCGTCACTCTTCGTTTCCTGCCACGTGTAGCGTGCCGCGAACGTCGAATTCCACGGCAGGCCGCGGTACGTGAGGTTGGCCGCGATCTTCTGATACTGGTTGTCGGGCGCGAGATACGTGGTGTCGACGTTGTTGTTGAAGAACCCGTTGTTCCAGGTGAAGGTCTGTAAATCGTTCTCGAACTTGCTGTACAGGTAGCTCAACGAAGCGGTCAGGTTGCCGCTGCTGTAGCCGCCCTCGGCGCTCGCGTTCTTCGTTTTGTATTGGGTCGGGAAGATCAGATCGGTGAAGCCATTGCCCGGGCTGGTGCCGTTGGCGCCCGAGCCGATCTTGGTGCCGTCGAACTCGACCTGATTGAGGTCGACACGGAAATACCACGGCGCGAGCCCCTGCCACTCGAAGAAGCCGCCGTTATCCGTGCGCTTGTAGCCGATGTTGAGCGAGTTCCACGTGGACGGATCCGGCTGCGGGAACGTCGTGGTGAGTTGTCCCGAACCCGCCCCGGTGAACGGCGTCCGGCCATCGAAGAGGAAGTTGTGCGGCAGCGAATCGCTGTAGATCTTGTACTTGAACAGATCATAGATTCCGCCGCGCAGCATCAGGTACTGGTCGTCGCGGCCGAAATTCTCGCCGTAGCCGTCGAACCACGTGCGGTCCCTGCGTCCGCGCACGAAGATGTTCGACAGGGCGCCGTTGCCGAGGTCGCGGTATTCCTCCAACTTGGAAGCGTCCTTCGTGTCGTGGGTCGAGTTGTAGATGCCGCCCAGGGTGGCGGATCCTTCGACCTGCCAATTGGCGTCCTGCGCGAACACCGGTGACGCGATCAGCAAGAGCGCGGGAAGTTGTGCGCAGATTGGTTTCTTGCTCACGTTGTCCTCCCCGCCTCACCGCAAGAAGAAGCGACCCTTGCTGCCGGGCGCGTTCGATCCATGAATAGCGTTGTGACAGTTCACGCATGCCCGAGCGATGAACCGCGTGTTGACGCTCGCATTCGGTGATCCGTCCGGAAGCTTCCAGGCCGCGCCGCCGCCGTAGATACTCCCGGGATGGCGGGCCGCGTCGTGGCAATCCTGGCACAGGTTCGGCGCGTGCTCGTTCAGGAGCTTGTAGTGCGAGGAGCCATGCGGGTTGTGGCAGCTCGCGCAGTTCTCCTCGACCGGTGGGTGGGAGAACACGAACGGTCCGCGCTTGTCGGCGTGGCAGCTCAGGCACTGGTCGTTGACCGATGCATTGCGCAGCATCACGGGGCTGATGGCGCCATGCGGATTGTGGCAATCGGAGCACTTGATCTTGCCTTCGACGATCGGGTGATGCGACGGCTTCAGGGTCTGCGAACGGATGTCCTGGTGGCACGTGCCACAGACTTCCGATTCGTTCGGACGGAAGGTCGTCTGGAACGGTGCGATGGTCGGGTTGCCCGACCTCCCGTGGATGCTGTGGCAGTTCGAGCACGCGACGTCGCCCAGCGCATGCTTGCCCGATTCCCAGAAGGCGAGTTGCCGATTCGTCGAATGGCAGGCGAGGCAAACGGCCGTTTTCTCGGCTGCCGTTCCGGATTTGATCAGGTTGGCCGGCTTGCTCTTGGCCGGATCCTTCAGGTGCTCGGTGGCATCGCCGTGGCAGGCCTGGCACATCGAGCCGGTGGCGTCATTCTTCGCGCCGTGCGCGGTCATGGCGATCGAGGCATGCGGCTGCTCGTGACAGCCAGCGCAGACCGGCACGGCACTCTTGGGTTCCGCGGGGGCCGTTTGCTGCGCGATCGCGCCCAGCGATAGCGCCATTGCGCTCAACCCTAGGCAGAGCACGCTGGCAAGGTTTGCGAACCGCATCGGAAGCCTCCCTGGTTACCGTGCCGGCTCCGGGTCCGCAAACCCGGTCATCGCTCCGGTGCAGAACGCAAGCTCGTTCGGCATCGGCACCTCCACGGACCGTGCGATGTCCAACGGGGAACCATCGCGAACCGAAGAGACGCTCAGTTATAGTAAGGGCATCATGCGACTCAGGTCAAACTTCCGCGATCGTTCACGCTCAATCTGCGGTCGTACTGCGCATTTAGCAACAACGCGTAACTGGCGCGCGCCCCTTGACGATGTCGTTCGAGTTGTTGTACGGCTTGGCCATTCACGCCGGGACGGTACGTTCGCTTGTGCGCTTGCGCAAACTCTGGAGCAGATTGCGACATGGGTGTCGCGATTTGTCAGTGCAACGGCTTATGACATCCGAGGCTCAGATGCGTCTTGCAAAGTCGGTGAAGTTTCGCGAAGAGAAGTTCGGCGGCGTGCTGTTCGAAACGCGGTCCGAGAAGGTTTTCACGCTGAATCCGACGGCGGCCGCCGTCATCCGTGAAATCCAGGCCGGGCGACCCGAGCATGAAATTGGCCCCGTTCTCGGGAAGCGCTTCGAGGGGGGCGAGGGCGTCATCGAAAAGGAGGTGGGAGCCTTCATTGCTACATTGCGTCAACAGGGCTTGACGGATGAATGACCGCAGCGAACGAGCTGCGGGGCGCCCCGGCGCCTCCGCGCCCGCGGCGTCCAGCGACGATCTTGCGGCGCCGCTCTACGTCGCGTGGCAGATCACCAACGAATGCAACCTCGCATGCCTGCATTGCATCGAGGAGAGCGGCCCGGGCAAGGCCTTTCACGACGAGCTGCGGGACGACGAAGTGTTCGCCGTCATCGATCAGCTCGTTGACCAGGACGTCCCGTATCTGTCGTTCTCGGGCGGCGAGCCGATGGTGCATCCGCAATTCTTCAGAATGGTCGAGCACGCCTGCGCGAACGGGCGGCAGCTCAAGATCGAAACCAACGGTCACTACCTCGACGCGAAGAACTGCGAGCGCCTGCGTGAGCTCGGCGTGAAGGCCGTGCAGGTGAGCCTCGACGGGGCGTCGCGCCCGACGTTCAACCGGATGCGGGTGCTCGGCGAATTCGACACCGTCGTCGAGGGCACGAAGAACCTGCGTGCGGCGGGCGTGCCGATCGAGATCAACTTTTCTCCGACTCGGTTCAATATCGGCGAAATCGGCGCTGCCGTCGATCTCGCCCACGAGCTCGGTGCATACAGCTTCTATACCGGCCGCACGATGTACACCGGCAATGCGGTGAAGACGTGGCGCATCGTCGCGCCGTCCGAAGAGCAGTACGTGGAGTTCTTCAGCATCCTGCACGCGAAGGCGGACGAGTATCGGGGCCGCATGCGCGTTCACTTTCACGAGATGGGACTGCTCGAGGAGCTGCGCTATCGCCTGCAGCATCCTGCAGCGCTGCTGATCGTGCTGCCCAACGGACTGGTAAAGCTCATCAACGCGTTGCCGTTCGTGTGCGGAGACCTGCGCAAGCAGTCGCTGGCGCAGATCTGGAGCAGCTTCCGAAAAGCGTGGCACGACCCGCGCGTCGCGCGTTTCATCGAGGATCTCGCGGTCGACCCGCGCGGCACGTCGGCGCTGCACCAGTGGGTGTACGTCTGAGCACGCTGTCCGATGCACGGTTCGACGCGCCTACGCCGGCGCAGAGGGTGCTGCGCGTCGTCGGCATGGTCCGGTATCGTTTCTTCCTGTACGCCGGTCTGTTGCCTTACCTCCTCGGCGCCGCGTGGGCTCACGCGATCGCGGGCAGCTTCGATGCCGCGCTCTTCTGGAGCGGGCTTTTCGGCGTCGTGCTCGCCGTAATCGGCGTGGAGGCGTTCAACGAATATTTCGATGCACGGATGGGCACGGACCGCGTCTTCAATCCGGCGGATCTGCCGCCGATCCCGGTCGCGGTCTTCTGGATCGGTGTCGTCGCGTTTGCCGGTGGACTCGCCGTTGGCATCTATCTGACGGCTCGCGTCGGCTGGCCCGTGCTCGTGTTCGCGGTCCTCGGAGGCGCCGCAGCGATCTTCTACGAGGCACCGCCGGTCCGGTGGTCGTATCGCGGGCTCGGCGAGCTCGTCATCGCGCTGGCGTACGGTCCGTGGCTCGTTCTCGGCAGCCTCTACCTGCATACCGGCGCCCTTTCGTGGGGCGCGTTCTGGGCATCGCTCGTTCCGGGCTGCCTCATCATGGCGCTCGCTGTCGTGAACGCGATTCCCGACTTTCATCAGGACCGACTCGTGGGAAAGCGGAATCTGGTCGTGCGCATCGGACGCCGCCGTGCCGTAGCGCTCTACCTCGGTCTGGCGGCCGCAGCGCTGGTTGTCGTCGTCTCCGGCGTAGTCGCCCGATTGTTTCCGCTCGGTTGCCTCGGGGCGCTCGCGGCGATCCCGCTGCTGATCGCCAGCGCGCGGCGCGCCGCTGGAACGTACGAGCAGCCTCGCCGGTTTCTGCCTGCCGTCCGTAGCATCGTCGCCTGTTATGCGGTCGCCGTGGGGCTGTTCACGCTCGGGCTCTTCCTGCGTTTCCCCGGCTGAAGCGTCGTGTCCGCGAAACAAATCGATTCGCTCGGCGCACCGCTGCTCGTGTCGTGGCAGATCACGCGCGACTGCGATCTCTGCTGCCTGCATTGCTGTACCGAATCCGCACCGGGCAAGCGCCTGGAGGACGAGCTCGACGCAGATGAAGCCATGCGCGTCGTGGACGACATTGTGCGCAACGACGTTCCGTACGTGATGCTGTGCGGCGGCGAGCCGCTCGTCGTGCCCCATTTCTTCGCGATCGCCGAGGCGCTGGGGAACGCGGGGGTGCATCTCAAGATCGAGACCAACGGCCAACGCTTCGACGCAACGGTCGCCGAACGACTCGCGCGGCTGCCAATTCGCTCGGTGCAGGTGAGCCTTGACGGCGATTCCGAAGCCATCTACGGCCGCCAGAGGCCGGGCGGGTCGCTCGCCAAGGCGCATGCGGCCTGCCGCGCGGTGCGCGCCGCGGGGATGCCCCTCGAAGTAACGTTTGCGCCGACGCGCATCAACATCGACGACGCGCCGCGCGTCATCGAGCGCGCAAGGGCGCTCGGCGCGTTTCGTTTCAACACCGGCAGGCTGATGCGGGTCGGCACCGCTGCGCGCCTATGGAATTCGCTCGAGCCGACGACGGACCAATACCGGGAGTTTCGAGCAGTGCTCGAGCGCGAGGCACAAATTGAAGCCGCCATGGAACTCTGCTACAGTCCCTTTGACTTGGCGGAGGCTATGCGCCGTAGTGTCGATGACCCGCCCGCGACGCTGCTGGTTTTGCCGAACGGATGGGTGAAGGTCGCCGCGGTGCTTCCGCACATATGCGCCGATCTGCGCAAGGTAACGCTGGCACAAGCGTGGCAGGCGTATCGTGACGCGTGGCGCGATCCGGAAGTGATCGCCGCCGCGCGAAGTGCTGTCGAGGATGAGTCGAGGCATGCGCAAGCGAACCGCTGGCGCATGCGTCTGTGGTCCGTGTCCGAACCGATGGAGGCAAGATGAGCGAGTTGAAAGCGACGAGCGAATCGCCCACGACAACAGAGCAGACGGTGAGCGCGCAGACACCTCCCATCAAGAAGCTCGCCTGGGAGACGCCCAAGCTCGAGGACGTCTCGGAACAGGTGATGGCTCAGCCCTACATCCGTTTCACCTGAGAAGGTCACCTGCCTCAAAATCGTTTTTGAGACAGGCTCGGAACGTTCGCAATGCCAGGGGGCTCGGTCGACGAGTACCGCGCTCCTCTGTTTGTTGCGTGGCAGCTCACGAATCGCTGTCAGGCCCGCTGCATTGCCTGTTGCGAGGAGTCCGGTCCCGATCGCGCGTGGCGCGACGAATTGACGCGTGAAGAGGCGCTGACAATCGCGCGGACGCTGGCGGCCCTCGGCGTTCCCTACGTTGCCTTCGGCGGTGGGGAGCCGCTCGGTGTTCCGTTCTGCTGGGACCTCTTCGAGCAGCTCGCCAATGACGGCGTGCTGCTGAAGCTCGAGACCGACGGCAGTCGCATCGACGCCGCCGCCGCCGATCGCTTGGCTGCTTTGGCGGTGCAATGCGTGCAGATCTCGGTCGACGGCGCGCTTGCGACCACTCACGAGCGCGTGCGTCCCGGATCGAGCTTTGCCGCCGCCGTATCCGCAATCGAACGTCTGGTTGCGCGGGGATTGTCGCCGCAGCTCGTCTTCGTGCCGAATCGATACAACATCGGCGAGATCATCGACGCGTTCGAGCTGGCGGCGGCGCTGGGTTGTGGCGCGTTCGTCACGGGTCCGCTGATGCGAATCGGCCGCGCAGCGTCCGATTGGCAACGGATCGCCTGCAGCGATGAGCAATGGAGCGACGCGGTGCTGCAATTGCGAGAACGCGCCGCATCGATGGCGTCACCGATCGCGCTGTCGATCTATCCATGGGATATCGTGACCGAAATGGAGCGCAGGCTCGACAACCCCCAGGCAATGTTGCTGATCGTGCCGAACGGGCAGGTCAAGCTGCTGAACGCGCTGCCGTTCGCGGTGGCCGATCTGCGCAGCGATTCCGTGCAGGGCGCGTGGGACGCGTATCGCAGGGGCTGGCGCGATGAGCGCGTGCGGTCGTTCGTTTCCCGTTGCCGAGCGGAGCCTGAGTTATTGCGGCATGCCAACGAGACGTGGCTCGTGGATGGCTCGCGGATGCCCGGCGGTCAGGTTTAAACGCGCCGGCTGACCCGGCCTGCCGACAGTGCGGCGCAGCAGGATAGGTCAGCCATGCGGACGCGCGGGAGCCAGCCCGCCGTGCTTCAGAAACGGTAGTCGATGCCCGCGACGTAGCTGTCGATGCGGATGCGGTCGTTCTTGATCCATTCCGCAAAGACGCCCCATTGGGGATGGAAATTCCAGCGCACGCCCGCGCCGTAGGTCGCTTCGTCCTGCCGGTTATTTTCGTTGGCGATGCCTCCGAGCGGTCCGCTCGCGTTGAACTCAAGCTCCGAGTGCGCATAACCGATGAGACCGTAGAGGTCGAAGTTGCTGATAGGGATGATGCCGACCAGCGATAGGGCGACCGAGTGCGCTTTTCCCGATCCGTTAACGTTGCCTACGTGGCCGATGACGTTTCCGTCGAAATTGTAGCGTCCGAAATCGTAATAACCGAGCTCGACGGCTGCGTACGGGCTGAACCGCCAGCCGCCTCGAACCGTCCACGATGTATCGTGGTACCGGGAGCCACTCATATGGTGTAGGGTACAACTCAGTGTAGGGTACACTCGTGCGGTCTTTCGGCACTGCAGCATTTCGAAAGTTCCGACGGATCAGAGTCGACATTCGCACAGCAGCGGCGCGTATACCGGGGTTTGCGCTCGTATCGTCGCCAGATTCAGCTTTGCGGGCCGGCGCGCATTAGGTTCTAGCTGCGCACCGAGCCGGTCGCCCCTGCGCGCTAGAGCTGGTCTTCGAGCGGCAGCGTCCCGTAGAGCTCGACCAGGAACTCGCGCCAGCGATCGTCTCCCGGCTCGCTGTCGTAGACGATCGATTGGCCGTCCTTGACGCTTTTCCAGACAAGCTTCGGCGTCGTGCCTCCGCCGTTCTCGAGTGCGAGTACGAAGCTGTTCGCCGGCTGCGCGATCTCGTCGAAGCGCGCGACCACTTGCCGGGCCAGCTCGGGACTCTCGATCATCAGACCGATTTCCGTGTTGAGGTGCATCGAGCGCTGGTCGAGGTTCGCCGAGCCCACGAAGATCCGCTTGCGATCGAACACATACGCTTTCGCGTGCAGTGAGAACTGCCCGGAGCTCGGAGTCTTCAGCGAGCCGTCGTGCGGCGCAGGCTTGCCCGGCAGCGGCTTCACCTCGTACAGGTCGACACCTTCCTCTAGCAGCGGAACCCGGTAGCGACGATAGCCGGCGTGCACGACGGGAACGTCGGTCGACAGCAGCGAATTCGTCAACACGCGGACGCGTACATTGCGCTCGCGCAGCGACTTCAGCATGTCCGACACCGACGTGCCGGGAACGAAATAAGGCGAGACGATGAGGAGTTCGTGCTTCACGTCCGCAGCGGCTTCGAGGAGCCGCTTGCGCAGCAGAGCGCCGATCGTGTCGCCGCCTTCCACACTCGCCTTGTCGGGACTGTCGGCGACGACAGCGGCCTTTGCCCACACGACGCCTGTATCACTGTTCAGCAGGCGGGCGAGCGGATTGCCGGTGCGCAGCGCCTTCATCTGGTCGCTGTCGCGCATCTCGGCGAGATGGTTCGCGAGCTGCGTTTCCATCGCTTCGAGTTTCGCACCGGTGGGAAGGTTGCCGTACAGGGCGCGCACCGGCACGGCCAGCGCGCTGTTCCAGTATTGGTCGAAACTCTTCGACAGGTCGCGCGTGATCGGCCCCATCGCGAACACGTCGTAGTCGCCGAACTGCAGCTCGTTGCCCCTATCGAAATACTCGTCGCCGACGTTGCGCCCGCCAACGATTGCGATGGAGTTGTCGACGACGAAGAGCTTGTTGTGCATCCGGTAATTCAGGCGGCTCGCCGTCAGGCCGAATTCCGCGTAGCGCAGCAGCGGTATCGAGCCGCGATAGAAGAACGGGTTGTACAGGCGCACGTCGACGTTAGGATGCGCCGCCAGCAAGCCGATGCGGTCGTCCTGGCCGCGCGCTTCCGTATCGTCGACGAGTAGGCGAACGCGCACGCCGCGGCTTGCCGCGCGCAGCATCGCGCTCATCAGCAGCTGGCCGCTGTCGTCGTCCTTGAAGATGAAATACTGGATATCGAGCGTGCGCTGCGCGCTGTCCGCCATCTGCAGCCGCAGCGTGAACGCGTCGCTGCCGCTCGCGAACAGCGTGAAGCCGGAAACGCCGGCATGCGCTCTGGCGCGAGCGTCGACCTTGCGGCCGAGCGCCGTCTCGTCCGGTCGAGCGAGCGCGGTCGACTCGGTCTTGGGGAAGTTGGCGCCCGGCTGCATCGTCGCGCAGCCTGCGACCAGTACGAGCGCGCATGCCGCGATTCCAATGCGCACGGCAAAGACCCGCAGCGCACCAACGGGATTGATCAAGGTCGTTGTCCGCAAATGCAATTCGGCGAGGATCGACGATTCCGTGCCCACGCGCCGTCGGTGACGCAACGAAAATTGGATAGTCGCCGCGACGTTCAACATGTAGGTATACGACCTACGGCGCTTCGCGGCGGTGCGGTAGGCCGGCCGGGGACGACGCGCGATGCCGGCACGCTATAATCGCGGCGCGCGGAGAGATGGCCGAGTGGTCGAAGGCGCTTGACTCGAAATCAAGTATACGTTTACGCGTATCTAGGGTTCGAATCCCTATCTCTCCGCCACTTTTCAAGCACTTAGATCCAAAAAAGCTCGTTGCGGCGGGGGGTCCCGGGGGAGCATTGGGGCAAACGGACCGCCCGGCGGACGAACGAAGGCGCTGGCCGGCGGCAGGCCGGCCTACCCAAGGGCGATCAATACCGGTATTCTCCCGCGCACGTCGAGCATTACCGGACACTGAGCCGCGCCCAAGACCCTCGCAAGGACGTGAGGAGCACGCAAGGCGGCGCCGTGGAAATTCCGGGCAGGCGCGGCGAACGACTGCCGCGCATGAAGAAAACGATGTTCCGACGACGCTGGATCGTGGTGATCACCTCGATGGTGCTCATCGCCGTCACGATTCTGCTGGGGTACGGCCCGGCCGTTGCGTACCGGTACAGCGGCTTCACCGACACGCCGAAGCGAGCGCTCACGCCGCTGGTCGAGCCGGTCCTGATCGACCTCGAAGAACGAACGTTCCGGTTCTTCTGGGACACCGCGAATCCGAAGAACGGGCTCGTCCCCGACCGCTATCCGACGCCATCGTTCGCGAGCATCGCGGCTGTCGGCTTCGGCCTTACTTCGTATCCGATCGGTATCGAGCGCGGCTACGTCGCACGGGCCGACGCCCGCAAGCGCGTGCTGACCACACTGCGCTTCCTGTGGAACGCGCCACAGGGCGCAGGCCCGTACGGCATGGCCGGATACAAGGGCTTCTTCTACCATTTCCTCGACATGCGCACCGGCGCGCGCTACGACGACAGCGAGCTGTCGACGGTCGACACCGCACTGCTGCTCGCGGGTGTGCTCTTCTGCCAGACGTACTTCGACGGCGCGCATCCGGAGGAAGTCGAGATCCGCCGCCTTGCCGACCAGCTCTATGGTCGCGTCGACTGGGGCTGGGCCCAGGCGCGCGCGCCTGCGATCAGCCTCGGCTGGTCGCCCGAAGCCGGCTTCCTCGAATACGACTGGCGCGGCTACAACGAAGCGATGCTCGTGTACCTGCTCGCGCTCGCCTCGCCCACCAAGCCTATCGGCACCGATGCGTGGCAACAATGGACGAGCACCTACGACCAGAACTGGCGCACGGTGTTCGGGCAGGAGCACCTCGACTTCGCGCCGCTGTTCGGGCATCAGTACTCGCACGTGTGGATCGATTTTCGGCGGATCCAGGACGCCTACATGCGCGGGCGCGGCATCGACTACTTCGAGAACAGCCGGCGCGCGATCTACGCGCAGCGGGCCTATGCGATGGCGAATCCGCGGGGCTGCAAGGCCTATGGCGAGAAGATGTGGGGAATCACGGCGAGCGACGGTCCCGGCGACATGATCGTCGTCAACAAGGTGGGCGGGCGCGAGTTTCGTTCCTACTCCGCGCGTGGAATCGGCGACGCAGCGGCGAACGACGATTGCACGCTCGCACCCACGGCGGCCGTCGCGTCCATTCCGTTCGCGCCGGAGCTCGCGATTCCTGCCGTGCTCAACATGTATCATCGGTTCGGCCAGTACATCTACGGGACGTACGGCTTCCTCGATGCGTTCAATCCAAGCTTCACGTTCACGGACGTGACACTGCGCCATGGACGTCGCATCGCCGGCGTCGGATGGGTCGATCACGACTATCTGGGCATCGACCAGGGCGCGCTCATTGGCATGATCGAGAACTATCGCAGCGGCCTCATCTGGAGCGTGATGCGCAGGAACGCGTACGTGCGCAACGGTCTCGAGCGCGCCGGCTTCACCGGGGGCTGGCTTACCGCAACGACGCAGTGAGCCGTCGCGCCGGCGCTCGCCGTCTCACCGCGACGCTGATGTTCGCTGCCCTCGCGCTGCTTGCGCTGGCGGGCTGCCAGCAGCGCTCGACCGACGTCACCGTCGTCCGCTTCTGGGCGATGGGGCGCGAAGGTGAGGTCGTCGTTCGGCTGCTTCCCGAGTTCGAGCGCGCCAATCCGGGCATCCGCGTCGAAGTCCAGCAGCTGCCGTGGACCGCGGCGCACGAGAAGTTGCTGACGGCGTTCGCCGGCGACGCGACCCCCGACATCTGCCAGCTGGGGAACACCTGGATTCCGGAATTCGTTGCGCTCGGCGCACTCGAGCCGCTCGACGCCCCGCTGACGACATCGATGGTGGACCGCACCGATTTCTTCGAGGGCATCTGGGACACCAACGTCGTGGCGGGACGCACGTATGGAGTTCCGTGGTACATCGATACCCGTCTGCTCTTCTACCGGCGCGATATCCTCGACGACGCGGGATTCGCCGTCCCGCCCGCGTCGTGGCCCGACTGGATGCGCACGCTCGCGGCCGTCAAGGCGCGCGCTCGACCGAACCGCTATGCGATCCTGCTGCCACTGAACGAAGTCGAGCCGTTGCTCGCACTGGCGCTGCAGCAGGACGACCCGCTGCTGCGCGACGACGGGCGCTACGGCAATTTCGACAGTCCGGGCTTTCGACGCGCGCTCGGCGCCTACCTCGACATGTTCCGTGAAGGCTACGCGCCGCCGTTCACCGCATCGCA
>Ga0207645_10003048_pt1 | contig 12889 bp, 10 predicted proteins | sample KBSM53metaG_FD_184331 | JGI IMG/M metagenome (GOLD analysis project Ga0207645, IMG submission 184331) | Miscanthus rhizosphere microbial communities from Kellogg Biological Station, Michigan, USA - KBS M5-3 metaG (SPAdes) (version 2) | ecosystem: Host-associated > Plants > Roots > Rhizosphere >...
GATAACTCCAGAACCTCCCGTTTCAGAACTTGCCCGCTACCGGCTTTTCCGGATTCGCGTAGTCGTAAAAGCCCTTGCCCGACTTGCGACCATACCATCCTGCCATCACCAACCGTTTTAAGAGCGGCGGCGATGCGAAGCGGCGTTCCTTGAATTCGTCGTACATCACGTGAGTAATGTAGTAGGTAGTATCGAGGCCGACGAAGTCGAGCAGAGTAAAAGGCCCCATCGGATACCCACAGCCCAGCTTCATTGCGTTATCGATGTCTTCGATGGACCCAACACCCTCTTCATAAGCGCGGATTGAATCCAGCAAATATGGGACAAGCAAGCGGTTCACGATGAAGCCGGTCTTGTCGGAAGTCCGAACCGGCACCTTGCCCAGCTTTTTTGCGAATTCGTAGGCTGCGTCGAATACATCGGGGGCGGTGGCGATTGTCTTTACGACCTCGACTAACTTCATCAGCGGCACGGGATTGAAGAAGTGCAGCCCAATGAACCGCTCCGGGCGCTTGGTCGCTGCCATTAACTCAGTCACAGAAATAGACGAAGTGTTGGTTGCGAAGATGGCCTCTTTTTTCACGATTCCATCGAGCGAGTCGTACATGTCTCGTTTCTGCTGGACGTTTTCGATGATCGCCTCGATCACGATGTCGCAGTCGGCGAGGTCCTGCCGGTTGGTTGTCGGTTTCAATCGTGCGAGGGACTCGTCTTTCTGTTTGGCAGTGATTCCACCTTTTTCCGGGGGCCGCTCGGCGAACTTCGCCAGCGACTTTTGGATTCCAGCAAAACCTTTATCGAGATATTTCTGATCGACTTCGAGCACCGTGACGTCGAATCCAGCCATCGCTGCCACCTGCGCAATACCCGAGCCCATCAGCCCACAGCCCAGAACGCCCACTTTTTTTATTTCCATGCGAGTCCTTTGCTAAACAGCAATTTGCAACTTGTGCTTGTCCAATTTCGAATTGTCGAAGCATGAGGGCGGCGCCAAACGTTTCAATTAACAATTGACAATTGAAATTCAAAACTTCTCAATGAAAGCTCTCCACCACCATCGCGATTCCCTGCCCACCGCCAATGCACGCAGTCGCGAGACCGTATTTCTTTTTTCGTCGGCGTAGCTCGTAAAGAAGAGTGATCACCAGGCGCGTGCCAGTCGCGCCGAGGGGATGTCCCAGAGCAATCGCGCCTCCGTTCACGTTTACCTTCTCGCGATCCAGTCCTAACTCTTTTTCGACCGCCAGATATTGCGCCGCGAATGCCTCATTGACTTCGATCAAATCGATGTAGTCCAACGTCAGGCCTGCGCGCTGTAAGGCAACTTTCGTTGCGGGCACAGGCCCGCGGCCCATCAATTTCGGATCCACGCCCGCGATGCCCCAATTCACGATCCGCCCCAGCGGGTTAAGACCACGTTTCCCGGCGTCTTCTAACGACATCACGACAACCGCAGCACCGCCGTCAACAATTCCGCTGGCGTTTCCAGCCGTGACCGTTCCGTTCTTCCCGAAGGCGGCCTTCAACTTTGCCAAGCCTTCCATCGTGGTTTGTGGTCGCCGATGGTCATCCTCGGCCAGCGTCTCTCCGGTTTGCTCGCCCTTGTGATTCTTCAGCGCGACCGGCACAAGTTCTTCCTGAATTCGTCCTTCTTTGTATGCGGCGTCTGCGGTCTGCTGCGACCGCAGCGCGAACTGGTCCTGTGCTTGCCGCGTAATCCCCTGTTGTTCGCCATACAACTCGGCGGTGTTCGCCATGTACAGACCACAATAAGAATCTAGCAATGCGACCATCAGCGAGTCTTCGAGCTTGCCGCCGGGCGCGAGGGTGAATCCATCTCGCCCACGAATGACAAACGGCGCCTGGGACATGGCCTCCATACCGCCAGCTACGACGATCTTGGCTTCATCGGTTTGAATCATCTGGGCGGCGCTGACGATCGACTGCATTCCCGAACCGCATAGCCGGTTCACCGTCAGTGCCGGCGTCTCGATCGGCAGTCCGGCACGCAATCCCACGTGACGTGCTCCATACAGCGCATCTCCGGATGTCTGCTGAGCGTTTCCGAAAACAGCGTGATCAAATTCCTCAGAATTAATTCCCGAGCGCTCGATGGCGCCTTTGGCGGCCACGGCGGCCAGTTCTTGGGCCGTAAAATCTTTGAGTTTGCCGCAATAGCGGCCAAAGGGCGTACGCGCCCCACTGACAATGGCAATGTCCCCTGGCTTGAGCATGAGTTCCTTACAGCAAGATTAGTTTCGCGCTAAGACCAAACTGTAAAGGATATCAGTCGCCAAACCGCCTGCGCCACTGGCGGGCGAATTCGACGTAAGTGACGTTTCTGGTGTGGGAATGGCGGTTGTTCTAAGCCACTGCAGCGGCTGTGAGATTTGCAGGCTGAATCACTACTTTTCCGACACCTTGCGATACTGCGGCATCAAGGCCTTGCTCCGCGCGGTTGATTACTTCGGTGACGATGTCGACGGCGTCGTACTGCTGACGAATCACAGCTTCGGCCAATCCTGCATTAAAGCTGACCGACTGGTCTTTACCGGGCAATTTCACTTCCGCCAACAGCTTGCGAAGCTTTTCGAGCGCCAGCATCGCTTCCTTCTCGGCGGTTTCGCCAAGGATGATCGCAATCGTGGTCGTGCCATAGCGAAACGCCAAATCGTTGGTCCTGATGTTCGATGCGAACAGGTGTCCGACTTGTTCCATCATGGACGTGACCGCCGCCTCGCCGTACTCCTTGACCATAGCGCTGCCTTTTCCAAACTGTGCGAGAAGAATCGTGAGAGCCGACCCTTGCTGCATGGCGCGCCGAGTCTCTGCTTGCAGCAGGTCTAGGTATGAGGCACGTTTGAGTAGCCCTGATTTCTCGTCGGTAACCGAAAGATTTTTGACCAGCCGTCGCAACCCGGCATTGTTCAGGGCGATGACAGCTTGGTCACACAGCGTTTTAAGAACCACCATGTCGGAGGAATGCCACCCACGCACCGTGTCGTGTGCAAGCAGCAAGATTCCTACCGGTTCCTCGCCGTCGGCCAATGGCAGAGCAAGAAGGGACGCGACTCCCAATTCGGCGACTGCCTGCTTTGCAGCTTGAAGTTCGGGGGCAACCATCGCGTCCGTAATCAAAAGTGAACCGCGGCTGATAGCAAGATCCTGGACAAGAGCAGCAATGCTCGCGAGGGATGCTGGTGATCCGGGCGCGACACCCTCGCCAGTGGACTCCTGCACGGCCGTTGGAGGCAGGCCGGGGCGGCGCATCGCGGCGATGCAACGTGTCACTTTCCAGTGTGTAGCGATCTCATTGACAGCAGTTCGCAGGACCGCATCGGCATTGCTCTGATGATAGAGCTTGCGAGTAATCTCTGCGACGCGCGTTAAATTACTGACGTCGGTAGTCTCAGACGACTGAATTGGCGCAGGCGCCGGTGGCGATGGCGGTTGAGGAGCGCTCGCCGCCGCGGGTTGTGCGTTTGTGTTCGAAGCGGTTCCACGGCGTGTAGACATTCCCGCGGCGATGTAGAGTCGCTGTAGATCTTCGTTTCGTTCTTCCTCGCGCGGAAAAAGCTCCTGAATTCGTTGCAGCCGCTCGATCGCTTTTGATCGCATGCCGTACTGCACCAATATTTCGGCTTGCAGCATGAGGTCTTGTAATGCCCCGGCACCTAGCGTGGGCTCTTCGTTATGACTGTTCTTGGAGGGTTCCGGTGTTCCCTTATTCAGTGGCGTGAAGCGGGTCGCGATCACGCGGAAACGTTGTTCGTCGATTTTTCCTCGCAACTGTTCTAACCGCTTATGGTGTCCGGGCTCGTAGGGATCGACTTCCGCGGCACGGTCTAGGCACTCGCCTGCCTTTTCATAATTGGACAGCCCGATGTAAAGGTCGAAGAGTTTAAGAAGAGTTTGCGAGTAGTCGGTTTCTCGATTCGAAGAGTTGAACAGTTCGCTCAGAAACTCCAGCAAGTCTGGCGAGGCACGGTGATTCGCGACAATGTCCTGCATGAGTGCCACGAACGAACGTCGCTCACCGCGTCGCCGCTGAAACTGTTCCAGTTTGCGAGCCAGCTCTGCGGCTTCCTTATCGAGTTCTGAATCAACCATGGCGCCGATCAGGTCGGCCACCTGTTGCACGCGCGCAGGATTCTGTTCGAACAGCTGCCACAATAGCGGCTCTGCTTCGACCAAGCGGTTCGCAGCGATCAGAGCTTTCGTATAGCTATCGCGAAGCTCGAGGGATGGGCTGCCAGCTTGAATGTGGGGCTCAAAAATAAAAATGGCTGCCCCGACTTCACCTTGGACTAACAGGCTTCGTCCGTATGCCAGCGCAATCTGAGGATCGGACGGATCTTCCGTGTACGCGCGCTCCACCCAAGTTGCGGGATTGGTCCCACTCGATTCGGCAAGTTGCGCAACTCGTAAAAATGCTGCGGCGGCGCCCTGGCTGTCACCCACTTCAGAAGACAACTCTCCTAATCTCAGAAAGTTCTGCTGCGTGGGCTCCAGCGCAACCAATCGTTTTAGGACGGGGAGTGCTTCATCTTTCTTGCTCTGCCGAGTGAGATCCTCTAGCGCATTTTCGTAGGTGCCGATTGCGAGTTTTTTGTTGGAGTTCTCCAGCAGCTCGCCGAAACGGATTTTCTGCTGCGATGTGGGATTCCCATACCGCGCCAGCTTCTTGTAGGTCAGGCTGGCACGCGTTGCGTCGCCGCCTTGCATCTGCCGTTCAAACAGCTCGCCTAGCAGCCGAACCGCTTGGCCGTTTCGGTTCAAAGAAAGGCAAAGGTCCGCAGACAGTTGCCGGACGTTGTCGTTCTCTGGATCTTCCAGCAATATTTGGAGATATTCTTCGAGCGCGTCTTCCGTTTTGCCGCGTTGCAGCAGCTTTTCAGCGCCGGCAACCCGACGCGCAATCTCGGCCCTCTTGGATGGATCAGCCATGAACGGTAACAGGGACAGTAACCCGCTTCCGATTCTAGGTTGGGCCCATACCCTCAGCAACGCAGTAACGGGCACCCGCGATTACGAAGGTCATCCGTACCTCCCCAACCTCCTCAGGCGCCCAGTTTGGGTTTCCCCACATTTTTCTGATATACGAGCACGATGCCTTCTGAGCAAGAAGTCACGCACGAGCAAGGACTTCGCCACCAACTGAGCGCGGGGCAAATGGCCATGGTGGCCGTGGGCGGCTCGATTGGCACCGGGCTCCTGCTTGGCTCAGCACCCGCAATCGGGCTGGCAGGCCCTGCCGTCATCCTCAGCTTCTTGCTCGCCGCCTTCATTAACTGGACGGTCGCTCTTGCGCTGGGCGAACTTGCTTGCGCACACCCCGCCGCCGGCTCGTTTGGTGTATACGGCGACCTCTACTTGAATGATTGGGCTGGCTTTCTATCGCGCGGCGGCTATTGGGCGGCAATTGCCGTCTCGATCGGCGCCGAGATGGTAGCAGCCACGGTGTACATGGCGCGCTGGTTTCCGCAAATCAACGCCATCGTTTGGATTCTGATCTTTTCGCTCGGGCTGTTACTAGTCAACTTTCGCGGCGTCGGTTCCTACGGTCGATTTGAATTCTGGTTCGCGATGATTAAGGTCGTGACCATTGCTGCGTTCATCGTTCTCGGTGCTGCATTGTTAGTGACCGGCAAAGTGGCACCGCAATATGTCGTCAACGGTGGATTTTTTCCTCGCGGTTATTTGGCGCCACTGCTCGCGATGACGTTTGCTGTTTACACATTTGGCGGGATCGAGTTCGTTGCGGTCACATCGGGCGAGTCGCGCTCGCGAAACGACGTTGCAAAAGCGGTGCGGCTCACGTTCGGAATGTTGTTTTTCTTGTATATCGGAGCAATGGCAATCCTGGTTGGGATCTTGCCTTGGAATCATGCGGGCGTAACCGAAAGCCCCTTCGTCACTGTCTTTCGATCCGTTAATTTGCCGGCCGCGAGCCATGTGATGAACTTCGTGGTCCTCACTGCGGCGCTTTCAGGGGCTAATGCGGCACTCTACGTATCTTCGCGGATGCTCTTCTCGATGGGCCGCAACGGCTGGGCGCCTGCTGCTTTGGGAAAGCTCAATTCGCGCGGCTCTCCCAATCTTGCGTTGCTTGTCTCTTCTTATGGAATAGTTGTGGCAATTGTTCTCACTAAGTGGGCGCCTGCCGATGCCTTTGAGTTCATCCTGCGTGCAGCATTTTTTGGGATGATTCTGTCCTGGATTGTTTCTTTGGCAGCTCACATTTCATTTCGAAGACGAACCTCGCCCGAGGAGATTGCCGCACTGCCGCTTCGTTCCCCCTTAGGCGCTGCGGGGTCGGCGATCGGTCTTGCGGTCGTCTGTGGTGTCGTCCTGAAAGGGTGGTACGACTCCCGCATCAACCTGGTTAGCGGTGTCGTGTACCTGATCTTTCTCACAGCGGCATATTTCATTATCAAGGCCACACGAAAAACGGGGTAGGCGGCGCATTTCGGGCGCGGATTGGGCGTAAATCTTGAAAGTCTGAAACTCCATTCCACCTTTACAATGTGACCATGACCGACGAACTCCTGCGCTACCGCCCTGAGTTCCCCATCCTCGAGCGCACCACCTACATGATCAGCAACTCGCTGGGCGCCATGCCGCGCGCCGTCTACGACGCATTAAAGGGCTATGCGGATACGTGGGCAACCCGTGGTGTGCGCGCATGGGAAGAGACGTGGTGGATGCTGGCTTCCGAAGTCGGCGACGAAATTGGCGCGCTGATGAATGCACCTAAGGGGTCGGTCTCCACGCACCAAAACGTCACAACATGCCAGGCAATCATTGCGTCCTGCCTGGATTTCTCAGGCAAGCGGAACAAGGTGGTTTACACCGATCTCAACTTTCCGTCCGTTATGTATTTCTGGGAAGCGCAGCACACCAGCGGTGCACGAGTGAACATGGTCAAGACGGATGACGGCATTCACGTCCCAACCGAGCGCTTACTCGATGCCATCGACGAGAACACCCTCGTCGTCCCCATCTCGCATGTCATCTTTCGAAGCTCCTACATCAATGACGCGAAAGCAATCATCGAGAAGGCACACCGAGTCGGAGCCTATGTGGTACTCGACACCTTTCAATCACTCGGAACTGTTCCGGTCGACATTCAAGCGCTGAATGCCGATTTTGCCACCGGCGGGGTGTTGAAGTGGCTTTGCGGGGGACCCGGCGTCGCTTACCTCTATGTGCGCCCCGATCTTGCGCCCAAACTCGCACCTCGATTTACTGGATGGCATGCGCACGAACAACCGTTCTCATTCGAACCGGGGCCCATTCGCTATACCGACTCCTCCTACCGTTTCTTGAACGGAACGCTTCACGTCCCGTCGCTCGAAGCGGCGCGCCCGGGCGTACGCATAATTAATGAAGTAGGAGTCGAGAAAATCCGTACCAGGTCCAAGCAACATACTGCGAAGCTGATTGCGCTAGCCGACAAACATGGGTGGCAGGTGAATACGCCGCGCAATCCAGAGCTGCGAGGCGGCACGGTCTCGATCGAAATGCCGGACGCACCGGAGGTTTGTCGCGAACTCCTCAAGCGCGACATCCTCGTGGACTACCGACCGAAGGCTGGCGTGCGATTCTCGCCGCACTTCTACAACACCGAGGACGAGATTGACACAGCGATCACGGCTGTCGAGGCGATTCTGAAGGAGAGACACGTCGCGGTCTGATATCAGAACTCCTATGAAGACTTCGCTGTCAATCATCGCGATCGTACTGTGTACCGCTGCGTTCGCCAGTGCGCAAGAGGCGGACTGTCCGAAGGCAATCAAGGTTCATCAGACAATCGACGCGACTCCACAAGGCTGGACGGCTGACACCGATGAGTCCGATCACATTCTGGCAGGCGTCACTTTCTTTAGCGGGCCACCTGAGGAAAAAGCCAGCCTCGTGTACGACAACTGGAAAAAGCGAGATGGCTTGGCCTACGCAGTTTGGAATTTCCAACCCGACTCAACCCACCGCATCTGGCTTTCGTGCCGATACGCGAATACCGATGTTGTGCTGACAAAAGAATTGCCAGAGAAGATTTCTCAGTGCAACGTGACCTACAATCCAAAAACACAAGTCGCCGGACTGCCTGAGATTCGCAACATGACTTGCCACTGAAGACACTCCTAGTTCTCGTCTCGTCGTTGACTCTGAAGAAAGTGTTCCGTACACTGAGCCGCCTTTTCAGTTTTGGTGAGAGGTTCGATGGCTCGCGCAAACAACCGTGTCCCGCTCGCAAGACGACACTCGTCGATGAGATTCTCGAGATGGATCGCACGCACATTCGCGCTCGCGACCCTCTTGTTTCTGGCGCCACGCATGGAGTGCCAGTCACCGAACGCCAATCCCGTTGCAGGAAATCCGGACGCCATCAAAGAAGGAACTTCTCTTTTCCGATCGAATTGCTCTCCGTGTCATGGTCTCAATGCCCGAGGCGGAGGCCGTGGTCCAGATCTCACGACGGGCCGATGGATACATGGATCAAGCGATGACCTGATATTTCATACGATCACTGGCGGTGTCCCCGGTACCGACATGCCAGCAAATGATCTTCCGGAATTAGAAGTGTGGGCGATCGTGGCGTACCTTCGCACCCTGGCTCCGGCCGTCCAGGCATCGGCAGCTGGTGATGCGGCGCGTGGTAACAAGATTTTTTGGGAGAAGCTCCCATGCTCACGCTGCCACATGGTTAACGGCAAAGGCGGAACACTGGGGCCTGAATTGTCCCGGATTGGAACCTCGCGGTCCGATGCGTATCTCGTCGAATCCATTCGGGAGCCGAACAAGGATTTGACCCGCTATCCTCGCGATCCAAATAACAGCTTCGGGCCTACTCTCGTCTACGATACTGTCGTCATCGAAACCACGGATGGAAAATCGCTTCGTGGCGTCGCGAAGAATGAAGACACGTTCTCCATACAGCTGCTCGATATCGAACAGCAATTGCATCTCTTCCAGAAAAAGGACCTGAAGTCCATCTCGCACGAACGGAAGTCGTTGATGCCCGCGTATTCCGAAAAAATACTCAGCCCAACAGATTTGCAGGATCTGGTCGCATATCTACAGACGCTGCGTGGCGATCAAGGGACCCTATGAAGAAAGCACTTCTGCTGTTCAGCGCTCTCGTGGCGCTCCATATGAGCGCATATTCTCAGGTGACGTTCGAACGCATTGTGGGTGCAGCGGATGAACCGCAGAACTGGCTCACCTACTCTGGGCGCTATTCGGGATGGCGGTACAGCACTCTTGATCAGATCAATACTTCGAATGCGAATCGTCTCACCATGCAGTGGGCTTTCCAAACCGGGGGCATGGGGGAGTTCGAAACGACGCCGATCGCGGTGGACGGTTTTCTTTACGGAACGGGCCAGAACGATCGTGCGTTCGCAATCGACGCTCGCACAGGACGTGCCATATGGCGATACGAGCGGACTCTCCCGCAGCAAGTACGACCGTGCTGCGGGCGCGTCAACCGAGGATTCGCCATGCTCGGCAACAAACTCTTTATGGCGACGCTCGACGCGCACGTGATCGCTCTCGATGCGAAGAGCGGGAACGTCGTATGGGACACAACCGCGGCTGATTACAAAGAAGCGTACACATTCACCGTTGCACCTCTAGCCGTGAAGAACGAAATCATCGTCGGTGTCTCGGGCGGGGAATACGGAATTCGTGGCTTCATCGACGCCTACGATGCCGATACAGGACGCCGGCTCTGGCGTTTCGATACGGTTCCCGGTCCTGGTCAGCCGGGGCATGATACATGGGATGGCGACTCTTGGAAGAGCGGCGGCGCGCCCGCATGGCTCACGGGCTCGTACGATCCCGAACTTAACTTGATCTACTGGCCAACCGGAAATCCGTCGCCGAGTAACTACGGCGGCGAACGAAAAGGGGACAACCTCTACAGCAACTCGATGCTCGCCCTCGACGCGGACACAGGAAAACTTCGCTGGCACTACCAGTTCACACCGCACGATTTATATGACTACGACGCCACTCAGATCCCCGTACTGATTGATACGGAATGGGAGGGCCGTCCGCGCAAACTGTTGGTACAAGCTAATCGTAACGGCTTTCTTTACGTCCTTGACCGCACGAACGGGCAATTCCTATCTGCGAAGGCATTTGGCAATGTGACGTGGGCGAACGGCATCGCGCCGGATGGGAAGCCAATCGTCAACTCAGAAGCGATCCCCGACGCAACTGGTAAACGTGTTTGTCCTGGGGCAATCGGGCTCACAAACTGGTTCTCACCCTCTTACAATCCGCAGACCAAGCTGCTGTATGTGGCGACGACCACTGAATGCGACATATTCACCAGTTCGCCGCAACAATTTCGCGCAGGCCACGACTTTCTTGGCAGCATTTACGTTCCGGATCCCAAGGAACGGCCCTCCGGTTCTCTCAAGGCACTCGATCCGCTTACGGGATCCGAGAAGTGGGAGTTCAAGTACTTCAGCAATCCGAATGCAGGCGCGCTCTCGACTGCGGGAAACGTGGTCTTCGCAGGAGAATCAGACGGCAACTTCATCGTACTTGACGCGCACACTGGGAAGGACCTTTGGCACATTCAACTTGGTGCGGCCGTATATTCAACGGCGATCACTTATCGTCTTGATGGTCGGCAGTACGTCGTTATTCCGTCGGGCACTACGCTTTTTGCCTTTGCACTCCCAAAAGCATGAATGTCATGGGACTGCTTTCGTTGAGACCCTTTCCGTTACTTCCGTAAGCATTCATTAGGCGTTTTCTGCTGCTCCCAATCCGACTGGTAGCTACCCTCGAGACAGGGCGCGGTGTGCGCTGAGTCCGTGCCTAGCCCACTTTGTGCTAGCTTTCGCGCTTCTAATCTCGGACGTTGGACCGCTGCTATGGGGCTTAGTTCCTATGGCGGCCGGCTTATATTTTTTTGCCCGCGGATTTGGCGTTCTCGCTCGCCGGCGTTTAATAACAAGCACTCCACAATCGAAGATTCGCAGTGCTGCAGTTGGACTGGTGGAAGTCAGCGGACTCGCGGTCGGCCCACATACCGTACATGCTCCGGTCAGCGGGCTGCCCTGCTTCTACTATCGAACCATCGCTTGGGAGCATAAAGATTCTGGCAGGAGCAACGACTGGCAAAAGGTCGCCGAGGAGATACTCTATCTCCCATTTTTTCTCGATGACGGCACCGGGAAGCTTCTAATTGATCCTCGGGGAGCGGAACTCGACCTACATCGCGACGTCCGCCACGAGTTTAGCGACTCAATTTTCTCGTCAGCAGATGCCGTTCCCGACAACGTCCGGAATTTCTTGCTGCGTCATGGCGTTTCTTCCGACAACAAAGTGCGTGTAGAGGAGTTCTGCATCAAGCCGAAGAATGCATTGTTCATCGTTGGCACACTCGCTGAGAATCCCCAATACCGAGGGAAGCCTTCGGCGAGCGGTCAATCTCCCATTGCAGTGCACCGAGTAACGGTGACCGAACACACATCAACGCCACCCGAAGTGATTTATATCTCGCCAGCGACCACACCCGCATCGTCCATGCAAATGACGCAACAGGAAAAAGTTGCCGCAGCGCTATTGAAGGCGGGGATCACGAAGCCAGCAGCATGGGAAGCCGCGGGTCTTTCCCCATCGTCGGTTGCTGTGGAAACAGCTCCGCTCGCAGGCCCATCTTCACAAGAAGCTGGCCTCACACTTCCTACCGAGGATGCTCGGGCGACGCAACAATTCGATCTTGAGCCGCCAGTTGTGTTGATGAAAGGTAGGAATGACAAGACCCTTCTCATCTCATGGCGCAGCGAAAGAGCATTGGCAAGGTCGCTCGCCTGGAAGTCGGTGTTCATGCTGTCAGGCGGACCCGCATTGATCCTGATCGGTGTGTATTTTCTGTTGACCCGAATGCAGTGGTTGTAACCCAAAGCCAGCAGGGTTCAAGATTTAGCAAGCGACAAGACCAACCGCAATATCCAAACCGCCCGATTTGCTGCATGCCCAGTACATATTGTCATTGCCCGCACCACCTTACTAACCACATAGCACTGAGGTGTCTCACGCCCGTGTCGCCTCGTCCAGTAGAATGTCGTCCGTGAGCGACGCCGTTCGAATCGGCATTCTCGGGGACTTCAATAAGGAATTTCGATCGCATCATGCCACCAACGATGCGATTCAGCACGCTGCGCGCAAGTTGCAAATGCAGGTGGAGTCGCAGTGGGTGCCAACGCCAACCTTAGTCGAATCCGAAGCGGCGAAGCGATTGGAGTCGTTCGACGGTCTTTGGGCTTCTGCCGGCAGTCCCTACAAGAGTTTCGACGGCATGCTGAACGGCATTCAGTTCGCGCGCACACGTGACTGGCCCTTTCTCGGAACTTGTGGGGGATTTCAGTACACGCTCATCGAGTGTGCGCGCAATGTGATCGGTATCAAGGACGCCGATTCTGCGGAAAACAACTCTGGATCGAAAAACATCGTGATCTATCCGGTGGCCTGTGCTGTCCCGGACCGCCGTAAGAACGCCCCGAAACTCTCGGGAGTGGTGCCGGAAATCCGGTTGCGCCCGGGTTCCTACCTACAGAGTTTTTACGGTAAAGACGTGGTCGAAGAAGAGTTTTTCTGTAATTTCGAAGTTAATCCGGATTTCGAATGGGCCTCGATAGAAGCAGGGTTCCCGATTGCCGCGCGCGGATCTTCTGGTGAAGTTCGTGCGATTGAATCTCCCACTCACCGTTTCTTTGTCGCAACACTCTTTCAACCACAGCTTGCATCAAAGCCCGACCAACCCCATCCCCTGGTAATCGCGTTTCTTCAAGCCGCCGCGGACTGGGGACGGAAGAAGTTAGACGACAGCATTCTGGCGTGACCTTCACACGTTATTTCCCGAAGA
>Ga0207645_10003052_pt1 | contig 12870 bp, 8 predicted proteins | sample KBSM53metaG_FD_184331 | JGI IMG/M metagenome (GOLD analysis project Ga0207645, IMG submission 184331) | Miscanthus rhizosphere microbial communities from Kellogg Biological Station, Michigan, USA - KBS M5-3 metaG (SPAdes) (version 2) | ecosystem: Host-associated > Plants > Roots > Rhizosphere >...
ATGAAACCGCCAAGGAACTGGCTGTAGCCGGCAACGCTGTGCCCGGTTCCCGCGAAGGCGGCCGAGCTGCCGAAGCCCGGCAGGTCCGGCATGATCAGGCGCATGTCCGTCAGCTGGTCGGCTACCCGGAGCAGGCCGTGGTGGTCGCCGCGGAACCCGTGCACCACCAGGATGGTGCGCGTTTCGGGGGTGACCTCGGCGGGTTCGTAGACCCAGTACGCGATCCGGGCCCCGTCAACCTCAACGGACGCGGCCCGGGTGCGGGCGTCGAGTCCGCCGCTGAAGAGGGGCGTGCGTGAGGACCCGGTATCCACTTGTTCCATTTGTTCGAATCCTATGCGACGTTGTCGGGGTGGGAGCCGGTCCGGAAGCCGCGTTCGAGGCCGCCGACCTCCGTCATATCCAGCGGGGAGAGCTCAAAGTCGAAGACCTCGAAGTTCTCGCGGATCCGCCCGGACGAGCTGGCCTTGGGGATGGCGATATTGCCCAGCTGCAGGTGCCAGCGCAGGATGATCTGTGCCGGTGTGCGGTCGTGTTCGGCCGCCAGGGCCAGGATCACCGGGTCCTTCAGGACCTGGCCGCGGCCCAAAGGACTCCACGCCTCGGTGCGGATGCCCAGCAGCTCGTGCTTTTCCCGCAGTTCATCCTGCTGCAGCCAGGGATGAAGTTCGATCTGGTTAACGGCGGGCACCACTTCCGCCGTTTCCAGGAGCCGGTCCAGGTGCTGCGGTTGGAAGTTGGAGACGCCGATTGCGCGGACCTTGCCCTCGCGGTACAGCGTCTCCAAGGCCCGGTACGTTTCCGGGAACAGGCCACGGCGCGCGCACGGCCAATGGATCAGGTAGAGGTCGATGTATTCCAGGCCGAGGTTGGACATGGAGGTGTCGAACGCACGCATGGTGGCGTCGTAGCCGTGGTCGTCATTCCAGACCTTGGTGGTGATGAAGAGGTCCTCGCGGGAAACGTAGGGTGCGGTTTCTCCGGGGCCGCCGCCGGTGCCCTCAAACCCGGACAGGGCACCGATTCCCTTGCCGACGCCGGTCTCGTTGCCGTACATGGCGGCGGTGTCGAAGTGCCGGTAGCCGGTCTCGACCGCCATGGTCACCAGGCTGGCGGCGTCGCCCGGGGGGACCTTGTACAGCCCGAACCCCAGCCGGTCGATCAATACGCCGTTGTTCAGGGTCAGCCGGGGGGAGAGTCTCATGACAAAGACTTTACCCACTGGCGCTGGCGAGTGCCGGACCGCCGTTGCCGCCGCCGCACCGGTCATGCTGCCCCGCAGCCGCTCATCCCAGTCCGTCGAACCGGACGAGCCTGCGGGCGCTGGCCTCGTCCAGGATCAGGTCGGTGGCCAGTCCTGCCGCCAGCGCGCCCCTGAGCCCGTTGATTTTGGAAGCACCGGACACCACGCAGATGCGGCGCCGGACCTGGCGGAGCTGGGCCAGGTCCGGGCCGGTGGAACGTGCGTTGAGCGTGATGCCGTCCGAGGACCCGTCGGCGCGGAAGAACACTGTGGCAACATCGCCCACCACATCGGAGTTCGCCAGGACGTTCAAGTCGTCTTCATCGAGGTAGCCCCCGGCGTAGACGTGGCTGGGGTAGTCGGCGTCGACCGATCCGACACCAAAGATCGCGATGCTCATCCGGGCCTGCAGCTCCAGGATCCGCTGAACACTCCGCTCATTCCACATGGCCCTTTTGGTCGCGGCGTGGTCGAAGAAGGCCGGCACGGGAAACTGCTCCACCCGTGCTCCGTAGGCGCTGCCGAACCGCCGCATGATGTCCGAGGCATAGGTGATACCGGTGGTCTGCATATTCCCGGCGCCGTTGAGCTGGACGATCACGCTGTCGTGGGTGATCTTGCGCGTCAGGTGCCGGCTCACGGCGCTCAGGGTGGAGCCCCATGCGACGCCGATGATGGCGTTGGAGTCCACCAGCGGTCCGATCGTCCGGGCGGCCTGCATGGCCACACGGTCCAGTGTTTCCGCCTCATTGAGGGTGTCCACCACCGGAACGACATGGACATCCACCTTGTATTCGGCGCGGATCATGCCCTCGAGTTCGGGCCCGGTGTCCAGCGGGCTGCGGATCTGGATCTGCACCAGACCCGAATCGCGCGCCGCGGACAACAGCCGGGAAACCGTGGACCGGGACGTCCGGAGCTCGCGGGCGATGGCGTCCATGGTCAGGTCCTGCAGGTAATACAGCTGGGCCGCGCGGAGGGCGTCGGACTGGCGTGATTGCATCATGACATTTCCCATCTGCACGTTTGTGCATAGTGCTTGACTCCATTTTCCATTAGTCCAAAGAATAGTGTTGAACGGCGCCGCGCCACGGGCGCGCCGCACAGAATCAAACCCAAGGGAGCAATTTTGGGACAGAAGGACTCAGTCGGCGCACCGGCGAACGATCGCGCCTCGGTGCAGAAGCTGCGGACGCGGCGGCACGCGCAGGTTCTGATCATCGGAGGCGGAATCAACGGGGTCGGAACGTTCCGTGACCTTGCGCTGCAGGGCGTGGATGTGGCGCTCGTTGAGCGCGGCGATTACTGCCAGGGTGCCAGCGGCGCCTCTTCCCACATGATCCACGGCGGCATCCGGTACCTCGAAAACGGCGAGTTCCGCCTTGTCCAGGAGTCGGTGACCGAACGCAACAGGCTTCTGCGGATCGCGCCGCACTACGTCAAGCCGCTGCAGACCACGATCCCGATCTTCAGCACCTTCTCCGGGGTCCTGGCCGCCCCCATGCGCTTCCTGACCCACAAGCAGGGCAAGCACACCGAACGCGGGGCGTTCCTGATCAAGCTCGGCCTGAGCATGTACGACTTCTTCTCCCGCGACGGCGGCACGGTTCCGCGCCACCAGTTCCGCGGACGCAAGCGCGCGCTGGCCGAGCTGCCCCGCCTGCACCCCGGGATCAAGTACGCGGCCACTTACTTCGACGCCTCCGTCCACAACCCCGAGCGCCTCACCCTCGACGTGCTCCAGGACGGCGAGAAGGCCGGCGGCGCGGACAGCCACGCCCGCGCCAGCAATTACGTCTCCCTGGTCTCGCTGGGCGGCTCCGGAACCCCCGGCACCCCAGGAACCCCCGGCACTCCAGGAACTACTGTCCAGCTGCGCGATGAACTGACCGGCGAGGTGTTCGACTTCACTGCCGACGTCGTCGTGAACACCACCGGCGCCTGGGTCGACCTGACCAACGAGGCCATGGGGGCGGCGTCGTCGTTCATGGGCGGAACCAAGGGTTCGCACATCGTGCTGGACCATCCGGAGCTGCTCGCGGCGTGCAACGGCCGCGAAATCTTCTTCGAGCACACCGACGGCCGGATCGTGCTGATCTACCCGATGGGGGACCGCGTCCTGGTCGGCACCACCGACGTCGACGCCGACATGGCCCAGGACGCCGTGTGCACTGAGGCAGAAATCGATTACTTCTTTGACCTGATCGGCCACGTGTTCCCGGACATCCCGGTGGGCCGCGACCAGATTGTCTACTCGTTCTCCGGTGTTCGCCCGCTTCCGAAGCACGACGCGACCCAGCCCGGCTTCGTCAGCAGGGACTATCGGATCGAACGCCGTGCGGCGGCGGACGGCGCCGTCCTCAGCCTCGTCGGCGGCAAGTGGACCACGTTCCGGGCCCTCGCCGAGCACCTGAGCAACGACGTCCTGGCCGAACTCGGTATGGAACGGAAGGTTTCGACGGCGAAGCTCGCCATCGGCGGCGGCGCCGGCTTCCCGGACAGCGAGGACGGCGTCCAGCGCTGGATCAAGGCCCACATGTCGGCCGGCCGCGACGCCGCCCGCGTCACCGGGCTGCTGACCCGCTACGGGACCCGCGCCGAAGAAGTCATCCGCTTCCTGGACGGGGCCGCGGCCGGCGAGCCGGACAGGCTGCTGCATTCCACCCGCGAGCTGAGCACCCGGGAACTGGAGTTCATGGCCGCCCATGAGCAGATCGGGCACCTCGTGGACGTCCTCATCCGCCGCACGTCCCTGGCCTTTCGCGGCCTGGTGACCGGGGAACTGCTCAACGAAGTCGCAGAAATCCTTTCCGGACCGCTCGGCTGGGACGCGGCACGCCGGGCCTCAGAGATCAGCCACGCACAGGAGGTGCTACAGCGGTTCCACGGTGTCCGGGTCCACAGCCTGGTCGCCTGATATTGCTTGCGTGCCCGGGCAGGGAAGCCCGGGTGCAAGCACTGCGCGGTCCGCCCTGGCGGCCGGCGCAGTGGCTGGCCGGCAGCACGAACATGCTGCCGGCCCCACGGCTTCCAAACTCGCGGACGCCGACAACAGAAAATAGAGGAGTCAAAGATGTCTCTTGGAATAGTTTTCCTATCCGAATTATTCGGTACCGCCATGCTGACCCTGCTGGGTTGCGGCGTGGTGGCCAACGTTGCGCTCAAAGGCACCAAGGGCAACAACGGCGGGTTCCTGATGGTGACCTGGGGATGGGGCATTGCCGTCTTCTCCGGTGTCTATGTTGCCGCCATCTCAGGTGCGCACCTGAACCCTGCCGTGACTTTTGGCCTGCTGGTCAACGGCAAGAAGTTGTACGCTCCCGGCGTTCCGGTCGACTTCGCCTCAACCCTGACCTACTTCGGTGGGGAACTGACCGGTGCCTTCCTCGGCGCCGTCGTGATGTGGCTGGCCCACAAGCAGCACTTTGATCTCGAGCAGGAGCCCGCCAGCCAGCTGGCCGTCTTCTCCACCGGCCCGGCGATCCGCTCCAACCAGTGGAACCTGATCACCGAGATCATCGGCACCTTTGTCCTCGTGTTCGTCATCCTGACCTTCGGCGGGACGCCATCCGGACTCGGCCCGCTGTCTGTGGCCCTGCTGGTCGTCGGCATCGGTGTTTCGCTCGGCGGCCCCACCGGCTACGCCATCAACCCCGCCCGTGACCTGGGCCCCCGCATCGCGCACGCATTGCTCCCCATCAAGGGCAAGGGCTCCAGCGACTGGAGCTACTCCTGGATCCCGGTCGTCGGTCCCCTCATCGGCGGCGCCCTGGGCGGCCTCGTGGCAGCTGTCGTGCCGATCATCATCCCCGTCATCCCTCACTAACCGCCCGTTCAACCGTCAGTACAACTGCCACGCCAAACAGACAAGGACGTCAATATGAACCAGTACGTAGTTGCAATCGACCAGGGCACCACGAGCACCCGAGCCATCGTGTTTGACCACAGCGGCAGCATCGTCTCCTCCGGCCAGATGGAGCATGAGCAGATCTTCCCCCAGCCCGGCTGGGTGGAGCACAACCCCGCTGAAATCTGGAACAACACCCGCGAAGTGATCGGCTCGGCCCTGTCCAAGGCGAACCTGACCCGGCACGACATCGCCGCCGTCGGCATCACCAACCAGCGCGAAACAGCGGTGGTGTGGGACAAGACCACCGGCGAGGCGATCTACAACGCCATCGTGTGGCAGGACACCCGTACCCAGCCGATCGTGGACGAACTCGCCAAGGACGGCGGGGTAGAACGTTTCAAGCAGAAGGTGGGCCTGCCGCTGGCGACCTACTTCTCGGGCACCAAGATCAAGTGGATCCTGGACAACGTCGAGGGCGCCCGGGCCAAGGCGGAGGCCGGCGACCTCGTCTTCGGCAACACCGACTGCTGGGTGCTCTGGAACCTGACCGGCGGGACCGACGGCGGAGTGCACGTCACCGACGTGACCAACGCCTCACGGACCATGTTCATGGACCTTGAGACGCTGTCGTGGGACCAGGAGATTCTGGACGCGTTCGGCGTCCCGGCCTCCATGATGCCGACCATCAAGTCCTCCTCCGAGGTCTACGGCACAGTCCACACCTCGCAGCTGCTGCGCGAGGTTCCTGTGGCCGGCATCCTGGGCGACCAGCAGGCGGCCACGTTCGGGCAGGCGGCGTTCGATGCCGGGGAAGCCAAGAACACCTACGGCACGGGCTGTTTCCTGATCTTCAACACGGCCGAGGAGATTATCCACCCCAAGAACGGGCTGCTGACCACCGTCGGCTACAAGCTCGGCGACGCGGCGCCGCACTACGCGCTGGAGGGCTCCATTGCCGTCACCGGTTCCTTGATCCAGTGGTTGCGGGACAACCTCGGCATGATCAGCAGCGCCCCGGAGGTCGAGACCCTCGCGGCCTCGGTGGAGGACAACGGCGGCGTGTACATTGTGCCGGCGTTCTCCGGCCTCTTCGCGCCGTACTGGCGCTCGGACGCCCGTGGCGCCATTGTGGGCCTGACCCGCTTTGTTACCAAGGCCCATATCGCCCGCGCGGCGCTGGAGGCCACCGCCTTCCAGACCCGTGAGGTGCTGGACGCCGTCAACGCCGACTCCGGCGTACCGCTGACGGAGCTGAAGGTCGACGGCGGCATGGTCGCCAACGACGCCCTGATGCAGTTCCAGGCGGACATCCTCGGCGTGCCGGTCATCCGTCCGAAGGTGGTCGAGACGACGGCGCTGGGCGCAGCCTACGCGGCCGGCCTGGCAGTCGGATTCTGGAAGGACCTGGGCGAGTGCTCGGCCAACTGGGCCGAGGACAAGCGGTGGGAGCCGCAAATGGACCAGGGCGAGCGGGAACGCCAGATGCGTCTCTGGAAGAAGGCCGTCACCAAGTCCATGGACTGGGTTGACGACGACGTGAAGTAGGCGCCAACACTGACCCGCCGACAGGGCACGGCTTCGGCGGACAAAGAAGAGCTCCGGCCAGGGAAACCTGGCCGGAGCTCTTCACTGTCTGCGTCAGCTCTGTCCCGCGTCGGGTTTGTCCCTCAGGGCACGGGCCGCGTAGACGGGGTCCTCACGACAGCACGCGGCGTCTTGGCGTAGACGTCCTTGCTGACCGTGTAGCCCCTGCTGTCGAGCTCAAGGGCACGGGTGTTGATCCTGTCCAGCACCGCGCTGGTGAGCCTGGTGATCTTGACCAGGTCCATGAACTCTTGGTCTTCGCCCCCGACTGCTGTCACCTTGATGAGCCCGGTCCCGGCTGAGTAGAACTTGCGCTGGTGGCCGGCGCTTGGCGGGTCGAGCGGGTTGAACTCATCAATCACCAGCACGTCGTTGTAGCATCCCGTGGGGACGCAGACTCGTTGGTCCTTCGCGAACACGTCCCCGCAGTCCAGGAAGTCCACGGTGGGGGCATAGGCCTGGACGTATGCAGGGGTGTTCCGGTGCGGCTTGGCCTGCATGGCAATGCCGGCCCGGGCCCTGTCGATGCCGCTGATGAACGTGCTGGGCGCGCCGACCAGCTCCCCGTTCTCGTACTCCTCCGGATATTCGCCGAAGAGCCAGACTGTCCCTTTCTCCGTTTGGGCGAAGAAAGCGAGTTCGGACTCCACGAGTTCACCGTCGGAGTAGTCCCGGTCCCAGACCGCGATCGTCTTGACCCCGTCAATGACCTTGGTCAGCCCTGTGACGGTGCTGACAACCGTGCGGGTGGTCGTCCCGTCCGGGGAGATTACTTTGCCGGTTGTGGTGTATTGCATCCCGGGCCTGAGCCTGAGCCACTGGTTGTCTATATTCGGTTCAGCCGGGAACGCGGAACGGTTGAACCTCAGCACCGAGCCGGGGCCGCACAGTTCCTTGGTACTCGTGGCCGCCGGCGCGGTGGCTGCCGTCGCCGCGGCCGCCGTCGCCGCCGTCAGCGACGCCACCACCAGCAAGACCGCGGAGCCGTAAGCGGTAAATCTCTTAGATAGTGGAGTCATCTGACTGGCCTCTCATTGTTGGTAGTTGTTGCTATACGGCTGATATGGGTTCCGGCTCGCGGGGCTGAGGGTCACGGCGCCCCGGACCCTTCTTGGCGAACCGCAGGTAGAGCGATGGAACGATGAACAGGTTGACCAGCGTCGATGTCACCAGTCCGCCCAGGATCACCACGGCCATGGGGTGCTCGATCTCATGGCCGGGCCGGTTGCCCATCACCACCAGCGGGACCAGGGCGAGGGCGGTGGCGAGCGTGGTCATCAGGATTGGTGACAGGCGTTCGGCTGCGCCCCGCAGGACCAGGTCCCGGCCGAACGGCACGCCTTCGAACTGCTCCAGGTGCTGGCAGTGGTTGATGAGCAGGATGCCGTTGCGGGCGGCGATGCCCATCACTGTCAGGAACCCGACCAGCGACCCGAGGGACAGGATTCCGCCGCTCATGTGCGCGGCGATCACCCCGCCCACCAGTGCCACCGGCAGCGTCAGGATGCCCAGAACGGCAAGCCGCCAGCTCCGGAATGCCGCCTGGAGCAGGAGGAACACCACAACCAGGGCGCCCATCGCGAAGAGGAGAAGCCGCTGCGAGGCGGCCTGCCGCTCCGCGTATTCGCCCAGAATCTCGGCGCTGTATCCGGTGGGGAACTCCACGGACTTGAGATCGGATTCGAGCTTTTCGACGACTTTGGCCAGATCGCCTTCCTTGACGTTGGCGCTGACATCGAGGCGGCGGGACCCTTCCGAACGCTCAATGACGTTGGGAGTGGGCTTTACCGTGATCTTGGCGACATCGGCCACCCGGATCTTCTGCCCGCTGGGAGTGTCCAGCGGGAGGTTCTCGATGCTTGTGACGCTGGTCCGGATCGCCGGAGGACTCCAGACCTGGACGTCATAGGCCTTGCCGTCCCGGTAGACGTCGCCGACCTCTTCGCCGGATACCAGGGTGGCTGCGGCACGGCGGACGTCACCGGGCTTCAGGCCGTAGCGGTTGGCGGCGTCCAGGTTCACCTCGACGTCCACCTGCGGAACGTTGACCTGGAGTGCGACTTTGGCTCCGATGGCACCCTCGATGCCGGCCAGGGCAGTCTTGACCTTGTCCGCCTGCTTCTTCAGCGTGTCCAGGTCATCGCCGTACACGCGGACCACGATCGAGTAGCCCGTACCGGTGAGCACCTCGCGGACACGTTCCTTGAGGTAGGTCTGGACGTCCCGGTGGATGCCGGGATACCCGTCCACGACCTGCTGGATGGAGGCCAGGGTCTTGTCGTAGTCGACCGAGGGGTCAACGCTGATCCAGTTCTCGCCAAAGTTGACTCCCACCACCTCATCGGCGGCGAAGGCCTGACCGATGTGGGACCCGCAGTTGTTGACGCCGGGAATGGTCATCAGCTCCTGGCAGGCCAGCTGGCTGACGCGCACTTCCTCGGCGTTGGAGGTGCCGGGTTGCGTGACCCAGTGCATGAGGAAGTCACGTTCCTTGAACGAGGGCAACAGTGACTGGCCCAGGAGCGGGGCCGCTATGATTCCGACGACGCCGAGTGCCGCCACCGCGAGGTAGCCCGGGAGCGGGCGTTTCACAATGGGACGCAGGGCGGCGCCGTACCAGCGCTTGAGGACCCGGACCACGGGCGGATCGCGGTCTTCGAGTTTGGCATTGCGCAGGAAGATGTACGCCATGGCCGGCGTGACAGTGAGGGCCACCAGCATGGACGCCATCACCGCCAGGGTGTAGGCGGTCGCCAGGGGCCGGAAGAAGGCGCCCGTCAGGCCGTCCAGGAAGAAGATCGGCACCGTGGCGGCAACGATAATCAGGGTGGCGTAGACGATGGGGCCGCGGACTTCCAGGGAGGCATTGACGACCACCCGGGCGGTGCTTTCGGTCCCGCCGCTGGCACGGTGGTGCCGGAGCCGTCTGACGATGTTCTCGACGTCGATGATGGCATCGTCCACCACGACCCCGACGGCAATCACCAGCCCCGCAAGCACCATCGTATTAATCGTGCCCCCGGTCCAGTAGAGCACCAGGGCCGCGGCCATCAGCGACAACGGGATCGCCGTCACGCTGACCAGCGCCGTCCGCCATTGGAACAGGAAGACACTGAGCACCAGGACAACCAGGAAGCAGCCCAGCAGCAGCGCGAGGCTCAGGTTGCCGAGCGACTCCTCGATGAACGAGGCCGGCCGGAACAGGGTGGTGTCGACTGCGATTCCGGTCAGGCCGGGCTGCAGTTCCTTTAGCGCTTCCTCGACCCCGCGGGTGACTTCGAGGGTGTTGCCCCACGGCAGCTTTTCGACGATCAGCATCAGCCCGGGGCCGCCATTGATGACCGCGTCACCGATCAGTTGCTGGTGGTCCTCCACGACGGTTGCCACGTCGGCGAGCTTCAGGGGAGGCAGTCCTTCGCGTTCCTCCAGTGGCACCTGGGCAAGGTCCGCCGGAGACGTGATGGGTTGTACGTGCCTGATGGACATGCTCTGGCTGGGTGTTTCCAGCGCCCCTCCGGTGCCGATCAAGGCACCGGGGGAGTACTTGAGCAGGCCGGCGTCCAAGGCGTCGGACGTGGAGTTCATGACGTTTTCCAGCGTCACGTTGTTGGCTGCCAGTTTGGTCGGATCAACCTGGACCTGGAGCATCTGAAGGCGTTCGCCCCAGATCGCCACGTTCGCCACGCCCGGCACCCGCAGCAGGTGTGCCCGGATGTTCCAGTAGGAAACCATGGACATTTCGATCAGGGAGCGGGTCTCGGAGGAGAGTCCGATCTTCATGACACGGCTGGTGGAGGACAGCGGCTGGAGCATCACCGGCGGCGCGGCCCAGGTCGGCAGGGTCGGTATGACCGTTGCCATCCGCTCCGACACCAGCTGCCGGGCGGTGAGCAGATCTGTCCCGGGCTTGAACTCCATCACGATGGCGGACAGCTGCGACACAGACTTCGACCGCATCTGGTCCAGGCCGTCTATGCCGTTGAAGGCCTGCTCCATCGGAACCGTTACGAGTTCCTCGACTTCGGAGGCAGTGAGACCCAGACATGCCGTCTGGACCTCGACACGGGGCGGTGCAAACTCCGGGAAAACATCCACCGAAGCGCTGCTGAGTTGCGCGCCGCCCACGATCATGAGGGCGGCCGCCATCGCAATGATGATCGACCGGAACCTCAGGCTTGCAGCGACAATCCGGCGCATGTCAGTGCGCCGTATCGAATTCAGCGCCGAAGAGTTCAGCCGCGCCGACGGTCACGATTGCGGTGCCCACCGCGGGGCCGGCCGAGGCCGTGACCACTCCGTCCTCCACCTTGGCTACCGTGACCGGCTGCCGCTGGTAGACCCGCGGGGCCGGGTTGGTGTACACCCAGGTTTTTCCGCTGGCGTCGTAGAGCAGGGCTGAGTAGGGCACGACGACGTCCTTACCCTTTCCGGCCTTGACGGTGTCGGTCTTCAGGTCGAGGCGTTCGATTCCCTTCTCCGTCAACGTCAGTTTCGCGATGCCCGTCGCGGCATTCTTCTCCACCTTGGCGGGTTCGTTGGCCGAAACGGCGGCGGGGGCCGCCGCCGTCGTCTGGGCACATGCGGGCAGCGCGAACAGAAGTGCTGCGCATACAGCGGCCGCCAGGGGCAGGCGCCGCGAGGGCTGTTGGCTGGTCATTTTGCTTCCACCTTTTCCTGCGTAACGGGCTGGACGGGAACTTCGGCCTCGTACACTTCGGCCCACTCTTCCGGGGCGGAACCGGGTCCGAACCAGAGTGCGAGCAGGGGGAGTACGAAGATCCCGATGAGAGTTGTCGTGATGAGTCCGCAGACGATGATCAGGGCCATCGGACCCAGGAAGGACCCGCCGACGGCGCCGCCGAAGAGTCCCGGCGGGATCAGGATCGCCACCGTGATCAGGGCTGCCTTCAGAATGGGCGAGACCCGGTCCCGGGCCGCCATCATGATGACCTTGTCAGGGGATTCGTGCGGGGCGGCCCGCCACAGTTCATCCGTCCGGGCGGAGAGCAGCGCCGCGTTGCGGGCGGCAACGGCCAGCACCGCGGCAAAGGCAGTGAGCGCCAGCACACTGATGGCGCCTCCCGCGATCCACGCTGCCACGGCGGCCCCGGCCAGCGCGGCCGGCAGGGACAGGAAGATGGCAAGCGCCAGCTTCCAGCTCCGCACCGCTGTCTGGAGAAGGAGCAGGATTCCCAGGAGGGCAGCCGCGCCGATCCACAGAACCATGGCGTCCCCGGCGAGCTGTTCACTGTACTTCGTGGGGATTTCGGCGTGGTATTCCAGCGGGAACTGGATCTGCTCGATGGCCGCGTTGATGTCGCGCTGGATATCCGCGAGCGGACGTCCGCTGACCTCGGCCACCACGTCGATCCGGCGTGAGGTGTCATCGTGCAGGATCACGACTTCATTGGGAACGAGCCGGATGTCGGCGATTTGGCCCAGCTGGACCTGGCCGCCGCTGGGCGTGTCCAGCAGGAGCTCACGGATGCTGGTCAGGTCATCCCTGACGTCCACCGCGCCGCGCACCACCACTTCGAAAACCTTCTGCTGTTCGAAAAGATTGCCGACGACGATGCCCTGCATCAGGGCGGCAGCGGCGCGCCGTGCGTCGCCGGGTTTGATGCCGACCTTCTGCGCCGCCTCGAGGTTGACCTCGACTTCGACGATGGGCGTCATGGCGCTGGCGTTGATCGTCGGGTTCTTCACGCCGTCGACCTTTTCGATGGCCTGGCGGACCTCTTCAGCCTTCTCGCGCAGGACGGGCAAGTCGGTTCCGTAGACGCGGACGGCGAATCCGGAATCCATGCTGCTGCGCTCCTGGCCGATCTGCTGCTGGGAGTAGTTCACCACGTTGTGGGCGATGCCGGGGTAGCCCTGGACGACGTCACGGACTGCCTGTTCCGTTTCGCTGAAGTCGGCGTCCGGGGTGATGGACACCCAGAGTTCCGCGGAGCTGTTCCCGACAACCTGGTCGGAAGAAATGGCGCGGCCGATATGTCCGCCAACTCCCGAAACGCCCGGCAGGGTCCGCAGTTCGTCGGACGCCTTGGACGCCACCCGACGCACCTCGTCGTTGGACGTGCCTGCCATCGAGTCCCACTGCACCAGGAGCGTCCGGTCCGGAATCGTCGGCACGACCGCCCGGTTCCCGACCAGCTGCGATGCCGCGGCGAGCCCCAGCAGTCCAACGACG